>Ga0299907_10001957_pt1 | contig 12315 bp, 12 predicted proteins | sample RVTome_16_FD_198680 | JGI IMG/M metagenome (GOLD analysis project Ga0299907, IMG submission 198680) | Soil microbial communities from uranium-contaminated site in the Upper Colorado River Basin, Wyoming, United States - RVT152D67 (version 2) ...
CGGTGAGCCGATTCCTCGAGCTCTACTCCGGCATCGTCGCCGCCCGTGCCTGACCGATCGGTCGCCGATGCGATGGCGGTGCTCGAGCAGGCCATCCAGCGGTGGCTGTCCGACCAGGAGAGCGACGTCGAGTACGCCGAACTCGTCGATGGCCGATGGGCGGTACGCATGTCCCAGACCGTGCGAGATGCAACCACCGTCTGGTGGAGCGCCGGGGACTACACGATCTCCGCCGAGGCCTATGTCCTTCCGGCTCCCCCCGGCGATGCCGCAGGCGTCTATGAGTTGGCTCTGCGCCGCAGCTTCGAGTCGTGGCGATGTCATTTCGCCCTGGATGCCGAGGGAGCTGTGCTGATCCGAGGCCGCGTGGCGGCGACGGCCAGCTTCGAAGAACTCGACGCCCTCCTCGGTGAGATTTATCAGATGGTCGAGACGAGTTTCCGGCCCCTCGTGCGACTCGGCTTCTCACCCCGCGAAAAGAGACCGTAAGAAACTTCTCGACACCCACTGTGGACAAACCCTGTGGATATCCCCGGAATCTGGGGATAAGCCCATTCTGATTCGTAGTTCGGGTGACTCAGCCTTGCTAGACGATATTCGGCGTTCATCATCGACCCGGTTGACTGGGAGTCCGGGAGTTCGTATCTTCCGCAACACATAGCGCCCGAGGAGCAGGTCGGGGAGTGGTAACCCGTTCGGGGAAGTGCGGGGCCAACCCAGGCGGGTTCGTTGGGCGCTGTGTCTATCTCTAGAGCGGTTTCAGAAGCCGAACATGACCTCTCGCAACGACACCGGCTTGATGGTGAAGTTGTCCAGATCGAGTCGCACCGAACCCAGTCGGAGTCCTTTCATCCCCTCGCCGACATTGGTCAGCACTCGCACGGCCCCATCGTCGTGTTCGAGTCGCCCCAAGCCGAGGCAGTTGCCGGCGCCGTCCTGGACACCAACCAGCATCTTGTCGAGGCGGTCCAGGTCGAGACCCGTGGGCAGAGTGGGAGCGAACACGGTGGGTCGGACCCGCCACGTTTCCAGGGGACCGTGAAAAGCTCGCCTGAGAAGAGTCGATCGCTGGGCGGCCCGTTCGTCAGGCGAGCGAGCCGAGATGTCCGGTTCGGCCGGAACCAGGTCGATGTCGGCGGAGAAGAATCGCTTGAGCATGCCCACCACGGGTTCCATCTCGCCGCCCCTTTGCAGGGCTACCACCCGGTCGGGACGGCACAACTCCATCTTGTGGTACTTCAGAGTTTCCCCGGCCACACCCGAGACCGCTGCTGTCGTGTCGATCACCACCAGGTCGGCACCGCCTTCTCGGGCCCTGTCGACCATGCTGGCGGAAGCGATGACCTGTTGCAGCACCAACCGGCTGGGACTGGTAGTCCCAACGAAGTGGAGATGGTCGGCCACGAACTCCTCGTCCAGTTGGGCGGGGTCGCGGATAAAACGAAGACCCACGCACGTGGGCGGGCCAATGGTGCTGTTGTCGACGTCGGAGTCGACGAGGCCGACGACCAGGCCGTGGGCCGACGCCTGACGGGCGATGCGGCGGGAGAGAGTGGTCTTGCCGGTGTCCATTCCACCGATCAGCATCACCGTGGAAGGGACTGCTAATTCGCGGGCCAACTTCTCGTGGGGGGTCTCGGTCATGGCTGCCCAGCTTAGGGACGGGGTCTGTGTCCGGCCGGGTGGGCGGGAGCTACCGTGTCCGGCGATGAGCCGGCCCATCTCTTTCCTGTCCGACTTCGGGCGCTCCGACGAGTTCGTGGGGGTGGTTCACGGTGTCCTCGCCACCCTCGCCCCCGAATCGAGGGTGATCGATGTGACCCACGAGGTTCGACAGGGCGACATCCGGGCGGGTGCTCTCGCCCTCACCCGATCGATCCAGTACCTGCCTCATGGTGTGATCCTCGCCGTGGTCGACCCCGGGGTGGGCACCGAACGGCGAGCAATCGCCGCCGAGACGGCCGTCGGACATTTCGTGGGGCCGGACAACGGTCTGCTCTCGCCCGCCGTCGCCATCGTCGGTGGTGCGACCCGCATCGTCTCACTGGAGAGTGAGGAGGCCCGCATTCCCTCGAGTGGAGCCACGTTTGCGGGCCGGGACATCTTTGCCCCCGCCGCCGCCCTCTTGGCGAGCGGCGAGGCGCAACTCGGTGACCTCGGGCCGGATGTCGACCCGGGCACCGTCAATCCGCTCCTCCTGCCTTTGCCCGAAGTCAATGGTGGCTCGGTTACCGGGGAAGCCTGGTGGATCGACCGCTTCGGAAACGTCCAGACCAACCTTTCCCCCGAGGACCTGGCCGGAATCGGGGTGCGGGCCGGCAGCACTGTCACCGTCAAGATTGGACTGCGTCTCCACCAGGTTCCCTGGGTGGTGGCCTACGGCGACGTAGGAAAGGATGAGCCGCTGATGCATGTCGACTCCAGCGGGTTGATCGCCCTCGCCGTTCGCAACGGGCGGGCCGATGAGGCCCTGAGCCTGGCCGAGGGGGCCACCGTCACGATCGTGGGGGCCGCCGACCAGACCTCATAGCCGGATGATCCAGATCGCCCCGGCGACGGCGATCAGGGCGAGCAGAAGCACGACGACGAGAGCAGTGGCGGGACGCACCGGCGGGAGGGTAGTTCTCGTGCCTGCCGCAACCAACGTGCAGATGCCCGTACTCCCGCCGGGTATCTGCACGCCATTTTGAGGTCGGGACGCGACAAGGCCCCCGTTTGGGCGACGGGGGCCTCGTCTATCGAGAGAGTTGCTCCGCCTCTCGGGGGTATGGAGTCGGGCTGGGAGTTTGGGGGGTGTTGTGGGTCGGGACGCGACAAGGCCCCCGTTTGGGCGACGGGGGCCTCGTCTATCGAGAGAGTTGCTCCGCCTTGGGGCGGGCTGGGAGGCTATCCGATCACACCTGGGTCTTATTGAACGTGCCCTGGTATGACTGGCGGAGCTGTTATCTCTCTCGCTTCAGTCTACATCGGATATGGGCTAGATCATCTTGAAGGATTTTTTGCTGACTTTTGTGACCCGATCTGGATGCCATCTGTGCGAGCAAGCCGAGCCTCTGGTGAGGGCGACGGCGGCGCGATACCGGGCAGACCTCGAGGTGGTAGACATGGACAGCGACGACGAGTTGGTGCGGCTCTATTCCCTGAGGGTGCCAGTGGTACTCGGCCCCGACGGCGAGGTCATCGCCGAGGGCATCATCGATCGGAGAGGACTTCGCCGGGCGGTGTCCACCGCCAAGCGTCGATCGTGAATGGACTCCCGCCCGGGCCGGGACAAAGCCCAAGGGGACAAAGCTCAGGGGGACAGAGCGGCTTCGGGGGCCGAGGTCGTCTCGGTGGTCTCGCCGCCGTCCTCGGTGCCCTCTTCGGCACCGTCCTCGGCGCCTTCCTCGCCCGCGGCCTCGACCAGGCCACAGTCGGCCAGGACCTCTTCGGGGTTGGCGCCTCCGAGGCGGACCCGCTCGAAAGCGGCCACCGAGGCGATCTGCTCGGCGCTCAGTGAGGCGCCGAAGGCGGGCATCCCCCCTGCCAGCGGTTTGTTGGTGTCGCCGTATGTGCCGGAGAAGCCGGCCGAACCCAACGTCACCCACTCGATGTGATCGGCACAGGCACCGAACGTGGTGAGCACGCCGGTGAGGGCGGGGAAGGCACCCTGGCCCTGGCCCTGGGCGCCGTGACAGCCGGCACAGGTGGGGAAGAGCGCTTCGCCGGCGGCGATGAAGTCGGTTCCACCCCCTGCCGGGCCCCGCCCTTCGAAGGCCGAACCGTCGCAGTTGATCAGTTCCCCGCTCACCCGGTCGACCCGCAACTCCGTGCCGGTACCGCACTCGGCGGAGGCTCCCATCGCCAGATAGAGGAGACCGAAGGCCGGGATGATGAGGAGCAGAGCGCCCAACCAGGTCGGCATTGCGAACGAGGTGCGCTCGGTGATGCCGGCGGTGGGGACGGTCACCACCACCGGGTACTCCATCGCCTCGGAGAGAGTGACCCGTTCGGGGGTGGAGGCGGGAGCCACGGCGGCGGCGGCCGGCGCTACTTCCTCGCGGTCGGCGGGCGGGGCGGCTTCGGTCTGGGGGGCGACGGCCGTCTCGGGGGCATCCGGCTCTTCAGTCGCAGCTTCGGCCGACGGCTCGGGAGATGGGGTGGCCTCGGCGGGAGCAGCGGCGACGGCCTGACCTCCGGCCCAGGCGGCGAGGACATCTTCGTACGACTGGCCGGTGGCGGCGGCCCAGGCCTGGGCGGAGCGTTCGGCGATCGGTTCGGGGATGCCCATGGCGGCAGCAGCGGCGGCGAGATCGCTCACGATTCACCTCCTGACGGCGGGCTGGCCGTCTCGCTCAGATAAGCCACGACGGCGCTCAAGGCGGAATCGGAGAGGGGAAGGGCGGGATGGGACGAGCCGGTTATCGCCGCCCCCAGCTGCTCGGCATTCAGATGCCCCCCGGCATTTGAGAGGTCGGGGCCGAGGCGACGGAACCCGGGCACCTGGTTGGTGTCGGCCAGGGCTACCGGGCCGACACCAACATCGGCGACCACCGAGCGGACGACCTGGGTGTGACATGAGGCGCAGCCGGCCCGCAAATAGGCGACCTGACCGTCGAGTGCCGCCTCACTCAGATCGAAGTGTGAGGACCGGACCTCATTGTTGGTCTCGGGGAGTGAGGGGAAGAGGAAGCCGAGGAGGAGTGTCAACACCAGCACCCCGACACCCCCCACCGCCCATACGAGTGGACGCTCGGCGGGACCCTCGAGGATGGGTGGAGCGCCAACCGCAGCCGGCGTGACCGCGGCGGGCGCCGACGTCGGAGCAGGAGAGGGGGCTGCGGGTGTCGCCGGGGTGGCAGCCTGCTCTGGCTCAGCGGCTTCGGCCGGCGCCTCGGCCGCCTCGGCCGACGGCTCGGGTGGGGCCTCGGCCGGCGCGGCGGGGGCAACAGCCTGACCTCCGGCCCAGGCGGCCAGGATCTCCTCGTAGGACTGGCCGGTGGCGGTCGCCCGGGCCCTTGCGGAGCGTTCGGCGATCGGTTCGGGGATGCCCAGGGCGGCGGCAGCGGCGGCGAGATCGCTCATGCGTCTTCCGCCTCATCGCCGGCGCTGACCAGCACTTCTTGGGTGCCGACGTGACCCTGGGTGATCGTCAGGAAAATGACAGCCACCAGGCCGAGGTTGCCGAGCACGGCGACGATGCCGGGTACGACGGCGAGACCCGTGAAGATGCGACCGGGGGCGGATGCTGTTGCCCAGCCGTCGCCGACCGCGGCGAAGGTGCCGGTGAAGGCGCCCCCCGCCCACGAGTAGCCGGTGGCCAGCCCGGCCAAGACCAGGAGCAGGACGAGGCCTCCGGTCCCCAGCAGGGTCAAGCGAACCTGGCGCCGGACGTCGTCGCGGGAGAAGATCCGCCGTCCGGTCATCCGGGGCAGGGCCTGATAGGTCCAAGAGGCGATCAGAAGGGGAATCACTCCGAGGACGAGTCCGTAGTTGACCGCCTCCCAGTAAGGCGTGAAGGCGACCAGGGTGGCGGCCGAGCGGAACCCGGCCAGGGCAGCCAGGACGGCGACCAGGACGCCCAGCCCGGTCCCGGCGACGGCCGTCATCACCACGGGGTCGGTGCCCTCGTCACTGCGCCAACTGCCCTCCAGGGTGCTCACCAGAGAAGCGGCGGTGGCGATCATCCCCACCGGGAAGGCCAAGCCGCCGGCGGCGGCGATCGCCCCCAGCCAATCGGGGACCGGTCCGCCGGCCAGTTGGGCCACCCCGAACCATCCGGCCCCGAACAAGATCGACCACAGACCGATCCAGGCGAGTTGGCGACCGGCCAGGGGGCGGTCCTCCTTCACGACGGCGTAATAACCCAGGCCGACGGCGGTGAGGAGGATGGCGGCGACCGGGTACGCGGCCGAGAACCACAGGTCGCCGAGAGTCGAGGCCAGCGAGGTGAGGCCGGGCAAGTTGGCGGCGAGATAGAGGAGGGGCATCGCCAGCAGACCGATGAGTACATAGGGGATCGTCACATAGACGCGGTTCTCCTGTTTGTGACGAACGGTCTGGAGGGAGACCAGAGCCGGCAGGGCCAAACCGGCCAGGAGGGGAAGGTCCAACCACCAGGGCAGGGCGAAAGGCTCGCCGCCGTCCCCAAAACCAGCCCCCACCACGATGATGCCCAGACCGGTGGTGGCGGCGATGAGCAAGAGACCCAGCCAGGCCAGGCGCTCGTTCCACAACGGGGACCCGGTCAGACGGGGCAAGACGTAATAGACGCCTCCGATCACCGAGACGGTGGCGAAGCCGACAAGGAGCGCCAGCATGGTGATCGCCCGCAACACCCCGTAACCTAAGGGTATGAAGGAAGGGAAGGCCATCGACAAGAGGGCTGCGAGGGCCCCCAGCGAGCCGAGAGCGAGAAACACGACGGACACGACGACATGGGCAACAGCGGCACTATCCGGTTGGGTACGGTCAGCCCTGATGAGTGATCTGATGTCGGTCGAAGTATCGGCCACCCGTCTCCTCGGCGTCGTCGGCGGGAGCATAACCTGTGCTGAGGCTGCCTCCCGATTTGGGTCAATCGGGACCGCCTGGGGGATTCTTCCCGGGCTGGAGCGATGTGGTAGAACAGGCCCGACGGACCGATCCTCCAGGAGCTTGTGGGATGTATCGACTCGGTGATCTCACCGAAGAGCAGAGACGCCGCTACGGCTGGGCTCTGATGATCCTCGGCCTCGGCGCCACGACCGTGGCCGTGCTGTTGGTCCACTTCTCCAATTTCCCCGAAACCCACTTCGTGAACGGGGTCGAACAACCTCTTGTCCTCGACCAATTCAACTGGGTACCGCGAGGTTGGCTCCCCAAGGGAATCGGTTATCTCCTCGTCTTCGGCGCCTCTCAGATGCTCTTGGTGGGCGCCATGCTCGCCTTCGTCCTCAGGCGCCCCATGACCTGGGCCCGGGCGACCTTCGTCGCCTTCGTCGTGTGGATCGAGTTCGTGATCATCTTCGGGATCGTTCCGTCCGAATGGCTCAACCTCGCCCAGACCGACCTCGACTGGTCGAACCAACGGGTGGCCCTCGCCCTGCCGCCCTGGCTAGTGCTCGGCAATGAAGTCGAGATCAGCTGGTCCGCGGTCAAAGACGCCATTTCCATGGGCTACAACCTGACGGTGCTGGTGGGGGCGATCATCTTTGCCTACAAGATCCAAGACATCGAAGGTGACCGTCCGGCCGAGTCGGACAAGCCCGAAACCATCTCCCCTTATGGGCGGCCGCTGGTCCGGGGTGATGCCTGATGCCCAAGGGCGTGATCGACGAGACACCTCCGATTCGGGACGACTACCAACTTGCCCAGGTCGACGGCGACTACTTCAAGGACAAGCTCCGGCCCAAGCAGTTCCTCCACATCGACCAGTCCGAGTGCATCCTCTGCGAGGGCTGCGTCGACATCTGCCCCTGGAAGTGCATCCACTACCTGTCACTCGACGCCATCGACGAGGCGGTCAACGTCGACCATCCCGGCGATGACCCCCAGAATTACGGGTTCTTCATCGTCGACGAAGACGAGTGCACTCGCTGTGCTCTGTGCGTGGACCGCTGCCCGACCAATGTGATCTCGCTGGGCAAGTTCGAGGGATCGCTCGCCGACCAGGCCGGAGTACTGGGGCTGAGTGACGTGATTGACGGCATCAACCGCCGTCCGTGGGACGTTGACACCGGTCAACGAGATTTCAAGAACGGGTACGCCTACGGAGTTCGCTGGTAGGAGGGCGCGTGGCATCTGTGATGACGAAGGTCAAGGAACGGGTCACCGAGATGAACACTCGGCTGCTTGGCTCGCAGGTCGTGGAGTCCGTGCTGCGGCCGGGTTCGCCCTTCAAGCAGGGATACTCAGACAGTCCCCGCAACCGCTCGTACGTGATCATGAACAACGTGCTCTATCACCTCCACCCGGTGAAAGTGAAGCGGCACGGAGTCAAGCTCTCCTACACCCTGTGCCTGGGCGGACTGAGCTTCTTCCTCTTCATCCTGTTGACCATCACGGGCATCTTCTTGATGTTCTATTACACACCGACGGTTGCCCAGGCCTATCCCGATGCCCAGGCCCTGTCGACCAACGTGGCCTTCGGATCGCTGGTGCGCAATATGCACAGGTGGGGCGCCCACCTGATGGTGCTCACCGTCTTCCTCCACATGAGCCGGGTCTTCTATCACGGCGCCTACAAGCCGCCGCGTGAGTTCAACTGGGTCGTGGGCGTGGTGTTGCTTCTGCTCACATTGCTCCTCTCGTTCACCGGATACCTGCTCCCTTGGGACCAGTTGGCCCTGTGGGCCGTCACCGTCGGCACCAACATGGCCGGGTTCGTTCCCATCGTCGGAGGCCAGGTCAAGTTCGCCCTGCTGGGCAGCGCCGAGGTGACGGCCAACACCCTCTTGCGCTGGTACGTTCTCCACGTCCTGGCCTTCCCGTTCATCATCGTCATCTTCATGGCCGTTCATTTCTGGCGAGTCCGCAAAGATGGCGGCATCTCCGGCCCCCTCTAGGAGGCTTCGTATGGTCGACATCCCAGAAAGCCTCCTCCGCAGATCAGCCGAGGCGAAGGCCAAGGCCCTCGGGCTGCCGGTCGAGCAGGTGCTGGCCGAGATGAAAGGCGAGGCACCTCCCTCCACACCGGCCCCGCCGGCTGATGCCCCCGCCGCCCCCAAGCCGCAGCCGGGGGCATCCGCCGAGCTCGAGCAGGAAGCCCCGGCGGAGACGGCCGACGAAAGCCCGGCGACGCCCACCGATGCCGCCGGTGCCGAGGTCGAGGACGCTGAAACCGGAGAGACGGTAGAGACCGAGCCGGAGCCCGAGACCATCGAAGCCGGCGAGGTTCTCGACGCAACTCCCGCCCCGGAAGCGGCCGCCGAGACTGAGGCCGAAGCCGAGGGCGGGGTGGCGACGCTCACCGAGGAAGCCCCCCCTGCACCGGCCGTGACAGGGGACGAAGGCGGTGCCGGCAACGGCAACGGGCGGGTGGCTGCGATGGTGAGTCCTCGTCCCGTGGTACCCCCGGCGGACACCCCCGAGGGAGTGCGGACCCAACGTCTCCTCACCGTTGTCAAGGCGCGGGCCATTCAACAGGTCAAGACTGACCCGACCGACAAGGTCAACACCTGGCCCCATCTGGTGCTGATGGAGTTCGGCGCCCTCCTCGCCATGACGGCCTTCCTCGTGATCCTATCGACGATCCTGCAGGCCCCCTTGCTCGAATCGGCGAACTTCAACTCCACCCCCAACCCGTCCAAGGCCCCCTGGTACTTCCTCGGCCTCCAGGAGCTGCTGTCCTATTTCGATCCCCAGATCGCCGGCGTGACGGTGCCCACGATCATCGGTCTGGTTGGGTTCATGGCGATTCCCTACGTCGACCGCAACCCTTCGACCAAGCCCTCCGATCGCAAGATGGCGATCATGCTCTATACGTTCTTCATGGCCGGGGCGGCCACGTTGACGATCCTCGGCGTCCTCTTCCGGGCTGAGGGATTCAACTTCGCCTTCCCCTGGGAAGCCGGGGTGTTCTTCGACGACCTCAAGGACTGGGTCAATTTCGAAGGCGGCCATTAGGTGTCTACTACCAGTCTCATCCTGATTGGCATCGCCGCCGTCGCCATCTTCGGCGCCGTCGGGGCGTTCGCCATCGCCTTCCGCAGGACCGCCAAGCCCCCGGGCGAAGCGTGGCGCTCCGGCCTGGCCGAGGAGACCCGCCGCGCCGACAAGTCGATGACGGGGGTCCGGGTCACCCCGATCGCGGTGGCTCAGCCCGAGCCGGTCGTCATCCCGGCCGAGACGACCGAGACGACCATCGAGGAAGTCGAAGAAACTCCCGCGCCCCAGCCGACCCCGCAGCCGACGGCTGTCGCCGTCGTCGAGGCCCAGCGGGTCGTCGAGGTCTCACCTGAGGAATCCGGCGTCACCCGTCGGCAGTTCTTCAACCGGGCCCTGGGAGCCACCTTCGGAATATGGAGCGCCGGTCTCAGCATCGGCTTCCTGGCCTTCTTCTGGCCGCGTGTCACCGGCGGCTTCGGTGCCGACATCAATGCCGGGGCCATCCCCGACATCCTCGGCCAGGTGCGGACCAATGACGGTGCGGTGGTGCCCCTCTTCGTCCCCGAGGCCCGCGCCTATGTCGTGCCGGCGCCCGATACCCTCTCCGAGCAGTTCGAGGGCCGCGACGTGGCGGGGGCGGGTCTGATGGCCCTCTATCAGCGTTGTGTCCATCTCGGGTGCCGGGTGCCCTGGTGCGTCACCTCCCAGGGCTTCGAGTGCCCCTGCCACGGGTCGAAGTACAACGAGGCGGGCGAGTACTTCGCCGGCCCTGCCCCTCGCAATCTCGACCGTTTCGTGGTCGAAGTCACCGAGGCCAATGAACTCTTGATCCACACGGGGACCATCATTGAGACGCCCCGGGCGCCGGTTCCCTCCGTCGAATACCCCCGCGGACCGTCGTGTATCGGCGTATGAATATGACCGCGATCGACCTGGTAGCCGGCTGACATGTCGTCGAGTCTTGTCATCACCCTGGCCATCATCGGTGGCATCGCCTGGCTGGGCGCCATCCTGGTGGCGGCGCTACGCCGGCGCGGTCCCGAGGAGATCCCGTTCAACCTCGCCCCCGGCACCACCGACGACCGGATGGAGACCCGACGCCTGGAGACCGGCCAGAAGACGGCGGTGCTCCTGTCGGCCTTCCTTGCCGTCACCCTCCCGCTCTACTACCTGGGCGAGCAGGACCGTCAGCATGACTTCGTCGACCAGTTCGACGAAGAGTCGATCGACCGGGGAGCGGGTCTGGTCGAGGAGTACGCCTGTTTCTCGTGCCACGGCCCCGACGGCATCGGCGGGGTGGCGACCTTCGTCGAGAAGCGGTCGGGAGTGTCGGTCGGGTGGGCGGCGCCTTCTCTCAACGACGTTCTCTACCGGTACGACTCCGACGAGGTCAACTTCTGGATCACCCACGGCCGGGGCAACACCCCGATGCCGGCGTGGGGCCTGGCGGGGGGCGGCCCGATGAACGAGTCCCAGGTCCAGGACGTCGTCAACTACCTGGCGACCATCCAGATCTCCCAAGACGACGCCGTAGCCAAGTTCGAGGGCGAGTATCGCCAGGCCCAGGCCGACCGCATCGCCGACAGCCAGCAGACCGCTGAAGCGGCGTTGACCAACCAGCGCCAGATCCTGGCCGACATTGATCGGGCCCCCGAGCAGGCCCCCCTCGTGACGGACATCGCCACCCGGGCCCGGGCCCTGCTCGGCACCGCCGGCGAGGGTATCGACACCGACGGGGACGGGCTCTCCGACACGGCTGAAACCGGAATCGTGGCACTGGGGGAGGAACTGGTCGCCTCCCTGCAAGTCCTCGCACCGGTCACTCTCGACCCCGAGAACGCCGAGAGCGTGGCGGGCACCGATGACCTCACCACGGCCACCGCCATCGTCGAGCAACTGAAAGGGCTCGTTGGCTCCGGTGAGCAGCCTGCCCTCCGGGGCCAACTCGCCGCCACTCAGGCTGCCTTCGATGGTGGGGTGGTCGATCCCGAGGTCGGGTTGTCGGCCGCTGCGGTGGAGCAGTTGTCGAACATCGGCGAAACTCTGTCGGGAACCGACATCGAGGTCCCCTCGGTCTTCGACGCCGACACCGCAGCCGCTTTCGTGGCGGCTTTGGAGGAAGCCGCCGCCGGTGAGGCGCCCCCACCGGAGCTCACCCAGGCTGCCACCGACGCCCGGGCCGCCTTCGACGGAGGTCAGGACCCCGACGGTGATGGCCTCTCTTCCGGTGCCGAGGGCACCATCTCCACGCAGCTCACCGCGGCGAGTGAGGCAACCACGCTGGACGGCGTGATGGTGGCCAGTCTCGACCCCACCAACGAGGCCACCTCGGGGGAAGCCGACGCCGAGCACGCCGCCACCGTGGTCGCCGGCTACGAGTCGCTCGCCACCAATCTCTCGGTGACGGAAAACAACATCGATACCATCCGAGCTTCCGCCCAGCAGGGGATCGAGTACCTCGAACAGGCGATCGAGGAGCAGCGCTGGGCGATCGACTCCCAGGGCGTGGCCGATGCCACGTTCGAGGGGGACACGGAGCGCGCCGAGCGGGCCGTCCTGTTGTTCAACAGCTACTGCGCCCGGTGCCACACGGCCGGCTTCTCCGCCGGGGTGCCCTTCACGCTCGAGACCGGTTCGGGTGGCTTCGGCCCGGCACTGTGGGACGGGCGGCCCACCGTCCAGTTCGGAGAGCCCGCCGCCGACCCCGACGACGACCTCTTGGTCCAGTTCATCACCAACGGCTCGGAA
>Ga0299907_10001958_pt1 | contig 12314 bp, 10 predicted proteins | sample RVTome_16_FD_198680 | JGI IMG/M metagenome (GOLD analysis project Ga0299907, IMG submission 198680) | Soil microbial communities from uranium-contaminated site in the Upper Colorado River Basin, Wyoming, United States - RVT152D67 (version 2) ...
CTACCGGCTCCTCTCCTACGAGGACAGGATGCCCGACCTCTACGCCGCCACCACCGTGGCCGTCTGTCGGGCCGGGGCGACGACCGTGGCCGAGCTGGCCGCGGCCGGCGTGCCGTCGGTGCTCGTGCCCCTCCCTGGCGCCCCTGGCGACCACCAGACCCGCAACGCCCAGGCGCTCGTCGACGCCGGCGCGGCCGTGCTGGTTCCCGACGCCGAGTGCACCGGCGCCCGCCTCGCCGCCGAACTCGAACCGCTGCTGGCCGACCCGGCCCGGCTGGAGGCGATGGCCGCCGCCGCCCGCACGCTGGCCCGCCCCGACGCCGCCGACGCTCTCGCGGAACTCGTCGAAGCGGCCGCCGACAGCCACGAGTCCCCCAGGGCGGCGTTGTGACCCTCGACCTCAGCGCCCCCCGGAAGGTCCACATCGTCGGGATCGGCGGGATGGCCATGAGCGGCATCGCCGCAGTCCTCATCCGGCTCGGCCATACGGTCAGCGGCTCGGACCTCAAGAGCTGGCGGGGCCTCGAACGGCTCCGGTTCCTGGGCGTCGACGTCCACGTCCCCCACGACGCCGCCTGCCTCCCCGGCGAGCTCGACGCCGTGGTGGTCTCGACCGCCATCCCGCCGACCAACCCCGAGGTGCTGGCCGCCCGGGAGCGGGGGGTGCCGGTGCTGCGGCGGGCCGAAGCCCTGGCCGCCATCGTCGACACCCGCCGCACCGTGGCCATCTCCGGCACCCACGGCAAGACGACGACCTCGACCATGACCACCCTCATCCTCCGGGCGGCCGGCTGGCACCCGTCGTTCCTCATCGGCGGCGAGCCCAACGAGGTCGGCAGCAACGCCGCCTACGACGAGGGTGAATGGCTCGTGGTGGAAGCCGACGAGAGCGACGGGACGTTCATCGAGATCGCCCCCGAGGCCGTCATCCTCACCAACGTCGAACCCGACCACCTCGACCACTACGGCGACATGGCCGCTCTCGAGGCGGCCTGCGCCCGCTACCTGTCGAGCGCTCCCGGCCCCCGGGTGGCCTGCGCCGACGACCCCGGCGCGGCCCGCCTGGCCGCCGAGGTCACGGCCGCCGGCCGGCCGGTCGTCACCTACGGCGAGGCAGCCGGCGCCGACTACCGCATCGAGGGGTACCAGGGCGACCGTCTCGGCAGCCGTTTCCGGCTGCTGCGCCACGGTGAGGCCCTGGGCGAGATCGCCCTGCCCGCCCCGGGCCGCCACAACGCCCGCAATGCCGCTGGGGCGGCGGCGCTGGCCACCGAGATCGGCGTGCCCTTCGAGGCCGTAACGGCCGCCCTCGGCCGCTTCGCCGGCGTCGCCCGTCGTTTCCAGTTTCACGGCGAGATCGCCGGGGTCACCCTCGTCGACGACTACGCCCACCTGCCCGGCGAGATCAAGGCCACGCTGGCCGCCGCCCGGGAAGGCGCCTGGTCCCGCATCGTGGCCGTGTTCCAGCCGCACCGCTACACCCGCACCGCCCGACTGTGGCGCGACTTCGGCGACGCCTTCACCGATGCCGACGTCGTCGTCCTCACCGATGTGTACGCCGCCGGCGAGCCACCCCAACCCGGCGTCTCCGGCCGGCTCATCCTCCAGGCGGTCTGCGAGGCCCGCCCCTCCAACCGGGTCTTCTACCTCCCCAAGAGGTCGGACATCCTGGCCCGGCTTCCGGAGCTGACCCGGCCCGGCGACCTGGTGATCACCCTCGGCGCGGGCGACGTGACATCGCTGCCCGACGAGTGGCTCCGGCGGGCCAGCGCCTGATGAGCCACGAGTTCGACGCCGTCGCCGCTCGGCTCTCGGCCGCCCTCGGCGGCCGGGTCGAACGGGACGTGCCCTTCTCCCGCCTCACCACCTATGGGCTGGGCGGCCCGGCGGCGGTGCTGGTCCGGGCGATTGACGAGCATGATCTCGCCGCGCTGTCCCGGGCGCTCCCGCCCGGCGTGCCGTTCCTCTGCGTCGGACGAGGCTCGAACCTCCTTGTCGCCGACCAGGGCTTCGCCGGCGTGGCGGTGGTGCTCGAAGGGCCGCTGGCCGATCTGGCGATTCCGCCGCCTCCGAACGAATCCGGGCCGGGCACCATCGTGGCCGGCGGCGGGGTGAAGCTGCCGGTCCTGGCCCGCCAGGCGGCGGCGGCCGGCTGGGGCGGCGTCGAGTTCTTCGCCGGGATCCCCGGGTCGGTCGGCGGGGCCGTGCGCATGAACGCCGGCGGTCACGGTAAGGAGACCGTCGAGGTGCTCCGGCGGGCCTGGCTCGTCGACCTCGGCGCCGGGGCCGGCGCCGGAGTCCAGGAACGGCCGGTGGAGTCGCTCGACCTCGCCTACCGGCACTCGAACCTGGGCCCCGGCCATGTGGTCGTCCGCGCCGAGCTGGCCGTGACGGCCCGCCCCGCGGAGGAGTGCAGGGCCGAGATCGACGAGGTCGTGCGGTGGCGGCGGGCCAACCAGCCCGGGGGCAACAACGCCGGCTCGGTGTTCACCAACCCGGCCGGCGACTCGGCCGGACGGCTGATCGACGCCTGCGGGCTCAAGGGCTTCAGGGTGGGCACGGCCTGGGTCTCGGAGCGGCACGCCAACTTCTTCCAGGCCGAGCCCGACGGGCGGGGCCGGGCCGCCGACGTCGTCGCCCTCGTCCTTGAAGTTCAACGGCAGGTTGAGGCCGCCACCGGCGTGCACCTCGTTCCTGAGCTGCGCCGCGTCGCTTTCGCCGGCCTGGCCGGCGCCCGTCCCGGTGCACCCGAGGCGTGGCCCGGTGAGGACCATGCGGCCATCTTCGCCATGGGAGGAACAGCGTGAGCCGTCGCGAGAACCGGACCCAGCGCCGGGTCACCGTCGTGCGCCACACCCGGCCGCCGGCCGCCGGACGGTTCGCCCGCCGTCCGGGCCACCGACCCGAGGGATGGCGGGCCAAGCTGCCGACCGCGCTGCAGCGGCCTCTGGCCTGGCAGGCACCGGTGGCGGGACGGGCCGTGGCCGGCGCCGGCAAGGCCGCACGATGTGGTCTCAGCGCCACCCGCTCGCTGCGCGACCGTTTGCGCCGGGGCATGCCCCAGACATTGGGCGGTCGCCTGCTGGCCGCCGTCGTCGCAATCGCGCTGTTCACCGGCGCCACCTGGACCACCACCCGCTCGGCGCTGCTCGACGTCGACCACATCGTGGTGTCCGGCGGCGCGCTCATCACGCCCGCCGAGGCGACAGCCGGCGCCGGTCTCCATCGCGGTCAGCCGATGGTGTCGGTCGACACCGCCGATGCCGAGCGCCGCCTCCGCCGCCTTCCCTGGGTCGATACGGCGGCGGTGGAGCGCGCCTTCCCCAACACCGTCCGGATCCACCTCACCGAACGGGCGGCGGCCGCCACCGCCGCCCACCCTGACGGCGGCTGGGTCCTGCTCGACCGCGGCGGTCGTGTGCTCGCCGTTCGGCCCGACCGCGTCGCCGACCTTCCCGACGTGTTCGGCGCCGGCGCCGTTCCCGCGCCGGGCGCCAACCAGGACAGCGCCCGTCCGGCGCTCGACGTCATCGCCGCGCTCCCTGAGGCCATCCGCCGGCAGATCCAGAGCGTCAATCTCGACGGCGAAGCTGTCACGTTGCACATGGGAGCGAGGGAGATCCGCATCGGTCCGCCAACACAGTTGGCGGCCAAGGTGGCCGCGCTGAGCGTCCTTCTGGAGCGCGTCGGAAGTCGGTCGGTGGCCGTTCTTGACGTGCGCGTGCCGCAGGCTCCGGTGGTCGTTCCGATCGTTTCCACCCCTGCGACCAGCACCCCTGCGCCTGGTCGCGGTGCAGCGCCGCCTGCGAATCCCGGAAAGCCCAAAGATTGAGTCCACGATCCGGATTCCTTTTCCACCGAGATCGGGCGAAAACCGTTGCAGGAAAAGGAATCCGGAAACGGGTTTCGCCAATTGCGGTCTTCCGCGCCATTGGTTTAAAGTCTCGGCGCCTACCGCAGGTTCACCCCTCGTTCAGGCTCAAGTAGAGCTTCAAGCGAGATATCTGCGGGGTGCCCCGAAAGGCGGCCGGGGGCTGGGATGGTCGCCAGGATTCTTCCCCTGCAGTACTGCTGGATTTGCTGGATTTCCTTGCAGGACAAGCGTTTTTCCACAACCGGCCAGGTAGGTCGCGGCCCGACGGGATCGCGAGGGGCGGCCGGGCACAGGCGGGTCGGCTGTAAGAGCCACGAGCAAGAGAGAAGGTTGCGATGGTGGGCGCTCCCCAGAACTACCTGGCCGTGATCAAGGTCGTCGGTGTCGGCGGCGGGGGTTGCAACGCGGTGAACCGAATGATTGACGCCGGCTTGAAAGGCGTCGAGTTCATCGCCATCAACACCGATGCCCAGGCACTGCTGCAGAGTGATGCCGACGTCAAGCTCGACATCGGCCGCCAGCTGACCCGGGGTCTCGGCGCCGGGTCCGACCCCGAGGTGGGTCGCCTGGCCGCCGAGGAACACCGTGACGAGATCGAAGAGGTCCTCAAGGGGGCCGACATGGTGTTCATCACCGCCGGTAAGGGCGGTGGCACGGGGACGGGCGGCGCGCCCGTCATCGCCGAGATCGGTAAGAGCCTTGGTGCCCTGACGGTCGGTGTGGTGACGCGGCCGTTCGCCTTCGAAGGGCGGAAGCGGTCGATGCAGGCCGAAGACGGCATCCGCAAGCTGAAGGAGAAGGTCGACACCATGATCGTCATCCCCAACGACCGTCTGCTGCAGGTGGTCGACGACAAGACGGCGTTGACCAGCGCCTTCAAGGCCGCCGACGAGGTGCTGCTCCAGGGCGTGCAGGGCATCACCGACCTGATCACCACGCCGGGTCTCATCAACACCGACTTCGCCGACGTGAAGATGATCATGACCAACGCCGGCTCGGCGCTCATGGGGATCGGCCTCGCCACCGGTGAGGGCCGGGGAGTCAACGCCGCTCGCGGCGCAGTCTCCAGCCCCCTGCTGGAAGCCGGGATCGAGGGAGCCCGCGGCATCCTGCTCAGCATCGCCGGCCCCCCCGACCTTTCGCTGCACGAGGTCAACGAGGCCTGCGAGCTCATCGCGCAGGCGGCGCACCCCGACGCCAACATCATCTTCGGGACGATCATCGACGACAGCCTGGGCGACCAGGTGCGCATCACCGTGGTGGCCGCCGGGTTCGACCGCTTCGACGGCGAACGGCCCCGGGTCTCGGAGCGACGGGTGGTCGACCTCCGCTACCAGGACGGCGACGACACCACCGGCCCGCTCGACGAGCTGGACATGCGCGAAGAGGAACTCGTGGAGGACGAGTTCGACGTGCCATCGTTCATCAACCGGCCCTAGCGCCAACACGCTTTGGCCTGGATCCGCCTCGACCTCCCCGGGGCCGAGATCCTCTTCAGTGACCGGACCGGAGGGGTCTCGGCACCACCGTTCGACACGGCCAACGCCGGCTACGCCCGGGGTGACGACCCCGCCAACGTCGACGAGAACCGTGGCCGCATCGGCGCGGCGCTCGGTGGGCCGGGCTCCGATCCGGTCGAGTGGATCTCTCTCCATCAGGTGCACGGCGCCCGTGTCTATCCGGCCGATACCGCCGGGCTGTCTCTACGGGGACACCCCGAACCCCGGGCTTCGGGTCGGCCCGCGCCGGAGGCCGACGCGGCCGTGAGCGCCGAATCTGACGCGGTGCTGTCGGTCCTCACCGCCGACTGCGCGCCGGTGGCCCTCGTGGCCCCGGGTGTGGTCGGCGCGGTGCACGCTGGATGGCGGGGCGTACTGGCCGGGGTCCTCCAAGCGGCGGTGGCCGAAATCCGGCAGCGATCGGCGGAGCCGATCACGGCCATCCTCGGGCCGTGCATCCATCCGGAGTGCTACGAGTTCTCCGCGGCCGACCTCGAACCGATCGCCGCCCGGCTCGGGCCGGAGGCGGCGGGGCAGACGGCCGACGGACAACTGGCCCTCGACCTGCCGGTGGCGGTGGCGCTGGCCCTGACGGAGGCGGGCGTGACCGACATCACCGACATCGGCGTGTGCACCGCCTGTTCGGCCGACCACTTCTCCCATCGTCGCGACGGGCGTCTTTACGGGGTGACCGGGTTGCAAACCATGCTGGTGGCGGCCCGATGAGGATGATCCGGTGAACTCCACTCTCGTTCGGCCCGACGAGGTTGCCGACCGGCTGGCGGCGGTGCAACAGCGGGTGGCGGACGCCGCCGGCCGGTCGGGCCGCCCGCCGTCGGCGGTGCGCCTGGTGGTCGTCACCAAAGGCGTGCCGCCGCCGGTGATGCAGGCGGTCCTCGATGCCGGCGCCACCGATCTCGGGGAGAACCGGGCCCAGGAGCTGCTGGCCAAAGCCCCGGAGCTCGCTGCTCTTTCCGGGGAAGCCCCGAACCCCGCCCGTCCGACGTGGCATTTCATCGGGCGGTTGCAGCGCAACAAGGTCGCCGCCCTGGCCCCGCTGGTCGACCTCTGGCAGTCGGTCGACCGGCTGGAACTGGGGCAGACCATCGCCGGCCGGGCACCGGGGGCGGCTGTCCTGGCCGAGGTCAACGTGGCCGACGATCCGGCCAAGGCGGGCGTGGCCCCCGACGACGCGCCGGCCCTCGTCGACGGCTTGCGTTCGGCCGGCCTGTCTGTCGACGGGCTGATGACGATCCCCGCCGCCGGGCGGGACCCCCGGCCGGCCTTCGCCGCCCTGGCGGAGCTGGCCGACCGCCTCGGCCTGGCCGAGGTCTCCATGGGAATGAGCGACGACTACGAAGTGGCAGTGGAAGAAGGCGCCACGATCGTGCGGGTTGGGCGGGCGATCTTCGGGCCGACATCGAAGGGTCCACGATGAGAACCGCTGAGTCTGCAACGATAGGACCGGCCGGAGTGAGGAGGGCAGTTCGATGGCTGCGATGTGGCGACGGGCAATGGTGTACCTGGGCCTCGTCGACGAGCCGGAAGATGACGAGGGCGGGATGGCGCCCCGCGCCGCCGATCCGGGCCCCAATGTGCGACCGATGAGCCGCGACGACAGCCTGCCCACCCCCCGGCCCAGTGTGGTGCGGACGATGCCCTCCGCCTCCACCGCGGCCCGCGTTCATGTGGTCGAGCCCCGGGGGTTCAACGACGCCCAGGAGGTCGGTGACCGGCTCAAGGCCAACCAGCCGGTGATCCTCAACCTGCAGGGCCTCGACCGTGACCTGCAGCGGCGGCTGATCGACTTCTCCAGCGGCCTGGCCTACGCCCTCGGGGGGTCCATGTCGCGGGTCGCCGACCAGGTCTTCCTGCTGACCCCATCGAACGTCGAGGTCTCCCAGGAGGAGAAGGAGCGCCTCCAGGCCCGCGGGCTGTTCCGGGCCTAGGCCCGGTAGCTTTCCGGCCGGTGGATCTTCTTTGCTCCCTCATCAGCGTCTACTACATCGTTCTGATCGCCCGGATACTCCTGTCGTGGTTCCCGCTGCAGCCGGGCACGCCGTTGGCGTCGATCGCCTCGATCATCTATCAGTTGACCGAGCCGGTCATGGGGCCCGTCCGCCGGATCATCCCCACCATCGGCATGATCGACATCTCGCCCATCGTGGTGTTCTTCGGCCTGCGGATCCTTCAATCCGCCATCGGCTGCTAACCACGGACCGTAGTTGGGTCCACCCTTACCGGGTGACTGATCGTTAGGATCGCCCTATGGACGTGACCCCTCATGATCTCCGGAATGCGGAGTTGCGGGAGGCGTTCCGCGGCTACCGCCCCGACGAGGTGGAAGAGCTCCTCGAGCGGGCGGCCATCACCCTCGAGCGGATGCACGAGCGGAACCGGCAACTGCAGGAGAAGATCGCCGGGCTCGAGGCCGAAGGGTCGACGGCCAAGGAGATGGAGAGCGTGCTCCGACAGACGCTCCTCCTCGCGCAGCGCACCGCCGACGAGACGGTCACCACCGCTCACGAGAAGTCGCGCCAGGTGGTCGAAGAGGCGGAAGACCGGGCGATGACGCTGACGAGCGAGGCGGAGGAGCAGGCTCGCATCATCGGCGAGGCTCAGCGGCAGAAGTACGAGGCCATCGTGTCGGAGCTATCGGCCCGGCGCGACCTCCTCACCCTCGACATCGATGCCCTCGAGCGGGTCCAGGCCGACTACCGCGGCCGGCTGCGGGCCGTCCTCGAGAAGGAGCTGGAGGATCTCGACCGGCGGGCGGCGCTGCCGCCCCCGGCCAAGCCCGAGCTCCACGAGATCGACCTCTCGGCCGTGCCCGTCCCGCCCGACCCGGAAGAGCCGGAAGTGCTCCCGTCGACGCCCAGCGCCCAGGGCTCCTCGGCGTGGGGGCCGCCGCCCGAATCGGCCGAACCGGCCGAAAGCGGCGCACCCACCGAGGCCCTGGTGGTGCTCGACGAAGAGCTGGCCGATTCGGGTCCGACCGGAGCGAGCACCCGCCGCCGTGCCTAGCGCCCCGACCGGCGACGTCTGCTGCGCTCACGCCGGCCAGGGACGCCGCTGGCTGCGTCCTCCTCCTCGACGTAGTCCCCGCTACGCCTCGTCGTGCGTCCTTGCCAGCGACGCCCCTGACTCGCCGTGAGCATCACCAACCTCACCGGCCGGGGCGCTCTGCCCTTTTCGGGCACCAGCCATTCACTCGGCCGGGTAGAGTCCGCCGCTACCATCTTCCGTGGTCATAGCCATATCTAGGGCGGTGTGCTCGTGCTCCTCGTGAGCTTCCTCCTGGTGATCGTCGCCACGATCTTCCTGCTGTCAGGGCTCTTCCTCACGGATTCTCTGGCGCTGATCTTCGTCTCGATCGCCTGTTCGGCCGTGGCGGGGATCGTGCTCGTCGCCGCGGTCATGCGGAGCAAGCCGCGCCCGGCGCCCGTCTCCGCCGCTGAGGGCGACGAGGGCCAGGCGGCGGTGGCGGTCGATGTCGCCGACTCGGCGGCGGCGCGGCCCGCCCCGGCCCGGCGAGCCGGCGCTCGCGAGTTCCCGATCGCCGACTACGACTCGTTGGAGGTGGTCGAGGTGCTGCCGCTCCTCGGCGACCTCGAACCGGCCGAACTGGAGATGGTCCGCCAGCGGGAGGCGTCCGGTCGGGCTCACCCCTGGATCCTGGCCCGGGTCGATGCGCTGCTGGAGGCGGAGGCCGACGCCGACACCTCCGAGCACGCCTGGGCCCCCGGCCCCATCGGCACCTCCGGTCAGCAGCGGAGCCTGCTCGACGACGAGGACGAGATCGTCGAGGTCGAGCCCGACGACGCTGACTGGGCGTCGCCCCGCGAGTCCGACTGGGCGGCGTCCGACTTCCCGCTGGACTCCGGGTCCGACTACGACGACCTCTCGGTCGTGCGCGACTTCCCCATCGACCGCTACGACGAGCTGCGCGTCACCGAGATCCTCCCGCTGCTCGCCAACCTCGGCTCAGAAGACCTGAAGATGGTCCGGGAGGAGGAAGCGGCCGGGAAGGCCCGGGCCAGCATCCTCGCCCGGATCGACGGCCGCCTCGCCCGCAGCGTCGGGGGCGCCCGAGCTGCAGCGGCCAAACGGCCGGCCGCCAAGAAGGCGCCGTCCCGGGCCGCCGCCAACCTCCCGATCGAGGACTACGACAACCTCAACGTGGCCCAGATCCAGGCCCGCCTCATCGGCCTCAGCGTCGCCGAGCTGCGCAAGGTGCGGGACTATGAGAAGCGCCACAAGAACCGGGCCGGCGTCCTCACCCGGATCGAGGGGGCCCTGAAGGCCCGCTAGCCCGCCACCTCGAGGGCCGCGGTCACCGGTGTGCCCTCGACGTCGAGCACGGCCCCCTCCGGCTCCTCGGCCGGGTTGACCTGCCAGCTGACGGCCAGCACCTCGCCGGCGATCCAGGCGCCGTGCCGCTCGGCCGCTTCCGCTACAGGGCCGGTCGCCCATAGGCGGACCTTGATCCGATCGGCGATCGCCAAACCGAGCGCCTTGCGGTGGTCGTTGATGGCCCGGGCCAGCTCGCGCGCCAGGCCTTCGAGCTTCAGGTCCTCGTCGACCTTGAGATCGAGCGCCACGGCGAACGGGCCGTCCTGGGCCAGGGCGAACTCCTCGTGCTCCTCGGCCCGGACCTCGAGGTCGTCGGCCCCCAGCACGATCAGCTCGCCGTCGATGGTCAGCGTGTAGCTGCCGGTCTCCTCCAGCGAGCGGCTGACCTCGGCGCCGTCGGCCGACGCCAGCGCCGCCTTGACCGCTGGCAGCTTCGGGCCGAGGCGGGGGCCGAGGGCCCGGAAGTTGGGCACCACCGAGTAGCGGATCAGGCCGGCCAGGCTCTCGACCACCTCGAGGCTCTTGACGTTGAGCTCCTCCGACACCTGGCCGGCCACCTCGGGCGAGAGCCGGCCGGCGCCCGGCACGAGCAGCAGCGCCCGGCGCAGTGGCTGGCGGACCTTGAGCCGGGCCTCGCCCCGGGCGGCGCGCCCAAGGGCCACGAGCTTCCGGGCCAGGGCCATCTCCGTCTCGAGGTCGGCGTCGATGAGGTGGGTGTCGGCGGTGGGCCAGTCCTCCAGGTGGACTGAGACGTCCCCGTGACCGGCGGTGAGGACGTTGTAGATCTCGTCGGCCACGAATGGCGTGAACGGCGCCAGCAGAAGGGCCACGGTGGACAGCGACTCGTACAGCGCGGCGAACGCTCCGGGGTCCGAGGACTTCCAGAAGCGCGGCCGCGACCGGCGCACGTACCAGTTGGAGAGATCGTCGACGAAGCTCTCCAACGTCTGGGCCGCGGCCAGCGTGTCGTAGTTCTCGAGCGCTTCGGTGACCGCGGCCACCGTGGCCTCCCGCCGGGACCGCAGCCACCGGTCGAGGACGTGTTCGGGCCCGGGCTCCTCATGTCCTGGCTCCTCGCCGGGCGTGAAGCCCTCGAGGTTGGCGTAGGTCACGAAGAACGACAGCGTGTTCCACAGCGTGAGCAGGAATTTGCGGATCGACTCGTCGATGCCCTCGCCGTAGACGCGCCGGTTCGTCCACGGTGACCCGGCCGAGAAGAAGTACCACCGCAGCGGGTCGGCGCCCTTGGTGCGGAAGATCTCCCAGGGGTCGATGACGTTGCCCTTGGACTTCGACATCTTGGCCCCGTCCTGGTCGACGACGTGGGCCAGGCAGACGACGTTGCGGTAGGGCGTCTGGCCGAAGACCAGCGTGTTCACGGCCAGGAGGGAGTAGAACCAGCCCCTCGTCTGATCGATGGCCTCGCAGATGAAGTCGGCCGGGAAGCGCCGCTCGAAGACGTCCTCGTTCTCGAAGGGATGGTGGAACTGCGCCGCCGGCATCGAGCCGGAGTCGAACCAGGCGTCAAGGACGGGCTCGAGGCGCGTCGCCGTCGCCCCACAGTGATTCTCCCCACCGGGTACCGGGCAGGGGAACGTCACCTCGTCGACATAGGGCCGGTGGAGGTCGAGGTCGGACAGGTCGCGCCCGGCGAGCTGGCCGAGCTCGGCCACCGACCCGATGCAGGTGTCGTGCGGTGTCGGACCTGAGCAGCGCCACACCGGCAGCGGCGTGCCCCAGTAGCGGTCCCGCGACAGGGCCCAGTCGATGTTGTTCTCCAGCCAGTCGCCGAAGCGGCCGGCCTTGATGTGCTCGGGATGCCAGTTGATCGCCTGGTTCTGCTCCAGGAGCGCGGCCTTCTCGGCCTGTGTCCGGGCGAACCACGAGGTCTTGGCGTAGTAGATGAGCGGCGTCCCGCACCGCCAGCAATGGGGGTACGAGTGCGTGTAGACCTCGACCTTCTCCAGCCGGCCGGCGGCCCGGAGGGTGTCGATGATCCCGGGGTCCGCCTCCTTCACGAACAGCCCCGCCCACGGCTCCACCACCGGCTCGAAGCGCCCGGCCGGGTCGACGGGGTTGAGCGTCGGCAGCCCCTCGGCATCGCCCACCTCGCGGTCGACCTCGCCGAAGGCGGGGGCCAGGTGGACGATGCCCGACCCGTCCTCGGTGGTGACGAAGTCGGCCACCACCACGCACGAGGAATTCGCATCTCCGTCGATCGGGACGAAGTCGAACGGCCGCTCGTAGTGGAGGCCCTCCAGGTCGGCGGCCCGGAGCGTCTCGACGACCTCCCAGCCCGCTTCTTCCGCCGGCCCCAGCACGGCCTCGACGCGGTCCCGGCCGAGGAGGACGTCGCGCTCGACGCCGGGGCGGTGGACCCGGGCGTAGTCGACTTCGGGACCGACGGCGGCGGCCACGTTGGAGATGAGCGTCCAGGGCGTCGTCGTCCACACGAGCAGATCGAAGTCCCGATCGACCACCGGGAAGCGGACGTAGACGGAGTCCTCGGTGATGTCCTGGTAGCCCTGGGCGACTTCATGGCTCGACAGCGCCGTCCCGCACCGGCCGCAGTAGGGCACGACCTTGAA
>Ga0299907_10001959_pt1 | contig 12313 bp, 8 predicted proteins | sample RVTome_16_FD_198680 | JGI IMG/M metagenome (GOLD analysis project Ga0299907, IMG submission 198680) | Soil microbial communities from uranium-contaminated site in the Upper Colorado River Basin, Wyoming, United States - RVT152D67 (version 2) ...
ATTGAATTGGCGAACTCGACATTCAGGGCCGTGAAAACGACGAACGCCGCGACCATGCCTTTGGAGGCGAGTCCCATAGCGGGATGGAGGCCCTTCCAAACACCGTCTTTGGCCACAAGTTCTGACGACTTCTCTCGCACGGCCTTCGTCCTCCCTTATGAGCCGAAATCCCCAGATAGCTTCGGTGACGAACGTGCCAGCGTAGCGGGGCTCAGGCAACCTGCATCCGGCGCTCGAAGGGTGCTGCACCTCTAGCTTAGCTCAGGTCCCAACGCGTGGCGAATCCAGCCGTGCAGCGCGTTGCGCGAACGCTCGGAACTAACCCCGCAGCGTGGACCGGGGCCAATGCCGCCCAAAGAAATCGCGGATCAGGCCGAACTGTTGGCACACGGCGGCGTGCATGGCACGGTTCCCGTCGATTAAGGTCCCCACAGTAGGCGGGCGACTGCGCGGCGGCGGCTCATGCGCCACCACCTAGTGATCAGCGCCCCTTCCAAACCGGATCCCGCTTCTCGGCAAAGGCACGCGCCCCTTCCCTGGCATCCTTGCTCTGGTAGAGCGTCCTGACGGCGGCAACGCGCTTGCTCTTGACCAGATCGAAGGCGTCCTGGATGGCGAGGTGCGCGGTCTCGCGGACGACCTCCTTGATCGCGGCGAACACCAGCGGCGGGCCGCCGGCGAGCAAATCCGCGAGCTCGCGGGCTCGGACCAGCAGGCGATCCGCCGAGACCACCTCGTTGACCAGGCCCCAGCGCTTGGCCTCCTGCGCGTCCATCCAGCGGCCAGTGAGCAGGAGCTCCATCGCCACGTGGTGGGGAATGCGCCGCGGCAACTTGATCGTCGCTGCATCGGCCAGCTGCCCCGCCTTGATCTCCGGCAGCGCAAAACGCGCATGCTCGGCGGCGAGGATCAAGTCGGCAGACAGCGCTAGCTCGAAGCCGCCGCCGACCGCCATCCCGTTGACCGCTGCGATGACCACCTTGTTCAGGCCAGGCAGTTCCTGGAGACCGCCGAAGCCGCCTACGCCGAAGTCAACATCCGGTGTCTCGCCGGCCGCCGCCGCCTTGAGATCCCACCCGGCGGAAAAGAAGCGGTCGCCGCCACCGGTAACGATCGCCACATGCAGTTCCGGATCGTCGCGGAACGCGGCGAACACTTCGCCAAGCCGCCGGCTGGTCGGTGCGTCGATGGCGTTGGCCTTAGGCCTGTCGAGCACCACCTCCAGTACCGCCGCGCGGCGGCTGATCCTGACCACCTCACTCATCGCCGCTTCCTCTTCCGTGGGCTCCCTCGAGCGGCGGTCGCAGCCGGATCAGTGCATCGGCTGCGATCACGCCGTGCGGCGCCGGGTAGACCATGAGCGGGTTGATGTCGATCTCCACGATCCGCGCGCCTTCCTCAAGAGCGAACGCGCCCAGCCGGCAGATCACATCGACCACCGCGTCGATGTCGGCCGGCGGCCGCCCGCGAAACCCGCGCAGGACGGGGGCGATCCGAAGGTCGGCAAGAGCCGCCCGCACCTCGTCCGGATCTACGGGCAGGAGAAGCACGCGCGCATCCTGCACTAGCTCCACCAGTCGCCCGCCAGCCCCGATCACGAGGTGCGGACCGAACTGGACGTCGGCGGCCACGCCGACAATGAGTTCCAAAAGGGGCGTCGGCAGCATGGCCTCGATCAGGACCCGCTCGCCGAGCGGGGCCATGGCCCTTGCGGCCTCTGCGACCGCCTCCGGCGTCTGCAGGTCCAGAACGACGCCCCCCACTTCCGTCTTGTGAGCGATAGAGGTGGCGGTCTTGAGTGCCACCGGTAGCCCGATCCGACGCGCTGCGGCCATCGCCCGAGCGATCGGCGCGACGGCGCCTCGGGGCACCCGGATGCCCCGCGCGCACAGCAGCTGCTTGGCCTTGGCTTCCGAGAGCAGGATCAGCTCGCTCCGGCTGTCGGCGTAGATCTCGGCTGGCGGCAGTGGCGGCGGTCGTTCGGCGATCCGGCGCCACGCCTTGCTGAGCCCGCTTGCAGCCGCCACCGCACGCAGGCACTCAGGTAAGCCCTGCATGGGTGCAAGCCGCGCCGCGGCGATGCGCTCGGCCGCCGCGCGCGGCAGGCTCTCTGGCAGCGAGGCAACGACGATGCCGCGGGCGCCGACGTCCTGCACCGCGCCGACGAAGGCATCGGCGGCGAGATCCCAGGCATCGATCTCGTTCTCGTCGGGGCGCGGATAGTCCAGGACCAGCAGCGTCACATCGAAACCGGCACCGGCCACGGCGGCGAAGCACCGCCGCATGGAGGCGGCATTGCCCCAGATGTAGGTGTGATAGTCGAGCGGGTTCGCGACCGCGACCCGCGCTCCCAGCACCTCGCTGAGCTCCGCGCACGCCTCCGCCGGTACCGGCGGCAGCTCGAGCTCGAGAGGCGCTGCCAGGTCCGCAACCATCGTGGCATCCCCACCCGAGCAACTGAGCGAAGCAATGCGGCACCCCGGTAGCGGCCCGAGCACGAAGAGCAGCTTCAGGGTCTCGAGAAGGTCGGCCAAGTTGTCGACCCTGACCACGCCGTATCGGCGCAGATAGGCATCGATCAGAGCATCGACGCCGGAGAGCGAGCTGGTGTGAGCGAGGGTCGTGCGTGCGCCGGCTTGCGAGCGCCCGGCCTTGATCGCGACCACCGGTATTCGCTTGTCTGCGCAGGCGAGAGAAGCGCGGGCGAACGCGGCGACGTCGGGAATGGCCTCGAGATAGAGCCCGATCCCACCGATCCGCGGGTCGTCCGCCAGCACCTCCAAGAAATCGTGCACGCCGAGGACCGCCTGATTGCCGATCGAGAGCACGCAGGCGATCGGAAGCGCCCGCGTTTGCATGGTCAAAGTGATGCCGATGTTGCCGCTCTGGGTGATCAGCGCGACTCCGCGCTCGACCGGACTGGCGCCGTGCTCATCCGGCCACAGCGCGAGCCGCTCCATGAGGTTGAGAAGGCCATAGCAGTTGGGTCCGAGCACGGCGAGATCGCCGGCCGCCTCCTTCAGGCGCTGCTCGAGCCCTATTCCGTCCGCCACCTCGGCAAAGCCGGAGGCATAGGCGACCGCGCCGCCCGCTCCCAGGCGCCCCAGGACCTCGACAGCCTCCACCGTCGCCTCGCGGCCAACGCCCAAGAAAACGGCATCGGGCGGCTCCGGCAGCTCGTCGAGGTGGGCGAGGCAGGGCACGCCGGCCAGGCTCTTGCGCTTTGGATTGACGGCCCAGATCCGGCCCGGGAATCCGAGACGGCGACTCTGGCGGATCACCTCCTCGGCGAAACGCCCGCCCACCACGGCGATGCTTTTCGGTCTGAGCAGCCGCTCGAGATTGCGCCGCCGCGCGGACTCGCCCATCGCTCACGCGCCGAGCGGGCGCAGGATGTCGCGGGATATGATGTGGCGCTGGATCTCCGAGGTGCCGTCCCAGATTCGCTCGACCCGGGCGTCGCGCCAAAATCGCTCGATTGGCAGCTCATCCATCAGACCCATGCCGCCAAAGATCTGCACCGCGTCGTCACAGACGCGCCCCAGCATCTCGCTCGCGAACAGCTTCGCCTCCGCGATCTGGCGATCGGCCTTCTGGCCCTGGTCAAGCATCCAGGCGGCACATAGCGTCAGCAGATCGGCTGCATCGATCGCGGTCGCCATGTCCGCGAGCTTGAACGAGGTGCCTTGGAACTGGCCGATCGGCTGGCCGAACTGCTTGCGGGTCGCGCACCACTCGGCCGACAGCTCAAAGACGCGCCGGGCACGCCCAACGCACATCGCTGCCACCGCAAGCCGGGTGGCGTAGAGCCAGGTGTTCATGAGCTGGAAGCCCTGGCCCTCTCCGCCCAGGACCTGAGTTGCCCGGACCCGGCAGTCGCTAAAGTGCAGGATGCCGTTGTGATAGCCGCGGTGCGAGAGGCTCCGATACCCCTCACGGATCTCGAAGCCCGGCGTGCCGTGATCGATCAGGAAGCAGGTGATGCGCTGCTTCGGCCCCTTGGCCGTCGATTCGGTGCCGGTCGCGACGAACACGATCGCGAAATCGGCGATGTCGGCGTGGCTGATGAAGTGTTTGGTGCCGTTGATGACATAATCGGCGCCGTCGCGGCGCGCGTAGGTCTTCATCGAGCGAACGTCCGAGCCGGCGTCGGGCTCGGTGATGGCCAGACAGTCGATCTTCTCGCCGCGGACGGCGGGAAAGAGGTAGCGCTCGCGCTGCTGCACGTCGCAGGCGCACAAGATGTTGGACGGGCGCCCGAAGTGCACGGTGAGTGCCATCGAGGCGCGGCCGAGCTCGCGCTCGAGCAGCGTCAAGGTCTGATGATCGAGGCCGCCGCCACCAAACTCGGCGGGGATGTTCGCGGCGTAGAAGCCCAGGTCCAGCACCTTCTGGCGGATCGCCCGGCCGACCTCGTCCGGCACCATGCCGGTGCGCTCGACCTCGGCCTCGAGCGGATAGAGCTCCCGCTCGACGAAGCCGCGCACGGTGTCGACCACCAGGCGCTGCTCTTCGGAGAGACCGAAATCCATGTCCTCATCCCCATTCAACGCGGGACCTGCTGATGTCCAGTCCTGAATAGCCTCCGCCCGGTGCGCCAGCGCGGCACGGATTTCAGCTTCGTCGCTGGCCGACGAAGCGCCCGGCCTCGTCCGGCCTGGGAAGGCCAGCCTGGGCGTCGGCGAGGCGCTGGACGCGGGCCAGGACATCGGGCCGCGCCGGGCAGGCGCGACCAGCCCCGGTGTCGACATGCAGCAGCATCTGCTCGGCAGTCGCGAGCAGGACCTGGTCACAGCTTCGGTGCAGCGCATGGAACACGTGCAGCCGTTTGTCGTCACAACCCTGGATCTGGGTCGTGACATGCAGCGGCTCTTCAGCTGCGACTTCGCGCAGGTGCATGATGTGGGTCTCGACCGTGTAGTAGCTAAGGCCCGCGGCATGATACTCGGCATCGATGCCGATGTAACGGAACAGGGCATCCGAGCTGTCGCCGAAGACCTGCAGGTAGCGCGATTCGGTCATGTGGCCGTTATAGTCGACCCATTCAGGGAGAACGCGCGCGGCATGCAGCCGAAGCGGTTGCGACAGGTCGTCGGCATCGGACATGATCATCGGATGGCTGCGCTCGTACAGCTTCTCCTCGTACGCCCTGAGGACCGTGCCGGCGGCGTAGTTCTGGGAGCGCAGACCCTGCAGCACCGCAACCAGACAGTCGTCGCGTAGTCGCTCGAACTCGCGGATCGAGCAGCCGGCCGCCTGCTCATCCGACTGCCCGACGATCTTTTCGATCAGCTCGTCGGTGAGCTCGGGGGCCTCGAGCTTGCTCCACGGAAGCTTCAGGGCGGGGCCGAACTGCCTCATGAAGTGGCGCATCCCGGCTTCGCCGCCGGCCAGGCGATAAATCAAGAAACTGCCCATGAACGCCCAGCGAAGGCCAGGTCCGTAAGCGATTGCCTGGTCGATCTCGTCGGTGGTGGCGACGTCATCGTTGATCAGGTGCAATGCCTCGCGCCAGAGCGCCTCCAGGAGGCGGTCGGCCACGAAGCCGTCGATCTCGCGCCGCAGCAGGAGAGGGTGCATGCCGATCGTGCGGTAGAAGGCGGCGGCCTGCCGCCTCGCCTCCTCACTGGTATGCTGGCCGCCGCAGATCTCGACCAGCGGTAGGAGGTAGACCGGGTTGAACGGATGGCCGATGACGAACCGCTCCGGGAACTCCATCTCGGCCTGCAGCCGGCTCGGCAGCAGGCCCGAGGTGCTCGAGGCAATGACCACCTCTGACCGGCAGGCACGGCTGACCTCGGCCAGCAGGGAGCGTTTGAGCGGCTCGCGCTCCGGCGCGCTCTCCTGAATGTAGTCGGCTTCGACGACGGCGGCTTGGAGATCGGCGGTGTAGGTGATCTTGCCGGTGCGCTCGAGGGGCGCCAACGTCAGCTTGCGATAGGCGCGCTCGGCGCCCTCCAGGACTTCACCCACCCTGCGCTCGACCTCGGGGTCCGGATCGAAGAGCGCGACATCGATGCCGTTGAGCACCAGGCGGGCGGCCCATCCGGCGCCAATCACGCCGCCACCGACCAGCCCGACCGTACGGACCTGCGCCATCGCCATCAGCCGCGTTGGCGTAGGCCAAGACGAATGCGCACCTCGTCCGGGCCGAGAACTTTGCACCCCAGGCGCTCCACGATCTCCCGGGCGCGCTCGACGAGCTGAGCGTTGGATGCGAAGACACCCTTCTCGAGGTAGAGGTTGTCCTCGAGGCCGACGCGCACGTTGCCGCCGAGGAGGACTGCTGCGGCCACGAACGGCATCTGCATGCGGCCGATCGCAAACGCGCTCCAGATCGCCCCCTTGGGAAGCTGCTGGACCATTGTCTGAGCGGTGAGAAGATCGGCCGGTGCGCCGTACGGGATACCGTGGCAAAGCTGGATCAGCGGCGGGCCGGCAAGGAGCCCCTCCTGCATCAGCTGGTTCACGAACCAGAGGTGCCCCGTATCGAACACCTCGCATTCGGGCTTGACCCCGAGCTCGCGGATGCGCCGGGCGCCGGCCCGCAGCATCTCCGGCGTGTTGACGACAATGGCGTTGCCGTCGCCGAAGTTCATGCTGCCGCAATCGAGCGTACAGATCTCGGGCAGGAGCTCCTCGACGTGGGCGAGCTTGGTCAGAGGGCCGACCATATCGGTGCCGGCCTCGTCGAACGCCATCGGCTCCTCGCCTGGGCCGAAGGTGAGATCACCGCCCATGCCTGCGGTCAAATTGATGATCACATCTACCTCGGCCAAGCGAATGCGCTCAACCACCTCGCGGTACAGGGCGACATCGCGGGCGCCCTTGCCAGTGACCGGGTCGCGCACGTGGCAGTGCGCGATCGCGGCGCCCGCTCGCGCGGCCTCGATCGCCGCGTCGGCGATCTCTGTGGGAGTGACCGGAATCGCCGGGTGCCGGCCGACGGTATCGCCCGCACCGCTCACCGCACAGGTGATGAAGACCTCCCAATTCATGCCTCTCGTCCCTCAATGCCCGCCCTGGATTTTGCAGCGTTTGCGCCGACGAGCGCAATCATCGCCGCTCACGCAGCGGTCGCCGCATTCAGGCTGGGGGTGTTGGCCAGGAGCTCGCGCGTGTAGTCCGCCTTCGGCGAGACGAAAACCGACTCGACCGCAGCGCTTTCGACGATGCGGCCCGCGCTCATGACCGCGACGCGGTCCGCTATGGTGCGGATCAATGCGAGGTTGTGGGTTATGAACAACAGGCCCAGGTTCATGCTTCGCTGCAGTTCTGCCAGCAGCTCGACGAGGGCGGCCTGCACCGACACATCAAGCGCCGACGTGATTTCGTCGCACACCAGGACCTGCGGCTCCGCCGCGAGCGCACGCGCCACGGCCACGCGCTGGCGCTCGCCGCCGCTGAGCTGGTCCGGGTAGCGATCGATCAGGCCTGGGCTCAGTGCCACTCGCTCCAGATGGGCAACGATCCGTTCCCGGGCTTCGCGTCGTTCGAGATCGAAGAACACGTGCAGCGGACGCGCAATGATCTGGCCGACCGTGCGGCGCGGGTTGAGGGAGGCATAGGGGCTCTGGAACACATATTGAATCGCTCGACGCACGGCTCGCGGCCGATCCCGGGCCTGAGGTTCCAGCGCCTCGCCCGCAAGCATCAGGTCCCCCGAGAACGTCGGATGCAACCCGGCGACGCAACGTGCCAGTGTGGTCTTGCCGCTGCCGGACTCGCCGACTACCGCCATGCACTCTCCCGCGTCCAGCCCAATGCGCACGTCGTGCAGCACCGGATGGCCACCGTACCAGGCATGGAGATCGCGGACCGCGAGCAACGCGCCTGCCGGCGCCGGCGGTCGCTTGCTGGCTACCTCCCCAGCGCTATCGGGAACCGAACTGGCCTGCGCCCGAACGCGTGCGTGATGCCAGCAGCGCACCGAGTGGTGCTCCCCCACCGCTTCGACGGGTGGGTAGCGCGTGCGACATTCGCTGGTGGCGTAAGCGCAACGCGGCGCAAAGGTGCACCCCGACGTGCGCTGCGTCGGTGACGGTGCATGGCCGGGAATGCCGACGAGCTTGCGCCGCCCGCGGACGTCGGGGATCGCGGCGATGAGCCGGCGCGTATAAGGATGCGCAGGATAACGGAAGAGAATCCCGGTCGGTCCCGACTCCACGATGCGGCCCGCGTACATGACCAGCATGCGGTCGGCCAGCGATGCCACGACCGCAAGATCGTGGCTCACGTACAACGCGGCCACGCCGTAGTGGCGGCACAGGGTGCGAACGGTCTCCAGCACGTGGGCCTGGGTAGTGACGTCAAGACCGGTGGTGGGCTCGTCGAGCACGATTACCGCCGGGCGGCACGCGAACGCCATGGCGAGCGCCACCCGCTGCTGCTGGCCACCAGACAGCTGATGCGTATAGCGCCGCAGGAACGGCGCTTCTGCCGGCAGCTTGACTTCCTCGAGCATTTCGAACACGCGCTTGCGGCGCTGAGCGTGGTCAAGGCCCGGCTGGTGGACGGCGAGCATCTCCTCGAGCTGGACGCCCACGCGCAGGGCCGGATTGAGAGCGGCGGAGGGATCCTGCGGGATGTACGCCACGGTATGACCTCGTGCCGCATTGAGGGCGCCCACGTCCAGCTTCAGCATGTCGCGCCCGGCGATGGTAATGCGGCCCGCGCCGATCTCGCCGCCGCGCCGGCAATAACCCAGCAAGGCAAGGCCGACCGTGGTCTTGCCGGAGCCGGATTCGCCCACCAGCCCCACGACCTCGGCCGGCTCGATCTGGAAGTCGATCTCGTCGACGATGTCGAAGGGCGAGCCGGTGAAGCCGATGCGCAACCCGGCTACCTCTGCGACGGGCGTGGTCACGCCGCGCTGCTCCGGCCTATGCCGATGGCGGCGCGCGCAATCCCGTCGGTGATCAGATTGGTGCCGACGGTCAGGAGTCCGACCGCAATGACGGGCAGCACCACTGGCCAGGGTTGGATGGTCAGTCCGACCCGGTTCTCATTGATCATCAGTCCCCAGTCCGCTGCCGGCGGCTGGAGTCCAAAGCCCAGGAAGCTAACCGCGGCGACCAGTCCGATGGAGTAGGTCAGACGCAACCCAAACTCCACGAGCAGAGGCGAAGAGATGTTCGGCAGCAGCTCGCCGACCAGGATGTTCCAGCGTGTTTCTCCCAGCGCCTCGGCGGACTTGACGAAGTCGCGTTCCACCACCTCGAGCGCCGCCCCGCGCGTCACACGGGCGACGCGGGGTGCGTGCGACAGGCCCACCGTCAGAACGATCAGCCAAAGCTGCGGCCCGACGCTCGAGATCAGCAACAGCACGAAAACGATCTGCGGAAACGCGAGCAGAACGTCCATCGCCCGCATGAGGACATCGTCGATCCAGTTGCGCGTGTAAGCCGAGACCAGGCCGACCAGAATGCCAAGGCCCAATCCGAACACCGTCGCCAGGATGGATAGCCCGAGCACGGAGCGGCCGCCCCACAGGAAGCGACTGAGCACGTCGCGCCCCAGATAATCGGTGCCGAGCCACGCCTCGTTCGACGGTGGCTCGTAGGGGGGCGCGACAAACTCGGTGGGAGAGTACGGGGAGAACGCGGGGCCGAGCAGGGCGACGGCAACGACCACCGTCGTGATGCCCAACCCGATCCATGTTCTCTTGAAGCGCGCCGATGCGACGACGGTCTGCAGCCAGGGAGAACGAAGCGCGCTGCGCCCGCTCGCCGGGGCTTCCGCCTGCAGGCTGGGGACGCCGGTCACTGTAGGCCCGTCCGCAGCTTCGGCGTCACCAGGATCGTGATCACGTCAGCCAGCAGGTTGAGCAGCACGTAGATCCCGCCCACGAGCAGGGTGAGCGCCTGCACGACTGGGAGATCCCGGTTGGCGACGGCGTCGACCAGGCTCTGGCCGATGCCGGGATAGCGGAAGACGTACTCGACCACGACCACGCCGCCGGCTAGCCACGCAAGCTGCAGGGCCGTAGCCTGGATCGCCGGAACGACGGCGTTCGGCAGCGCGTGACGCAGGATCACCAGCCGGCGTGGAAGGCCCTTGAGCCGCGCCATCTGCACGTATTCGCTCTCCATCACCTCGATCATCGAGGCGCGCATGATGCGAGCCATGTATGGAACCACGGCGAGAACGAGGGTGAGGGCGGGAAGCAGGACCTGATCGAACTGACGCCAGATCGGCCGCGTGTCGTCGAGCAGCGTCACGGCGGGCAGCATGTGAAAGACGCCGGTAGCAAAGATCAGGACGAGCCCGATGCCGATGACGAACTCCGGCAGCGCTGCCAACACCAGCGACGCCATCGTGAGCACGTGATCGAGACCTCGATCGCGACGCACGGCCCCGGCGATGCCTACCAGTAACGACGCTGGAATCGCGATCAACGCAGCGACCAATACGAGAAATGCCGAGTTGCCGATGCGCAGACCGATCAGCTGCACCACCGGTTTCTGCGTGGCCAGGGACTGACCGAGATCCCCCGTAACGAGGCCGCCCAGCCACTTGGTGTACTGCAGCCACACCGGATCGTCGAGGTGCAGCTGTGCGCGCAGCGCCGCCAGCCGCTCGGGCGTGGCGGTTCTGGCCAGGATCGCCGTGGCGGCATCACCCGAGAGGGCCTGCGTCGCCGCGAACACCACCAGGGACACGAACCAGAGCGTGAGAATGCCGAGTCCCAGACGGCGCAGGATAAGTCGGGTCATGCCCCGGTGACCTCGTGTGGTGGAGTCATTTCACGCCGATGCCGCCGTGGCGGGATGCGGCCTGCGACGACGCGCGCTGGCCTAGCGAGCAGCCTCGCCGGCCGAATGGGGCACGATGACGGGCGTTCCATGCTCGGACCGCCTCCCTGGCACCGACAGATGCGCCGGCCTATACGAAGTACACTTTTCCGAACGAGTAGTTGCCGAGTGGCGTTCCCGTCTTCGCGGGCACGAAGCCGTCGATCTTCGCGCTGTACGCGTCCACCTGGTTGCGGAAGCCCCAGACGATATAGCCGCCGCTTTCGTACTCAATCTGCTGGGCTTGGTGCAGCAACGCGCAGCGCTTGCTCGCATCGAGCGTGCCGCGAGCCTCGTCGATGAGCCGGATAAAAGCCGGGTCGGCCCAATGGGTCTCGTTGTACGGCGCGGTCGGCAGGGCACCCTGAGCGACCTGCGGGATGTAGTCGCGCGTGAACCAGAAGTCCTGCGCGAAGATCCATTTGAGATAGTCGTCGCCGTAGAACACCCCGGAGTCGACCTTGCGGACGTTGACCGTGACGCCCGCTCCCTTGGCCTGCTCGGCGAACACCTGTGCAGCTTCCACGACGCCCGCCGCCACCGGCGACGTGACGAGCTCGACCGCGAGATTGTCGTGGCCGGCCTCCTTCAGCAACGCTTTGGCCTTCTCGAGGTCCTGCTCGCGCTGCGGCAGGTGCGACGCGTAGCACGGGTCGAACGGCGAGTAGAGATCGTTGCCGATCCAACCATGGCCAGCCAGTGCCTGGTCGATCATCTGCTGGCGGTCGACGATCAGCCGGAACGCCTGGCGCACACGCACGTCGTCGAACGGAGGCTGGTCCACGCGCATGGTGAACGGCAGCCAGGCGCCGGTGTTCGCCACCAAAGCCTTGAGCTCCGGGTTCGCCTCAATCGCACGGAGCTGGCCGAGAGGTAGGTTGTCGATGGCCTGCACCTGGCCGCTGAGCAGGGCATTCACGCGCGCCGTGTCGTCCGGGAAATCGATGATGACCAGCTCATCGACGTGCGGCTCGCCTTCGACCCAGTAGTTCGGGTTAGCAGGAAAGCGGCTCTGCTCGCCCGGCATGAAGCTTCCAAACTGGAACGGGCCGGTGCCGACCGGGTTGTTCGGGTCGTAGTCGACCGGGACGATGCCGTTGAAGTACTGGCCCAGTTGCTCGTCGAACACGGCGAACGGCTGTTTGAGCTGAATCGAGAACGTGCGCTCGTCGATCTTCTTGAAACCTTGCGCGTCGATGTCGGTCAACCCGGCTGCGCCGACCTTCGGATCGTTCGGGTCGATGATGCGCTGGATCGAGAAGATGACATCGTCCGCCGCCACCGTCTTTCCGTTGTGGAACTCGATGCCCTGCTTGAGCCGGATCGTCCACACGTCGGCGCTTGGGTTCGCGGAGATCTCTTCCGCCAGCAGCAGCTCGTACTCGTAGTTCGGATTGCGGTTGAGCAACGGCTCATAGAGTGCGTAAGTGCGCGCGATATCCGGATAGCCGACGGGACCGTGAGCGTCGAGGTGGTCCTTGGCTCCGCCGCCGGTCGCGCCGACGTTCAGCACGCCCCCC
>Ga0299907_10001960_pt1 | contig 12310 bp, 11 predicted proteins | sample RVTome_16_FD_198680 | JGI IMG/M metagenome (GOLD analysis project Ga0299907, IMG submission 198680) | Soil microbial communities from uranium-contaminated site in the Upper Colorado River Basin, Wyoming, United States - RVT152D67 (version 2) ...
GCGCCTACCTGCTCGAAGACGGCGCGGAGATCGCCCGCGCGAAGCCGCCGCGAGTCGAGGTCGTCGACGGCACCGGCGCCGGCGATGCGTTCACGGCGTGCCTCCTCGTCTCGCTCCTCGAGGAGCGAGACCCGGCCGAGGCGCTGGAGCGCGCTTGCGCGGCCGGCGCCTTGGCGGCTTCGCGATTCGGTGCTCAGCCGTCGCTCCCGACCGGCGCCGAGATCGAAGAGGTCCTCGCGGGCTAGGAGCGCGGCGCGAGCTCTGCGACCCCGAACGCGGCCGCCGCCGCCAGCTCGTTCAGGAGACGCGTGTTGACCCCGGCGAGGCGATCGCACGCGGCGTGGTAGCAGAGGTCTGTGCCGGCGAAGAGCCCTCCGGTCGGGATCCCGCGCTGCTGGAACGGGAAGTGATCGGAGCGCCCAGACAGGTCGATCACCTGGGCCCGGAGGCCCTCCGCGCGGAAGTAGCGGAGCCACATCTCCGCGTACGGCCCGGCGTAGATCGCGCGGAGGTTCCCGCGGGTGCCCAGCATGTCGAAGTTGAGGTAGCCCGCGACCTCGTCGAGCCCCGTCGTACGCACGTACGCGCTCGAGCCGATCAGTCCGAGCTCCTCGGCTCCCCAGAACGCGAATCGCACCGCAAGACGCGGCTGCGTGCTCCGGAGAACCCGCGCGATCTCGAGGATCGTGGCGACGCCGGTCCCGTTGTCGTTGATCCCCGCGCCGGCGACGACGGAGTCGAGGTGTGCCCCGACCACGAGCATCCGCGGCGCGCCGGGGCGCGAGTCCGCGAGAACGTTCTGCGACGTTGTCGCGCGCCTGCGCGTCGTCACCTGGAGCCGGATCACGGCCCGGCCCGTGGAGAGCGACGCTGCCACGGCGCGGTCGATCGCGACGACGGGAATCGTCGATGCCCGCGGATCGCCGAGCGTGGCGTCGATCGGGCCCGGCTCCGTCGTGAACACGACGAGCGCGCGTGCGCCTGCTCGGCCGGCGTTCTGCGCCTTGGCCGCGATGAAGCAGTTTCCGCGGGCCGCGAACGCGATATGTCCGCTCACGCCGGCGAGGTCACCCGGCTCGCAGGCGTCGTCGCTTACGACCAGCCGTCCGCGGATTCCGCCCTTGGGCGTGGACGGCGAGTAGTCGATCGCCTCGACACGAAGGCGTCGCTGGCGCGGCGCGATCTGGATCGCGCGCTCGACGAGCTCCGTGTACTCGACGAACGGGAAGGGCGAGACACGCGGCGCATAGCCCGCTCGGGCCAGCTGCTGGCGAACGTACCGGACCGAGGCTTCGTACCCGGGGCGGCCCGCGGCGCGGTTGCCGCCGTTGCGGTCGGCGATCCGCTGGAAGGCGGCGAGATGCACGCGGATCCGCGCCGTCGAGAGCTCGCGCGGAAGCTGCGCGGCGATCTCGGCCTTCGCGGGCGACGCAGGCTCGGCGGCGCCACGCCCGGCCGCGAGACCGGTCGCGAGGACCAGGACGAGCCCGAGGGATGTCAGCGACCGGGACGCGTTGGTATTGACGCGCCGACCGCGCGCGGGTTAGGCGCCCCCGCGCGCGGTCGGCGTGCCGGTCCCTGCGTCAGGCGCTCTCGGCCTCGAGAGCGCCTGCTGGCAGTCGATGATCGCCGGCGTGGGCGCGCTCCGGCCCGCCGCCTTCGCCTCCTCGATCGCATCCACGGGCAGAAGCCGGGCTGAACGGGCGAGCCCGTCGAGGAGCGGTCGCCCCGTGCCTGGCTCAGCGGGTCCCCGATCCCGTCCACTCGACAGCCGGATCGAAGGGCGTCGGGGAGTCGGGGAGGCCGATCCTGGGCGAGCACGTCATTTGCGGCTACCGCGCGGCGTCGAGCGCCGCGAGCAGCCGCTTCGGCGCGACCACGCGGTAGCTCTCCTCGACCCACTCCCGCAGCAACCCGACGTCGACGCCGGCCGCGTCGAGTGGGACCGTGACCCAGCCCGAGCGGCCGAGCCCGTACGCGCTCGGTCGCGCACCCTCGATCGAAAGGGCATGCGCGTGCGACTCGACGAGCTTCACGGTCATCTGCGCCGAGGCGGGGCCGCCGAAGAAGACGAAGATCTTGCGACGTACCTTGGCGACCGTGTCGTCCTCCCAGGGCTTGTCCTCCCAGGCCTCGGGGAGCGAGAGAGCGAACTCCCGCAGTCGGTCACGAACCGAAGCCACCGGCCTACAGTACGCCTCCGATGACGACGCCGATCGTCCTCGACTGCGACCCCGGGCACGACGACGCGATCGCGCTCCTGCTCGCGCTCGCGAGCCCCGAGGTCGAGGTCCTCGGGGTGACGACGAGCTACGGCAACCAGACGCTCGAGAAGACCACCGAGAACGCCCTGCGAGTGCTCGAGCTCGTCGGGAGGACGGACGTGCCGGTCACCCGCGGCGCGGACCGGCCGCTCGGGCGCGAGCTCGTCGTCGCCGCACACGTCCACGGCGACAGCGGCCTCGACGGGCCCGTCCTGCCGGCGGCCACGACGGCTCCTCGCTCGGACGACGCTGTCGACTTCGTCGCCAAGCTCGTGCAGGCTGCGGCAAAGCCCGTCACGCTCGTCCCGACCGGCCCGCTCACGAACGTCGCGCGCTACCTCGGCGAGCACGGCACGGACGGGATCGCGCGGGTCGTCCTCATGGGCGGGTCGATCGCGGAGGGCAACTTCACGCCGGCAGCCGAATTCAACGTCTGGTGCGACCCGGAGGCGGCCGCGCAGGTGTTCGCGAGCGGGCTCGACGTGACGATGGTCGGGCTCGACGTCACGCACAAGGCCCTGCTCGGCCCCGCGGAGGAGGCGCGTCTGCGCGCGAGCGGGCGCGTCGGCGCCTTCGTCGCCGAGCTCAACGTGTTCTTCACCCGCTACCACCGCGACACCTACGGCTGGGACGGCGCCCCGATCCACGACGCGGTTGCGGTCGCGCACGTGATCCGCCCCGGCCTGCTCGAGACGCGCCACCGCAATGTCGAGATCGAGCTCGAGTCGGAGCTCTGCCGCGGCCGCACGGTCGTCGACCTCTGGAACCGGACCGACCGCGCTCCCAACGCGAACGTCGCCGTGGGGCTCGACCGCGAAGCGCTCTTCGAGCTACTCGTCGAGCGGATCGCGGCCCTCGGGTAGCCGCGTGGCGCAAGTTGCAGGTTGTAACTTGCGCGATCGTGGCCGCTGACGTCGTCGTCTTCGTCGAGGTGCCGATGGGCTCTCGCAACAAGTACGAGCTCGACCCGGATCTCGGTGAGGTCGTCCTCGACCGGCGGCTCTTCACCTCGATGACCTACCCGGCCGACTACGGCTTCATCGAGGGCACGATGGGCGAGGACGGCGACCCGCTGGACGCGCTCGTCCTCGTCGGCGAGCCGACCTTCCCCGGATGCCGCATCCGCGGGCGCATCGTCGGCGTCTTCCACATGGCCGACGAGAAGGGCCCGGACGAGAAGGTCATCTGCGTCCCGCTCAAGGACACGGCGTGGATGCGTGTCTCGGACGTGCACGACATCCCCTCCGAGCTGCGGAACGAGATCGAGCACTTCTTCCAGGTCTACAAGGACCTCGAGGAGGCGAAGGTGGAGACGTACGGCTACGGGAACCGGGTCGAGGCGGAGCGCGTCGTCGCCGAGGCCCGCGCCCGCGCCGGCGACTGAACGCAGGAGCCGCCCGCCGGGCGTCGAATCGCGCGGTCATGGCGCGCCGTAGGCGGAAGAAGCGGCCGCTTCGCCCGCGCGTCCCTGCACGCGTGAAGAAGCGGACCCAGAAGCGACGCACGCCGTCGCATCACCAGAACGAGCTCCTCGGCCTCGGGCTGGCCGCGCTCGGCCTGGTGCTCGCGACGATCCTCTACCTCGGCTTCGACGGCGGCGCGGTCGGCTCGTGGCTCGCGCAGGCGCTCCAGGCAGTGCTCGGGGGCGCGGCCTATGTCCTGCCGCTCGCGCTCGTCGGCGTGGGCGGCCTCATGCTCGCGCGCAGCGACCTGCTCGACGTGCGCCCGTTCCGGCTCGGACTCGGCGTGGGCTTCCTCGGGCTGATGACGCTGCTCGGACGCGACGACAATGGAGGCTGGATCGGGCTCGCGCTCGGCGGCGTGCTCGCGAGCCTCATCGGAGGAACCGGCGCGGTCATCGTCGGCGGCGCGCTGCTCATCGGCGGCGCGCTCCTCGTGAGCGGCGCGTCGACAGGGGCGATCCTCCGACACACCGGCCACGTCGTCCGTCGGGCCGGCTCGGGCGCACGACGCGCATTCGATTGGGTCTCCACCGAGACCCAGACAGAGGAGAGCTACGTGCCTGCCCCCGCGCCGCTCGAGCCGCCGCGGAGGCTCCTGGACGGCGCCGAGGCCTACCCGGACGTCGTCGGCGCGACGTCGACCGAGAACGCTTCCCTGCTCGAGCTGCACGAGCCCGAGGCGGAGCCCGAGGAGGCGAGCCTCGCGTCCGTCTTCGAGACCTCGACCGAGCACGTCGAGTACCGGCTGCCCGACCGTGGGATCCTCCGCCGCTCGCCCGCGGCCCCCGCCAAGAAGGGCGCCGCGGACGTCCGCACCGCCGACCTGCTCGTACGCACGCTCGCCGAGTTCGGGGTCGACGCGACCGTGAGCGGGCAGGTCTCGGGACCGCGCGTGACCCGCTACGAGCTCCAGCTCGCGCCGGGGACGAAGGTCGCCAAGGTCGCGGCGCTCAAGGACGACCTCTCGTACGCGCTCGCGACGACCGAGATCCGCATCCTCGCGCCGATTCCCGGGAAGCAGGCCGTCGGGGTCGAGGTGCCCAACCTGTCGCCGAAGTACGTCACGCTCGGCGACATCTTCGACGACGTGCCGGGGACGGCCAGCCCGCTCTCGGTCTGGCTCGGGAAGGACATCTCGGGGAACTCGGTCTGGACCGACCTCGCGCGCATGCCGCATCTCCTGATCGCGGGCACTACGGGGTCGGGCAAGTCGGGCTGCATCAACACCATCCTCACGTCGACGCTCCTACGCGCGACCCCCGACGAGGTGCGGATGATCCTCATCGACCCGAAGCGGATCGAGCTCGGCTACTACGAGTCGATCCCGCACCTGCTCACGTCGGTCGTCTCCAGTCCCAAGGAGGCGGCGATCGTGCTCATGAACGTCGTCTCCGAGATGGAGCGCCGCTACGAGCGCCTCTCGCTCGTCCGCGCGCGCAGCCTGCCCGAGGCGAACCGGGCGCTCCGAGCACGCGGCGAGGCGCCGCTTCCCTACCTCCTCGTCGTCATCGACGAGCTCGCCGATCTGATGATGGTCTCGCCGCAGGCGGTCGAGGACTGCGTCATCCGCCTGGCGCAGAAGTCGCGCGCGGTGGGCATCCACCTCGTGCTCGCGACCCAGCGCCCGTCCGTCGACGTCATCACCGGGATGATCAAGGCGAACGTGCCGTCCCGGATCGCGTTCGCGGTCTCGAGCCAGACCGACTCGCGCGTCATCCTCGACACGGCCGGCGCCGAGAGCCTGCTCGGCCAGGGCGACATGCTCTTCAAGCCCCTCGGGACCTCCCGTTTGCAGCGACTTCAGGGCGCGTACGTGAGCGAGGAGGAGATCGCGCTCGTGGTCGAGCAGTGCCGCGCGCAGCGTGGGCAGAACCTCGACGAGTCGCTGCTCGAAGCCGCCGAGATGCCCGTCGAGGGTGGAGACGAGGAGGGCGAGTTCGACCCGGACGAGGATCCGCTGCTCGAGCGGGCGATCGAGGTCGTGGTGCAGACGCAGACCGCGTCGGTGTCGCTTCTCCAGCGGCGGCTGCGGGTCGGTTACACTCGCGCCGGGCGGCTGATAGACATGCTCGAGCGCCGAGGGATCATCTCCGGTTACGAGGGCTCGAAGCCGAGGCGCGTGCTCGTGTCCGAGGGCGCCCTCGACCGCGTGCTCGCTCCCTGAGCGGCGTCCTCTCAGCTCGCCGCCGGACGCTTCACGACACTCGACCCGTCGGTGGAGAGCGGGTTAGTATCCGCCGTCCAGGCGAACTACTGCAGGCTCAACCAGGTAGAGGAGGAGGCGTGATTCGAACCACATGGCTGGCGCGGCTCGCAGCGCTCTTCGCCGTCGTTGCTCTCGGGATGGGAGTGGTCGGCTGCGGCGGCGACGACGACGGCGGCGAAGGCGAGGGGATCAGCGTCGCTTTCGTCAGCGACACGGCCGGCATCAACGACCGCGGCTTCAACGAGTTCACGCTCGCAGGGGTCGAGCAGGCGGCCGATGAGCTCGGCATCGAGACGCGTACTTATGTCTCGACGACCGAGGACGACTACGTGCCGAACCTCACGGCCGCGGCAGAGGACGGCCACGATCTCGTGCTCGCCGCCGGCTTCCTGATCGCGCCGTCGGTGATCACGGTCGCGCAGGAGTACCCCGACACGAGCTTCGCGGGCGTCGACCACTTCTACGGCGGCGAGGGCTGCGACGAGGCGGGCACGTGCGAGCAGCCGAACGCGCTCGGGCTGCAGTACCCGAGCGAGGAGCCCGGCTACCTCGCCGGCGTCGTCACAGCGCTGACCACGCAGTCGAACACCGTCTCGACGGTGGGCGGCATCAAGATCCCGTCGGTCGACAACTGGATCGCCGGCTTCCAGCAGGGGGTCAAGGACACGAAGCCCGAGGTGCGGGTGCTCAACGCGTACTCCCAGGACTTCGTCGACCAGGCGAAGTGCAAGGAGATTGCGCTCGACCAGATCTCGCAGGGCTCGGACATCGTCTTCCAGGTTGCCGGGCAGTGCGGCCTGGGCGCAATCGACGCGGCCTGCGAGCAGGACAAGTTCGCGATCGGCGTGGACGCCGACCAGTCGGCGCAGGGCACATGCGTGATCACGAGCGCGCTCAAGCCGCTGCAGACCTCTGTCGTCAGCCTGATCGAGTCGTTCGTCGACGGCGAGTTCGAGGGTGGGCAGAACGTGTTCTTCGGTCTCGCGGACCTCCCCGATGCGGCACTGCTCACACCGTTCACGGACGATGTCCCGGCGGAGGTGCAGGACGCCGTCGACGAGGCCCTCGAGAAGCTCAAGAGCGGCGAGATCGACCCGCCGTCGACGCTCAGCTAGGCCGACGGCTCAGGACAACGAGCGGGGCGACTCCGGTCGCCCCGCTCGCACATGAGATGCCAGACACTCCTCTCCTCGAGCTGATTGGAATCACGAAGCGCTTCCCGGGCGTCGTCGCGAACGACGGAGTCGACTTCGAGCTGCGCCAGGGCGAGGTGCACGCCCTCCTCGGGGAGAACGGGGCCGGGAAGTCGACGCTGATGAACATCCTCTACGGCCTCTACCGGCCCGACGAGGGCGAGATCTTCGTCCGCGGAGAGCGGGTGACGTTCCATTCCCCGAGAGACGCCATCGACCACGGGATCGGCATGGTGCACCAGCACTTCATGCTCATCCCGGTCATGACCGTCGCCGAGAACGTCGTGCTCGCGAAGGAGCCGACCGCGGCCGGCGTCTTCCTCGATCGTCACGCGGCGGAGACCAGGGCGGGCGAGCTTGCACGGAGCTTCGGCTTCTCCCTCGACCCCGAGGCCCTCGTGCAGGACATCACGGTCGGGCAGGAGCAGCGCGTGGAGATCGTGAAGGCCCTCTACCGCCGCGCCGACATCCTCATCCTCGACGAGCCCACGGCCGTGCTCACGCCGCAGGAGGCGAAGGAGCTCTTCGGGATCCTGAACACCTTGAAGCGCGAGGGGATGTCGATCATCTTCATCTCGCACAAGCTGAACGAGGTGCTCGAGATCGCCGACCGCATCACGGTCCTACGCCGGGGCAAGGCGGTGGAGACCATGCCGGCCGCGGGTGCGACCGAGAACGGGCTCGCCCGGCTCATGGTGGGCCGCGAAGTGCTCCTGCGCGTCGAGAAGACAGCCGCGACCCCAGGGGAGCCGCTCCTCGAGGTGCGGAACCTTCACGTCCGCGACGAGCGCGGCATCGAGCGCGTGCGGGACGTCTCGCTCGACGTCCGCGCGGGGGAGATCGTCGGGATCGCCGGCGTCGACGGGAACGGGCAGGCGGAGCTCATCGACGCAGTCACGGGCCTCATGAAGATCGAGAGCGGTGGGGTCACCGTCGCCGGCGAGGACGTCACGGGGGAGGGCGCCCGCGAGCACTTCGAGATCGGTGTCGGTCACATCCCGCAGGATCGTCAGCACCGCGGGCTCGTCCTCGACTTCTCCGTCGCCGAGAACATCGGGCTGCACGACTTCCGCGAGCAGCCGAACTCGCGGTTCGGCTGGCTCTACCCCAGCCGCCTCGTGGAGCGTGCCCGCCGGCTCATCACCGAGTTCGACGTCCGTGGTGGCGGTCCGCAGACGCCCGCCGGGTCGCTCTCGGGCGGGAACCAGCAGAAGGTGATCCTCGCGCGCGAGATCGACCGCGATCCGCGCGTCCTCGTCGCCGCCCAGCCGACGCGCGGGCTCGACGTGGGCGCGATCGAGTTCCTGCATCGCCGGCTGATCGAGGAGCGAGACGCGGGCCGGGCGATCCTCCTCGTCTCGCTCGAGCTCGAGGAGATCCTCTCGCTGTCGGATCGGATCCTTGTCCTGTACGAGGGCGAGGTGGTCGGCGAGTACGGGCCCGGGACCTCGAGCGATGAGCTCGGGATCGCGATGCTCGGAGCCGCGTCCGACAGGGTCGCCTGATGTCGGAGCCCGAGCGCACGGCGCCACCCCCACAGGAGCCCGAGGACACTCCGCCCGGCGCGCCGCCCGGAAGCCGGACGGTGTTCGCAGGAGCCGTCGAGCGGCTCGGCGGCGCTGCGATCCCGGTTGCAGCCACCCTGCTGGCGTTCCTCATCGGCGGTCTCGTCGTGCTCGTGACCGGAAACAACCCGATCACCGCGTATCGGGCGATCTTCGAGGGAACGGGCTTCAACTATGTGTTCCCGTGGCTCGACGAGGGCGACCGCTCACGGGCGGCGCGGAACCTCCAGCAGACGCTCCTGCTTGCGACGCCGCTCATGCTGACCGGGCTCGCGGTCGCCTTCGCGTTCCGCTGCGGGCTCTTCAACATCGGCGGTCAGGGCCAGTACTGGGTCGGCTTCATCGCGGCGCTCTGGATCGGGACGAACCTGGATGGGCTCTCCCGCCCGCTACACGTGCTTCTCGGCATTCTCGCCGGGATTCTCGCGGGCGCCATCTGGGGCGGGATCGCCGGGATCCTGCGGGCGACCGTCGGAGCTCACGAGGTGATCACGACGATCATGCTCAACTGGATCGCCATCTTCGGTGGGAGGTACCTCTTCGAGCTGGGCGGGCCACTCCAGGGCGCGGTCGCGTCGCTTCCGCGCTCGGACGTGGTGTCCGAGAATGCCCGGCTGTGGGCGATCTGGGGCAACATCCAGGCGCTGCATGCGGGCATCTTCATCGCGGTCATCGGCCTGGTCGTCTACGCGCTCGTCCTCAACCGCACGACGCTCGGGTTCGAGGTGCGCGCGGTCGGTTTCAACCCAGAGGCGGCGCGCTATAGCGGGATCCCGGTCAGGCGGAGCTACTTCCTCGCGCTCGCGATTTCCGGCGCGTTCGCTGGGACGGCCGGCGCGGTCGACGTCCTCGGCGTCAGGTTCGCCGTCGACGTGAGCAATCTGCCGGCGAGCACCGTCGGGTTCACGGGGATCGCGGTGGCGCTGCTCGGCCGCAACAAGCCGATCGGGATCTTCCTGGCCGCGCTGCTCTTTGCCTCCCTCCAGGTCGGGACGTCGTCGCGCCAGCTCGATCCGAGCGTGTTCGATCCCGAGCTCGCGAAGAACCTTGCGACCATGATCCAAGCGCTCGTCATCTTTTTCGTCGGGGCCGAGCTCCTCATCCAGACCATTTGGGGCGCGCGCGGTCGCGTGCGTGTGTGGCCTGCCGTCCGGGGGTCGCGCGCATGAGCGCGTACGCCGCCTCGGCGCGCGACGCGGCGCGACGCCTCGACGCGGGGCAGGGAGCGGGCGTGGCCGGGATCGCGCTGGGCCTGCTGGCGTTCCTCGTGACCCTGCCGCCGATCACTTCGCGCAGCATCGGCATCCCGCTCGTGTTCGGGTTTCTCGCGCTCGCGCTCGCGATCGCCGCGCTCGCCCGGGGCGAGCGCCGGCTGGGCCTGTACGCGGCGGCGGCGGGAATCCTCGGTGCGGGAGCCGGCATCTGGGCCCAGGGCGTGGAGCGTGAGACGCTCGAGGGCATCTTCACCGCCGGCCTCGTGGCGGCAACGCTCCGGTTCGCGACACCGCTCGCGTTCGCGGCCATGGGAGGGATCCTCTCCGAGCGCTCGGGCGTCGTGAACATCGGGCTCGAGGGGATGATGCTCGTGGGAGCCTTCTTCGCCGTCTGGGGCGCGCTCTGGAGCGGAACCTGGGTCGTGGGTCTCCTCATGGGGATGCTCTTCGGGGGCCTGCTCGCGCTCATCCACGGGATCTTCTGCATCCACCTGCGTGCAGACCAGATCGTCAGCGGGTTCGCAGTGAACCTGCTCGCCCTGGGGGTGACCGGGTTCCTCTTCACCAGGATTTACCCGTCCGGGATCCCGCTCGGCATCTCCCGGGTGCCGAACATCGAGCTCGACTTCCTCGCATCGATCCCCTACGTCGGGAACTTCCTCGACGGGGTCTTCGGGAGCCTCAACCTCCTCGTGTGGCTCATGCTCGCCACGGTCGTCCTCACCTACGTCGTGCTCTTCAAGACGCCGATCGGGCTACGCATCCGGGCAGTCGGCGAGCATCCCCGTGCCGCCGATACCGTCGGGATCTCCGTCTACGGCGTGCGCTACGCGGCGGTCGTCACGTCGGGGATCCTCGCAGCGCTCGGCGGTGCGTTCCTCTCGCTGGGGTTCGTCGGCAACTTCGCCGAGAACATGACGAGCGGTCGGGGGTTCATCGCCCTCGCAGCGGTCATCTTCGGGAAGTGGCGTCCCGGCTGGGCGTTCGTCGCGACACTGCTGTTCGGCTTCGGATTCGCCCTCGCGATCCCGCTGCAGCGCGAGGCCGACATCTCGGAGAACCTCATCTCGACGTTGCCGTACGTGCTCACCCTGATCGCAGTGGCCGGGCTGATCGGCCGCTCGATCCCGCCGGCTGCCGTCGGTCGGCCCTACATCAAGCAGTAGCGTGGGCCGGGACACGGGTGCCGCGTGGGGCTCCGTCGTGGCCGGGATCGCCTCGGTCGCGACGCTCCCGATCGCCGTCTACCTCACCCGCTTCAGCGACCGCTACGAGCTCCTGCATGCCGGCCTCGCGATTCCGCTGGGTCTCGGTTTCGGCGTGGTCGCCCTCGCGCTCGCTCGCCGCGCGCGCCGCCGAGGCCCGTTGCGGCTGGATGGCGGTGGGCAAAGCCCGCTTCCCCTGGCCGCCCGCGTGCTCGGAATCCTCGGCATTTGCATGGCGTTCGCCGGGCTCGTCGCGCTCGGCGTGTACGGCCTGCTCGAGTACGTCGGAAGCCGCGAATAGCCGCCCGGGTCGAGGTCGAGCTGAGGTCCGGCCACGACCGTCTACAATCCCGCGCGTGTTCGACATCGGTTCCAGCCTCCGTGAGGCGCGGCTGCGTCAGGAGCTCGACTTCCCGGCCCTCGAGGAGCGGACGAAGATCCGGCCGAAGTACCTGCGCGCGCTCGAGGACGAGCGCTTCGACATCCTTCCCGCGCCGACGTACGTCAAGGGCTTCCTCCGCTCGTACGCCGAGGCGCTCGGGCTGGACGGGCAGCCGTTCGTCGACGAGTACAACTCTCGGTTCGCGGTGGGCGAGGACGAGCCCGTCCTCCGCGCGACCCGCCGCGTGCCGGCTCAACGGCGCGACCGCCCGGCGCGCGAGTCCGGGATCGCGGTCGCCGCGCTGCTCGCCATCGCGGTCGTGACCGCCCTCGTGATCGCGGCCTGGCGCTTCGGCGGGCCGGAGGAGGAGGCCGTGCCGGGCCTCGCGCCGAACGGCGCGCCGAGCGGCCTCGCAGCGCAGTCCGGCGGGCGCGTGAATCTCGTCGTCCGCGCGCGTGACGGCGCCTCGTGGATGGAGGTGCGCCCGGGGTCGGTCGCGGGGCGGCCGCTGTACAGCGGCACGCTCGAGCGCGGCCAGCGCAAGCAGTTCACGGCTCGGCGCGCGCTCCAGCTCGCGCTCGCGGCCCCCGACAACGTCCTCGTGCGCGTGAACGGCAACCGCCAGGAGCTGCCGGCGGGCACGACGTTCGTCGTCACCGCGAAACGGATCGTCTCGGCCCCTCCCTCTTGAGACGTCCGCGGGCGGCGATCGTCGTCACGGGCAGCGAGCTCGTGCGCGGCGACCGCCCCGACCGGAACGGCCCTTTCCTCGCCGCGGAGGCGCTTCGCCTCGGTCTCGAGCCGGAGTGGATCACGAT
>Ga0299907_10001961_pt1 | contig 12310 bp, 15 predicted proteins | sample RVTome_16_FD_198680 | JGI IMG/M metagenome (GOLD analysis project Ga0299907, IMG submission 198680) | Soil microbial communities from uranium-contaminated site in the Upper Colorado River Basin, Wyoming, United States - RVT152D67 (version 2) ...
GGAGCACGTCGCTCTCCCAGCATTCCTACGGATGGGCGATCGACATCAACCCGCTCCAGAACCCCTACGTGCGGAACGACGGGACCACCCTCCGCCACATCGCACAGCCGTTCCGCGACCGGTCGCTCCACCTCAAGGGGATGATCCACGAGGGCGACATCGTCGTTCGCTCGTTCGCCGCGATCGGCTGGGAGTGGGGCGGGCACTGGAACACCCTGAAGGACTACATGCACTTCTCGCTGACCGGGCACTGAACTCGATCCTGACCTGCACCGCGACGTCACCCGAACGCGGCTGCGAACGATCAGCCAAGAGACCAGGGCCGCCGCACGGCGTTCAGCCTTTCAGGAAGGGACCGGCGCCTCACGAGGCGGGATACGCTGAGCGTCGTGAAGCCGCGCACCGCCAGGTTCACCCTCGTCGGAGCCGTCGTCGTCGCGACGTCGGCCTTTCTCTACGAGGGCACGCTCCCGTTCTCGGAACACGTGTACCGCCGGAGAGGCGGGCCCTGGATACACGAGCCGCCCCGTGCGCACGTGTTCGGTTTCGAGCTCTCGCCGACGGAGGCCGTTGTCTGGTTCGTCATCCTCGGAGCTCTCGCGGGCGGTCTTCTCGGCGTCGCCCTCGCTCGCATGCGTCAACGCAAACAGACCTTCATGCTGGTCGCAGCGATCCTCGGTGGTGTCCTCGGACTCGTCTACAGCGTGAGCCTCGACGAGGTCTGCATCGGCGGCGGGGACGTGTTCGCGTGTGGCTACCGTTCGTTCTTCGGATGGGAGATCGCCCCGCTCGCGTCCTGGGTGTTGTGGGCGGCGATCGGCGCAGCGATCGGAGGGGTCGTCGGCCTCACCGCCGCCCGGGTGTCTCCGCGGATGGTAAGCGGCCTCCCATCTGACCGATGAGCGTTCCGCGTGAGGTGGGTTCTATGGATCTGGGGGGAGATCGTGGCTCGCGCGGCGGCGACAGTTGAGGATCTGAAGGCGGGCAGGCTCCCTCCCGTCTGCGCTAAGACTGGCGAGTCAGCGGATGGGTTCGTGCAGATCGAGTTCACTTCGAGACCGGGGTGGACGGTGATCCTTCTGTTGTTCGGGATCATCCCCTTCTTCATCGCCCGGGCGTTCACCACGGTTCGTGTCGTCGGCCTCGTACCCTTGTCCGACGTGGCCCGTCGAAGGGCGCGGGCGTTCAACCGGGCCGCCTTGGGTTTCGTCCTGCTCAGCCTGGTGGTTCTTGGGATCGGCATCGCAACGGATACGGTCGTGATCCTGACCGGCGTTGGGATGTTGGTCGCCACGGCGCTCTTCGTCGTTTTCGGGGTGCCGTTCGTATCGCCGTCCGGGGACGTTGCGGGCGACTGGGTCCACCTGTCGTTCGTGGACCGACGATTCGCCAAAGCGTTGGACGACTGGTACGGCAACCCCTGACCGAACAGAGCATGCGTTTCCACGCGCGGATGGGAACGAAGGGGAACCTTGGCCGCCCTCCACCGGTATCCCTGAACGAAGACCGAAGGAGGAGGGACCGATGCGTGGGCACACGATCCGCCGGGCGATGCTGATGGTCGTGGGGATGACGCTCTTCCTGGGTTTCTCGCCCGAGGTCGCCCGTGCCAGCGGTGGTGGTGGGTGCGGCCGCGCCGTGACGGATGACGACGGGACCCGGGTCAACATCCGCAACTTCTGCTTCGGTCCGACGATCCTGCGTGTGCGGCCGGGAGACACAGTGACCTGGGTGAACAGGGACGGATTCCCCCACACCGTCCTCGGGGCCAACGGCGCCTGGGGTGGCTACGACAGACTGGGACGAGGGAAAGAGGCCAGCTTCCGGTTCGTCAGCTCGGGCGTCTACCCGTACGTGTGCACGTACCACCCAGGCATGATCGGGGCCGTGGTGGTCGGGAACGGCAAGCCTGACGGCGCCACGCAAGTGGTCACGACGAACGCTGGGCCTGTGATCCACGCGGATTCGACGGGGTCGTCGATCGAGCAGCGCGTGGTGCCCGCGCCGGTGCCGCCGAGATCGTGGACGCCGGTGATGTGGGGGATCGGCCTGCTGCTCGTGATCGTGGCCGCCATCGCATCCTCCCGCAGGCGTCGGGCTCATGGAACCGTGACGCACTGAGGTTCGTACCATCGTGATGTGACTCCTCCTCGGAGGTGGTGCTCGTCCGCACTCGCGCTCACGGCGTTCCTGTTGGTGGGCGCCTGCGGGATCGGGAGAACGCCGTCGGACACGACGAGCCCTTCCCCGAGCGCCGCATCCTCGCCCACGGTTCCGTCCTCGCCCTCGGTTTCGGCCTCACCCACCGATCCATCCCCACAACCATCGCCACTGGCCGAGGTTCGGATCCGTCTGGTGCAGGTGGCGTCGCTCGAGCAGCCGCTCGCGATGGCGGTCCGGCCTGGCGACACCGCGCTCTACGTGGCGCAGAAGAGGGGGGAGGTCGTGGCGATCCGGGACGGACGGATGGTCGACGCGGTGCCGATCGTCGATCTCTCGGACGACGTGTCCCTCGGAAGTGAGCAGGGACTCCTGGGCCTCGCCTTCGCACCCGGGGGCGACGAGCTCTACGTGAACTACACGGACACGAGCGGCGACACGCACGTCACGGGGTTCGCGATGGATGGCGACCGGGTGGAGCCGGCCACGCGCCGCGACATCCTCGTGGTGGATCAGCCCTACTCCAACCACAACGGCGGCAACCTCGTGTTCGGGCCCGACGGCTTCCTCTATGTCGGGCTCGGCGACGGGGGGAGCGGCGGCGATCCACAAGGCAACGGGCAGTCCCTGTCGACGCCGCTCGGCAAGATGCTCAGGATCGATCCCCAGCTCTCGGGGGAGGCTCCCTTCCGCATCCCGTCGGACAACCCGTTCGTCGGCCGCCCGGATGCGAGGCCGGCGATCTGGGCCTACGGGTTGCGCAACCCGTGGCGCTACTCGTTCGATCGGCTGACTGGAGATCTCTGGATCGGTGACGTCGGCCAGAGCGCGTGGGAAGAGATCGATCGTCAGCCGTCCGGATCCCGAGGAGGGGAGAACTACGGCTGGAACCTTGCCGAAGGCACGCACCCGTTCGCCGGGGATCCTCCCGCTGATGCGAGACGTCCCGTGTACGAGTACTCCCAGGACGGCGGCGGATGCACCGTGATCGGTGGCTACGTCTACCGAGGCGAGGCCATCCCGGATCTCTACGGCGCGTACCTGTTCGGTGACCTATGCATCGGTCAGATCGAGGCCATCCGCGTGAGGGATGGCCGGGTGGTGGGCCACCGAGCGCTCGGCCCCGTGGTACCGAACCTGAGCTCGTTCGGCGAGGACGCGGCCGGCGAGCTCTACGCGATGTCCCTCAGCGGTGGCGTGTATCGGATCGCACCCGCTTCGTGAGCGAGAGAGCGAGCCTTTCGCCTTCGTGCCGCGTGTACGCTCCGGGCCGATGTCCGGAGAGATCCGTCCCTCGCACAAGGCCGTCTCGTTCACGGAGTCCGTGATCCGCGAGATGACGCGCCTCGCGATGCTGCACGACGCGATCAACCTCTCGCAGGGCTTCCCCGACTTCGCGGCGCCCGAGGAAGTGAAGGAGGCCGCCCGGAAGGCGATCGCCGACGACATCAACCAGTACCCCATCACGTGGGGCGCAGAAGGGTTCCGGCGGGAGCTCGCCCGGAGCTACCGGGAGCGCTACGGGATGGACTGGGTCGACCCCGAGCGCGACATCACGGTCACGTGCGGCTCGACCGAGGCGATGATCGCCGCGATGCTCGGCGTCCTCGACCCGGGCGACGAGGTCGTCATCTTCGAGCCGTTCTACGAGAACTACGGCCCCGACACCATCATCTCCGGCGCCGTGCCGCGCACGGTCACCCTCCACGCTCCGGACTGGACGTTCGACGAGGCCGAGCTGGCGGCCGCGTTCAGCGAGCGCACCCGGGGCATCGTGATCAACACGCCGAACAACCCCACGGGCAAGGTGTTCTCCCGCGAGGAGCTCGACCTGATCGCCGAGCTCTGCCAGCGGTGGGGCGTCGTGGTGTTCACCGACGAGATCTACGAGCACATCCTGTACGACGACGCGGTCCACGTGCCTCCGGGATCCGTATCCGGGCTCGAGGACCGGACGGTCACGATCAGCGCGCTGTCGAAGACCTACGCCGTGACGGGCTGGCGCGTGGGGTGGGTGGTGGCGCCGGCGCCGCTCTCCCGGGGCATCCGTTCCGTCCACGACTTCCTGACCGTCGCGGCGCCGGCGCCGCTCCAGGAGGCCGGCGAGGTAGCGCTCTCCCTCCCCGAGGAGTACTACAGGCGGACGGCCGATGAGTACCGCGAGCGGCGCGACCTGTGGATCGAGACGCTGCGCGAGACGGGGTTCAAGGTGGAGCCGCCGTCGGGCGCCTACTACGTGATGGCCGACATCTCGGGGTTCGGCTATCCAGACGACGTCCGGTTCGCGCGGCACATGGTCGAGGACGTGGGGGTCGCGGTCGTGCCGGGCTCGTCCTTCTTCTCACGACCGGAGCTCGGCGCGCATCTCGTCCGCTTCGCGTTCTGCAAGCAGCTCGGCACGTTGCGTGAGGCGGGCGAACGCCTGCGCCACCTCAAGCCGCGCGACCCCCACTGATCGCCCATACCGCCGCTGTGATGTCCACGGCTCTGGTCGAGCGTGGTATCGAGAGCATGCCGCCGCCGGCATGGCATCTGACTGCACACGGCGTGCACGCGGCCGGTATCCCAAGATCGGTATGAGGGGCCCTACAGACCTCCCCAGAACCGGCCGGGGGCGAGGATGCCGGCCGGGTCGAACGCGGCCTTGAGGCGGCGATGGACCTCGAGCGCGGGGACCGGCGCGTCGCCGAGGCCGCCGGGACCGCGGATCACCGGTGCGATGCCGCCGACCTCGGCGACGCGCCTCCGGAGCGATGCCAGGCGCTTGCCGTTATCCGGCAGCCCCACCCACGCGATCCCGACGCCCATCAACGCTCGCCAATCTCTTTCGCCCGCCAGCACGCCATCGAGCCTCGAAGGCGCCACCGCGACCTCGGCCACGACCGGCGCACCGATCGCTTCGGGACCCCCGATCGGAGCACCATCCTCGATCTCCACGTCGCCAGAGGCTCCGCTGATCGCCGTCGTTTGCTCCTCGACCTCCGCCGGCCAGCCTTCGAGGGAGACCTTGATTCGATCCGGCGTCGCCACGACCGCCGAAGGCAACGGGACCGCGGAGAGCACGATTCGACCGGCCGCGAGGCCGCCCGCCCCCGACACCACGAGCCGGCGTGCCTTCGGGAGCGGCCGCACCTTCACCGCGACCTGGACGATAGCGCCGAGCGACCCGAGGGAGCCGGTCGCGAGCCTGTGGAGGTCGTAGCCCTGCACGCTCTTGACCGTCCGCGCGCCGCTCCGCACGAGTCGGCCGTCTCCTGTGACGAGCTCCAGTTCCACGACGCTGTCGCGGATCGGGCCCATCCGGAGCCGGCGCGGGGAGGAAGCCGCCACCGCGATCGTCCCCCCGACCGTGGCGTCGTCGGGCGCATCCGACGGCCACTCCTGCCCTCCGTCGGCCAGCACGCGCCGCAGCTCGCCCATCCGGATACCCCCCTCGACGACGGCCAACATCTCCTCGGGGTCGTACGCGATCACCCGGTCGAGGCGGGCCGTCGACAGCTCACGGTCGACCTCGGCCGGGTTCCCCTTGTCCGCGTGTGTCCGCCCACCGACGATCGCCACGCTGCTCCGGCGCTCGCTCGCGCCGCGGAGCGCATCGCGCACCTCGTCCTTCGTGCCCGGCTCGATCAGATCCACGTGCCCTCCGGGATGGACGGGCCGGCGGCGTCGCCGATCCCGTCCGGAGAGGCACCCGCCGCCGCGACCGCGAAGTCCCCGCAGCGCGCGCCGTCGGGCAGCACCTTCTGCGGGTTCATCCGACCCGGGGGATCGAACGCGCTCCGGACGCACGCCTGGGCGGCCAGGTCGTCCTCGGTGAACACGAGCGGCATGAAGTCGCGCTTCTCCAGACCGATCCCGTGCTCCCCCGAGAGCGAGCCGCCCGCGTCCACGCAGAGCCGCACGATCTCCTCCGACGCCCGAAGGACGCGCTCGAGGATGCCGGGCTCGCTGCGATCGAAGGAGAGCAGCGGATGCAGGTTGCCGTCCCCGGCGTGGAACACGTTCGTGACGGTGATGTCTTCGCGACGGCAGATCGCGTAGACCCCGGTCAGCACCTCGACGAGCTTCGAGCGAGGTACCACGCAATCGTGGAGGTGATAGTGCGGCGCGATCTGCGCGATCGCCCCGAACGCCGACTTGCGGCCCTTCCACAGCAGCGCCCGTTCCTGCGCCGACTCGGCGACCCGGATCGTGCCGACCGAGTGCTCGTGCGCGGCCGCCTCGACCTCGAGCGTCTGCGCGTGGACCCCGGCGGCGATCCCGTCCACCTCGACGAGCAACACCGCCGCCGCGTCGGTCGGATAGCCCGCGTGCGCGAACGACTCCACGGCCCGGACGATCCCCTGATCCATCATCTCGAGGGCCGCCGGGACGACCCCGGTCGCGATGATCGCGGAGACCGTCGCCGCGCAATCCTCCACGGTCGCGAAGTCCAGGAGCATCGTCGTGATCGCGGGCGGCTCCGGCGTGAGGCGAACGCACACGGCCGCGACGAGTCCGACGGTCCCCTCGGCGCCGACGACCACGCCTCGGAGGTCGTAGCCGGCCGCCTCCGGCCCCTCCGCACCCAGACGCACCACGCTCCCGTCGGAGAGCACGACGTCCATCGCCAGGACGTGCGCCGACGTGACGCCGTACGCGAGACAGTGCGGTCCGCCGGCGTTCGTCCCGACGTTGCCGCCGATCGACGACACCTGCTGTGAGGACGGGTCCGGCATGTAGGTGAAGCCGGTGCCACGGAGCGCCGTCCCCAGGTCGAGGTTGAACAGTCCCGGCTCCACCCACGCGAGCCGGTCCTCGGACCGGATCCCGATGATCCGATCCATCTTCGCGGTCACGACGACGAGAGCATCCCCGATCGGCGTCGACGCGCCCGCGAGCCCCGTGCCGCTCCCTCGAGGGACGACGTGCAGGCCGTGTCGGGAGGCGGTCCGGACGCAGGCCACGATGTCGTCCGTGGAGCGGGGGAAGACGACGAGGGCCGCCGAGCCCTCGACCATCGACGCGTCGCGCGCGTACAGGCGGAGGGCGAGCGGGTCCGACAGCACCTCGCCGCCGCCGAGCGCGTCCTCGAGCTCTCGCCGCGCCGCGTTCAGGTCCGCCATCGAGCGCTAGGGTAGGCGGCCATGGCGACCTGGGCCGAGTTCGAGCTCGCCGAACCCGAGCTGGCCGCGTTCGGCAAGGAGCGGCTCGATCAGCAGGTCTGCTTCCACGCCACCCTCCGCGCCGACGGGTCGCCCCGCGTCCATCCGATCGAGGCATGGATCGCGGTTGGCCTCCTCCTGGTGCGGTTCCGCGCCCGCAGCCCGAAGGTGGACGAGGTGCTCCGCGACGGCCGGTACGCCCTCCACTCGTCGATGGACAACCTCGAGGGCGAGGGCGGCGAGTTCCTGGTGCGCGGCTGGATGGAGCAGATCGCCGAGACCCATCCGGCCGTCCAGCGATACCAGCACGACGCGCCCTACCCGCTTGCGTTCTACGCGATGTCGGTGGAGGAAGCGGTCGGCACGACGTACGAGGGCGATGAGCCCGTCTACCGGCGCTGGCGCGATCAGGCGACGCGGCCGGGAGAGCCGTCGGGGGTGGAGAAGTCGTAGCCGGAGGCGGCCCAGGCTTCCATGCCGCCCTCGACGTTGGTGGCGTCGTAGCCGCGCGCCTGCAGCATCATCGATGCGAGCTCGCTCCGGTTGCCCGAGCGACAGATCACGGCGACGGGCTTCGCGAGGTCCAGGACGTCCGAACCGACTCCCGCCATCACGTCGTTGAGCGGGATGTGCAAGGCGCCCTCGATGCGGCCGGCGTCCCACTCGTACTGCTCGCGGCAATCAACGAGTTGGATGTCGCCGAGCGACTCGTGGACGCCTTCGACCGTGCTGAGATCCGCCATCGGACCGATGCTAGCAGTGGGTCGTCCGAACGCTTCAGGCGCCGAGTGCACGCTCGAACGCCGCATGCGCGCGCGCATCGAACAGCACGAATCGGACCTCTTGCACGGACGTGCCCGCCGTCCTCACCGCCTCCACCGCGACGCTCGCTGCTTCATCGAGGGGGTAGCCGAATGCCCCGGTCGAGATCGCCGGGAACGCGATGGTGGAGGCCCCGAGCTCGTCGGCGACGCGGAGCGACTCCGTATGGCAGCTGGCAAGCGAGGTCGAGGGATCCTCTTCACTCGCGTACACCGGCCCGACGGTGTGGATCACCCATCGAGCGGGGAGGTCGCCGCCCGTCGTCGCCGCCGCTCGGCCGGTGGGGAGACCGTCCGGCCACTCGGTCGCGCGGAGCTTCCTGCACTCGTCGAGGATCGCCGTGCCGCCGCGGTGGTGGATCGCCCCGTCGACTCCTCCGCCACCCAGGAGGGTGGAGTTCGCCGCGTTCACGACCGCGTCCACCTCCTGCTCGGTGATGTCTCCCTCGACCAGAAGGATGCGAGGCATGTCGCTATCGTAGGTCGGTGATCGTCTGTCTCGCCGCGAATCCGTCCGTCGATCGCCTCTTCGAGGTCGAGCGGCTGGTGAAGGGCGACATCCACCGGCCGTCGGGCTTCGTGCAGGTCGCCGGCGGGAAGGGTTTGAACGTCGCACGGGCGGCTCGCTCGCTCGGCGCCGACGTGTGCGCCGTCGCACTGCTCCGGGGACACAACGGTCGGTGGTTGCAGGAGGCACTCGCCGCCGAAGGCGTGGAGGGCGAGTTCGTGTGGACCCACGGGGAGAACCGCTCGTCCCTGTCGGTGGCCGACCGGGAGACGGCGGGGCTGACGGAGTTCTACGAGCACGGGGCCGTCGCGCCGGATGCCGCCTGGGTCGAGGTGACCCACGCGACGGCATCTCGGTGGGCGGCGGGGAGCTGGCTCACGATCTCGGGCTCGATGCCTCGCGGCGCGCCGGACGAGGGATATCGAGATCTGATCGAGGAGGCTCGTCGGGCGGGCGTGCGCGTCGCGTTCGATTCCGAGGGCGAGCGGCTACGGGTCGCCCTCACGGCGCAGCCGGAGGTGGTCAAGCTGAACGTCGCGGAGGCGGGTGAGCTCCTGGGCGTTCCAACGGCGCGCCGGGACGATTCACTGGCGGCCGCATCCAAGATCCGCGCGATGGCGGGAGGCGAGGGACACGCGGGCATCGTGACGAGGGGCGCCCAGGGCGTGATGCTGGCGGCGCCGGACGGGACGCTGTATGAAGGCGTCCTGTACGTGCGTGGTCGGTATCCGGTCGGGAGCGGCGACTCGTTCCTCGCAGGACTGGTGACCGCGCTCGAGCGGGGGAGCGGCTGGGACGACGCTCTCCGCCTCGCTCTCGGGGCGGGTGCGGCCAACGCCGAGCTCGCCGGCGCCGCGAGGTTGGATCCTTCCCGCGCGGAGGAGCTCGCGGCGCAGGCCGACGTGCACCTGCTCTAGATGACGCCTCGATGACGCGCGTGGAGCGGCTCGGCGAGGACGACTGGGTCGCCTTCCGCGAGATCCGGTTGCGCTCGCTCCTCGACAGCCCGGACGCGTTCGGCTCGACGTACGGCGAGGAATCGTCGCAGGTCGAGCACGCGTGGCGCGACTGGGCCGCGGGACGATGGCGAGGGGGTGACGCCGCCGTGTTCGCCGTCCGGCGAGCGGACGCGGCCGTGGGCACCGCCACCGGCGCGGAGTACGAGGCCGAACCCGGCGTGGCGCACGTCTACGCGATGTGGGTCGCGCCCGACGCCCGCGGAGCGGGCGTCGGGCGAGCGTTGCTCGAGGCCGTCGTCGGCTGGGCACGCGGTCGCGGGTGCGAGCGCCTCGTCCTCCGCGTGACCGAGACGAACGGGACCGCACGCCGCTTCTACGCGGCGTGCGGGTTCGCCGAGACCGGCGTCCGCGAGCCGCTCCGCGAGGGGTCTGAGCAGGACGTGCTCGTCCTCTCGAGGCCGCTGTAGACGCGGTTTTCGCGTCGGGAGGCGTGGCTACACTCCGCCGGATGAGGAGACCGACGGCCGCGGACATCTCGCCCGCGGCAGCCGTCCTCGGCATGTTCCTCGCGTTCGGCCTGATCGTCGCGTCGTTCTTCCCGTTCCTCTCGATCTACTTCGCCGGGCGTGGCTTCGACCCGAGCCAGATCGGGTTCCTCCTCGGAGCGATGGCGGCGGTGCGGATCGTCGCGATGCCGATCTGGGGGCATGTCGCCGACACACGGATCGGCCGACGGCGGGCGCTGCAGCTCGGGCTCGTGGGGATGGTTCTGTTCGCGATCGTGGCGTCGGTGCTCGACTCGCTCGTCGGTATCGCGTTCGGGGCCGTCGGGATCGCACTTGCCATGGCGGCGTCGGGCCCGAACATCGACGCCCTCGCGCTCGTGCAGCTCGGCGAAGAGCGGATGGCGGACTACGGTCGCATCCGCGGATGGGAGAGCCTCTCGTACGCGGCCGGGTGTCTCGCGTTCGGTTGGCTGCTCGACCTCAACGGCGTGGCGCTCGCCCTTCCGCTGTATGCGGCCGCGGGCGCCGTGATGCTCGTGTGGACCACGCTCGCCGTGCGTGCGGACCGCCCGAAGGAGACCGTGAAGCACGGGCGGTTGGGCGCGGTCGGCGCGGTCTTCCGCACGGCGCCACGGATGTGGGGTTTCCTCGTCGCGACGCTGCTCGTCTGGACCGGCTTCAACGGCGCCTGGAACTTCGTCGGCCTGAAGATCGAGGAGCCGCTGCTGATCGGCGTGGGCACCGCGTTGGGAGGATTGACGGAGGTCGGCGTCATGCGTCTCTCCTCGCGCCTTCATCGGCGGCTGGGTCTCCGCAAGGTGTACGCCCTCGGATGCGTGGTCTACGCGATCGGGTTCCTGCTCTGGGGCCTCGTCGAGAGTCGCACGATCGTGTCGCTGCTCGCCGTGTTCGAGGGGGCCGGCTTCTCTCTGCTGTTCACGACCTCGATCCTCGTCGTCGGGAAGCTGCTCCCCTCGTCGCTCTACTCGACCGGGAACTCGATCGGCGCCATGGTCGGCTTCGGGATCGGTCCGATCATCGGAGCCGGGCTCGGTGGCGTGGTCTACGGGCGGCTCGGCTCCACGACGCTCTTCATCGGCTCGGCGGTCCTCGCCGTCCTCGGCGGTGTCGCGGCGATGGTCGCGCTCCGAACCCCCGAGCTGGATACCCCTCTGCAGGAGCAGCTTTCGGCCGGGGAGCCTGTTGCTCCCGAGCCGGGTCGACTCTGACGCACCTGACCAGCGCGCTTTGCAGCCACGTACTCCGCCGTGGCACGATGGGTGCTCCGGACCCCACCGGGAGGTGGCACCTGATGTCAGACAACAAGAACGGCAACGAGAACGGCTCCGAGGAGCCGCTCGCCGGCTTCGTCGACAAGGCGAAGGAGGTCGCGGAGACCGTCGTCGAGAAGGCCGGTCCCGCGATGGAAAAGGCCAAGGAGGTCGCCGGCACCGTCGTCGAGAAGGCCGGTCCCGCGATGGAGAAGGCCAAGGAGGTCGCCGGCACCGTCGTCGAGAAGGCCGGTCCCGCGATGGAGAAGGCCAAGGAGTCCGCGACCGAGCTCGTCGACAAGGCGAAGGAATTCCTCGCGAACAAGGACGAGGACAAGAAATGAGGGGGATCTAGATGGTCAGCGCGTACATCCTCATCCAGACCGAGGTCGGGAAGGCGGCGCAGGTGACGCAGCAGGTCCGTGGCATCGATGGCGTCGTCGCCGTCGACCCGGTGACCGGTCCCTACGACGTGGTCGCGCGAGCGGAGGCCGACGACCTCGACGGGCTGGCCAAGGGGACCGTCATGCCGATGCAGGAGCTCGACGGCATCACGCGCACGCTCACCTGTCCCGTCATCCAGTTGTGACTCGCCGGCGGACGCCGGCCATCACGTGACCATCAAGATCAGGCGCGACGCCGAGATCTCCGACGTGGACGGGGGCTGGTTCCGCGCCCGATGGCACTTCTCGTTCGACACGTACCAGGACCCCGAGTACATGCAGTTCGGCACGCTCCGCGTCTTCAACGACGACCGGTTGGTGCCCGGCGCGATCTGGCCGATGCATCCCCACAAGGACATCGAGGGTCTCACGTACGTGGTCGAGGGCTCCTTCCGTCACGAGGACGACGTGGGCGGCCCGCCCGGCCCGCTGCCGGCCGGATCCGTCCAGCGGATGACGCTCGGCCGCGGAGCGTGGCACTCGGAGCAGAACGCGAGC
>Ga0299907_10001962_pt1 | contig 12305 bp, 15 predicted proteins | sample RVTome_16_FD_198680 | JGI IMG/M metagenome (GOLD analysis project Ga0299907, IMG submission 198680) | Soil microbial communities from uranium-contaminated site in the Upper Colorado River Basin, Wyoming, United States - RVT152D67 (version 2) ...
AAAAGGGGGGACCGACCGAACGCAGTGAGGTCGAGGGGGGTTGAACCCCTTCAGTGTGCGATGGACCGGGGCCGGTATGGCTTCTCGAGGCGGGCCATATCGTCCGCATCGAGCTCGAGGCCGACCGCCGCCACGGCATCGTCGAGATGGCCCATCTTGGTCACCCCCACGATCGGTGCCGTGACGCCCGGCTTGCTGAGCAGCCAGGCCAATGCAACCTGGGCCCGGCTCACATTCCTGGCCTCGGCCACCTCCGCCACGGCTACCACGATCGCCTCGGTCTCGCTCTCCCCGTACAAGCGTGGGGTGATTTGGTCACTGGCCCCCCGGGTCGTGGCTTCCTGTTGGGCGGCGGGCCGCGCCAACACACCTCTGGCGAGCGGGCTCCAGGGGATCAGACCCACACCCATGTCGAGGCACAGGGGGATCATCTCTCTCTCCTCCTCCCGGTAGAGCAGGTTGTAGTGATTCTGCATGGTGACGAACCTGGTCCATCCCCCCAGGTCTGCGATGTGCTGCGCCTTGGCGAACTGCCAGGCGGCCATAGAGGAGGCCCCGATGTAGCGCACCTTGCCGGAGCGCACGCAGTAGTCGAGCGCCTCCATGGTCTCGTCGATGGGGGCCTGCTCGTCCCAGCGGTGGATCTGGTAGAGGTCGATGTGGTCCACTCCGAGCCTGCGGAGGGAGGCGTCGACGGCGTCGAGGATGTGGCCCCGGGAGAGGCCCCCGTCGTTGGGGCCCTCGCCGACGGGGAAGTACACCTTGGTTGCCAGCACGTAGTCCTCTCGCCGGGAGAAGACCCGTCGCAGCAGACGGCCGGTCACCTCCTCGCTGACGCCCCGGGAGTACATGTCGGCGGTGTCGAAGAAGGTGATCCCCGCCTCGGCTGCCGCCTTGACCAGCGGTTCTCCCTCGTCCTCGGGGAGAACCCAGTCCCTCCACGTCGGGTCCCCATACGACATCATTCCCAGACAGACCCGGGACACCTTGAGCCCGGTGCTCCCGAGACGCACGTACTCCATGGGATCTTCTCCGTTGCTCGCCGCCACGCCACGCTAGCCCCCGAAATAGGTCGAAATGGATTGCTGCTACTCCAGCCCGATCTCCGCCTCGGGAGGGCGGGGCCGGAGATTGGCCTCGACGATGGTGCGGGCGCAGGCGTTGTAGCGGAGGATGGCGTCATCGTTGCCCGGGGGACGGAGCTGCTCTGCCTTCTCGAAGTGATCCATGGCCTCCCGGAAGGTGTCGTAGGCGAAGGAGGCGCTCGGGCCCTTGGTGAGCAGGGCCCGCCCCCGCCGCTCCGAGATGATGCCGTTGTAGTAGCTGCGCTGGTAGTCGTCGGTGAGCCGGTTGACGTGATCCCTGGCTTCGTTGACCGAGGATCCTCCGGTGTCGAATTCGTCGGTCATCGACAGCACCAGCGCCACCAGGGCCCGCTGGTTGTCGGGGTCGATGGCGAGGATGTCGTTGCAGATGCTCTGGGTCAGCTTGGGCTGGTTGAGGAGGCGGTAATGCTCGGCTCGGGCCACCGCGGCTTCGACCCCTTCCTCACTGATCCGCTTCAGTTCGATTTCCTCTGCCATCGGTGCTCCTCGGAGACGATGCTACAGACGCAGGGCACCCACCCCGGCGAGGATCGTCCCGGCCATCGCCGCCCCGTAGTAGATCCAGGCCTGCTCGCCGAGACGACGAAAGCCCAGGTCGACGAGGGCGTAGCGGAAGCGGTGCGCCCAATGGAACAGGAACAGGAAGACCAGGCCGGCCAGCAACACCCTGCTGACCGGATGGCTGATCAAGGCATGCAGCTCCCCCTCGGTGACCCAGCCGGCGGGCACCGCGATCCCGGTGACGAACACCAACGCCGGCAGCAACATCGCCGAAGCGGTCCCCCCGCCCGCAAAGAGCAGCCAGAACAGGGGAGCGGTCCGGTCGGCGCTCATCTCAGCACCAGCCAGAACAGGGCGCCGGAGATGGTGAGAAAGAGGAAGGCGTTGGCCGCGGCGATCACGTCGGACTCCAGTCGCTGGTCCCCCCTCCACACCACGAGCACCGTCGGGGTGAGGGCGATCCAGGTGCCGGTGTGGAAGAAGGCGAGCACCCAAACCAGGATGTGCAGCCAGACGCTGAGGGGGCTGGTCAGGAAGTCGTGGAATGCGGAGTAGGAGCCGGTGTCGGCCGCAGCCCATAGGGCCCAGATCATCAGTGCTGCGTAGGCGAGGACGGCGAGGCTGGTCAGCTCGCGCATCATGAACTGGAAGTAGGCGGCTTTCCTCAGCCACCAGCTGCGGGGGAGCGGACGCTCCAGCTCACGGGTCATGACCTGGCAGTCTTGGGCATGACGAACGACTTGGCCCAATCGAGGGCGTAGGACAGTTTGAGCATCTGGATCGCTCCCGCCGGGTCGACACCCTTGGGACACACCTGGGTGCACTCCCCGACATAGGTGCATTCCCAAATCCCCTCGTGGGCAGTGACGGTGCCAGCCCGCTGCCCCTTGCCGTCGTCACGGGAGTCGAGGTTGTACCGCTCGGCCAGCGCCAGCACGGCGGGCCCGGTGAACGACGGGTCCAGCCCGTACACCGGACAAGCCGAGTAGCAGAGCATGCAGTTGATGCACATGCTGAATCGCTTGTAATGGGCGACCTCGGCGGGGGTTTGCCGGTATTCGCCGGGCCCCGGCTCCTCGGCGGGAATCAGCCATGGGGAGACGGTGGGGAGCTTCTCCATGAAGTCTTCCATGTTGACCACGAGGTCGCGAACCACCGGGAAGTGGATGAGCGGCTCGATCTTGACTGTGTCGGTGTCGTAGTCGCGGATGAAGGTCTCGCAGGTGAGCTTGGGCTCGCCGTTGACCATCATCCCGCAGCTTCCGCAGACCCCCATCCGGCACGACCACCGAAAGCTGAGGCTGGGGTCGATGGAGGCCTTGATGTGGTTGAGGGCGTCGAGGACCACCCAATTGTCCCGATAGCCGATCTCGTAGCTCTGGAAGCGGGGCTCGGCCTCGCTGTCGGGCAGGTAGCGGTACACCTCGAAGACTGTCTTCTCAGGCACTCCCATACACCCTCTCGCCGGGCGGCCATCTCGTGATGGTCACCGGTTTGTAGTCGATCCTGGGGTCGCCCTCGGTCCGGTGGGCCAGGGAGTGCTTGAGGAACCGGTCGTTGTCCCGCTCCGGGTGGTCGGTGCGCTGGTGTGATCCCCGGGACTCGGTCCGGGCCAGGGCGCTGTGGGCGATGGCCTCGCCGACGTCGAGCATCGCCCCCAACTCCAACGCCGCGATGAGCTCGGTGTTGAAGGTGCGGCTGGTGTCGGTCAGGGTGAGCTTGTCGTACCGCGACTTGAGGTCGGAGATGGTGGTGCAGGTCCGCTCCAGCGTGGCGCGGTCCCTGAAGATCCCGGCTCCTTCCTCGAGCGCCGACTGCAGGTCGGAGCGGATCCCGGCCACCGTCTCCCCGCCCCCGTTGCTCCGCAGCAGGCTCTGGTCGATGTTGGCCTGCTCCGATCGGAGAGCGTCCTCGAGAACGCCGTTCGTGGTGTGCAAGGTCTCGCCGGCGTGGGCCACCGCCGCCGTGGCGGCGCGGGCGCCGAAGACCAGGATCTCGGTGAGGGAGTTCGACCCGAGCCGGTTGGCCCCGTTGACGCTGACACAGGCAACCTCCCCGGCGGCGAACAGCCCGGGCAGCGAGGTGGCGCCAGCGGTGTCGGTGTCGACGCCCCCCATCATGTAGTGGACCACGGTGCGGACCGGGATCGGTTCGACCACGGGGTCGATGCCCACGTAACGGACCGCCAGCTCGCGGACCATGGGGATCTTGCGGTCGATCTTGTCCTCGCCGAGATGGCGGATGTCGAGATTCACGAAGTCGCCGTCGGGCCCCTCGAAGGTGCGCCCTGCCTGGCGCTCCTTGATGAACGCCTGAGAGAGCCGGTCCCTGGGGCCCAGCTCCATGGTGCGCTTCTGCGGGTGGTTGGGATCGTGGACCTCGAGGGGGTCGCCCAGGTCGTAGTCCTGCAGGTAGCGCCGTCCTTCCTTGTTGACCAGGATGCCACCTTCGCCCCGAGCCGCCTCGGTGATCAGGATCCCGGTCCCGGGCAAACCGGTTGGGTGGTATTGGACGAACTCCATGTCCTTTAGCGGCACACCGGCCCGATAGGCGAGAGCCATACCGTCGCCGGTCTTGATGTTGCCGTTGGTGGTGAAGGGGTAGACCCGACCCCCGCCCCCGGTGCAGAGGATCACCGCCTTGGCCCCGATCGAGCGGATCTCCCCGGTGCGGATCTCGATTGCCGTAACCCCCTGGCAGCGGCCGTCGGCCACGATCAGGCTGGTCACGAACCACTCGTCGTAGCGGGCGATGGTGTTGTACTTGAGCGAGGTCTGGAACAGTGTGTGGAGCAGGTGAAATCCGGTCTTGTCGGCGGCGAACCAGGTGCGCTCTAGCTTCATCCCCCCGAAGGGACGCACCGCCACACGCCCGTCGGGCTCCCGGCTCCAGGGGCATCCCCAGTGCTCCAGTTGCAGCATCTCTCGAGGGGCCTCCTCCACCAGCACCTCGACTGCGTCCTGGTCGGCCAGCCAGTCGGAGCCGGAGATGGTGTCGTAGGCGTGGTCTTCGAGGGAGTCCGCCTCTGAGACGACCGCTGCTGCGCCCCCTTCCGCCGAGACCGTGTGGCTCCGCATCGGATAGACCTTGGAGATGACCCCCACGCTGGTCTCGGGGTGGTCCCGGGCGACGCCGATCGCGGCTCGCAACCCGGCGCCACCACCTCCCACGATCAAAACATCATGTTGCAAGGTATCCATCGTCGCCCTGGTCGACGCCACGCACGCTACTCGGGCGACAACGCCGTGGCCATCAGCGGTTGCACGCGCATCAGGTTGCACTCATCGCCGCCCAATGCACGTGCGACCCGAATGAGCCCCGGCGAGCTCGACGCCAGGCTCCCTGTCCCCGGCTCCGGTGCCCCGGTACGCTCCCCGAGGATGAGCCCGAGCCTCCAGACCACCATCGCGGGGAGCCTTCCCAAGCCCGGTTGGCTGGCCACCCGTGACCAGTTATGGGCGGGATGGCTCCACGAGGGCGAGGTATTGGCGGAGGCGAAACGGGACGCGGTCCGCATCGCTGTACTGGACCAGGAGTTGGCCGGGCTGAGCATCGTCACCGACGGGGAGCAGACCAGGCGGCACTTCGTCACCACCTTCATCGAGGGCTTGGACGGTGTGGATGCGGTGAACAGGGCAACGGTCAGGATCCGCCGCCGCTACGAAGCCTCCGTGCCCCGGGTCGTCGGCGAGATCTCCCGCCCTGGTGGGGTGTTCGTGGAGGACGCCCGTTTCCTCCGCACGATCACCGACCGCAAGATCAAGGTCCAGCTCCCCGGGCCCATGACGATGGTCGACACTCTCCAGGACGACCACTACCGGGACCGGGAGAAGCTGGCCATGATCTTCGCCGGGATCCTCAACGAGGAGGCGCGGGACCTGGAGGAGGCCGGAGTGGATGTGATCCAGTTCGACGAGCCGGCGTTCAACGTTTTCCTCGACGAGGTGGCCGGATGGGGGATCGAGGCCCTGGATGCCGCCGTCTCCGCGCTCGGGATGACCACCGCGGTGCACATCTGCTACGGCTACGGGGTGAAGGCGAACATCGACTGGAAGCAGGGCCTGGGTCCGGAGTGGCGCCAATACGAGAGGACCTTTCCGGTCCTGGCGGAGTCGTCGATCGACCAGGTCTCCCTGGAGATCGCGGGGTCGAACGTTCCCTTCGAGGTCCTCGACCTGTTGGGGGAGAAGAGCGTGCAGGCCGGTGTGATCGACGTAGCCACCGACCGCGTGGAGTCACCCGGCGAGGTGGCAGCCATCATCGCCGCCGTTGCCGACCACCTCCCACTCCAGCGGATCTACCCGTCGACCAACTGCGGCATGGTGCCCCTCACCCGGCCGGTGGCGGCGGCCAAGATGAGCGCCCTCGCCCGCGGCGCCGCGCTGGTCTCCTCGGCCCGGTGAAGTCCCCGCCTCGGCTGCTGATGCGTCTCGTGTGGCGACTGCATCGCCTCGCCTGGGACGTCAGTGGGGGGCGGCTGGGAAGACGGGCTGCGGGCCTTCCGGTCCTGGAGTTGGTCACCAAGGGCCACAAGTCGGGTGAGCCGCGAAGCATCCTCATCAACTACATCGCCACCCCGACCGGGCCGGCGATCGCCGGCAGCAACGCCGGGGCACCATACGACCCGGCCTGGGCCAGGAACCTGCGTGCCAACCCCCAAGCCCGGATGCGAATGGAGGGTCGCTGGTCGGAGGTGAAGGCGCGGTTCCTCGAGGGTGAGGAGTGGGGTCGGGTGTGGGGCAGGTTCAGCGAGCACGGCGGATACGCCGACTACGCCAAGGCGGCCGGCCGCCGGATTCCCCTGGTCGTCCTCGAGCAGGACCAGCTCTGACGACCCGGCCCTATGCGCTGGCCTTCGTATTGGCCGCTGCCATGGCGGTGGCCACGGTCGCCGCCACCCTCATCGGGGTGTTGGCCCCTATCTGCGGGAGGAGATCGCGCTGACCCCCGCCGGTCTCGGCGGCGGGATGGGCGCTCGTCCTGGTCTCGTTCGTCGTCGCCACGTTGACCGCAGACATGGCATCGCGGGCACAGGAGTCCCCCTAGAGATCTGCCCGAGAGTTCCGGGATCTTGTCCCTGCCTCTCCGTATCTTCGCCCCCAGGGCGGATTTTGCTGAGGAGAGAGGAGAGGGAGACATGGATGCCAGGACACAGGCTTGGCTCGACCAGGAGGACGCCCGCGTCGCCGGTGTCATCCGGGAATGGGGTTGGGCGATCACTTACGTGGGAGGCGAGGAGTGCAGCTATCCCGGCTGCAACCACCCGCCTGGTGACGATCCTCCCTTTGCTTACACCACCGGTCTCTTCGGGATGGGCCATCCCGAGCTGCTGGTCTTCGGTCTCAGTCCTCACGACTCTGCGGGGTTGCTCAACACGCTGGGCGATCGAGTCAGGGAAGGAGAGGCGCTGCTGCCGGGGATGATGATCACGGTGGGGGAGTGGCCACACCAGGTGATCCCCGAGGAGGTCCCCAACCCGGGGGACATCGTCTTCGAGGCCAACCGCTTCTACCAGCGGCCCTCGGAGGCCTCGGTCCCAGTGCTCCAGCTCAGCTATGACGACGAGGAGGGCCGGTTCCCCTGGGACCCCGGCCATTCCTCCCCGGAGATGCAGCCTAGACCGGGGGCGTTCCAGGCATGAGATCGGGTTGACATATGGTTGCGATTGACATCAGGTTGCGCGAGAATGCCGAGGTGATAGAGAGCACGACGAGTCCCCTCGAGCTCGCCCATGAGCTCGCCGAGTCCGCAAACGCCGACTGGATCAGGGAGCTGGTCGACGCCCTCGACCGGGAGGTCCGGAGACGACCGCTGGAGCGGTTGATCGCCCTTTGGGGGCTCTCGAATGCCGGGGCGGCGCGACTCTTCGGAGTCAGCCGCCAGGCCTTCTCAAAGTGGCTGGTCAACGGTCCGCCCGCGGATCGGGCCGACGACGTCTCCCGGGTGACGGCGGTCACCGACCTCCTCGATCGCTACGTGAAGCGGGAGCGCATCCCTGCGGTGGTCCGCCGCCCTGCCGCCGTGCTCGACGACCGGAGCATCATCGAGACCCTGGAGGGGGGCGGTTACCGGGATGCTGCCGAGGGGGTGGCGGCGATGTTCGACCTGAGACGCATCCAGCCTTGAACCCGGTCGTGGTCCGTCTCCGCGACGGCCAGGAGTGGCTACGGGTGGCCGATCCCTCCTGGGCCGACCCCCTCGACCCCTCCTACGCGGCCGAGCGGGGCGGCCGCTGGAATCCGCCGAATTCGTTCCCCAGCCTCTACTTCAACGAGGACATGGCCACCGCCCGGGCCCAGATCGTCAAGCTTCTCGAAGGATCACCCGTCGAGCCCGAGGACCTCGACCCCGGGTTCGACCTGGTCTTTGCCACCCTGCCTCGCTCCCAGGACGCCGCCGATGCGCACAGCGACCAGGGACTGGTCGCTCTAGGGCTTCCCTTGACCTATCCCCGGCACCGCAACGGGCGACCGGTCCGTCATGAGGACTGCCAGCCGGTCGGCGAGGAGATCCACGCCCTCGGTCTGCGCGGGGTCTACGCCCGGTCGGCGGCCATGCCCGACGGCGCGGGTCGTGAGTTGGCTTGGTTCCCTGCCCGTCCCGACTCCAAGGCCGGCCTGGTGTCGACGCTGAGCTTCGAGGAGTGGTGGTACCCCGAAGGCGATGCATAGATCGCCCTGGGGACTTGTCAACGGACCAGCAGTCGAGAGTGACGTTGCAGACCGGCCACCACGGCCTCGATGTCCTCGGCCGAGTTGTAGCAGTGCCAGGAGAGCCTGATGTTCCCGTCGCGGTGGGAGGTGAGAATCCCGTCCTCCTTGAGGGTTGCGACCATGGCCTGCTCATCGGTGGTGGCCACCGCGATCATGGGGCCCCTCCGTGCGGGATCGCGGGGAGTCACCATCCGGGCCCCAATCCGGTCGAGACCCTCGATCAGCTGATCGGTCAGGGTCGCCACGTGCCGCTCCGTCGCTGCGATGCCGATCTCATCCATGAGGTCCATGCCCGCGACCCCGGCGTAGATGCTCGGGACGGGTGGTGTGCCGCTCTCGAACTTCCTCGCCGTCGGCGACGGGGAGTAGTCGTAGATGTCCATCTCGAAAATGTCCTCGTCGGCGAACCATCCGGTCTGGGTGGGGGTGATCTGGGGCAGGAGGTCGGAGCGGCAGTAGAGGAACCCCAGGCCCGCCGACCCGAGGAGATACTTGAGGGTCCCCCCGGCCACGAAGTCGACGCCCAGCTCCCGGACATCGATCGGTATCGCTCCCACCGCCTGGAAAGAGTCGAGCAGCACCAGGGCCCCCGCTTGGTGGGCCAACTCGACGACCGACTCGACATCGGTCTTGGAGCCATTGCGGAAACAGACGTAGGTGATGGCGACCAGGGCCGTCTCCTCGTCGATCGACTCCGCGAGCCTCTCGAGCGGGATGGTCGCGTCCGATGAGGCGGGGACGTGCTCGACCTTGGTGCCGAGGAGCTCCTGAGCATGGACGATCTGGCCGATGGTGGGGAACTCGAAGTCGCTGATCACGATCTTGTTGCGGCCGTCGGGATGTCTCAGCCCGCTGAGCAACGAGCTGACTCCCGCCGACACCGAGGTGGTGACCGCGATCTCGTCAGTCGAGGCGTTGATCAGGCGGGCAAACCGGGAGCGCGCCGACTCGGCCAGCTCCACCCAGAGGTCCCACGGCGCCCCCTTCTCGTCCCAATCCGTGAGATAGCGCTCGTAGGCGGCGCGGACCTCGCGCGACAATGCTCCCTGGGAGCAGCTGTTGGTGTAAACCGCCCGTTCCAGCAGTGGGAACCGGTCACGGATGGAGTGGGGCAACGCGGTGGTCACTCGGGGGATCTCCCGTGGGGCATCAACGGCCAAGATAGGCCTTCTTCAAATCCTCGTGCTCCGACAGGGCGGCCGCGGTGTCGGCGAGGACGATTCGCCCGGTGGCGAGCACGTAGCCGTGGTCGGCTATCGACAGCGCCATATTCGCGTTCTGCTCGACGACGAGGATGGACACACCCGCCTCGTGCACCTGCTTGATGATCTCGAAGCTCTGCTCGACGAGGATCGGGGCCAGGCCCATCGACGGCTCGTCCATGAGGAGCAGCTTCGGTTTGGACATCAGGGCGCGGGCCATGGCCACCATCTGCTGCTCCCCGCCGGACAGCGTGCCCGCCGGCTGCTGGCTCCGCTCGGCGAGGACGGGGAACAGCTCGTAGACACGGTCGAGGTCGGCCGAGTAGTCATCCTCGCGCAGATAGGCGCCCATCTCGAGATTCTCGAGCACGGTCATCGGTGCGAACAGCCGTCGGTTCTCGGGGACGATCGCCATCCCACGCCCGATCCGGTAGCTGGTCGACTTGTGGGTGACGTCGACACCGTCGAACTCCACCGTGCCGCTACGCGGCTCCACTATCCCTAGGGCCGTCTTCAGGGTCGTCGACTTCCCTGAAGCGTTCCCCCCGAGCAGGCACACCAGCTCGCCGGGGCCGATCTCCATGGAGATGCCCTGCAGGATGTGGATCGGCCCGTAGTAGGTGTTGATGTCCTTGAGGGCGAGGAGCGGCTCGGTGTCAGTCATCTAGTGGCCCGTCGGCGGCGCCATATCCGAGATAAGCCTCGATAACGGTGGGGTCCTCGGCGACTTCCTCGAACGACCCCTCAGCGATCTTGACCCCATGGTCGAGTGCGACGACCCGATCGGAGATGCCCTCCACCACGTGCATGTCGTGCTCGATGACCAGGATGGAGAAGCCGGCTTCCTCCCGGAGACGGCCGATCAGCTCAGTGATCTCGAGGGTCTCGGCGGGATTCATGCCCGCCGCCGGCTCGTCCAACATCAGCAGTCGCGGGTTGACGGCCATTGCCCGCGCGATCTCCAGCCGTCGCCGGTTGGCGTAGGAGAGGCTGTAGGCAGGTTGGCCCCAGCGGTAGCCGATGAGCCGATCCCCGAAGAACCCCAGCTTCTCCTCGGCGAGCTTCCTCACTTCGGCCTCCTCGCGCCGCGCCGCCGGGGTCCTCAGTGCCGACTGCCACAGCCGGGTCCGGGTGGCCCCGTAGGTCGCGGCCATCACGTTCTCCCCCACGGTCATGTTGAGGAAGATCCGCAGTGTCTGGAAGGTGCGGGCGATGCCGAGATTGGCGATCTGCTCGGGTGAGTAGCCAACGATGCTCTCCCCGTCGAGGCGTATCTCGCCGGCATCGGGGCGGTAGATGCCGCTGATCATGTTGAACAGGGTGGTTTTCCCGGCGCCGTTGGGGCCGATGACGCTGACTATCTCCCCTCTGCCCACGGTCAGGTCGAGGTGTTGGATCACCTCCAACCCCCCGAAGGCCTTGGAGAGACCGGCGATCTCGAGGATCGGGCTCATGTGATCTCCACCCGCGGCCTGCCCAGGAGGCCCTGGGGCCGGACCGCCATCATCACCATGAGCACCCCCCCGAAGAGCAGCTGGCGGGTGACGCTCGGTTGCAAGGCGAGCTTGTTCTCCCACACCAGAATGGCCAGGTAGACGGTCGGAATCATGAAGACGACCTTCCATGATCCCTGGCTTACGATCACCCCCAGCATCCCGGCGATGGCGAGGACGAAGGCGTAGTTGGAGACGAGGTCCCGGGGAGCGCCGAGTATCAGGACCCAGCCGTCCACCAGCCGGGAGATGAACGTGTCGTTGGCGACCCCGAGGATGGTCTCGTCCCATATCACCAGTGCGGCCTGCCTGACCACAAACCCGAAGGCGGCGACGCCGGCAGTGATCGAGGCCACCAGTGGCCATCTCTTGAAAGTGACCACGAGGAGGGCGGCCAGCCCGAGATAGAAGAGCCAGCCCGCCGCCGCCGGGTTGCGGAGGATCTCCGGGGTGAAGGCCACCGCGACGGCTCCGACGACGGCGCCTGGGATGGACCCCGTCCCCCCCAGGATGAGAGCGGCGTAGATGGTGATCAGGAAGAGCAGAAGGAAGTTGTTGGGGAACACCCCCACCTGTACGGCGGCGAAGATGGTCCCGGTGAGCCCGGCGATGGCGGCACCGACCGCGAACACCAGCATCTTGAGCCGGTTCACCGGTGTGGTCATGTGGGCCGCGGCGAGGGTGTCCTCGCGCACCGCTCGCCAGGCTCGACCCGTCCTGGAGTCCTCGATGTTGCGCAGACCCACGATGAGCAGGGCGAGCAGGGCGAGGAGGAGGTAGAAGTTCCGGTTGAAGGTGTTGAACTCGAAGCCGAACAGGCTCCAGGGTTGGACTCCGGTGATCCCGTTGGGCCCGCCGGTGAGATCGAAGTCACCGACTCCCGGCAGTCGTTGGAAGTTGCGCACGATCTCCACGAAGACCTGGGCGAAGAACAGGGTCATGATCGCCAGGTAGTCGCCGGCCAGACGGCGGGAGGGCAGGCTGAGCAGCGCCCCGAGCAGGGCGGTCAAGACCACGATGGCGGGGATGGCCACCCAGGTCGGCCAGTGCGCGGGCAGGTGGTTGGATGAGACGACGGCGTAGAAGTAGGCGCCGAACCCATAGAAGGCGACGTAGCCAAGGTCGAGGAGCCCCGCCCAACCGACCACTACGTTCAGCCCCAGGGCCAGCATCGCCAGGAGGAGGACCGTGATGCCGATCCTCACCCCGCCCTGGCTGACCAGGAGCGGATAGACCCCGGCGACGATCAGAAACAGGGCGAGACGCCATCCCGGGCGGATCCTGTCGAAG
>Ga0299907_10001963_pt1 | contig 12304 bp, 8 predicted proteins | sample RVTome_16_FD_198680 | JGI IMG/M metagenome (GOLD analysis project Ga0299907, IMG submission 198680) | Soil microbial communities from uranium-contaminated site in the Upper Colorado River Basin, Wyoming, United States - RVT152D67 (version 2) ...
CTTCATCGACTTCCACGTGTGGCCCGTCTTCAATCTGGCCGACTCCGCAATCGTGATCGGCGCGATCGTGCTCGCGTGGGCGGGGACGCGAGAACGGCCAAGGGACCGGCCAGGGGAGGGGAGGGAACAGCCCGAGCCGACGGCTGCGCCGACGTGAGGCGGACGGTCGTCGCCGAGGAGGGACGACTGGATGCCGTCCTCGCTCGGATGACCGGCGAGCCGCGAGCGGACGTCCAGCGGGCGATCGCGGCGGGGAAGGTACATGTCGACGGCGAGCCGCGGCCGAAGTCCTTCCGCCTGCACGGGGGCGAGCGGTTGACGCTCGCGATCGAGCGGGACGAGCCGATCGCGGCGGAAGGACCTCCCGTGCCGATCCGCTACGAGGACGACCACCTCCTCGTGATCGTGAAGCCGGCCGGCGTCGTGACGCATCCCACCGCGGGCCGGAGGAGCGGGACCCTCGTCAACCGACTGCTCGGCATGGGTGTGCCGCTCGCGCCGGCCGGCGGCTCGCTCCGACCCGGCATCGTGCACCGGCTGGACGTGGGCACCTCTGGACTCCTGGTCGTGGCCAAGACCGATGGGTCCTACACGGCGTTGCGCAGCATGTTCGGCGTCCACGCCGTGGAGCGGCGGTATCTGACGCTCGTCAGGGGTGCCGTGGCCAACGACGCCTTCGCCGTCGACGCGCCGCTCGGCCGGCGCGCGGCCAAGATCGTCGTGGACGCGACCGAAGGCAGAGGGGCGGAGACGGGGTTCGAGGTCCGTGAGCGACTGGACGGCGCGACGTTGCTCGAGGCGGTCCCGCGTACCGGCCGCACGCACCAGATCCGGGTGCACCTGGCAGCGATCGGGCATCCGATCCTGGGTGACCGCGCGTACGGCGGAGGCGGGAGCGACGCGCGCCGCGTCGGGCTCGACCGCCCCTTCCTGCACGCGTGGCGCGTGTCGTTCGCCCATCCGATGGGGGGGGCCCGGGTGGAGGTCGAGGAGGACCTCCCTGAGGAGCTCGTCGCGGTGCTCACGGGGTTCCGAGACGGCTTCGCTTGACGGCGCCGGAGTGGCGACGTAGCGTGGGGACTCCACGAATCACAGTCATGTAAGTTTCCACAACCGGCCGGGACGGGTGTGGAAAACCTCTCTCCGGAGGTCGCCACGGCAGTGCGAGACGGTTTCGTCCATCTGCACGTTCACTCCGAGTATTCGCTGCTGGACGGGGCCGCCCGCATCGAGGCACCCGCGGCCAACCGCTCGGCCCCGACGATCTTCTCGGAAGCGCAGCGCATGGAGATGCCGGCGATCGCCGTCACCGATCACGGGGTGATGTTCGGCGCCCTCGGCTTCTACGAGGCGGCGCATGCCCACGGCATCAAGCCGATCCTCGGGGTCGAGGCCTACGTCGCGCCGGGCTCGCGGTTCGACCGCGAACCCGGCGAGAACGAGGAGAAGTACCACCACCTCACGCTCCTCGCTCGAGATGAGAAGGGCTACCGGAATCTGCTGAAGCTCGTGTCGGCGGCGCACCTCGAGGGCTTCTACCACCGCCCGCGCATGGACAAGCAGCTCCTCGCGGAGCACGCCGAGGGGCTGACATGCCTGTCCGGTTGCCTGTCGTCGGAGCTGTCGAAGCTGCTGCTCACGGAGCAGGAGGCTCGGGCGCGGACGGTGGCCGCCGAGTACCGGGACATCTTCGGCGCCGGGAACTACTGGATCGAGCTCCAGGACCACGGGCTCTCGGAGCAGCGCCGGGTCACGCCGCGGCAGGTGTCCCTGGCGCGGGAGCTCGGCATCGGTCTGGTCGCGACCAACGACCTGCACTACACGTCGGCCGTCGACGCCAAGCCGCACGACGTGCTGCTCTGCATCCAGCAGCAGAAGCTGCAGACGGACCCGAAACGGCTCCGCTTCGATTCCGAGGAGTTCTACCTGAAGTCCGCGGAGGAGATGCGGGCCCTCTTCGCGGAGCTCCCCGAAGCGTGTGACCACACGCTCGAGATCGCGGAGTCGGTGGAGCTCGAGCTCATCTACGGCGACGCCGCCCCGCTCGAGGAGCGTTACCACCTCCCTCGATTCGAGGCGCCGAGCGGGCAGTCGCTCGAGGCCTACCTACGGGAGCTCACGCTCGCCGGGGCCGGGCTGCGCTACGGGGATCCGCTGCCGTCGGAGATCGGGGATCGGCTCGACTTCGAGATGAGCGTGATCCTGCAGATGGGTCTCGCCGGGTACTTCCTGATCGTCTGGGATCTGATCCGCTTCGCGCGGGAGCAGGGCATCCGCGTCGGACCGGGGCGCGGGTCGGCGGCAGGTTCCGTCGTGTCCTATTGCCTACGCATCACCGACGTCGACCCGCTCCGATACGGCTTGATCTTCGAGCGCTTCCTGAACCCGGAGCGGATCCAGATGCCGGACATCGACATGGACTTCGACGAGCGTCGCCGCGACGAAGTGATCAGGTACGCGAGCACCAAGTACGGTGCCGACCACGTCGCCCAGATCGTCACGTTCCAGACGATCAAGGGCAAGCAGGGGATCCGCGACGCCGCGCGCGTCCTGGGCTTCCCTCCCTCGGTGGGGGACCGCCTCTGCAAGATGTACCCCTCACCGGTGATGGGTCGCGATCACCCGATCGAGGAGGCGCTGCGGTTGTCTCCGGAGCTCGCGACCGCCTACGAGAGCGAGCCGGAGGCGAAGGAGATCGTCGATACGGCCCGGGCGCTCGAAGGACTGCGCCGCGAGGACTCGGTGCACGCCGCCGGCGTCGTGATCGGCGACGCGCCTTTGGTGCGCTACCTGCCGCTGAAGCTGTCGAAGGACTCCCGCGACGACTCCAAGCGCATCGTCACGCAGTTCGACATGCACGGGGTCGAGAAACTCGGGCTGCTCAAGATGGACTTCCTCGGACTGCGCAACCTGTCCGTGATCGAAGACACGCTGCGGCACCTCCGCACCGACGGGGTGGAGATGGACATCGACCACGTCGCGCTCGACGATGCCGAGACCTACGCGATGCTCCGCCGCGGCGAGACGACCGGCGTGTTCCAGATGGAATCGGGCGGGATGCGCAGCCTGATCAAGCTCCTGGAGCCGGACCGGTTCGAGGATCTGATGGCACTGGTCGCCCTGTACCGTCCCGGCCCCCTGAACAATGGCCTGCACACCGAGTACGCGGAGCGCAAGCACGGGCGCAAGCCGGTGACCTATCCGCATCCCGACCTCGAGCCGATCCTGCGCGGGACCTACGGCGTGATGGTCTACCAGGAGCAGGTGATGCAGATCGCCGTGGCGATGGCCGGCTTCTCGATGGGTGAGGCAGACACGCTCCGCAAGGCGATGGGCAAGAAGAAGATCGAGTACCTGATGCCCTTCAAGGAGCGCTTCGTCAAGGGAGCCGTCGACCGCGGCTACCCGGAACGGAGCGCGGCCGACATGTTCGAGATGTTCGTCCCGTTCGCCGACTACGGGTTCAACGCCTCGCACGCGTGCGCCTACGGCCTGGTCGCGTACCAGACGGCCTACCTGATGGCGCACCATCCGGTCGCGTACATGGCGGCGATCCTCACGTCGGTGAAGGACGACAAGGACCGCAAGCCCTACTACCTCTACGCGTGTCGTGCGATGGACATCGAGGTGCTCCCGCCGGACGTCAACGACTCGGCTTTCGACTTCGCCCCGGCCGCCGGTGGGGGCAGAGCGATCCGGTACGGGCTGTCCGCGGTGCGCAACGTCGGCGACGGGGCGGTACAGCAGATCATCGAAGCGCGCGCCACGGAAGGCCGCTTCGAGTCCTACTCCGACTTCTGCCGGAAGGTCGATCCGTCGGTCCTCGCGAAGCGGATGCTGGAGTCGTTGGTCCTGGCCGGTGCGTTCGACTCGCTGGGGTACCGACGGCGGGCGCTGCTGATCGGACAGGACAAGGTGTCCGGCCCCATCGTCGCGGAGCGCAAGGCGGAGGCGGCCGGACAGTTCTCGCTGTTCGGCGGAGACTCCGAGGTCGGGCAGATCGACGAATCGATCCTGGCGGGAGAGGAGTTCGACAAGCCGGAGCTCCTCCGATACGAGAAGGAGATGCTCGGCCAGTTCGTCTCGGACCATCCTCTCCTCGAGGTGGCGGACGCACTCCGAGCGCAGAGTACGCACGAGATCGGCGATCTGGATGGCGCCGACGACGGCGAGCTCGTGACCGCGGCCGGGATCATCGGCGGGGTCGCCAGGAAGTACACGAAGCGGGGGGAGCCCTACGCGCAGTTCCGCCTCGAGGGGCTGGCGGCGGGCGTGGAGGTGGTGGCCTTCCCCTCGGTGTACGAGGCCGATCCCGATCTCATCTCGGCGGACAGGATCGTGTTGGTCGTCGGTCGTATCGATCGACGGGGACGCGAGCTCCAGATCCGGGCGAACGAGGTGCGCGAGCCCACCCTCGCCGGGCTCGAGACTCGATCGGCTCCCGGTTCCGTGGTCATCGACCTGACGGCGGCGGCGTGCACGGACGCGGTGCTGGCGAAGATGGCCGAGCTCCTGCGATCCCGGCCGGGGCCCGCGCCCGTGAAGGTGCGGTTCCACTCCTCTGCCGGAGTGCGACCCCTCGACATGGGTGAGTTCCGTGTGGACTCCTCGGCGGCGCTGATGGGGGAGCTCACCGGACTGCTCGGGACCGGCTCCGCCCGCGTGGAACGCTTCGCCTGAGGCATCCCCTTTCCGCCCTCGTTCTCGGCCTCTATCGTGCTCGCGTGTTCGAGGTCATCCCCGCGATCGACGTGAGCGAAGGCGCCCTCGCCGCGCTCACGCCGGCGGGACCTCGCCCGGTGGAGGCGTTCGGAGGCAGCCCGATCGCCGCCGCGGAAGCGGCGGTGGCGGCGGGTGCACGGTGGGTCCACGTCGTGGACATGGATCTCGCGTTCCGAGGAGAGGCTCGGAACCTCGAGGTCGTGGCGGCGATCGCCTCGCTGCCGGTGGCCGTGCAGGCGGCGGGCGGCGTGCGCGACGCGGAGGAAGTCCGGGCGCTCTTCGAGGCGGGAGCGACACGGGTCGTCCTCGGATCGGCCGCCCTGGCGGACGAGCACCGAGCGATCGCGCTCCTTTCGGCGGAGGGACCTCGTCTCCTCATGGGGATCGAGGTCGACGGAGGGCGCATCCGCTCGCGCGGTCGCGACGCCGTCGACCTGCCGCTGCTCGAGACCCTCGGGTGGCTGGTCTCCGCCGGGGCCGCCTCGCTGCTCGTGACCGCGGTCGACAGGGTGGGACAGCTCGGCGGTCCGGACCTCGAGATGGTGAGACGCGTGTCGCGCGCCGGTCGCCCGGTGCTGGCGGCAGGGGGGATCGCTTCCATCGCGGACCTGCTCGAGCTCCGGGCAGCCGGCGCCGCGGGCGCGATCGTTGGGAGCGCGGCGCTGGATGGCTCGCTGGATCTCTCCGCGGCGATCGCAGAGGTGACCTGAGGCCGCGATCGACCGGCGGTCTAGACTCGCCGCCCCATGGGGTTCCTCAGCGATCTCATCGAGCGGCTCGAACGGGACCTGCACGAGCACCCGCTCGACGATCTCGCGTTGATGGCGCGCGCGTCCGCGATGCCGCCGGTGCGGGATCTCGAGGCCGCCCTCAGGCGCGCGGAGCCTCCTGCGCTGATCGCCGAGGTGAAGCGCGCTTCGCCGTCGGCCGGGGTGATCTCGGAGAGCGTGAACCCGAGTGTCCTCGCGCGTGGGTACGAGGCGGGCGGCGCCGCGGCGATCTCGGTCCTCACGGAGCCCCGTCACTTCCACGGGTCCCTCGCCGACCTGCAGGCTGCTCGGTCCTCTGTCTCGATCCCGGTGCTGCGGAAGGACTTCCTGATCCACCCCTCCCAGGTGATCGAGGCGAGGGCCTCGGGGGCGGATGCGGTGCTGCTGATCGTGGCCGCCCTGACCGACACGCAGCTTCGGGCGCTCCTGGAGGCGGCCCGCGACCTCGGGCTCGCGACACTCGTGGAGACGCATTCGGATGAGGACCTCCGTCGCGCCCTCGAGACCGACGCGATGGTCATCGGCGTGAACGCGCGGGATCTCGAGACCCTCGACGTCGACGTCGCAGGGGCGCTGACACGGGTGGGCCGCGTGCCGCATGAGCGGGTCTCGGTGCTGGAGAGCGCGATCTCGTCACGGGCGAACGTCGACGCCGCGCTGGAGGCGGGGGCGTCTGCCATCCTGGTGGGCGAAGCGCTGATGCGCGCGGACGATCCGGCCCGCGCGGTGAGGAAACTCCTCTGGAGGGAACTTCGCACATGACGATCGCACCTCCCGTCCCCGACGCACGCGGCCGGTTCGGCACCTACGGGGGTCGCTACGTGCCAGAGGTATTGATCCCCGCGCTGGACGAGCTCGCGGAGGCTTGGTCCAGGCTCAGCGAGGACCGCGACTTCCGGGGCGAGCTCTCGTCGCTCTCCAGGGACTTCGTCGGGCGACCCACCCCTCTCTCGTTCGCCGCGCGCCTGTCCGCTCAGCTGGGGTATCGGATCTGGCTCAAACGGGAGGACCTGGCGCACACCGGCGCTCACAAGATCAACAACGCGCTGGGCCAGGCGCTCCTCGCGAAGCGCCTCCGCAAGGAGCGGATCATCGCCGAGACCGGCGCGGGGATGCACGGCGTCGCGACCGCGACCGCGTGCGCCCTCCTCGGCCTGCCCTGCATCATCTACATGGGGGAGGAAGACACGCGACGGCAGGCGCCCAACGTGTCCCGGATGAAGCTGCTCGGTGCGCAGGTGGTCCCGGTCACCGCGGGCTCGAAGACCTTGAAGGAAGCCGTGAACGAAGCGCTCCGGGACTGGGCCGCGTCGGTCCGGACCACCCACTACATCATCGGGTCGGTCGTGGGGCCGTATCCCTTCCCCGTCATGGTCCGGGATCTCCAGCGGGTGATCGGCGACGAGGCGCGCCCTCGGTTCCGAGAGGAGAACGGCGGTGCCGATCCCGACGTGGTCGCCGCCTGCGTCGGTGGGGGCAGCAACGCGATCGGGATGTTCACGGCGTTCGTCGGCGTCCCGGGGGTCCGACTGATCGGCGTCGAAGCAGGAGGCCGAGGGGCGATCCTCGGTGAGCACTGCGCGTCGCTCACCCAAGGCGAGCCGGGCATCCTCCACGGCGCGCTCAGCTATCTGCTGCAAGACGCCGACGGCCAGGTCGCGGACACCCACTCGATCTCCGCCGGCCTCGACTATCCGGGTGTCGGACCCGAGCACGCCTACCTCCGCGACGCTGGCCTTGCCGACTACGTGAGCGCCTCCGACGACGACGCCCTCGCCGGCTTCCAGGCGCTCGCCCAGACCGAGGGGATCATCCCCGCGCTCGAACCGTCGCACGTGATCGGATGGCTCCTGCACAGGCCTCTGCCCGAGGGTTCGTCGGTCCTCGTCTGCCTGTCCGGGCGCGGCGACAAGGACCTCGAGACGGTGCAGGCCCGGCTGGGGATCGCCTAGGTGGGACGACTCGAGGTGGCGTTGCACGCCCGCCGCGACGCCGGCGGGCGTGCGTTCGTGCCCTACGTGACCGGAGGGTATCCGGGTGTCGACGCCGGTCTGCTCCGGCGGCTGGAGGCCGCCGGCGCAGACGCTATCGAGGTCGGTATCCCGTTCTCCGACCCGGTGATGGACGGCGGGGTGATCCAGGAGGCCTCCGCCGAGGCACTTCGCCTCGGCATCCGGCCCACCGACGTCCTCGGCATGATCCGAGACACGGCGATCGGCGTCCCGGTCGCCGTGATGACCTACGTCAACCCGGTGTATCGGTACGGCTTCGAGCGCTTCCTCGACGATGCGTCGGCGGCGGGCGTGGCCGGCCTGATCGTCCCCGATCTTCCAGTCGACGAGTCCGCCGACCTCGAGGAAGCGGCGGCGACACGAGGCGTGGACGCGGTTCTCATGGCCGCGCCCGGCAGCACGACGGAGCGTCTCGGTGAGATCGGGCGCCGGTCACGCGGGTTCGTGTACTGCGTCGCGACCTACGGTGTGACCGGCGCCCGCGACCACCTGGACGCGGCGGCCAGGGGCCTCGTGGACGCCCTTCGGCCCCACACGGATCTTCCCCTGCTCTTGGGGGTGGGCATCGGCTCTCCCGAGCAAGCGGCGGAAGCGTGCACCTTCGCGGACGGGGTCGTGGTCGGAAGCGCGCTCATGGCGCGCGTCGTCGCAGGGGACCTCGAAGGTACCGTCATCCTCGCGAGCAACTTCCGAACCTCGATCAAGGCCTGACGCATCGAGCCCTGCGACATCTCCGGCCCGTTGCCGTCACGTATGACCAGGGGAAACAGCCCCGAGCGGATTGGCCAATCGGGGCCGGGATGTGATAGTCACACATCATCTCGGGGAACCGGGAAGAGAAGGGGGGCTTCATGAAGCACCGTTCATGGTTCAAGGCATTCGCCCTCGTTGCCGTGCTGTCCATCGTGGCGTCGGCGTGTGCCGGCGACGACGAGCCCAGCGACCCAGGCACCGGCGACGTGGACTGCGCGACGGTCGAGTTCGGATGCGTCGAGGTCGGCGCGGACGAGCCGATCAACCTCGGGGCCGCCCAGGTCATCAGCGGCGCGGATGCGTCGCTCGGTCAGGACCAGGTGAACGCGATCGAGCTCGCGATCGATCACCTGGATGGCACGTTCGACCAGACCGATGGCACGCTGCTGGATCACCCCGTGAGCCTCACCACGGAGGACGAGCTGTGCTCCGCGGAAGGCGGGCAGACGGCCGGCACGGCACTCGCGGCCGACGCGTCGATCGTGGCAGTGATCGGCACGAGCTGTTCGAGCTCGGCGCTCGGGGTGGCGGACACGATCCTCGGCGACAAGGGCATCACGCTCTTCTCCGGCTCGAACACGAGCCCGGCGCTGACCGATCCTGAGCTGCACAATCCGTTCTACGCCCGCACCGCCCACAACGACCGCATCCAGGGCGCGATCGGCGCCGAATTCGCACTGGGCGAAGACCTCGGCGCCACCACGGCGGCGACGATCGCCGACGAGAGCCCCTACACCCAGGGACTCGTTGGTGCCTTCGAGGCGAACTTCGAGGCCGGGGGCGGCACGCTGACTGGATCGGAGCAGGTCAACTCCGAGGACACCGACTTCAAGCCGGTCCTCACGTCGTTGGCCGAACAGGATCCGGACGTCCTGTACTTCCCGATCTTCGTGGCAGCCTGCACGCTGATCATGAGGCAGGCGGCCGACATCATGCCCGACACCACCCTGATCGTGGCTGACGGATGCCTGTCGAGCGACACCCTGAAGAACGCGGGGGCGGCCTCGGACGGTGTCTGGGCGTCCGCACCGGACCTGTCGGCGTTCCAGACGAACGAGTTCTACTCGGGCGAGTTCATCCCCGCGTATCAGGAGGCGTTCGGGAGCGAACCGCTCGCGGTGTTCCACGCGCACTCCTACGACGCCACGAACGTCGTGTTCGCCGCGATCGAGGAGGTCGCGATCGACAACGGCGACGGATCCCTTTCGATCCCTCGCCAGGCACTCCGTGACGCGATCTTCGCAACGGAAGGCTACGAGGGCGTGACGGGCACGATCACGTGCCTCGACACGGGTGACTGTGCGACCGACGTCACGATCGGACTGTTCCTCGCTCCGGGCTGGCCGGTCGAGGGAGGCACGGACGATCCCGCCGTGTACACCGACACCAAGTCACTGGACGAAGTGCTGTAGGGAACGGGAAGAACGGCGGAGGGGCCGCGGGCGGAGCCGAGAGGCTCAGCCCGCGGCCCCTTCCCTAGTCGGGAGGGAACCCTGGCGGGCACCGAGGCGCCGCACGTCGCGGTCGCTCAGCTCGGCCGCTTCGAGCGGCTGCCGTGGCGGCGCATCATCCTCATCATCCTGGGGATCGTCGTCGTCGGAGTCGTGGTGATCGGCGCGTGGCGCACGCTCGCGCTTGACAGAACCGAGGGCGGATACTCGGTCGGCGCGTGGCGCGACTTCATCGTCCAGGGTGCCGCGCAGGGCGCGATCTTCGCGATGATCGCGCTCGGCTACAGCCTCGTGTACGGGATCCTCCGGATGATCAACTTCGCCCACGGCGAGGTGTTCATGGCCGGGGCATTCGGATCGTTCTTCTTCGCGGATGCCTACGCACAGAGTGGTTTCCTGAACCGCAACCCGGTCATGGCGCTCGCGATCGTCACGGCGGTCGCGATCGGCGTCTCAGTGGGCACGGGCGTCCTGCTCGAGCGGCTCGCGTACCGGCCACTCCGGAACGCGCCGAGGCTCGTGCCTCTCATCACGGCGATCGGGGCCTCGCTGTTCTTGCAGAACGCGTTCCGAGGATTCTTCGGCCCCCAGCCCTACGGGTATCCGAAGCCCGAGGTGCTTGCGGGGAGCATCACGGTCCTGGGGGTCCCGGTCCAGAAGGTCCAGTTGCTGGTGCTCGTGGTCGCGGTGATCTGCATGGCCGTGCTCCAGTGGTTCGTCTCCACGACCACGACGGGACGCTCCATGCGTGCGGTCGCCCAGGACCGGGAGATCGCCAGCCTGATGGGCATCAACGTCGACCGAGTGATCGTCATCACCTTCGCGATCGGCGGGGTGCTCGCCGGCATCGCCGCAGTGTTGTTCTCCCTGACCTTCGAGCAGGTGCAGTTCACGATGGGGTTCCGCCCGGGGATCGCGGCGTTCACCGCCGCGGTGCTGGGCGGGATCGGGAGCATCGGCGGTGCGGCGCTGGGAGGGTTCGTGATCGGGCTGCTGCAGGCGGTCGGGCCACCGCTGCTCCTCACCGGGTTCGGCATCCCCAGCGTCTTCTCGTTGCGGGACGCGTTCGTCTTCCTCGTCCTCGTGCTCGTCCTCGTCTTCCGGCCCGGAGGGCTGCTCGGCACCGGCGAGGCGGAGAAGGTGTGATGGCGCGAAGGTGGATCCGCATCGGCGTGCCCGCGGGCATCGTCACGATCTTCCTCGCGCTCGTCGGCCTGATCGGCGGCTTCACCGACGTGTACCTGATCGGCGATCAGATCTCGTTCGCCGCGCTGATGATGATCCTCCCCCCGTTCGTCGCGGGTCTCGTCGCGGCCGCGCCGCGGGTCGAGGGAGGCGAGCGGCTCGAGAAGCGGATCCCCGAGGCGGCGGTCGCCGCTGCCATCGCCGGCGCGGCGGCCGGAGCCACGTTCGCTCTCGCCGTCGTGCTCGCGGACTGGATCGGCGATGAGCGGATCCGGGCGGTCTTCATCAACGTGACTCCGCAGCTGATGGAGTTCGTCACCTTCGGCCGGGCCACGATGGTCGGCGCGCTGGCCGTCATCGCGGTGTCGGCCCTGGCGGGCCTGTTGGGCGGGGTCCTGCGAGTGGCTCCTGCCTCGATCCGTCGACCGGTCACAGTGGCGGTCATCGCCACCTTGCTGTTCGGCTTCCTCCAGCGCGTCATCCCGATCGCACTGGATCAGCTGAGCCTCGAGCGGGACTGGCTCTACAGCCCGCAGTTCGACGGGCTCACCTGGATCGGCGCGATCGTCGTCGCGGCGGTCGCCGCCGGGATCAGTTTCCTGAGCACCCGATTCGGCACAAGGCTCCGCGGAAGCGTCGCGAGGATCGGTGGATCCGGCGGGCCGGCGATCAGCCCGGTCCGACTCCTGGCCGGCGCGATCGCCCTCGGGCTGCTGATCGTCGCCCCGCTGCTCCTCGGATCGGTGATCTCCGAGGTCCTGGGGACGGTGATGGTGTTCGCCCTGCTCGGCATCGGGCTCAACATCGTGGTGGGCTACGCGGGCCTGCTGGACCTCGGCTATGTCTTCTTCTTCGCACTCGGCGCGTACTCGCTCGCGCTGCTCACGGGCGCGACGCTCAACGCGTTCGGGATCCCACCGGAGCCCGCGATCTCCGGGAGCCTCAACTTCTACGTCGCCATCCCGATCGTGATGGTGATCGCGGCCGCGTCGGGGCTGTTGGTCGGTGCCCCCGTGCTCCGCCTGCGGGGAGACTACCTCGCGCTCGTGACGCTCGGGCTCGGCGAGATGGTGACCGTGCTCGTCGGAAGCCCGTGGCTCGTGCCGCTGGTCGGCGGGCCGAGCGGGATGCGCGGCATCACGGATGCGGCGATCGGCGGCTTCGGCTTCCGCGATCCACAGCGCTTCTATTACCTCGCGCTCGCGTTCGTCGGCCTGGCCGCCTTCATGTCGTGGCGGCTCGCCGCCTCGCGGATCGGTCGAGCCTGGACCGCGATGCGGGAGGACGAGCAGACCGCCGACGCGATGGGCATCAGCACGACGCGCTTCAAGCTGCTCGCCTTCGCGATCGGTGGCGCGATCGGCTCGCTCGGCGGAGCCCTCTTCGCGGTGAAGATCGGATCCCTGACCCC
>Ga0299907_10001964_pt1 | contig 12303 bp, 9 predicted proteins | sample RVTome_16_FD_198680 | JGI IMG/M metagenome (GOLD analysis project Ga0299907, IMG submission 198680) | Soil microbial communities from uranium-contaminated site in the Upper Colorado River Basin, Wyoming, United States - RVT152D67 (version 2) ...
GTGAGGACGTCGTCCACCAGCACGAGGCGCGACGGCACCGGCTTCTGTGGGATGCATGCGAACGCATCACTCATCGCCTCGAGTCGTTGCTCGCGGGTCCGTCGAGCCTGGGGAGTGGTCGCCTTCGTCCTGCGGACGAGGGCGACCGCCGGGAGGTCGAGCTCGCGCGCGAGCGCCCGCGCGAGCACGCGAGCCTGGTCGAAGCCGCGCTCGGCCCGCCGCCGAGACGCGAGCGGCACCCAAGTCACGGCGTCGGCCGTCGGCGGGCCGAGCGCGACCAAAGCCGCCGCGAGCGCCTCTCCCACCCCGCGCCAGCCGGAGAACTTCAAACGATGGACCGCGGCTTTGGCGGGTCCCCGGTACGCGAACGCCGAACGGGCCGACGCGATCGGCGCCGGGGGGCAGTCACTGCATCGGTCCACGCTCATGTGCGAGGGCCGGCCGCAGCGACGGCACCACGGCGGCTCCAGTGGGACGAGCTCGCCCGCGCACGTCGCGCAGAATGGCCACGCGCCGGCGCCGCACCCGGCGCATGCCCGTGGGAAGAGCACGTCGATCGCGCGCTCGAGCGCTATCTCGAGCATGGGGGCACGCTACGGCGCGCCGCCGACACGGATCAGGGCCATAGATCAGGGAAGGGCGACCTCGATCGGTCCGTCGGCTCCCCTGACCCCGATCGTGAGGTGGTGCTGGGTCTTCAGAAGCGGGTACGCAGTGACCGAGCCGGAGCCGGTCTCAGGGTCGAAGCTCGCCTCCAGGACGGGGATCCGGGCACCATCGGCGACGAGCGTGATCACCGCCTCCGCCCCCTCGTAACGGAGCTCGATCGAGTCGATACGGCATTCGAGCTGGTCGAGCTGCACCTTCTCACCGCCGACCCTCACCGACTCCCCGACCCGTACCTGATCGCGTCTCGTCGCGCCCCTCGGCCACGGGACGGCGAACCGCGCGCCGGGACGCACCGTCTCCGGCTCCGCATCGATGGCCACGTCGCACTCGATCGCGTACCAGCCGGAGGAAAGTTCGGTGACCGGGAACTCGAACGGCACGAAGAGATCGCGGTTCGGCGCCACCTCCAGGGTCGCGGGGTGCACGCCCATCGACACGGAGCCGTGCCCCGCGAGCTCGACGGCGCGAGCGTCCTCGAGCCGGACCTGATGCGGGTTGCCGTCGGCCCCCCGCATCACGAACGAGCCCTTGAGCGACGCCGGGAATCGCTCGAAGTGCGCCCGGATCCTGACGGGGTCCTGCAGGGTTACGTGCCCTCCTCCCAGCTGCGGAGATAGGCGTTCTGCTCGGATGTGAGGGTGTCGATGTCCACGCCCATGCCCCGCAGCTTGAGCCGGGCGACCTCCTCGTCGATCTCGGTCGGGACCGGATACACCTTCGCCTCGAGGTCACCGTGGTTCTTCACGAGCCATTCCGTACAGAGCGCCTGGTTCGCGAACGACATGTCCATCACCGCGGCGGGATGGCCTTCGGCAGCGGAGAGGTTCACCAGGCGGCCCTCGCCCAGGAGGTTCAGCCGGCGGCCGTCGGCGAGGGTGTGCTCGTCGACGAAGTCGCGGATGCGACGGACCCGCCCTTCCGACAGGGCGGCGAGGGCGTTCTTGTCGATCTCCACGTCGAAGTGCCCCGAGTTCGCAAGGATCGCGCCGTCTTTCATGCGCTCCATGTGCTCGCTCCGGATCACGCCCTTGTCTCCGGTCACCGTCACGAACACGTCGCCGACCCGGGCGGCCTCGAGCAGCGGCATCACGCGGAAGCCCTCCATCACGGCCTCGAGAGCAGCGGTCGGATCGACCTCCGTCACGATCACGTGCGCGCCCATCCCGCGAGCGCGAGACGCTACCCCGCGGCCGCACATCCCGTAGCCGCAGACCACGAAGGCCCGCCCGGCGAGCAGCCGGTTGGTCGCGCGCATGATCGCGTCGATCGTCGACTGACCCGTGCCGAACCGGTTGTCGAACAGATGCTTGGTGTCCGCGTCGTTCACGCTGACTATCGGGTACTTGAGGGCGCCGTCGGAGGCCATCGCGCGGAGGCGGATCACACCCGTCGTCGTCTCCTCCGTGCCGCCCATGATCTCGGTGATCTGATCGACGCGTTGCTTGTGCAGCACGCTCACCATGTCGGCGCCGTCGTCCATCGTGACGTGCGGCCGGAAGTCGAGGCACGCGTTGATGTGCTTGAAGAACATGTCGGTGTCCTCGCCCTTGATCGCGTAGACGTCGATCCCGCTCTGCTCGACCAGCGCGGCCGCCACATCATCCTGGGTGGAGAGCGGGTTGGAAGCGCAGAGCGCGACCTCCGCGCCGCCGGCGGCCAGCGTCTCCATGAGGTTGGCCGTCTCCGTCGTGACGTGCAGGCACGCGGCGATGCGCACACCCTTCAGCGGCTTCTCCTTGTCGAAGCGCTCGCGGATCTGCCCGATCACCGGCATCTCGCCGGCGGCCCAGTCGATCCGTCCCCGCCCGGGGTCGGCGAGCCCGTTGTCTCTGATGTCGTATCCCATCGGTTCCTCTCCGTCAGAGCGAGTCGGCGAGCCCGGCCACCACTCGGCCGATCGCGTCCGCCGCGGTCTTGGATGCGAGCAGCACCTCCTCGTGAGAGACGGCGCTGCCCGCGGCGTTCGTGACGAAGCTTAGCCCGAGCACGCGCATGCCCAACGCCCGGGCCGCGACCGCCTCGGGCACCGTCGACATGCCGACGACCGTCGCGCCCATCCGTCGGAGCATCTCGGTCTCCGCCGGGGTCTCGTAGGCGGGTCCCGCCATCGCGACGTAGACGCCCTCCGTGACGGCGGTCCCGTGGTTGCTCAGGATCCGCAGAGCGGCGGCGGACAGCTCGGCGTCGTACACCCGCGAGACGTCCACGAATGCCGGGGAGCCGTCGGGATAGCGCCAGCCCGCGAGCGCGTTGGTTCCCATCAGGTTGAGGTGGTCGCGAACGACCACCATCGACCCACTCGCGAGCGACGGGTCGAGACCACCGACCGCCGCGGACAGCACCATCGTCCGGGCCCCCAGCGCGTACGAGACCCGGGTCGTGATCGACGCGAGGGGCATGGGATGGCCCTCGTAGAAGTGGATGCGGCCCTGGAAGATCGCGAAAGGACGAGCGCCGATCGTCCCGAGCCAGAGCTTGCCCGCGTGCCCGGGCACCGTCGGACGTGGGAAGCCCGGCAGATCACCGTAAGGGATCTCGAGTGGTTCGCCCGAGCCGGCGCGTTCCCACGCGACCGCGATCGCGTCGCCGAGTCCGGAGCCCAACACGACGCCGGCCACCGGACGGACGTCTGTGCGGTCCCGGATCGCCCGCACGATCTTCTGCTCGACACCGTCCCCGGGCGACGGGATGTGTGGTTCGCTCACGAGACGAGGGCGGCCTTCAGCCGCTCGATCACGACGACGGGCGTGGGATCGACACCCCTACGTATCGCCAGGTAGACGCTCGCGAAGTCTCCCAATGCGATCAGCGACACGAGTCGAGCGAGCGAACCCCGGCCGGTCGCCCACACCTCATGGGTGTCGGCGCCCGCATCCGCGGCGATCTGGAGGGAGAGTGGGAAGCGCGCCGCGATCTCGGGATCCTCCGCCTCGTGGCGCAACGCGATCACGCTATGCGCGCGGCCGAACGGCTCCGTCCATCCGACCACCTCGTTGTGATCCAGCTCGGACATCGATGCCCACCAGGCGGGCACTTTCCCGTTCTCGTTGTACTGGGTCTTCCAGCGGGCCGCGGCGACGGCGCCGACGCCCTCGGCGCCCCAGATCACGGGGATCCGGTCCCCGATCTCATCGGCCAGACGCTTCGCCGGATTCTCGCCGCCCGGCGTGTCGGGGCCGCACGAGGCGGCCCGCGCGTCGGCCTCTCCCGCCGCCTCGGCCACGTCTTCGGCCAACGGCGGCAGGAGTCCGGCGGCTTCCAGCGCGCCGAGCGCGGTCGAAGCCAACCAGCCGAGCGCGGCGCGCGGCTGGAAGCCGATCGGCACGCGGACCACCGGCACTCCCGCCTCGCCTGCCTCGTCCACGATCGTTCCTCCAGAGCTCACGACGATCGCCCGGCATCCGCGCTTCGTGGCTTCACGGAACGCCGCGAGCGTCTCCGACGTATTCCCCGAATAGGACGAGGCGATCACGAGGGAGTGCGGCCCCGCGTGCTCCGGGAGCTCCGGCGAGCGATTCACCTCGACCGGCACGCCGAGGCGGTCGCGGAACACCGCGCGCAAGACGTCTCCGGCGACCGCGGAACCTCCCATGCCGCAGAAGACGACGCTTCGCACATCGGCCAGGTCGGGCAGAACGTTCGCCTCCGCACCGTTCGAATACCCCTCGCGGAGGTGCGCGCCCAGCGCCGCCACCGCCCCGAGCATGTCGCCGGGATCCTGGTCACGAACGGTCCGGACGTCGTCGAGGTCGACCGTCACTTCTTGCCTCTCGGCTTGGCCGCGGGCTTCGCGCCCCCTCCGCCATCCGGCTTCTCGGCCTCGTCGATCAGCATCACCGGGATCCCGTCACGGACCGGATACCGATAGCCGCAGGTGCGGCACACGATCACCTGTTCGTCCTCGTGATAGTCCACATCACCTCGATCGTTGGGACACACGAGGATCTCCAGCAGCTCTGCGTCGAGCGTCACGACCCGTCCCTTCCTTCGTCGTCCTCGGTCTCTTTTCCCCTGATCAGCGCGAGGAGCTCCTCGGTCTTGGCGGCGAGTACCTCCGGCGTCTTCGACTCCACGTTCAGCCGCAGCAACGGCTCTGTGTTGGAAGGCCGGACGTTGCACCACCAGTCGCCGAACTCTACCGTCAGGCCGTCGAGCCGATCCTGACGGCCGTCGCGGAGCGCGGCAGCGATCTCCTCGATCTTGGCCCGTGGATCGTCCACGCGGGAGTTGATCTCCCCGGACGAGAGGTACCGGCGGAACGGCTGCATCACCTGGGACAAGCTCCGCTCCGCCTTCGAGAGCTCACCCAAGGTGATCACGGCAGCGATCAGGCCCGAGTCGGCGCCATAGTTGTCGCGGAAGTAGTAGTGGCCCGAATGCTCGCCACCGAAGATGGCTCCGGTCTCGGCCATCACCTGCTTGATGAAGGAATGGCCGACGCGCGCCCGGATCGGCTCCCCGCCGTGTTCGCGGATGACCTCCGGGACGGTCCACGAGCAGATGACGTTGTGGACGACCTTCCCGCCGGGCTCTCGGTCCAGCATCGAGGCCGCGATGAGCGCCGTGAGGATGGACCCGCTCACATCTTCCGCTCGCTCGTCCACCAGGAACACGCGATCCGCGTCACCGTCGAACGCCATGCCCACGTCTGCTCCTTGTTCGAGGACCACCTTCTTCAGGTCTCGCTGATTCGCAGGGTCGATCGGATCCGCGGGGTGGTTCGGAAACGTTCCGTCGAGCTCGGCGTAGAGATGGTGCAGCGTGATGGGAAGCCGCTGCATAACGGCCGGTACGACGAGACCGCCCATGCCGTTGGCGGTGTCGACCGCGACGGTGAGCGGCCGCATGCGTCCGACGTCAGTGAACGAAAGGACGTGTTCTACATAGTCGTCCAGCACGTCCTGCTGGCGGACCGAACCGTGTCCGTTCCCGAGGATCTCGTCACCCTTCTCCGTGAGAGCCCTGATCTCGCCGAGGCCCGAGTCCTCCCCGACGGGCTTCGCGCCCGCCAAGCAGAACTTCAGCCCGTTGTACTCCTTCGGGTTGTGGCTGGCCGTGATCATGACTCCCGGCCGATCCAGAGAACCGGACGCGAAGTACAGGAGGTCCGTCGATGCGAGGCCGAGGTCGACGACATCGACGCCGAGCGACGTGGCCCCTTCGGTCAGCGCAAGGGCGAGCTCCGGCGAGGACAAGCGGCAGTCTCGCCCAACGAGGATCTCCGATGCGCCGCTCCACGTCGCGAACGCGGCGCCGATCAGTCGGACGAGGTCCGCATCCAGCTCGTCCGGGACCACGCCACGGATGTCATAGGCCTTGAACACGCGCGAGAGGTCCACCGCCGCCATCCTACGGAGGGGCTGCGGAGGCCGTCAGGCTACGTCCGGACGACGGTGTCGATGACCTCCGCCAGCACGACCTGCTCGCCGTCCCGATGCCACCATTTCGCCTCGCAGGCGTGGCACGTCGAGAAGGAGAGGTCGCGGCCGCTCACATTCATGGAGATCGAGATCACGTCGCCTTGATGGCACTCGGGGCAGTTGTTCGACTTGGGCATCTCTCACGCTCCGTTCGGGTGACCGACCGTAACAGGGCGGCACGCAGGACCTTCAGACACCGGGGAGTCATTCTTCACTCCCCCGTGAGAGCGAGACAGAACCCCGACCGTCCGGAGACCTGGCCCGAAATAGCTAGTCAGTAGCGGTCGGCAGCGAGGGCTGCCAGCCGAGAATCGTCGACGGACCACCCCACCGGCGGGGTCATCGCGCCAGGTGCCGGGAGCACAGATCGAGGAGGCGGGGAACCCGTTCGGATCTCAGCTCGCCGATCAAGATCCGGCGATCCGCGTAGCGGAGGGCGATCGTGGCGACCGGCTCGGCCGGACAGCTCATGCGGGCACGATGTCGCATGCCCGAAGCCCAGGCGTGGTCCGGCCCGATGCAAGCACCCGCACCGGAGTTCAGGCGCGGGAGTTCACGCGACGGTGTCGGACCCGTCGGGAGTGTCTGGGAAATCTCCCTCGGCCGCCGACGACGGACGTGACCCCATGATGATGACCTCTGCGCCCACGGGTACCAGGTCGTACAGCTCCTCGACCTGTTCGTTGTGCATCCGGATGCAGCCATGCGAGGCATAACGCCCGATCGAATCCGGGGACGTGGTCCCGTGGATCCTGATCAGACCGGGCGCCGTGATGTAGAGAGCCCGAGTGCCCATCGGGTTGCCGGGCCCGCCCGGAACCACGGCCGGTATCCCTGCACCCCAGCTGTCCAGCGCGGGGTTGTACCAGGTGGGGTTCTCCCGCTTCTGGTACAGCGACCACTCGCCGACCGGAGTGATCCACCCTGGCTTGGCCGTGGCAACGTCCCAGCTGTGCGTCACCTCGAACCCCTCGTACAGATCGAGGCGATTCGTATCCACATGCACCACGATCGTGGGTGCTATGGTCCGTTCGCTGATCTTGGCGGCCACCGGATGCACGGACAGCCGGACGATGGAGGAGCCGCCACTGAGCGCCTTCGAGAGGAGGCGCTCGGCGCGACGGGAGTCGAGCGCCGACCCCGCCCTGGACTCGCGGAACGTCAGCCCGCCGTCGTCCCCGACGTCGATGGATGCGTTGCGCGGCTCGACGGCAACCTTCCGCGCGGCTCGGCGGACGAACCGCTCCACGCCACCGTCTCCCCCGAGTGGAAGCGCGATGTCGACGTCGAGCGGATCCTCCTGGAATCTCCTCCACGCCCGCTCGACCCAGGCCACCCCTTCCGATGCCCGCACCGCTTCATCGACCGCCCGGCTGATCCCGGCTCGCTGGCCGAGTCGCCTGGGGGTCGTCGTGAAGCGCTCGCCCTTCACGAAGATGACGATCTCCCGATCGAGATCCTCACTTGCTCGAGCCCGCACCGCCTCGATCGCCTCGGCCCGGGTCATCTCCGACAGGTCTACGCCGGCGACCCTGATCCCCGGAAGGATGCGCGCCGCGTTCGCCTGCTCGTAGCGATAAGCGGCGAACGCCACCCCGCCCAGGGCGAGGACGAGCGCGCCGGCGGCGAGTCCGACGATCAGCGGCCATCGTGTGCGGACCGCGCGCCCTGCGTGACGTCCTTTGGCCATGGAGATGTGTGATCCGATCCAGGACACGTGTCCCGGGACGGGAATGATACGCCAAGACGCAACCACCGGAACGCCCTTCCCTACGGTTCGCTCGGAAGCGGCACGCCCATGCTCAAGGCGAACGCGTCGCCGCCTCGGGCTCCTCCCGAGGTGGAGGCGGCGAGCGCGACCACGTCATCCCCATCGGTCCTGATCAGCAAGGCCGCGTCGGGTGCGGACGCCCAGAGCTCCGGGGGCACGGCGGCCGCCGAGTGGGCGGGCACCTGCACCGTCAAGGCGGCGGCGGCCGCGCCTCCTGCAGATGGGAGCAGCTCGACCGTCGCCACGACGTCGCCGTCGCCGTGGTTGACCACGACGGCGCCGGGTGAAAGGGATACGCCGGAGGTCGCCGGCAGGACGAGCCATGAGTCTGAAACCGTGGCCGCCCCGGCAGTGGCGCCGAGGTCTTCGCCCGGTCCGAGGCCACGCAGGGCGCCCACCACCGGGGCGTCCTCCAGCGTGAAGAGTCTGATCGCCGCCGGCCCGGGGTCCACCGGGATCACGTACGCGCGAGCGGTAGCCGGACCTTGCTCCTGCTCGGTGAGCCCACCCGCCGGACGGGGTTGCCCGTCGCTCAACATCGTCGCACCGAACCTCATCGATCCCTGCGCGGTGGACAGCAGGAGGAGTTCCGGCTGACCCGCTGCGTGCATCAAGGGGAACGTCGCAGCGGTCGCGGGCTCGGTCCAGCCGAGGGCGCTCCGGAGCTTGGTTCGATCGCTCACGCCCAGGGTCGCGGCAGCGACACGGCCCACGGTCACCTCGAGCACGGCACCGACCGCCTGCTCTCCCTTGACCTGCGTGTTGAGATGAAGCGAGATGCTCCGATGAGCGGGGACGACGAGATCGGTCCACTCGGAGTCTCGGATCGGGGCTCGTTCGGCCGTATAGAGGACGACGTCCAGCACGGCAGCGACGGCGAACGGGTTGGTGACGACCACGAACGTCTCCTCGCCGAGCTCCGTCGTCCCGTCGGCTAGGTACCAGCTCCGCGCCGCGGCCGTCGCGCACGGTTCGGCGGCGACACCCTCCTCGGTCGAGGAGACCCAGCCGGCGCCGATCCAACCTCCGAAGTACTCGACGTAGGTCGAGGCACTCCTTTCAAGAGAAGTCCCGTCGATCCGCAAGGTGCTTCCCGCCGCGACCTCGTAGGTCTGCGGAGAGCCCGGCGGGTCCGAACCCAGGCGGGTGATCCTCGCGGTCACCGTCTCGGGGCCGGGGTTGGCCAGATACAGCTGTACCGACAGATCCGCCGAGCCACCGTGGGGGCACAGCCATGCCCCCGATGGCGCCGCGCCCTGCGCGATCGGTTCCGGCGCACGCTCCCCCGCCCGGTCGAGCAACGCGAACGCCGCGACCAGGGATACGACCGATGCCAGGGCGAACACCACCTGTCCTCGCGAAGGTAGATCGCGGGCACCGCTCATCGAGCCACCGGCTTCCTCGTCGCCCAGAGCGCGGCGAGCCAGAGCACGGTCAACAACACGACCTGCATCCGAGCGGGCAGCTGTCCTTCATGTCGGATCTGCACGGGGTCGCCGGTGGCCTCGAACCTCGTCGCCCAGCCGAAGGCGACCTCCGGTTGAACGGACCCTCCGCGCAGCGCCCATCGCGCGTCGAACTCGGTGGACAGGAAGACGGTCCCCTCGAGCCGCGGTCCATCCCAGCCTCCGGACACCCGTTCGAGCGGAACGGCGGGCACGGCCCTCCACGTCGCGATCGTGGCGGGATCGCCCGCGCCCATGATCTCCTCGTCGGCAGAACCCGTCTCGAGGATCGCCGCGGGTGGGATCGCCGACGCGTTCCGATAGATGGTGAACCCGGTGGCGGGCAGGAGGTCTACGTCCAGTTGCGCATCGAGCGCTCCTTCGGCAGCCGAAGGGATGACCCCTTTCTCCGCCACCACGAATCGGATCCCGAACGGCGAGAGGAGCGCACCACCGTGGCGTGTGGTCCCGCCGAAGATCTCTCCGAGGACGCGCTCGAGGTGATCCGGACCTGGCCCGGAGAGCGGTCGTCCGGTATCGAGCACGCTCGCGCCGTCACGATCGGTGAGTCCGTAGCGGACCGTCCCCTCGCCCGCCTCGAGTCGGCGCTGCGGGTCTCCCGCCGGCGGCGGGAGCCCGTCGCCACGATCTCCGGTGAGCCACAGGACTCGGAAGGAGCCCCTGGCCGCCGCGCTCACGACCGCCCACGCCGGCGGGATGTGCTCCTCCGGTGGTCCGACGCCCCACGTTCCCGCCATCGCTGCCATCGACTGCAGGAGGAGGCCCGCGCCGAGGACGAGCCCGAGCGCTCCTCCACTGACCTGTCGGAGCCCGAAGGATTCGGACCGAAGGGAACCGGTGAACGAGGTGAGGCCGAACCCGATCAGGCTCGCCATGGACACGGCCGCCAGCGCTGCGTAGGCCGGAGGGTTCGCGAGGCCGAGAGGGAGGTAGCTCGCCGCGGCGAGCCACGAGAGGATGAGTCCGACGCCACCGGCGACGGCGGCTCGCGCGGCGGGCCCGCGCAACTCGCCGCGGACGAGCCCCAGCCCGAGGGCGGCCCCGATCGGGAGGAAGGCCGCGACCGGCCACGTCCCCGGACCCGGTCCGAGGGACAACCTCGCGAGGCGAACCGGCTCCGTCGTGCCGACCAAAGAAGAGAGCGCCCGACCACCGTCGGCGAGCAGCGTGGGGACGAACGGGAAGAGGAGGACCGCCGCGCCCACGGCTCCGGCCCCGGTCAGCAGGAGACCGCGGCCCCGGGCGGGACCGGAGAGCACGCGGATCGTGATCAGGACCGCGATGGCGAGCAGGATCCCCGGGTAGGACGCGGCACCCACCGCGAACGTGACGGCCGATCCGGCGACGAATCGCGGCGTACCGCCCGACGGCTCGTCGCGAGCGAAGGCTGCCTCGATCCGCTCCGCCGCCGCAGGCAGCACGGCGAGCGCGATCAGCAGCCCGAGCCGGCCCTCCGAGAACGCCCAGAGCGTGAGCGCTCCGAGCCCATAGGCGGCGGCGGCCAGGACCGCGGGTCCCGGGCGAACGGACAGGCGGACGGTGGCGCGATACATCAGGATCGCCGCGAGGGGGGGTCCGGCGAGCAGGATCGCTTTCTCCGCGAGTTGCGGATCTCCGAGCGCCGCGAATGAGACGGCCCCCAGGGCGCCCAGGATCGGACTCGGCGCGAGCGGCCCTCCGAGAGGTGTCGACCGCACGGCGGAGGCCAGTTCGGCGAACAAGGTCCCCATGCGAGCGGGGAACGCCGGGAGCGCGCCGCCGACCAGCTCCTCCGATCCGATCAGCTCACGCCCCGCGACAGCGCCCACGATAACCGCCAGGAACGACCCGACGATCACCGGGTGGGAACCCACGAGCGATGCGGTCCTGTCACGGAGACGTCGCTGGATCGGCTCGCCTTCGTCGGCCTGATCGATCGCGCGCTGCTCCTCGAGGATGCGTTCGGCGGTCGCGAACCATCGTGGCGAACGGAATCCGGCGGACTCCATGAACCGGCGCAGCGCGCGATCGCGGACCCGCCGCGCCTTCTGCGCATGCCGGCGCCGGGAAAGGGTGCCCGGGAAGTGGGCGAGGTTCCATCCCCACGCGGCGGCGACGTCGAGCGCCTCCTCGAAGCGCCGGCCCAGCGCGAGATAGACGAAGCGAAGAGCTCCCAGCACGAGCGCCCCCGGCACGATCCACAGGAGGGAGAGCAGCGAATAGTTCTTGAGCGTCGCCGTGATCGCTGCACGATCCTCCTCGTACCGGGGACTGCGCCGCGGAGTCGGTTCGCCGGACCTCTCCTCGTCCGCTCCTCCACCGAGGCGAACACGGGCGAGCGGTGTCATCAGGATCCGGTAGCCGGCCACGCGAGTTCGCCAGCAGAAGTCCAGATCCCGGTGCGCCGGAGCGAGCCGCTCGTCGAACAGGTCGGAGCGGTCCACGGCTTGGCGAGAGATCAACATCGCAGCCGAGGACACGCACAGGACCTCGAGCACCCGATCGAACTGTCCCTGATCGATCTCGCCGGCCTGCAGCGACGACGACGGATGACCGAATCGGTCCGACGAGCGGCCGATATCCCGCAGCGATCGGGGATCCTCCCGGTCGACGATCTTGGCACCGACGATCCCGACGTCCTCGACGCCGATCCCCACCGCTGCCTCGACGAGCCGGGCGACCGCATCCTTGTCGAGCGATGCACGGGGATCGACGACGAGGATGAAGTCCGCGCTCTTGGCGACCGGACGACCGAGTGCGGCGCGGACCGACCGAGCAGAGCCCAGACGCTCCTCGTTCATCAGGACTCGCCTCGGCCCGAGCGAGCGGAGCAGCATCTCTCGAGAGGCCGGATCGGCACCGTCATCGACCGCGAGCACGCCGACACGCGGATAGGACTGGTGCGCGATCGAGAGCAGGCAGTCACGCAACCAAGGCGACGCTCCCGGGCCGACCACGATGAGCGCCAGCACGCTTGGAGTGGACGTGCCGGTCGACG
>Ga0299907_10001965_pt1 | contig 12302 bp, 14 predicted proteins | sample RVTome_16_FD_198680 | JGI IMG/M metagenome (GOLD analysis project Ga0299907, IMG submission 198680) | Soil microbial communities from uranium-contaminated site in the Upper Colorado River Basin, Wyoming, United States - RVT152D67 (version 2) ...
GCTGTTCGCGATCCCGACTCTGATCGTGATAAGCCTGATCATCTTCGCCATCCTCGACCTCGCCCCCGGAGACCCCACCAGCCAGCTCCCCCTCACCCTCCCTGAAGAGATCCGGGATCAGATCAGGGAGTCGCTCGGCTTCAACGACCCCTTCCTCATCAAGTGGCTCAAGTGGATGCAGCTCATGTTCGTCAACGAGCCCCTCCACGTCATCGACTCGATCTTCGGCACCTGCATAGGAGGCGACTGCGAGACCCGGGCCCGCATCATCTCCTGGTCCTCCCGTGCCCCGGCGATGGACATCATCTGGCAGCGGCTTCCCCAGACCCTCTGGGTCCTCGGGATCGCCTTCATCATCGGCACCGCCATCGCCATCCCGATCGGCATGTACTCGGCCTACAAGCAGTACTCGCTGTTCGACAACGTGGGCACGTTCGTGACGATGGTGGGATTCTCGGTGCCTGTCTTCTTCACCGGCATCCTCGCCATCCTCATCTTCAGCGTCTGGCTCGGATGGTTCCCTTCCTTCTACACGACCACCCACGTCGTCGACTGGACGAGCTGGGACAGCATCTGGTTCCAGTTCGAGCAGATGGTCATGCCGGTCGCCGTGCTCTCGCTGTTCAACGCCGCCGCCCTCAGCCGCTTCACCCGGGCGTCGGTGCTCGACAACCTCAACGAGGACTACGTTCGCACTGCCCGCTCCAAGGGACTCCGCGAGAACAAGGTCGTCATGACCCACGTGATGCGCAACAGCATGATCCCGGTGGTCACCCTGATCGCCCTCCAGGTGCCGGGCATATTCGCCGGCGCCATCATCACCGAGCAGATCTTCCGGATCAACGGGCTCGGACAGCTGCTCATCGTCGCCATCGGGCAATCCGACGTCCCCATGGTGCAGACGCTGACCTTCATGTTCGCCTTCCTCATCGTCTTGTTCAACCTCATCGCCGACGTCACCTACGGCGTCATGGACCCGCGGATCCGCTACGACTGATTGATAGGGAATAGGCATGGCAACAACACACGAGCACGTCGAGGAGCAGGTCGGTCTGCAGACTCCCGGCGGCGGCGAGCGACATCGCTCGCTCCGCGAGGATGTGTGGCGACAATTCAAGAAGCACAAAGGCGCCGTGGTCGGGCTGATCCTCCTTGCGTTCATCGTCTTCGCCACCGTCTTCGGACCCGTGATCTACGGTGTGGACCCCTACGAGGTCGACACCTCAGCCACCAATGCCGGACCGTCGGCAGAGCACCCGTTCGGCACCGACAACCTGGGACGGGATGTCCTGGCCCGGGTCCTCGTCGGTGGTCGCATATCGCTGTCGGTGGGATTCGCCGCAATGCTGTTCGGCCTGGTCCTCGGATCGGGGATCGGGATCCTCTCGGGCTACTTCCGAAAGCTCGACGGCCCTCTGATGAGGGTCACGGACCTGTTCCTGGCATTGCCGATCCTCCCGTTGCTGCTGGTGATCATCATGCTCTGGCGTGAGCCGCTGAAGGTCGCGTTCGGCGAGGAGCTGGGCATCTTCCTCCTGGTGGTCTTCGTCATCGGGGTGACGAGCTGGATGCAGACGGCACGCGTGGTACGAGGAGACGTTCTCTCCCTCAAGGAGGAGGAGTTCGTGCTCGCCGCCAACAGCATCGGCACCCGCCGGCGCAACGTGATCATGCGCCACATCCTCCCCAACACCCTCAGCCCGATCATGGTGTCCGCCGCCCTCGGCGTCGCCGTCGCCATCATCACCGAGTCGGCTTTGTCCTTCCTGGGTCTCGGATTCCCGGCGAGCTTCCCAACCTGGGGCCGGCTTCTCTTCGACGGCACCAACTACCTCCAGCTCTCGCCGCTGCGGGCCATCGTCCCCGGGGTCCTCATCTCGTTGACCGTGATGAGCGTCAACTACATCGGCGACGGCCTCCGCGACGCCCTCGACCCGAAGCTGCGCAGCAAGTAGGGCGACGTGGCAAACAAATCGGGCGACGATCTCGACTTCCCCATCGGCCGCTGGATCCTCTGGACCCTGGCCGCCATCGCCGGGCTGGCCCTCATCGTTCTTCTGATCATCTCGTTGACCAGCGACGACGAGGAGCCGGAGGCCGGCGATGAAGTCGGCCCACAGGTCGAGTGGTCCATCGAGCTGGTCGACCAGATGGGGGGCACGGTCACCCTCAAGGGTGATGAGCCGACCGGGCGCACCACCGAGACCTGGCGAAACGACGTTCAGCTCATTCGCAGCCCTGCTGGGACATTCGAGTGGGACATGGAGGCGAGGCTCCCCGTCGCGGTCGTAGCCATAGAAGAGGCCGACGGTTGCGACGCACTCAATGCGGAGCTGGACGGTTGGATAGCCGAGATCGGCACAGCCACCGGCGAGCCCCAACAGTGGCAAGCCCGCGCCTTCGCCCAACACTCACTCGATGTCATGCGGGCGGCTGGCTGCGACATCGACGAGGCAGCCCTCGAGGGAGTCACGGAGTAGAGACTCAGCGAACCCAGGGTTCCACACTTCGCTGAGCGAAGTCTGGAACCCTGGGTTCGCGGTCATCAGACCGTGAGGCTCTGACCCCAGTCGAGGTCGAGGACCTCGATGCCGTCGTTACCCAAGACACCTCCGGCCATGTGCCGGATGCGGGCCCGCCCGGCATCGGACATGTAGAAGTCGTGGATCATGAACACCCGCTCGGGCTTGACCCTGCGGGCGAACTCCACCGCCGCGGTCAGCGAGCCCCAGGGCGCCACCATGGGCAGGGCGAGGATCGGTGCGGTGACCGTCGGTTGGTGGCTGTCGCCCGGATGGGTGATCACTCCCTCGATCGTGAAGGAGCGGTTTGGGGGCTGGCTCCCGTTGGGCAACCGTTCGTGGAGGACATCCTCGACACCGACGCCGGCCGGGACCTCGACACTGACCTCGATGCCATGATCGGCGAGGAGGTCGGACACCGCCTGATTGGAGAACACGACCAGGTCACGGCGACGGCCCACGAGCCACTTGACGAAGTCGGGATGCACGTGGTCGCCGTGCTCGTGTGTGACCAGCACTCGGGTGACGTCCCCGATCGAGTCGAGGTCGATCACCCCCTCGAGATACGTGTGGAACCCGGGGTCGAACATCGTGGCGTGGTCGTCTCCGGTCACGAGAAGGCACGAGTCGGTCAGGCGTCGGATCTCGGTCATTGCCCTCAACCTAGCGAAAGACCTAGATCCCGATCGCCCTCCCCAGGAGATCTCGCTGGTGACGGGCGTCGCCGAGCAACAGTGAGGACGCCTTCGCCCGCTTCAGGTAGATGTGGGCGTCGTGTTCCCAGGTGAAGCCGATTCCACCATGGACCTGGATGTTCTCTCCGGCCACCCAGACGTAAGCCTCCGACGCCACGGCGCCCGCCAGGGGTGCAGCCACGGCCAGCTCGTCGGGATGATCGGCGACCCTGGCGGCATATCGAGCGGCCGACTTTGCGTGCTCGACCTTCATCAGCATGTTGGCGCATCGGTGTTTGATCGACTGGTAAGAGCCGATCGGCCGTCCGAACTGGTGTCGCGTCTTGGCGTAGTCGACCGACATCTCCATGCATCGCTCGGCCCCACCGACCTGTTCCGCGGCGAGGTAAGCAGTGCCCAGCGAGATGACACGGCGGAGACCATCAGCGGAGTCGCCTGTCCCAAGCCGAGCGGAGCCGTCGACGCCGACCGAGTCGAGTGTGATCCGGGCCTGAGGACGCGTCGGGTCGAGCGCCGGCTCGGTCTCGACCGTCAGCCCGGAGGCGTCAGAGCCGACGACGAACACTGCCATCCCCTGGTTGGTCACCGCGCTGACGAGGAGGAAGTCGGCTTCGGCACCTCCGATGACAGATCGTTTCAAGCCCCGGAGCACCCACGAGTCACCTTCCCGGCTGGCCATGGTCTGTGGCGCCGTCGCATCCCAGTTCCTGGCTGACTCGAAAATGGCGAGCGCGCCGAGAGTGTCGCCGGTCGCCATTCGAGGGAGGAGGTCTCCTTGCTGCTCGGGTGTGGCCAGCTCCTGGATGGCGGTCGTGGCGAGGACGGCACTCGCGAAGAACGGCCCCGGGGTGACCAGCCGCCCCATCTCCTCGAGAAGCACCGACATCTCCACCGGAGAGAGACCCGATCCCCCGAGCCCTTCGGAGATGGCCAGCCCGGGCCAGCCCATGTCGGCCAGCTCCTTCCACAGGACCCGATCGAAGCCTTGGTCGCTCATCATGATCTCACGGACCCGGCCTAGGCCTACCCGGTCCTCCAGATACTGCCGGGCTGTGCTCCGGATCAACTCCTGTTCTTCGGTCGGGGCGAAGGAGACAGCCGGAAGGTCAGCCACGGGGCACCTCCGTCCACGGGAGGTCTTTGTCCACGCGGGGCTCTCCGGGAAGACCGAGGACCCGCTCCCCGAGGATGTTGAGCATGATCTCCGACGTACCGCCCTCGATCGAGTTGGCCCTGGTTCGGAGAAAGCCCTTCTGCGGGCCGGGCTGGCTGAAGCCAGATGGTCGCACCAGCTCGTAGCCATCGGGGTAGAGCGTGCCGTCGAGACCGAGGAGATCGGTGGTGAAGGCGGTGATCTCCTTGTTGAGGTTGGCCCAAGCGAGCTTGCCGGTCGAGCCCTCGGGGCCGGGTATCCCGGCACTCGCCATCTCGTTTGCCCGGATCGAGGTCAGTCGGGCCGCTTCGGCCTCGGCCCAGAGATGGAGTAATTCGTCGCGAAGTACGGGATCGTCGGCCCCGGTATCGCGCCAGGTCTGGACAGCCTGGCCGATGTAGCCGCTCTCCCTCGGGGTCCCGGCCCCTCCGATTGCCACCCGCTCGTTCATCAGGGTGGTGAGGGCGACCCGCCAGCCGGCACCGACCGCATCTATCCGATTGGCGTCAGGGATGCGGACGTCGTTGAAGAACACCTCGCTGAACTCGGCCTCACCGGTGATCTGATGGAGCGGCCTGACATCTACTCCCGGTGAGGTCATGTCGACGATGAAATAGGTGAGACCCTGGTGTTTGGGGGCATCGGGATCGGTGCGGGTCACCACCATCCCCCACTTGGACAGGTGGGCGAGGGTGGTCCATACCTTCTGACCGTTCACCACCCACTCTTCGCCGTCACGAATCGCCCGGGTGGCCAGCCCGGCCACGTCCGATCCGGCACCGGGCTCACTGAAGAGCTGGCACCAGATCTCCTCGGTTGTGAACATCGGGCGCAACCACCGGTGCTTCTGCTCATCACTGGCATGGGCATCGAGGACACCGGCTCCCATCGCGATCCCGAGCAGGTTGCGGAGTCGGTTCTCCGTCGAGGCGCCCGCATCCTCGAGACGCTGGTTGATCCGGGACTGATGCCTCCGCTCCAGGCCGAGCCCTCCAAAGCCCTCGGGGTGCCACGCCCAGGCAAGCCCCCGGTCGTACTGGGCCCCCCACAGCTCTCGTTCAGGCGTGTCCGCCGGGGGGTGATCTGCGAGCAACTCGTCGACGAGGGCGTCGACCCGGGCGTAGTCCTCAGACATCGATATTTGACCTTTCACTCAAACTCTGCAGCAACGCTACCCGGCTCGGTGACCGGGTGCCGCCGCTCTGTCGATCACCAGATCCAACCGACCACGAGATATCCCGCGATTCCGGCGGCGAGAGTCAGGCCCAAAGACCGCTTCGGGGTGACGAGGAGAGCGGCCAAGGCCGCCGCCAGTGTCGCCGGCTCGGGTACGGCCACTCTCTCTCCGAGGAATGTGAACACCGCCAAGCCGGCGAAGAGTGGGGCGGGCAGACGTGAGACGTATTGGAGCAACACCCCCTGAGCCGCGGGCAGGAGCACGACGGCGGCAGCCCGGCTCAGATAGGTGACGATCGCCACCACCAGGATGAGCCAGAGATCACTCACGGCCGACCGCCGGTATCGCCGCGACCACCCCGCCTAGCACCGGGGCAAGCCCCGCCAGTCCTGGCCACATCAGCAGCAAGACGAATGTCACCACGGCACCCATGCCCGCCCGAACCAATGCTCCGCGGCTGCGCACCATCAGTGCCGCCAGCCCGATGAACAGGACCGGGAAGATCGCCGAGGCCATTCCCGCCAACCCGAACGCCGCGCCGCCGGCCACGCCGATCCCGGTGCCGACCACCCAGGCGAGGTAGGCCCCGGCACCGGCCCTGAGCAGAATCCGGTCAGCCGACGAGGGTGCGGCCAGGGCCAGGCCGACGGTCTCGTCGATCAGGAACCACGAGACAGCCAACCGCTGCCATCGGTTGCCTGTGAGATGGGGGCGAAGTGCTCCGCCGAGGGCGAAGTTGCGCACGTTGACCACGAAGATCGCCCAGATGACGGCGAGGGGACCGGCGCCCGCGGCGAGCAGGCCGAGCATCGAGAACTGGACGGTTCCCGAGAAGATCACGATCGAGCTGAACATCGTCAGCCAGCTTCCGAACAATGGTTGTGCCGCGGCCCCGTAGAGGGTTCCGAACACGCCGATGGCCGCCATGATCGGGATCACCGTCCCCGGGGCCAGGGGATTGGGCGGGGGTGGTGACGACGGAGTCGTCGAGGTCACGAGTACCTCATTCGTAATGAGCAAAAAGTCATTGACCGCTTACGTCGAAGCTACTATTCTGTAATAGGCAACAACGTTTTCGCTCGTTACTGAGGAGGAGGAGCGCGATGTATGTGAAAAAGGAGCTCGATACTCTCTCCGGAGATCCCGCCCGCCAAGCCGCCCGGGATTGGCGCAGCTCTCGCACACTGGGGAACCGCTGATGTTCGCCCCGTATTGTGAGACCCACGACTCCCGAGTCCTGCTTCCTACCAGCGCCATCACCGCTCTCGAGTCGACCGACGACGGGATGGTGGCCCTCTTCGATTGCATCTGCGGCACTCCCGGTATCTGGCGGGCGCCTGCTCGCTGTCGTAGCTGAGGCTTGCGCTCAGAACACATCGGGGCACCAAGGCGGCCGTGCGATCCTCATCATTCGATGCAGCCGGGTCACCGCGCCGACATCACCTCGGATACGTCCGGCTGCCGCCAACGACATGGCGCCACCACCACCCAGGTAGAGCGATCCGAGGGCGTCCGCATCGAGTGTCACATCCGGTGTGTCATCCACGGACTCGCAGGTGCCGATCCCTTCCGAAGATGTGAGCCGATACACCCCCGACGTGGATGGCTCCGCCGGGTCGACGACTTCCATCACGAGACTTCCGGGCTCCTCGTAACCCCTTGCCTCCAACGCTGCCGGCACATCCATGACCCGCAACCAGAGCGCGTCGACGATCTTGCGGCTGACTCGACGCCCATCGGTCACCTCGTAAGGCAGCGGATCGTCCACCGCCAGGTTCCACGCCTCCACGTTCGGATAGAGATCGATGCTGGTCAGAAATCCCCACATCGCCTGGTGGGCAGTGTCGGTGAGAGCGATCACTTCGATCACCTCTACCTCGCCCTTTGCCACGAAATCCTCCCACTTGCCCTTCTGCCGGTAGCGGGAATAGCCCGTGATCGCCCCACCCTCTTCGTGCACGAGATGCCGTTGGGCCGACTTGCCGCCCCGCCATGCCTCGGGGTCGGCGATGAGCCGGTAGGACCACCATGCGTCGCTGCGTGTGAGCATCCCGACCCGCTCGGGGCGGGTCTGCTCGTAGACCTCTCTCTCCAACGGATCGGCGGCTTCGGGCTCGACGAGTCGGAGACGCCCATCGCCGGGAGGATCCCGGAATTGGACTGACCGGGCATCGACCTCGACGACGTGCCTGAACGTGGCCGGGCCGTAGCCGAAGCGCCCATAGATCGAGGCTTCCGAAGCCCAGAGCCCGGCCAGCGGCTCCTCCCGAGAGGCGACATCCTCGAGATGGGCTGTCATCATCGATCGGAGGAGCCCGCGACGTCGGTGGGTGGGCTGAACGGTCACGACGGTGGTGCCGCCCATGGGGACCGTCGAGCCCCCGGGGACCGTCACCCCGAGGGAGAAGGCTGCAGTCGTGCCGACGATGTCGCCGTCGTCGAAGGCGGCGATGGTTCGGTCATATTCGAATATTGCATCGAACCGTTCCCTGGCCTCGCTTCCCATGTCGGCGTCGTCCCCGAATCCCCGGGAAACGCGACTGCGGAAGTGTTCGGCATCATCGGGTGTGATCGTGCGAATGTCGGGCATTGGGCGCACGGTAACCCGGCGCCCGATGCCCGTTCGCGTCAATATCGGCTGGCCGTCACACGGTGGGAGGGGTCGGGCCCTTGTCCGGCAATCCGTAGCGGGACCACCATCTCTTGCCGGCATCGATGCCGCCTACCCCGAAGGCGATCGCCCCGGCGATGGCGGTGGCGGCGACCACGATCTTGACTATGTCCTCGGCAAAGTCGATCTCGAGGATATCCATGGCGAACAGCACTCCGAAGACGATGACTGCTACATGGACAACGGCGGTCAGCCAGGGGACACCACGACGGTCGGCATAGGGCCGGACGAGGTTCGCCGTCCAGCTCGCAGCCGCTGCCGAGATGATGATGATGACTGCCGCCAGCAGGAGTAGCGGAATCCAGGCGAGGAGCCGCACCAGGAGACCTTCGATTGCGGTGAGTTGCAGCACCCGCGCCACCACGAGGAACAAGACGAACATCAGGTAGGCGTAGACCAGAGTCGCCACCAGCGACGCCGGAGTCTGCTCACCACCTTCGAGTGCCTTGGCGATCCCCGATCTCCTCCACACCGGGTCCAGCGAGCGGGCTGAGAGCAGTTTCTCCAACCAGGTGCGGATGAGACCGATGATCCATCGACCCACGATGAGGATCGCGACAGCGATCACGAGGAGGATGGCCCATTCGAGCACGTTTTCCCCGAGGGTTTGCAGCCGCTGGACCAGGCTGTCCCAGAACGACATGTTTTCTCCTTTCGGTTTGAACCGCGTCGAACCTAGACAGATGGACGCGCCCTCTGCCCCCGATCACACCCGTGTGCGTGCTGCAACCAAGCTCTACGGGCTGTGGAAGTCGGTCCGGTCGCTCTCGGTGTGAATCGACCGCTCGTGGGCGTGGCGGCCCCCAACAGGTGCGTGAGCGGGGTCGTCGAGGAACACCTTGCCTCGCTCGACGTGGAGCAGTGAGGGCCCGTAGGCCTCGACCAGGTTCTCCTCTGTGAGGACATCCTCCGGCTTGCCCCAGGCGACGACCCGACCCGAGAGGAGGACGACGAAGTCGGTGGAACGCGCTTCGGACAGGTCGTGGGTGGTCATGACGACGGTGCAGCCTTCGGCGGTCTCGCCATGGATCACCTCGTCGATGGCCTGGGCGGTGGTCAGGTCGATGCCGGTGAGAGGCTCATCGAGGAGCAGCAGATCGTGCTCCTGGGCGAGACCCTGGGCGACGAAGACCCGCTGGCGTTGGCCCCCCGATAGGTCGTGGAGGTGCCGGGAGGCGAGATCGGAGATCTCGAGGCGCTTCATGGCGTCGTCGACAGCGAGGCGATCGGCCCTGCCCATGCGGCGATACGGCCCCAGAGTGGCATATCGACCCATGGCCACCACTTCTCGCACGGTCACCGGAAGGGTCTCGTTCACTTTCGTGGCCTGCATCACATAGGAGAGACGACGGGGAGCGACATCCACCTCGACCACACCGGCGGAAGGTGTGACCAACCCGGCGATGACATTGAGCAGCGTCGACTTGCCCGACCCGTTCGGCCCGATGACGGCCGTCACCCTGCCTGCCGCGATCTCGAAGTCGGACTCGGAGAGAGCCGTCACCGTGCCATAGCGCACACTCACACCGCTGCCTCGGGCTGCGATCCCACTCAGGCGCATCGGGCGCACCGACCTTCGATCTCCAGGGCGTGATCGGTCGCCTGGAACGAGGCCGTCTCCGCTATCTCCGAGACGAGACTGCGCACCTTCGCCTCTTTCGCCGCCGCTATGTCGATGTCGGCGACCGCACCGCACTCCACACAGACGAGATGATGGTGATGTCCGGTGAGCCACTCGGCCAGCTCGAACCTGGTCAGCCCCTTGGCGCCGAGGTGATGGGTGACCACACCCGCCTCCTCGAGCACGGACAGGGTGCGGTAGATCGACGACAGCGGCACGTCGGGGCCGAGATCCTCGCTCAGCTCCGCCGCCGACATCGGTCCCTTGGCGCCGGAGAGGGCCCCGATGACGGCGCGGCGACCCCTGGTGAATCGGACCTCGTTCTCGAAGAGCCTCTGCTCGATCTGCCGATCGACCGCCGATTTGGTCATTGCGCCATCCTAATGATTATGATTCTCAGTGCCATGATAACGATTCTCATTTCCAACATGCGATCGAGAATGAGCACCGGCCGTCTTCTCGCTCTCCTTCTCGCGGTCACATTGGTGTTGGCGGCGTGCGGAACTGAAACAGGCGCAGACTCAGACCGGCCGCTGGTGGTGGCCACCACTTCGATCTGGGGCGATGTCGTCGGCCAAATCGTCGGCGAGGATGCCGACGTCGAGGTCCTCATCCCCCGCGGCGCCGACTCCCACGACTACGAGCCGACCTCGCGCCAGGTCGCCCTTTTGCAGGAAGCCGACCTGGTGGTGGCCAACGGACTCGGGCTCGAAGAGGGTCTGGTCGACATCCTGGAAAGCGCAGCGGCCGACGGGGCCAACATCCTCGAGGTGGCCCCACTGGTGGATCCGATCCCGTTCGCCGACCACGACCATGACCACGAAGAGGACGCGGCCCACGACCGTGGGGATCTCGACCCGCACGTGTGGTTCGACCTCACCCGTGTCGAGATCGCCGTCGGGCACATCGCGCAACAACTCGGCGACGTGGATGACTCGGTCGACTGGGCCGCCCGCGCCGCGGAGTATTCAGCTGAGCTCCTCCGCGCCGACGAAGACGCCTCGGCCATCCTCGAAATCGTGACCCCGGGAGATCGAAGGATGGTGACCAATCACGAGGCCCTGGGCTACTTCGCCGACCGCTACGACTTCGAGATCATCGGCGTCGTCATCCCCGGCGGATCCACTCTGGCCGATCCCAGCTCGTCGGAGCTCGCCGCCCTGGTCGAGGAGATGCAGCACGAAGGTGTCGACACGATCTTTGCGGAGACCTCCTCACCGTCCCGGCTCGCCGAAGCTGTGGCCGCCGAGACAGGAGGTGAGGTCGTGGTGGTGGAGCTTTTCACCGAGTCGCTGGGAGAGCCTGGTTCCGAGGCGGGGACACTCATCGATCTGGTCCTCACCAACAGCCGACTGGTTGCTGAGGCGTTGACCCGGTGACAGGACGTTCCGAAGCTACCTTGACGCCGTGGACTGGCTGATCGCACCCTTCGAGCTGGCCTTCCAGCAACGAGCCCTGATCGGTGGGTCGGTGGCTGCGGTGGCCCTGGCGTTGGTGGGCACCTGGGTGGTCATCCGGGGGATGTCGTTCCTCGGCGACGCCCTGGTCCATGGTGTCGTGCCCGGTATCGCGGTGGCCATACTGTTCGGGTTCAACGTATTGGTCGGCGCCGCGGCTGCGGCCATCCTGATGTTGCTCGGCATCACCCTCGTGCACCGGCAGACCACATTCTCGGAGGACACCAGCATCGGGCTCCTCTTCGTGGGCATGCTCGGCCTCGGCGTGATCATCATCTCGAGGACAGACTCCTACTCGGGGAACCTGACCGAGATCCTCTTCGGCGACGCTCTCGGTGTGACCGGCAGCGACATCGGCCTGCTCGTCGTCCTTCTCGCGGTAACGCTCATCGGCACTGTGCTCCTCTTCAGGCCATTCCTGGCCCTCTCGTTCAACGAGCAGAAGGCCCAACTCCTCGGGCTACGACCCCGCATGGCCCACGCCGCCTTGCTCGGCCTGATCACCGTGGCCATCGTCGGCTCCTTTCAGACAGTGGGGACCCTCCTCGTCTTCGGGCTCCTCGTGGGCCCGCCGGCGACGGCCGCTCTCGTCGTGCGCCGGGTGCCGGCGATCATGGCGGTAGCCGCCGGGATCGGCGTGTTCTCCGTGGCCGCGGGGCTGGTGATCAGCTATCACGCCGACACATCAGGGTCGGCAACGATGGCAGTGGTCCCGATCGTCCTCTTCTTCATCACTTTGTCGGGACGCGCCCTACGTGCCCGGGCCCGGATGGCGCCGAGCCCCGCTTGAGGGGGTCAGCGTATTGGCGGCCGACCGTTGCGAGATCGTCGGTTTGGAGAGCTACGTCCTGTGTCAGCACCGGCTCTATCCGCTGACCCTCTGAGTCACTGCTGGAGGAGGGCTTCCGGACCGAGCTCGACCTCCGGCACCGACGATCTGACGATGTGTGACGTCGACATGGTGACCTCCGCAGCCAGGTGGTGGTCGCTCTCGCCGTAGTAGACG
>Ga0299907_10001966_pt1 | contig 12301 bp, 14 predicted proteins | sample RVTome_16_FD_198680 | JGI IMG/M metagenome (GOLD analysis project Ga0299907, IMG submission 198680) | Soil microbial communities from uranium-contaminated site in the Upper Colorado River Basin, Wyoming, United States - RVT152D67 (version 2) ...
ATGCGACCGTTGAATCCGCAACCCCTGGGCTTCGACCCGATCTTCTTCCGGATCCTGATCTTCGCGAGCGTCATGTCGCTGCTCGTCAATGCGGTCATCGAGGTAGGGCAGCTCCTTGGCTTCGGGGTGCTGGGGGACCTCGTGACCGGCCGGTACCACCGGCCACGGCGGGAGGAGCGCGTCTTTCTCCTGATCGACATGAAGAGCTCGACGGCCCACGCCGAGCGACTCGACGACCTCGCCTACCACGGGCTCCTGAACCGCTTCTTCCGCGACGTCACCGACGCGGCGCTCGATTACGGTGCCAGCATCCACAAGTACGTCGGGGACGAGGCGATCCTGACCTGGCGCGCCGAAGACGCCCTCACCCAGGCGCGGTGCGTGCTGTGCGCGTTCGCCGTCCGGAAGCGGATCCTGTCGAAGGCGGCCGAATACGAGGAGCGCTTCGACATGGTTCCCGAGTACCGGGCCGCCCTTCACATCGGGACGGTGGTCGCCGGCGAGATGGGTGACCTGAAGCGCGAGATCGCCTTCGTGGGTGACACCCTCAACACGGCGGCGCGACTCCTGGGCGCCGGGCGTGAGCTGGGGCGCGACATCATCGCCTCGACCACGCTGCTCGATCGTCTGGCGCTGCCCGCGAACTTGGCGCGCGAGCCACTGGCTCCCATAGCGCTACGGGGGAAGGAGCAGATCGTCCCCGTCGCGGCGCTCCATACCGCGTAACCGGGAACCATTCCTCAGCCCATCCGCTCGCCCTGCATCACGATGGCATCGATCGCGACCAGCTCCTCCTGGGTGAGCTGCCATCCGGCAGCGCCGGCGTTGGCCCGCGCCTGCTCGGCCGATGTCGCACCCGAGATGACCGACGCCACGGTCGGACGCGAAAGCAGCCAGGAGATGGCCAGTTCCAGGATCGTGTGGCCGCGCGCTTCGGCGAACCGTATGAGTCCCTCGACGATGGCCAGGTTGCGATCGCTGAGCAGGTCCGCGAAGCGGCCACTCCCCGTGATCCGGCTGCCCTCCGGGGGCGGTTGGCCCCGGCGGTACTTACCGGTAAGGAGGCCGCTCGCCAGCGGGAAGTAGGGAAGGAAGGCGAGCCCCAATCGCTCGCACTCCTCGAGCACGCCTTCCTCGGGCTCGCGGTGCAGGAGGTTGTACTCGTTCTGGACGCTCACGAAGCGCGCCGCGTCTCCGCGCACGGCCTCCGAGGCCTCGCGAAGCTGCTCGACCGAGAAGTTGGAGCAGCCGATTTCGCGCACCTTCCCGGCCCGCACGAGCTCGTCCAGCGCGGCCAGGGTTTCCTCGATCGGGACGTCAGGGTCGGGCGTGTGGAGTTGGTAGAGGTCGATGCGATCCGTCCTCAGCCGGCGCAAGCTCGCCTCGGCGGCCGTACGCACGTACGCGGCACTCGCCCCTTTACCCTGGCCTTCCATCGGGTTGCCGAACTTGGTGGCGATGACCACCTCATCGCGATGAGCGTCGAGGGCTTGGCCGAGGAACTCCTCGCTTCGTCCTCCGCCATAGATATCGGCGGTGTCGAAGAACGTGATCCCGGCGTCCAGCGCTGAACGCACCACGTCCGCGCTGGCCTCGACATCCAGGCGCCATCCGAAGTTGTTGCAGCCGAGGCCGACCTCGGACACGTCGAGCGATCCGATCTGTCGCTGTTTCATGTTTCCTCACGATCTCTGTCAGGAGTCTCGGTCCGCTTTCCCCTCGAGAAGCCGGGCGACCCCCGCGAAGGTCGCATAGGAAAGTAAGGCCGTGGAAGCGATCGCCACGTCGGACGCGGGAGGAGGTCCGAAGAAGATGAAGGCCTGGATCGCGAGCATGACGAAAGCGAACGTGACGGTCGCGGTTCCGCGCCTTGCACCGGCATCGAGGTAGAGCCACACGCCTGCGAAGAGACATGCCGCCTCCAGGCCAAACGCCAGACGAGGGAAGTTCCACAAGCCGAGGCCCACCTTGGCCGTGTCGTCGTACAGCGGAAGGTCGGGTCTGTGGACCAGAAGATCGAGGACCCAATGGGAGAAGACCGCGGCGGCGACCACGAGCGCGCCGATCACGCGTTCGTGTGCCCTGACGAGCCGGTAGACGGCGTATCCCGCGGCGGACCACAGCAACGCCCCCACCAGGCTGTGCGTGTAGGGCATGTGGTAGAGGTCAAGGGGGTTCGTCGCCGTGATCCCCGGGACGATTCGCACCTTCTCGACCCCGAGCAACACCAGGGGGGCCCATGCGACGTCGAGCAGCTGCACCGCCATAAAGAGCGTCCACAGCGGAACGAGCGGTGCCATCCTCTTGGCGGCGAACGCGACACCGTAGTGTCCTACGAACATGGATACGGTGTCATCGCGAGGATCGAGGAGACGGGCATGCCCTCGAGGGATAGCATGCCGCCCGTGCGGATTCAACGGGGACGATCCTGGCGCCGGTCCGACGGCGACTCCATGGACGGCCGCTGAGGCGTGGATGAGTTCTCGCTGGGGAGCGAGGTTCCCTTGCGTGTCCGCGAGGAGGTCGAACGAGGACCGGGTCCGGAAGGTCGTCGAGTCGTACGACAGGGCAGCCGAGAAATATGCCGAGTTCCGGGGTCCGGTCTCGGGGGCCTTCCGGCGGCTACTCGACCGTCTCGTTGACCCCCTCCCGAACGGCGCCACGATCCTGGACGTCGGATGCGGTCATGGGGTCCCGGCTCAGTACCTGGTCGACCGGGGCTTTCGGGTGATCGGGCTGGACGGCTCGGCCCGCCTCCTGGCGCTGGCGAGAGCGGCCATCCCCGAGGCCCACTTCATCCTGGGCGACATGCGGACCGCCGATCCCGGCGGCCCCTTCGACGCGATCCTGGCCTGGGACGCGGTCTTTCACGTACCCCGGAGCGATCACGCAGCCGTGTTCGCTAGGTTTCGCTCGTGGGTGGAGGCCGGCGGGCGATTGCTGGTCTCGCTCGGGGGCTCGGGCCCCGAGGAGTTCACGTCGGAGATGCTCGGGGAAACCTTCTTCTACAGCGGACACGCGCCCGAGGCGGCAATGCGGCTACTCGAGGACTCGGGGTTCGAGATCGAGCACTGGGAGGTCGACGACCCGTCGGCGCGGGGGCACATCGCGGTTCTCGGGAACGCTCGGCCGCTCTCGGGCCACTCACCTTCGAGAGGAGGGTGAACCTATGAGGATCTGGAGGGTCGTGGGATTTTCTGCGTGGTGGTTCCTCGCGCTGGCCGTGGGGACCGCGGCCGGCCAGAGCGTGGCCGCCCTGCGTGCGGGCGAGCGGATCGTGTTGCCGAAGAGGCAGGAGATCGCGCTGGCGCGGAGCGCCGCCCCGGCCGACGTGTCGGGCGCGTCGACGGTGCTCGTCTTCGAGAAGGGACTTGGCTACGTCGTAGCAGAGGAAGGGACGAACGGCGTGACCTGCTACGTCAGCCGGAGCCAGCCCCGGAGCCTGGAGCCCCACTGCTTCGATCCGGAAGGGTCGCGGACGATCCTACGGATCGATCTCCGCGAGGCCGAACTCCGGGAGCGGGGGATGACGGAGGACGAGATCGAGGGCGAGATCGCCCATGGGATCGCGTCCGGCGAGTTGCCGCTCCCCGAGCGCCCGGCCGTGTCGTACATGCTCTCCTCGGCCCAGATCCTCTACAACGACGACGGGGAGAGGGTCGGCGCCTGGAAGCCCCACATCATGATCTACTGGCCGTACCTGGAGCCGGGCGACTTGGGCCTGCAGGAGGTCCCCTCGCTCGCGGCCGGGATGGTGGTCGATCCCGGGACGCCGCGCGCCAACCTGATGATCGTCGTGCCCGAGTTCGTGGATCCCGCTCCCGCCGAGTGACGCCGGGGGACAGCGACTCGGACCGTGAGCTGGTCGAGGCGTTCCTGGAGACGCGCTCGGAGCGGCGGTTCCTCCTCCTCTACCGGCGGCACACGCCGGCGCTTGTGGGCCTGGTTCTCAGGGTGTCCGCGGCGGGACGGGAGGAGGCCGAGGATGTGGTCCAGGAGGTGTGGTTCCGCGCGATGCGTGGGCTGTCGGGGTTCCGGTGGGAGTCGACGCTCCGGACCTGGCTCTCGGGGATCGCGGTCCGGGTCTGGAGGGAGCGGGCCCGCCGTAGCCGTTCCAGGTCCGAGGCCGAGTTGGGTGACGTGACCGACCTAGCCTCGGGCGCGCCGGACCTCGCTGTGGTGCGGGTCGACCTGGAACGTGCGGTGGGTCGGCTGGAGGACGAGCGCCGCGCCGTGCTCGTCCTTCACGACGTCGAGGGGCTCACCCACGAGGAAATCGGGGCGATGCTCGGGATCGAGCCGGGCACATCACGGAGCCGTCTCCATCGGGCGCGGCAGGAACTTCGTCGATCGCTGGGTGATCGAGGCCACGTCCCGAGTGAGGGAGGCGGATGAGCGGGCGGGACGAGCTCGACTCCGGCGAGATCCGGTCGCTCGAGGAGCTGCGGCGGGACGTGCCTCCCTCTCCGGGCCTGGAGGCGCGGGTCCTGGAGCGGCTGCGGGCCGAGCGGCTGGTCCGTCGCCGGGCTCGCCTGGGCCCGGCCCTCGCCCGGGCGGCCGTCCTGGCGGCGGTCTTCATGGCCGGGATCGTTCTGGGCGACCGGCGACCGCAGCCTACCGAGCGCACGGAGGGGGAGCGTTACGTGCTCCTCCTCTTCGAGGGTGCCGGCTACCGGAACCCTGCCACCCCGGAGGCCGAGCGGGAGCGGGTGGCGGAGTACGCGGCCTGGGCGCGCGGCCTGGCCGAAGGGGGCCGGCTCGTCGAGGGGGAGAAGCTGGGTGAGGCCCTACAACGGCTCGGCCGTCCAGCCGGGAGCGCGGCGCCCCTTGGGACCGTGACCGGTTTCTTCGTGATCGAGGCGGAGAGCATGCCGGAGGCCGTCGAGATCGCCCGCACCACACCCCATCTTCATCATGGCGGATCAGTCGAAGTCCGGCGCATCGAGACGACCGAGTGAGGTCGCCACGGGCTCCCGCGAATTCCTCCAGACGCCGGTTGAAGCGCACAGGCAACTGATCCAATGTGGCCGCGAACTTGCAGGGCTCTGCGGCATGTACGTCGTCGCCGCCCTTCTCCTTGTCGTCTGGCTGCTGGGGGTGTGGCCCTTCCCGGGCGCGGCCTTCCTGCCGTTCGTCGCCCTCGGCCTGGCGATGTTCAAGGCGATGACGGACTGAGCGCTCATGGCATGAACGCTCCCCGCCTGCGTCTCGTCCTCTTGGCTGACGCGGTCGCTTCCGGCTGAAGGTCGGCTCACGTTTCGCAACCGCTGGACCCTTCTGTCTGGAGGCACGGTGAGGCTACGAACAGCCCTTTTCGCGATTCTCGTGGCACCGTCGGTCACGAGCGGCCAGTCCCTCGACCCGCTCCCCGAGGACGTCCGATCCATCGAGGCGATCGTCGCGGCCTCGTACGAGGCCATCTCGCGCGCACCCGGTCGGCCCTTCCAGTGGGACCGGTGGAGAACCCTGTTCCTCCCGGGCGCGATCCTGGTGCCCAACGCCGAGCAGACGAGCGGTGAGCTTTGGGTGATGTCGGTGGATGACTTCATCGCCTGGATCGACGGCTGGTACGCCGAGAACGCGCCCATCGGGGGGGCCGACGACAAAGGGTTCGAAGAGGCGGAGATCCATGCGTCCGTTCAGCACTACGGCGACATCGCGCACGTGATGAGCACCTACGGAAAGCGATACTGGGGGGCCGAGGAGACCCTGGGACGGGGGATCAACAGCATCCTGCTCGTCCACCGCGAGGACCGCTGGTGGATCGCCGCGGCCGTATGGGACGAGGAGGCCGGGGCGGGTCCGATCCCGGCCCGCTATCTGCCCGGCAGCTCGGAGTGAAACGAGTTCAGTCCGCCAGCGGGATCCTCCACGATCCGCCCTCGGGACCGGAGCTCAGGACGGCCAGGGTGTCCGCGCCGGTGATCGTCGTGATCGACGTGACCTGGCGCGGAACGACGAGCCGGTAATCGGCCCGGGAGCCGGGAGCGTTCTGGATCACCAGGCCGGTGGGCAGGATCAGGATCCCCTCATCGGTCCCGGCGAAGAAGAGGACGGAGCCGGAGTCGTCCTGCGAGGTCTCGACAGCGAGGACTCCTCCGGCCGGTCGGTTCTCCAGCCGGACCAGGAGCGCGCTGGAGCGGGGGACGAAGCGGGCGCGCACCGCCGGCATCCCTAAAGTCTCGGGACCGTGATCTCCAGCGGACTCGGAAACCCTCGCCACGGTGGAATGAACAGCCTCCCACCGCGTGGCAATCCAGGCGCGAACGGTCGAGGAACCGAGCGCCCCCACGGTGATGATCAAGGCCGCGATCGCGGCGGCGCGGAGCCAACGGGGCGAGCGTTCGTCGGGGGCAGGGGCGGCCGCCGAGAGGCTGGGAGCCGACTCGCGGTCCATGAGCGCGAGAGCACCCGACACCCTCGCCGTACGCTCCGCGATCCGGTCGCGCGCGAGACGGCACCGGTCGCACGCCCGCAGGTGGGCCTCCGCCGCGGACCGCTCCTCGGAGGCGAGTTCTCCGTCCAGGAGCCTGACAAGCTCCCCATCCTGGAGGTGGACGGGTCCGCCGTGAAGAGACGTGATCTCGATCACCCGTCCTCCTCGTCTCGCGGAAGTCGCTCGGCGAGTCGGTCCAGCGCCCGCGCGATCACCGTGCCCACCGAACCGGTCGTGATCCCGACCGCGGACGCGATCTCCCGGTGCTTGAACCCTTCCTCGCGCATGAGCAGCACCGCCCGGTCCCGCTCCGAAAGCTCGTCGAGCGCCGCCCTGACACGGCGCCGGAGTTCGGCCCGGACGGCGTCGTCCGAGGGGTCCGCGCCGCCGATCTCGGGAGAAACGGACGCCGGGTCGGCGGCCAGGATCTCGGCCCGCCGCCGGCCGCTACGCCGGGCGTCGCGGACGACGTTCGTGGCCACTGTGAAGAGCCACGCCCGAACCTCCCGCTCGTTCGCGGGAGGGCGCTCGGAGAGCCGGACGAACGCCTCCTGAGCGGCGTCGTCCGCCAAGTCCGGGTCGCCGCAGAGCCGTGTGAGATAGCGGACCAGGGGCGCGTGGTGCGTTCGGTAGAGCGCGGGGACATCCACCCTCCTAGAACGACACCCGGAGGCCGACCGTCGGCAGCCAGGGAAGCCCGCGGTCGAACTCGTCCACTACACGGAAGGAGCTCGGGCACTCTCCTGCGACGGGCGCGCTCCTGCACTCAAGATGGCTTCCGAGATAGGTGATCGCGTTTCGTCGGCCGAGCAGATTCCGGACCTGGCCATAGACGGTCAGGTCCCAGGTCTCGCGGCCCATCGTCCACTCGACCAGGCCGTCGACGCTCGCGTAATCGTCGGTCCGCTCGGCATTGGGCTCCTCGACCCGCGCCGAATCGGTGATCCGGCAGGACTCCAGTGCGAAATCGCAGTCCAGGGTGGCGGGGAAGAAGCGGGTGTACGGAGCGCCGCTCCACCAGGCGAGCGCGGTGCCGACCCGGACACTCGGGGAGACCTGGCCGATCAGGGACGCGTCCGCCACGTGATGCCGGTCGCTCGCAGCTGGGAATGTCCATTCGTCGGCCTCGACAGAGGATTTTGATAGCGTGTAGGAGACGGAGCCCGTCCACGTGCCGGCCAGCCGGCGGAGCGAGAGCTCGATCCCGTGGGCTCGGTTCGTGCCGACCGAAAGGATCGGCTCGTCGGGGACGGTGCCCTCGGTCGGGGGTGGCACGGTGAACCCCTGGACGGTTCGGAGCCAGCCGGTCGCGGTTATCAGCCACCCGGCACCCAGCCATCCTTCGCCGCCCAGCGTCACCAGGTCAGATCGGAGGGCCGGGGAGTCCCCCGCGAGAATCCAGAGGTCGCTCGGATGAAGGCGTGGACCGACGCTGAGACCGACCGGCGAGACCGTCTGGGCATACTGCCAGCTCCGCGACCAACCCGCCGAGACGAAGGTAGCCGAGTCGACGAGGCGCCGTCGTGCCGATACGCGCGGAGCGAGACGTACCCTGCCGGCATCCTGGATCCGGCTCCCGGTCTCGGCACGGAGGCCGGTCTCGATCTCCAGAAACTCCGAGAGGCGCCAGCGGCGCTCGGCCCAGGTCGCCAGGATGCCCAGCTCCTGGTCTAGCGCGACGTGTCGTAAGGTTGTCCGGCCGGGGTAAGGAGTAGGCGCGGGGCCGCGGTACCGCTGGCGCTGGGCGATCAACGCGTACCCCGACTCCCATTCCTGGCTCGGCGAGCCCTGGAGGGGCCCGATCTCTCCCTGCCGGATCGCGATGTCCAGCGTGCTCTGGGTCGGATCCTCCCACGGAAACGTGAAGGACTGGCGAACTTCGGCGATCTCACCCTCGGGATCCTTGAGGCCGCGCGCGTAGAAATGGCTTCCACCCACCGTGTGCCGGATCCGGTGGCCGAATCGCGACGTGTCGAACGTCACCCGGCCGGCCGCGTTCCCCCAGCGCGATCGGCTGGCGTCGGGCTCGTCGGGGATCTCGCCCCGGACGGCGTCCTGCTGCCAGATCGCGCTAGCCTCGAGCGACGACCTCCCGCCCAGGGCCAGGTCGAGCCGTCCGGTCAGGTCGTGGAAGTCGTAAGGGACGTGGACCTCGGACCCCCCTCCCAGCTCCTCGATCACCAGGCTGACCAGGTCCAGGTAGGAGCGGCGTCCGGCGATCACCCAGCCGCCCCGGTCTTCGCCGAAGCCGCGCTCCAGAACCCCACGGGCGCTCAGGAGAGAGATCTCGGCCCGGCCCCGGAGCTCGGCCTCGGCCGGAGCGGGCCGTGTGGAGACATCGACGACCGCCGCGGCTCCCTCGCCGAATCGTGCCGGCCGCGCCCCGGGATGGAAGAAGATGGCGCCCACGGCGTCCGGGTTGACGCCCGAGAACATGCCGACCCCGTGAAGCGGATTGAGGAGCGGGACGCCGTCGAAGGTGATCCGGGTATGACTCCACGGAGCGCCGCGGGCCCATAGCTCGGCCGTGTAGTCGTCCCGTGTCGAGACTCCCGGGAGCCGCTGGAGCGCCCGGAAGAGGTCGGTCTCGGCGAGCGTGACGGCGTCCCGGACGTCACCGGGCGTCACGATCCGGGCGTCGCTCGCCAGATAGCGCTCCTGCCGATCCCTCTCGAGGGAGGTCCGGTCCGTCCCGTGGAGGGTCGTGTCCCCGATCTCGCGCCCCAGGAGAGCGGTCGACCGGACGAGGACTTCCCGGGGCTCCATGATGATCGGATCGACCACCAGGCCTACCGACACGCGGGCGCGGGACGCCACGAGCTCGACGTCGACGCGGGCCGGCTTGTAGTCGAGCCGGCTCACGAGGAGCGCGTACTCCCCGCTCGCCAGCCCCCGGAACAGGTACGATCCGTCGTCGCTCGTGGTGGTCGACCAGCTCGAGGGAAGGAGGGCCGATGCGCCGCGCTCCGGGACGATCCCCTCGGGGAGGGGAGCCAGCAAGACGGCCGAGCCCGCGAGCGGTTCTCCGGTCTCCGCGTCGATCACGACCCCCGAAATGGAGTGGGATTCGACGGGAGTCTGCGCAACGACGGGGCCCGGAACGGTGGCCAGGAGGAGCGCTGCGAAGGACGCCCACGAGACTGGACGTTCTCTCTTCATACCGACAGGAAACGATCCGGGAGGGTGGATTCTGACACGCGGACCCATTCTACGAACATCCCGTGTCAGAAATCGGTTGCCCCATCCGTTACACCTGCGAGAGACCAGCCGTAGTTTGACGAACGACGATTCCTGGGAGGGTGCATGAAGTTGGGTCTCCTGATCCTCGTCTCGGCTTTGGTCGCGGCGGGCTGCAGCACAAGCGCCACCGGGCCCGCTCAAGGTCCGACGGGAGAGTTCCCTCCGGCCGGGTCCGGCGACGACGAGCTCGTCGTCTCGGCCGAGACGCGCGTCTTCGGCGACCCGGCCGTCCTGTGGACGGTGGTGACGGTCCGGAACGACTCCGATGAGGCGGCCGACCTTGTCGTATCCGGTAGCTGCCCGGTGGTCCTCCGCGTGTTCCGGGACCCGGCCCGGTCGGGCGCCCCGGCGTGGGACGCGGATCGACTCGACCGCTGCGCCCCCGAGATCGCGCTCCTCCGCCGCATCCAGCCGGGAGATTCGATCCAGGAGTTCTTCGATGCCCACGAGGAGGAGATCCTCGGGGACTCCTTGCCCGCCGGCCGCTATTACCTCTCCGCCGCCCTCCGTGACGGCGGGATCATCAGGGAGATCCCGACTGGCGAGGCGACCTTCAGCGGCGCCCGGCGCGTCGACGTGACGGTCCGGCGCGGGGAGACGAAGACGGTGCCCGGCACCGACCTCGCGATCGAGCTGATCGACGTGACCGACGACCAGCGGTGCCCCCTCCGGGACGCCGACGGGAACCCCCTCGCCTGCGTCTGGCAGGGGAACGCCGACTTGACGCTCGGTCTCTCGGCCGACGGTCTCGAGGACGAGACCCGGCTCATGCGCTCGGGATTCGAGCCCGTGATCGAGTACGGCCCCTTCCGGATCGCCTTCTTCGGGCTCGAGCCGGCGCGATCCCTGGACACGGTGATCGAACCCGACCAGTACGTGGCTAGCTTCCGCGTGACGGTCCCGCGGGAGCGGCAGGAACGATGAGCCGCCGGGCCCCGGCCACGATCGTCGCGCTGGCGCTCCTGGTCCTGGCGGGTTGCGATGTATTCGGGCTCGGCGACGAGAGCGAGCCCGATCTCCGGCTGGTTGCGTTGGAGGAAGCGGTTCCCGCAGGCGGTATGCAGGGGATCCGGACGGAGAATCACACGAGCCGGTCCATCTTCTTCAATCCTTGTCCCTGGTTCTTCGAACGGCGGATCGGCGTGGCATGGGTTCCCCTGCCCGAGACCCAGCCTGTGGCGTGCACCCAGCAGCTGGAGGAGCTCCCGGCCGGAACCAACGCCGGGTTCCTCATTCCCGTACCCGAATCGCTCACGGCTGGCACATACCGCATCGTGTTCGAGTCGTTCTGGTTCGAGAACGGCGTGTCCCAGGCGGGGACCCTCCTCCTGGACTTCCTCCCGATCGAGGAGCGGACGTCGGGAAGATTCGAGGTCGTCGAAGACCTGTCAGCCCTCTCGATACCTCGTTGACGTTCACCCAGCCAGAGGCGTTTTCAGGAGCGTCTCCAAGCGAGGATGGAAGGATGGCGCCGTCCGAAGTGCGACTGAGCCGCCGAAAGCCGGCCGGCGGAGCGCTGTGGCGCGCCCCGCCAAGCCGGTCGGGTCCGACCCGTAGCAGCTCTGCGTCCCGCGAACGGACGCCGCGGGATCGTCAGGACAGAGCCTCTGACCTACGGCCGGACCTGGATGTTCCCCTCGACCGCGTGTGGACCGAACTGCGGATTGGGAACGGTCGAAACCGCGCAAAAGGCCTCGTTGGCAGCCTCGTCGCCGAATCCGGAAATCGTGCTCAGATCAGGGGGTGCCCCGACTCCCTCGCCGTTGTCGATCGACTGGAACCAGATGAAGCCGCCCGCCGGGAGCGTCGGATCGTTGCTGGACTCGATGATCCCTCCCCACTTGGCGCGGTTCCCGGTCATCGGGGGGATGTCCTCCCAGTCCTGCAGGACCGGGGTGTCGTAGATCTCGAAACAGGTCACCGAACCCTTGAAGATGAACCGTTCTCCCATGAACCCCTGCTCATAGGCATAGTGGCCGCTCACGCTGCCGTCGGCATGGCGCTTGGCCGTGAACGTCAAACGGTTGTCGACAGGCGCGCCGAAGAACGAGGGGTCGGTGCTGAAATGGTAACCTCCCGATGCCGACCCCACGACCATCGATCCCGTGAGCGTAGAGGATTCGGGACCGGCGGGACCGAAATCGTTCTCTTGGCTCTGACAAGCCACGAGAAGGATCACCGCAAGAGCGGACCAACGATACATGACCATAGGGAACCTCCAGGGTCAGGTTGAAGAGCAGTCTCACGATGAGCCTATCCCGTGGTGGCGAGCGGGTCTTGAAGCCGCCCAGCGCGCTTGGAAGAAAACGAGCGCGGGAGGACCAACCCGGCCGCGTTGCCAAGGGTTTGTAGAGACCTGCCATGCGCCGCCCGAGCGAGACCACTGCCCCCTCCAATCCGAGGGCGAAATGCGTCCCGGTGACCACGGGCAGCCCGCGCTTCCATTCGCTCGACGTCGACGCCTTCCGCGTCACGGACGCGTGGTTTCCGCCCGGCTTGCGGCTCGAGCCCCATGTCCACGAGCGGGCGATCCTCGGGATCATGCTCGAAGGCGGGTTCGATGACGTATTCCCGGCTCGTACCTTTGACTGCCACGCGGGGACGGTGTTCACGGAGCCGCGAGGC
>Ga0299907_10001967_pt1 | contig 12299 bp, 11 predicted proteins | sample RVTome_16_FD_198680 | JGI IMG/M metagenome (GOLD analysis project Ga0299907, IMG submission 198680) | Soil microbial communities from uranium-contaminated site in the Upper Colorado River Basin, Wyoming, United States - RVT152D67 (version 2) ...
CGCCGGCCGCCGATCGTCCGCTCTTCACCGCCACGATCGGCTTCGAGCGCCCGACCCGCCTAGCCACGCGGGAGAACCGCCGCGGGTTCCCGAAAGACTCGAGGTAGAGCAGGATCACGTCGGTGCCCTCGTCGGACTCCCAGTAGTTGAGGAGGTCGTTTCCCGAGACGTCGGCCTTGTTGCCGACCGAGACGAACGACGAGAGGCCGAGCCCCAGGTCGGCCGCCCGGTCGATCACGGCCAGCCCCAGCGCCCCGCTCTGCGACAGGAACCCCACCCTGCCGTGCGGAGGGAACGCGGGAGCGAAGGAGGCGTTCAGGCGGACCTCGGGATCGGTGTTCACGATCCCCATGCAGTTCGGACCGATCAGCCGCATGCCGGCGTCCCTGCAGATCGCCAGCAGCTCGCGCTGGCGCTCGGCGCCCTCCTCGCCGACCTCCGCGAACCCCGACGAGATCACGACGAGCGAGCGCACGCCACCCTCGGCGCACTCCTTGGCCACCTCCAGGACGGCGCTCGCCGGGACCACGATCACGCCGAGGTCGACGGTCTCGGGCACGTCGCGGATCGAGGGGTACGCGGCCACCGACTGCACGACGGGGGTCTTCGGATTGACCGGATACACGGGCCCCTGGAAGCCGGTGACCAGGAGGTTGTGGAAGACCTCCCCGCCGATCGAGCCGCGCGTTCGCGAGGCTCCGATCACCGCCACGGCCGAGGGCGAGAGGAACGAGCGGATCGCGTTGACCGCGGCCACCTGCTCTCGGCGGTCGAAGCGCTCGAGCGCCTCTCGCGTGAGCGACGTCGGGAACTCCGCTCGGATCAGCCCCGGCTCGGTCTGCGTCGCGATCGGAAAGCCGCTCTCGCGGAACACGTCGAGCATCCTGCGGTTCTCGGGCATCACCTCGGCCTCGAACATGTGGATGCCGTTCTCGGCCGCGGCCTGAGCGAGCTGGCCCAGCATGATCGTCCCCAGGCCGCGACCCTGGTAGGCGTCGGCGACCGCGAATCCCACCTCTGCCCGATCGCCCTCTGCCAGATAGGTCGCGTGGCCGACGACCGTGTCGCCCGCCAAAGCCAGCAGGCCGAAGCGATCGTGGTAGTCGACCTCCACGGCGCTGTCGGCCGCCCGCTCGAGATCGGGGAACCCCGAGAAGAAGCGGAGCCATCGCGCCTCGTCGCTCAGCCCCCGCAGGAAGGCGAGGATCGCGCCGCGATCCTCCGGGCGCACCGGGCGGATCCGGACCGTGGACCCGTCCCGCAGGACGACGTCCGCCTCGCGATGGGCCGGGTACTCGCTCATCCCGGACATCCTACCCGCGCGCTCGGGCCCGTCCGACCGGCCTCGATCGCGGAGGACCCGTGGCCCCCGACCCGATCGGCGTTCCGGCGTACGGTGGAGGGCGAGGAGGTGGGATCCATGGATGTGCAGGAGATGCTGACCGGCGCACGCGACGCGATCACCGTGGGCCGTGTCTACGGCGAGCCCTTCGAGAAGAACGGCGTGACGATCCTCCCCGCGGCGTCGGTGCGCGGCGGCGGAGGCGGAGGCAGCGGCGAGAGCCCGCAGGGCGAGGGCAAGGGGACCGGCGGAGGCTTCGGCGTGACGGCGCGTCCCGTCGGGGCCTACGTGATCCGCGGAGACGAGGTGCGCTGGGAGCCCGCGGTGGACGTGACCCGTATGGCCCTCATGGGCCAGGCGGTCGCGGTGATCGCGCTCCTGGTGATCCGCTCGATCGTGAAGTCGCGGGCCAAGACGAAGGCTCGCATCGCCAAGGCCGAGAGCTAGCCCGAGATGCGGAGGCGGGCCTGCTCGGCAATCAGCAGGCGCCGGTAGCGCCGGGGGATCGCGGGGCGGAACAGCCGCAGCCCCGCGAGGCTCGCCCGCACGGCGCGCTCCCGGGCCGGGCTCCACGGGGCCCCGTAGGCCTCGCGGAGCTTCGGGGGGAGGGTGGCGAACGCCCAATAGGAGATGGCACGCAGGACGGGCTTCCACTCGGCCTCCGGAGGGAACTCCCGGAACAGATTGGCCACCTCGAGGGCGGCGTCGGTGACGATCAGCGTGTCGCCGGCCACGACGTCTCGCATGTACTCGGAGAGCTCCTCGACCGTGGGCGGGATCTTCTCTCGGGGCAGTTCGAGCATCTCGGCCACGAGCATCTGCTCCTCGTGGAAGCGCTGGCGCCCCTCGGCGTCGAGCTTCCCCACGGTGAGCTTCTCGAACAGGAGCGCGCTGTGGACGAGGGTGGCGTGGACCCACAGCAGCAGGTCGGGGTCGAGGCCGTGGTAAGCCTGGCCGGTCACCGGGTCCACGCCGCCGACGCGTCGGTGGACCTCGTTGATGTGCTCGGCGGCCGCCCTCGCCTCCTTCTTCGTCCCAAAGGTCGTCGTGTAGGTGAGCATCAGGGTCCGCTGGAGGCGCTTCCACGGGCTGCGGCGGTAGAAGCCGGTCTCCCGGGCGCCGGCGATCACGAGTGGGTGGGCCGACTGCATCAGGAGGGCTCGGGCCCCACCGAAGAGCACGGTCAGCTCGCCGTGGACCTGCCACGAGACGCTCCTCGGGCCGAAGAACCCCTGATCGAAGGAGAGCACGAGGGCATGGTACGCCGCGAGCGGCGCTAGGCTGGCCGTCATGGAGCTGCTGGCGGCCACCGACGAGGGCGTGATCTCGCTCCCCGATGGCGAGCGGCACAGCGCCGAGCCTGTCACCTTCCTCCATCGGGCTGGAGGCATACGGGTGGAGGTGCGAGGCGGGCACGAGGTGGCGGTCGGCACGGACGGCGACGCCCGGGAGCTCCGCTCGGACCTCCGCGTGCACTGTGCGCTGGCGCTGGCGCGGAACGGCGCCCTCGTGGGGACGTCCGAGGCGCACCTCTACCTAGCCCGGACGATAGGTGGCCTGGAGCCCGTCGAGGACTTCGATCGGGCGGAGGGCCGCGAACGGTGGCACACCCCGTGGGGCGGGCCGCCGGACGTCCGGTCCCTGTCGACCGGCGTGGACGGCGCGATCTACGCCAACGTCCACGTGGGAGGGATCCTCCGCTCGGACGACGGTGGCGAGACGTGGACGCCGACGGCGATCTCCATCGAGGAGGACGTGCACCAGGTGCTGGCCCACCCGGAGCGAGCCGGTCTCGTCCTGGCGGCGACCGCATACGGGCTGGCTCGCAGCGAGGACGGCGGCGCGAGCTGGAAGACCATCCACGAGGGCCTGGAGCGGCGCTACTGCCGGGCGGTGGCCGCGGCCGAGGATACGGTGCTGCTCAGCGCCTCGTCCGGACCCGGCGGTGCGGAAGCCGCCCTGTACCGTCTCGCCAGCGACCGCTTCGAGCGATGCGACCTGCCGGACCCGTTCGGGAGCAACCTCGACACCCATCGCCTCGTGGCCGACGGCGAGACGGCCGCCGCCGCGCTGCCGGGCGGCGACGTCTACCTCTCGGAGGACGCCGGGAGCACGTGGGAGCGGATCGCGGAGTCGCTCCCCGCGGTCAGCTGCCTTCTGCTGAGGGCCTGAGACGCGCGGAGCGGGGGCGGCCCCTTGTGGCCGCCCCCGCCTCGGGGGTGTGTCCGCGCGTCCGGCTACTTCAGGATCGGGAGCTTCTTGACGAGCGCGGTGGACTCCCACCAGCGCCCGAGGCCCCAGGTCCGTCCGGCGCCGATGTAGGCCAGCCCCGCCAGCGCGATCGCGTAGACGATGTGGTCGTCGAGGAAGGGGTTGTTCTCGGGCCAGATGGCGCCGGCCACGTAGAAGAGCCCCATCCAGATGATGCCGCCGATGGCCGCCAGCCGAACCCCGATCCCCAGGATCAGCGCCAGCCCGATCGCCACCATCGAGAGCATGTACACCCAGTCGACCCAGGCCGAGCCGGCGAGCCCCTGGAAGAACTCCGCGAACGGGCCCTTGGTCCCGAAGGCCAGGAAGCCCTCGGTGGGCGAGGCGCCGTTGATCCACGCCGCGTCCCCGAAGAAGTCGATGGACCCGGTCTCGGGGTTCCGCCCGGTAGCGAACCCGAGCGCGAACATCTTGTCCAGGAAGGCCCACAGGAACACCCAGCCGAACGAGATCCGCAGGAGCGCCCAGATCCGCGCGCCCTTCGTCGGAACCTCCGCCTCGGGGATGTAGAGCTCCGGCACCGGAGCCGCGTCAGGCCGTTCGATCGTCTTCATCTCAGTCCCCTTTCCTCTGTGTCCGCGACAGCATCGGCCACGCGGCTCAGCCGAGCATGGGCCGTCCGGCCCCCTCCGCCGGGGCCCCTCGGCCCGGCGCCTCCTCCTCGATCTCGAGGTCCTCCTCGAGGTCCACCACGCCGTCCACTGCCCGCACCAGGCGGAGCAGGATGGCGCGGGTCCGGGGGCTCGTCACCCGGCCCTCGAGGCTAACGACACCGTCGGTGACGAGCGCCCGGACGCCCCTCGGGCTGATGCCGAGCGCGCCCGAGAGCACCGACTCCTCGACCTCAGCGAGGATCTCCAGGTCGGTCCGCAGGTAGGGGCGCAGGAGGTCGGCCCGGGTCACGATCCCGACCAGCCGCTCCCCCCGCATCACCGGCGCCCGCTTGACGCGGTGCCGCTGGAGCACCCGGGCCGCCTCCGTCACCGTCATCCCCTCGACCAGCGAGACGAGCTTCCTCGTCATCACGTCGGCCGCCACCTGGACGCGGTGCCCCGGGTCCCCCTCGTGCAGGGGCATCAGATCCGACTCGGAGACGATCCCGACGACCTTTCCGCCCTCCACCACCGGCATCCCGCTGACCCGAGCCCCCACCAGCAGCCCGGCCAGCTCCTTGACGGGGGTGTCCGGCGCGACCGTCACCACCCCTACCGTCATCACGTCACGCACGAGCATCGGTCCGATCCTCCCCTCAGGCCCCTCTGCGGGCCCAGTTCTCGCCCCAGCGTGGAGCGGAGAAGGCGCCCTGGGGCCGGACCTTCCGGTCGTCCCGTCGGTAGCCGATCTCGTCCTCGACGCCCACCACGCCTTCGACGCGGTGGACCAGCTCCACGAGGATCTCCGCAAGGCTCTTCCGCTCGACCGTGCCGCGCAGGCGTACCAGCCCGCGCTCGACCTCGACGCCGATCGTGTCGGGGTCGATCCACATCGTGCGGAAGACGACGTCCTCGCGGATCTCGTGAGCGATCTCCTCGTCGGTGCGCAGGAACGGCTGGAGCAGATCCCGGCGGCTGACGATGCCGAGCACCTTCCCCTCCTCGTCGATGACGGGGAGCCGCTTCACCTGCGCGTCGAGCATCAGCTTGGCGGCCTCCGGGATCTTCATCTCCGGTCGGGCGGTCACGACGCTTGGCGTCATGATGTCCTCCGCGCGGACGTCCGCGGCCTCGCGCTCGATCTCGGCGAGCCGCGACGGCTGGAGGACCCACTCGAGGAAGGAGCGACGGTGCTTCGGCTCCACCTTCCCCTCCTCGATCGTGAGGAGGTCGGCCTCGGTCACGATCCCGACCAGCCGCTCCTCCGCGTCGAGGACGGGCACGCCGCTCACCCGGTGCTCCAGCATGCTCCGCACGACGTCCTTGAAGGGCGTGTCTTCCTGGACGAAGACCACAGTCCTGGTCATCACGTCATCGATCCTCAGTTTCCTCATCGTCAGCTCACCCCGATCGCGTTCCACGCCTCGAGGGACAGCAGGTCCCGCGAGGACACCATCCCGATCACCTGGCCCGCGTCGACCACCGGCAGGTGGCGAACGCCCAGGTCGAGCATCGTCGCGGCCACGGAGGCCGCGTCGGCCTCGAGCGTCACGGTGACCGGCTCCTCGGTCATGTAGGCCTTAACGGCAGTCTCCATGGGGTCCACCCCGTCGGCGAGAGCCCGCGCGAGATCGCGCTCGGTGAGGATCCCCACCAGCCTCCCGTGCTCCAGCACGGTCAGCGATCCGATCTCCTGGTACTGCATCCGGCTCGCCGCGTCGGCGAGCGATTCGTCGGGGCTCCCCGCCACGACCTCCGGGCGATACAGCGCTCGGACCTTCATCACACGCCTCCTTTAGTCGGCTCTCACCGTCACCGTAGGCACGAGGGATGGCCCGTCCCAGGTCCGAAGGGCCCTCCCCGCTCGGGCCTTACGTCCCGCCCTGGTACGCTCGACGCGCATGGATCGAGAGGTCGACCGCCGTCGCGAGGCGCTGATCAGGGCGGGCCTGACGCTCGCCTCGGAGCTCTCGCTCCCGGTCGTCCTCCAGAAGATCACCGAGCTGGCCTGCCTCGTGGCCGACGCGAGGTACGGGGCTCTGGGGGTGCTCGACCAGAGCGGGGAGCGCATCGAGCAGTTCGTCACGCATGGGATCACCGCGGACGAGCGTCGTGCGATCGGCGACCTGCCCACGGGCCGCGGGATCCTCGGCGTGCTGATCGAGGAGGCCCGCCCCCTGCGACTCGAACACCTCCAGGACGACCCGCGGTCGGCGGGGTTCCCCCCGAACCACCCGAAGATGACCACCTTCCTGGGGGTGCCCGTCATGGTCCGCGGCCGCGTCTTCGGGAACCTCTACCTGACCGAGAAGCGCGGAGGCGATCCGTTCACCGCCGAGGACGAGGAGGCCGTGACCACCCTGGCAGCCCAGGCGGGTGTGGCCCTCGAGAACGCCCGGCTCTACCGGGACGCCGAGGCGGCCCGGGAGCGTCTCGAGGCGGTCGGCCACGTCACGGCGGCGATCCTGGAGGGGCGCGAGGTGGACGAAGTGCTCCGCCTCATCGCCGAGCACGCCCGCAAGCTGGCGGGCGGCGACCTGGCCACGGTCACGGTCCCGAAGGGGGGCGGGCTCCTGGGCCTCCGCGTGGCCGTCGGCGCGCTCGCCGACCGGCTGGAGGGGGAGGAGTACGAGGCCACGGGGTCGATCGCCGAGGAGGCGATGCGCTCCGGCCGTCCGCTGTCGATCCCCGACCTCTCCGCGGACCCCCGAACGACCCAGCCGGCCGTGCGCGTCGGCGAGATCGGGCCCGGCATCTTCCTCCCCCTCTCGGTCGAGGATCGCCCGTTCGGGACCCTGCTCGTCGCGGACCTGAAGGGCGGGCGGGGGTTCACGGACGACGACGTGGAGATCGTCCGCCTCTTCGCCGCGCAGGCGTCGGTGGCGCTCGAGCACGCGCGGTTCCGCGAGGAGCTCCAGCGGCTGGCCGTGCTGGAGGATCGGGAGCGGATCGCGCAGGATCTCCACGACGGCGTGATCCAGTCGCTGTTCGCGGTGGGGATGTCGCTCCAGGCCACGGCGGGGATGGCCGGGGACCCCGAGACGGCCCAGCGGCTGAACCAGGCGGTGGACGCGGTGGATGGCGCGATCCGGGACCTCCGCAACTACATCTTCGGGCTCCGCCCCGGCGCGCTCGCCGACCGGCAGCTCGCGATCTCGCTCGACGAGCTGATCAAGAGCTTCGACGAGAGCTCGGGGCTCACGGTGATCGGATCCGTGGATCGGGACGCCGCCGCCAGGCTCTCGGGTCGGGACACCACGCTCCTCCAGTTGGCTCGGGAAGCCCTCTCCAACGCGGTCCGGCACTCGGGCGGGCGAACCGTACGGGTCAGCCTCCGGCGAGAGGAGGCCGAGGCGGTCCTCGAAGTCGCGGACGACGGCACCGGGTTCGATCCGGCGGCCGAAGGGCGCGGGCAGGGCCTGGGGAACCTTCGGCGGAGGGCGGACTCGCTCGGAGGACGTTTCGAGATCGACTCGGACGCCCAGGGCACGTCCGTACGCGTGCGGGTACCCCTGTGAGAACATTGCGGCGATGAGCGCCCAGCCGATCCGCGTGATGATCGTGGACGACCACGAGGTCGTCCGCCAGGGCGTTCGCGCCCTGCTCGACGCGGCCGACGACGTCGTGGTGGCCGGCGAGGCCTCGGGCGTGGCGGAGTCGGTGGAGCTCGCCGCCTCCACGCGCCCCGACGTCGTGATCATGGACGTCCGCCTGATCGACGGCAGCGGCATCGAGGCGTGCCGCGAGATCCGGGCCGAGCGCCCTGAGACGAAGGTCGTGATGCTGACCTCGTTCGCCGACGACGAAGCCCTCTTCGCCTCGATCATGGCCGGAGCCTCCGGCTACGTCCTCAAGCAGGTTCGGGGCGGAGACCTGCTCAACTCGATCCGGCAGGTCGCCGAGGGGCACTCGCTCCTCGACCCCGCGGTCACCGGCCCGGTCCTCGATCGCCTCCGCAAGGGGAAGCACCTGATGAAGGACGAGAAGCTCGCTCGCCTGTCCCCGCAGGAGGAGCGGATCCTCACCCAGATCGCCGAGGGGAAGACGAACCGGGAGATCGGCGAGGACCTCGGCCTGGCGGAGAAGACCGTGAAGAACTACGTCTCGAGCATCCTGTCGAAGCTCGAAGTGGCGCGCCGGGCCGAGGCCGCCGCGTATCTCGCCCGCCACACAGGCACCCCCGGCGACCAGCCCTGAGCCGGACCCCTCGCCGGTACGCGTATCCTGAGGCACGACGGGGAGGGAGGCGCCCATGCGGTGGGACTGGATCGTCACGGGAACCGTGCTGCTGCTGCTGATCGGCGTGTACGCGGTGAGCTGGCGCGCGACGCGGGAGCGGCTTGCACGAGAGGTGCTCCGCTCCACGTTCGACGCTCGGGCCGACGAGCTCATGATCTCGCCGGTCCACACGATGGAAGGCGATCGCACCGCCGCGGAGGCGGCCGCGCTCATGCTGGAGAAGAGGATCGGCTGCCTCCCGATCGTCGACGGCGACGGGCGGCTGATCGGGATCCTCACGGAATCGGACCTGAGCGGCACCCGCCCCATCATCCTCGCCCGCGCCGCCGGCACGGGGCCCGGCGACGTCCGGGAGCCGGCCCGCGACCAGCCGCTGCGCGACATCATGACCACACCGGTGGCCACGGCCCGGCCCGATGAGGGTGCCGGCGCGCTCGCCGAGCGGATGATCGCGCGCGACATCCACCACCTGCCCGTGGTGAACGCCGATCGGCGCACGGTCGGCATGGTGACGAGGCACGACCTCCTCCGGCTCCTCACGCCGGAGAGACCGGGGTCCTGAGATCGACTACGCGCGTCTCCACAGGTCGCGCAGATCGGCCGGGAGCACGGCGGCGACGTCCGCCACCTCCTCGGGGACCAGCCGGCGCAGCGCGGCCAGCACAGCACGTGAGACCACGAGGGCCCGCACCGGCCCCGTGATCCCCTCGGCTCCGTCGAGACGGGCCAGCTCCTCCACCGCCTCCGCGAACTCCTGCCTCGTCCGGATCGATGTCGCGGCGGCCCGCGGTGAGCGTGGATGGTGCGCCAGGACGCGCACATCTTCGGGGAGGTGGGTCAGGAGGTGCTCGCGCTCGTCCCTGGGCAGTCTCTCCATGAGGGTCGAGAGGACCGCGGAGACCGCGGCCGTCAGGCCCGGCTCCACGAGGTCGGCGGCACCCGCCGCGGCGGCGGTGAGCTCGCGGCGCGCGGCCGACACGGCCCGTCGTCTTCCCTCCGACGGCCGGGTGTCGGCGTGCGTCAAGCCCAGGTGCAGCCGCGCGTCCACGGCCTCCACTCCCGGGACCGAGGCCGCGGCAGCGACCAGCTCGGCCTCGTCGTGACCGCCGGCGACGGCCCCGTGAAGCACGGCGATCCCGTCCTCGACCATCACCTGGAGACGCGGGAGGTCGAGGCGCTTCTCCACCGGCCCGAGCGTCGAGCGGACCCGGTCGGCCAGCACGTCGTCGGGCACATCGGGCCTAGGCGCTCGCCGAAGCAGTCGGTACCGGAGCCCCGCAAGCCGGCCGCCCAGTCGCCGCCGGAGCCTCCGGGTCGAACGCATCGCGTCGCGAAGGAGGCCCTTCATCGCCTCCACCTCCCCATCCTCGGGTCCGTCCATCGTGGCGGAGCGCGGTGAAGGAGCCTAGGGGCAGGGGTCCCGCGCCCGGTGGCACGAGCGGCCCTCCCTCAGTCGCGCAGGCGCCGCAGGGCCACCATCCCCGCGGCAGGCAGCACGCCCAGCACCGCGACGAGGGCCCACTCGCGCAGTCCCAGGGCATCGATCCCGAACAGGTCCCGCGCCGGCTCCCACGTCACGACCCCCACCTGCAGGGCCACGCCCATCAGCACGGCGCCCACGAGCCACGGGTTCGAGAGGATGCCGACCCTGCCGCGCACGACGAAGGCGTACCAGAGGTGCGCCACGACCAGGACCGTGAACATGACCCCCCGAGCCCGGTCCCACGACCCGTCCCAGGCGAACCGGGACACGACGAGGCCAGCGATCGCCGCGGAGGCGATCAGCAGCCCCCGAGCCGATAGGAGCCCCACCCTTCGAAGCGGAAGGATGCCTCGGCTGGGGTCGCGGGGCGGCCGCCGCATCAGCTCGGGGTCGGGCGGGTCGCTCCCGAGCGCGAGGGCCGGGAGCCCATCGGTGAGCAGGTTGATCCAGAGGAGCTGGAGGGGGAGGAGCGGGGTGCCGAGCGCCGGGAAGAGGAGGAACGCGCTCACCACCACGATGATCTCGGAGAGGTTCCCGCCGATCAGGTAGTCCACGACCTTGCGGATGTTGTCGTAGATCCCGCGGCCCTGACGGACCGCTCGCACGATCGTGGCCAGGTTGTCGTCAGTGAGGACCATGTCGGCCGACTCGCGAGCGACGTCGCTCCCCCGGCCCATCGCCACGCCGATGTGTGCGCGGCTGAGCGCAGGGGCGTCGTTCACGCCGTCCCCGGTCACCGCGACGATCTCGCCTCGCTCCTGGAGCGCCTCCACCAGGCGGAGCTTCTCCCCGGGATCGACCCTCGCGTAGACCGACACCGACCGCGGGTCGTCGGGCACCCCGTCGCGGCGTAGCTCGGCGCCGGTGATCACTCCCGCCTCCCGCAGCGAGACGTCCCTCGCCACCGAGGCTGCCGTCCCGGCGTGGTCGCCGGTGACCATCACCACGTCGATCCCTGCCCGGCGAGCCTCACCCACCGCGTCGGAGGCCTCGCCCCGCACGGGGTCGGCCAGGCCCACGAGGCCTACGAGCGTAAGGTCCGTCTCAGCGTCCTCGAGATCCTGCGGAGCCTCGATCGGGCCGCGGTCGGCGAGGGCCAGGACCCTCATCCCCCGGTCGGCCAGGCTCTCCGCGTGGGCCAGGAGGCGTTCCCGCAGCTCGTCCCGGAGCGGCTCCTCGGCGCCGTCGGGAGCGAGCGCCCGGGCCGAGCGCTCGATCACCTCCTCGGGCGCTCCCTTCATCAGGATCACCACGCCGTCGTCCGTGCGATGGGCGACGGTCATCCGTCGGCGCTGGGCGTCGAACGGGAGCTCCTCGATCCGGGGAAGCCGCGAGCGAAGCTCCCCCACCTCTTCCGCTCCGACCGCGTCAAGGAGCGCCACCTCGATCGGATCGCCCTCGGGCGGGTCCAGCGAGGCGTCGCTGCACAGGGCCGCCACCATACGGATACGGTCTGCCGCCGCCGGGGGCAGGCTGGCGATCTCGTGCGCCTCCTCGTCACCGACCGCCACGACCGCGAGGCGCATGCGGTTCTCGGTGAGGGTCCCGGTCTTGTCGGTGAGGATCACTGTCGTCGAGCCAAGCGTCTCCACCGCCGGCAGCCGGCGAACGATCGCCCCGTGCTCGGCCATCCTGCGAACCCCAAGGGCGAGGCCCACGGCCACGACGGTCGCCAGCCCCTCGGGAACGGCCGCGACCGCGAGCGCCACCGCCGCCAAGAAGGCCTCTTGGATCCGCTCCCCCGTGAGCCCCGTCCGGACGAGTGTGAGGACCATCACCCCCGCCGCCACGACCACGGCGGCCAGCCCGAGCACCTTCGTGAGGCGGGCGAGATCGTCCTGGAGCGGCGTTCGTCGGGTCGGACCCCCGAGCTGAGCGCCGATCTCCCCTAGAGCGGTGTCCGCGCCGGTCGCCACGACCTCCCCCTCCCCCACACCGCGCGTGACGAGGGTGCCCGAGTGGGCGGTGCCGGGACGCTCGCCGAGCCCCGCGTCGGGCCGCTCCTCGCCACCGGGGCGCTTCGCCACGGGGAGCGACTCACCGGTGAGCATCGACTCGTCCACCTCGAGCCCCGTGGCCTCCACCATTCGGAGGTCGGCGGGCACCCGATCGCCGGGAGAGAGGACGACCAGGTCGCCGGGCACCACCTCGCGCGCGGGCACCGTCACCACGCGGCCCGAGCGACGAACCCGGGCCCGCGGGGTCTCCATCGACCGGAGGGCCTCGAGCGCGCGCTGGGCCCGGCCTTCGGTCACGAACCCGATCACGGCGTTGAGGATGACGATCGCCACGATCGCGATGCCGTCCAGGCGCTCGCCCAGCCCGACGCCCGCGACCGCGGCCGCGACGATGAGCAGGATCGCCATCGGCT
>Ga0299907_10001968_pt1 | contig 12297 bp, 10 predicted proteins | sample RVTome_16_FD_198680 | JGI IMG/M metagenome (GOLD analysis project Ga0299907, IMG submission 198680) | Soil microbial communities from uranium-contaminated site in the Upper Colorado River Basin, Wyoming, United States - RVT152D67 (version 2) ...
CCACGCCTTCGCTCTCGAGCGGGGTCGAGGAGGATCATCGACGCGGTTGTTGACGCGCGTGAGAGCGATGTCGCTGTAAGGGAAGTTGTAGAACTCGAAGTGATCGTTGGTCTCGGCAAGCTCATCGAGGTTCTCGAGTACTTCGAAGAGCGGCTGCGGACGATCGACAGCGTGCAGGGTAAAGGCGGGCACCGTCTTGAGGGTGACCGCCGTGATGACTCCGAGGGCACCGATGCTTACGCTGGCGGCACGCAATCCGTCGGCGTCATCGTTCTCGCCAACCTCGATGATCGATCCATCCGCGAGAGCCAGCTGCATCGAAGCGATTCCAGCGGCCATGCTCTGGAGTCGGAGCCCCGTGCCGTGGGTCCCGGTTGCAATTGCTCCGGCGAGCGACTGGACATCGATGTCGCCGAGGTTGGGGAGAGCAAGACCCTCGTCGTCGAGTCGTTCACTCAGCGTTCGCAAGGAGATGCCGGCCTCCACTCGTACGATCCCTGCATCTCGATCGACCTCCAACACCTTGTTCATCCTGTCGAGAGACAGCAACATCCCGTTCGTCAGGACGGTGTCGGTAAACGAGTGGCCCGCCCCCGCGACCCGAACGGTCAGGTCGCGCTCCCGGGCATCCGCAAGCGCCGCCGCCACTTCGTCGAGGCCGCCGGGACGGACGATCGTCGCCGGATTGCATGTCTGGTCCCCCGTCCAGTTGGTCCACTCGAGCCGAGAGTCACTCACAGGAAGGTTTGGCCTTCGCCCCGGTAGGTGGGGACCTCTTCCGTCACTCGATCGTCATCGATCAAGTAGAGCCGGTCGAATCGTTCACACAGCTCTCCCGCCTTCGCGTGCCGGAAGTAGACGCGGTCCCCTATCCGCAGATCGTCGGCCGCGCTACCAAGCACGGGCGTCTGGACCTCTCCGGCCCCCTCTTGACGATCGAGTCTCAGCCCCGGCGGGAGGTGCGGCGCCGGCAGGCGCGATCTGTCTCCGGGACCGGATGCGAGGTACCCGCCCCCAAGGACCGTCGCGACCCCGCTCCGCGGCCTGCGAACGACCGGCAGAGCGAACATCGCGGCGGGACGCGGACGGAAGCCTCGATACGCATCGAACAAAGTTGGGCCGTACAGTCCCGACCCCGCCGTCACCTCGGTAACGGCAGCCTCGCCGGCGGTGCTTTCGATGCTCCCAGTGCCTCCGCCGTTGACGAACTCCAGCGGAGCAACGGCCTGCACGGCCTCGACGACTTCGGCTCGTCGCCGCGCTAGCTCGGTGGCCGACAAACTCTGGATCGCTCGGAGCCCCAGACCGCGTACCGGATGACCTGGAGGTGCGTCGCCCACGCCTGCAATCTGAGCTTCGTATGCCATGAGACCCGCGAGGACCCAGCCTTCACGACGAACGATCTCCATCGCGAGCGACGCAGCCTGCGATGGCGAATGAACCGGAGAACGCTTGGCACCGATGCGTATGCGGCCGGCGAGAGTCCACCACGCGGCGTCGATGTCCAAGCTCGCCCGCAACGGGGTCGAACGACGGCCCACAACACCATCGATGAAGTCGAGCTGTTCGACGCTGTCGACCATGATCGTGATCGCAGCGCTGCGTCTCGCCAGCTCTCGCAAGGCCACGCGATCGACTGTCGGGTAGGCAACCACGAGATCGACGGACCCGCACGCCGCGAGCCACAGGGCCTCGGGCAGAGTGAACGCCAGAGTTCCGCGCCAGCCATTTGAATCAAGGACCCGCTCCTGGAGAATCCGGCACCGCACCGACTTGCTCGCCAGGCGAATCGGCATCCCGGCCGCGCGCCGGACGAGGTCCCTCTCGTTGCTCCGGAAGGCGTCAAGGTCCACCAGGGCGAAGGGGGGATCCAGCTCGTCGGTGGCCCTCTCGAGCCTCTCGAGATCTCCGGCGTCGGATCCGGTGCCGGGGCCGGTGGCAGGGGCTGGGCTCACGCCCGGGAGTGTATCCGGGGGCCCCTAGGCGCCGGGGCGGGCGACCTCGAAAGCTACGGTGTTTGACTACTACCTACGGTGGGGTAAGTTACCCCTACGTAACCGTAAACAAACCGAGCAAGGGAGCAAGACTGCATGAACGTCGCAGTGCAGGAAAAAGAGACGGTTCCGGCCGTCCCCGGAGTAAAGCTGCTCGAGGCCAAGCAGGCCCGTTTCCAAAGACGACTGGTGCTCGTGGTCACGGTCGTGCCATTCGCCGGATTTCTCGCCGCGGTCTGGACCCTGTGGGGCACGGGGCTCAGCATGCTCGACGCCTCGATCTTCTTCGCGGCCTACTGCTTTACGGGACTCGGGGTAACCGTCGGTTTCCATCGGCTTTTCACCCACAAGAGCTTCGAGGCGAAGCCCTGGTTTCGAAATCTGCTCGCAATCGCGGGCTCAATGGCAATCCAGGGACCGGTGATCCGCTGGGTCGCCGACCACCGTCGTCATCACGCGTTCGCCGATCAGCCGGGCGACCCCCACTCCCCTCACCTGGACGAGGGACCTGGAATCCGGGGCGTCGTGAAGGGCTTGTGGCACGCACACATCGGGTGGTTCTTCGACGACGAGCAGACCTCCGCCAACCGGTGGGCTCCCGACCTCGTCAAGGACCCCGCCATGCGCAAGATCGACAGCCTGTTCCCGCTGTGGGCGCTCCTCTCCTTCGGACTCCCTCCCCTCGCGGGCTTCTTGGTAACGGGCACGGTGCAGGGCGCCATAACGGCGTTTCTATGGGGAAGCCTTGTGCGGATCTTCTTTCTTCACCACGTAACATGGAGCGTGAACTCAATCTGTCACTTCTACGGTGAGCGGCCCTACAAGACGAAGGACTTCAGTACGAACAACTGGCTTCTTTCGCTCGTCTCGTTCGGCGAATCGTGGCACAACAATCACCACGCCTTCCCAACGTCGGCAGTTCATGGGATCGGCAAGGGCCAGGTCGATGTCAGCGCAGGTGTAATCAGGTTCCTGCAGAAGGTTGGAATCGCCGACGACATCAAGGTAGCCACCGGCAAGCAAATCGATCGCAAACAAGCCACGAGTTGAACAATCGGTCGCGCTCCGGGCGCATGACCGGCCAAGAGCGCCGGGCCCAATTGCTCGACGTCGGCCGATCGGTGTTCGCGGAGCGCGGCTTCGAGGCCGCATCTGTAGAGGACATTGCGGCGAGAGCCAAGATCACCAAACCCGTGGTCTACGAGCACTTCGCCGGCAAGGAAGGTCTTTATGCCGTCGTTGTCGACCGCGAGGTGCAGCGTCTTCTCCAGCGAATTTCCCAGTCGCTGGAGGGAGACGATCCGCGTAGTCTGCTCGAACAGGCAGCTCTGGCCTTCTTGACCTACATCGAGGACGAACCAGAGGGATTTCGAGTCCTGGTTCGCGACTCTCCGGTAACCGGCTCCGCAGGGACGTTGCCGAGTGTTATCGGCGACATCGCCAAACAGGTCGAATACATCGTGCGCGACGAGTTCAAGCAACGAGGATTCGATCCAAAGCTGTCGGCCCTCTACTCGCAGGCACTTGTAGGCATGGTTGCCCTAGTCGGACAATGGTGGCTTGACGAAGGAGAGCCGAAACGCGAGGACGTTGCAGCTCACCTGGTAAACGTCGCGTGGAACGGTCTAAGGGGTCTCGAGTCGTCGCCGATCCTCAAGATCTCTGGGGCTAGCGAGAGCTAGCGAATCTTCCTCGCCTTCCAGACCTCCTCGGAGGGCCACCGGCGCGCCCAACCAGCCGTGACGAAGTCATAGTCCTTGCTCGCGTCTGCAGGCGGGCGTAGCTCAACCAGGTCCTCGATCTCGAATCCGTTGGCTCGAAGCAGGCGAATCCAGTCGCCGTGCCCTAGGTGAAACTCCACACTTTCGTCGAACGTCGTCTCGAAACGATGCATGCCGAAGTAGTCGTTCTTCAATCGGTCGTCGGCGACTTCGTCCTCCTGTGGAAGGCAGAGCACGAGGAGCATCCCGTTGACCAGGAAGACAAGCTCGCCGCCGGTTCGGAGCAGCCGACTTGCTTCCGGTATCCATTTGAAGGGGTCGCTCCAGATACTTGCCCCGTACTCGGAGACGATCACATCGAACGCGTCGTCTGCCAGTGGGACGCTCTCGGCCACGGCCTGGACCAGCGGGAAGCGAACGTCGAACTCCCGCTGCAAACGTGTGGCGGTATCTAGTTGAGCGGACGTCGGATCGAGCCCGACGGCGCGCCCACCCCTTCGCTGCAACCAGGACGATACGTACGCCGTTCCGCAACCAAGCTCGAGCACGTCACGATCCTCGACATCCGGAAGGAGACGCGCCTCAGATTCGGGGATGTGCCAGATTCCCCAAGTCACCTCATCTGTCGCCCAGGATCGCCGGCCCACCTTCTCGTACGCCGCCGACCACTCCGTCCAGACACGTTGATTCTGCTTCAGGTAAGAGGGTTCGCCCACTGGAGTCCCTTCCGAAGGAACCAGCCGAGCGAAATGCAACACCGGCTTACTCGACGGTTACTTCCTTGATCATGCCAAGCATCACATGCGGTTTCTTGGACGCCTTGTCGGGCACGAAGCAGAGCATGATGTAGGTGCCGGGGGTTAGTTCGGCATCCATCGTCCCCGTTTCCCCGGGCGCGGCCCCGGTGCCGCCTACCTCCCTGAACCACGTGGGCGGTTTCTTCGGCACACCCTTCCTCAACAAGGCGTGGACGTCGTCCATGGACTTGCCCTCGAGGAGCTCACCAAGTGCAAGCTCGTGCATCTGCTTGCCCTGGTTGTCCATTGTCAGCGTTACATCGCCGGCGGGCAACACATCGGGTCCTTCGAAGGCGAACTCCGTCGCCACGTAGGTCGCCCCGCCACCCTCGCCGGTTCCCTCGTCCGTTTCGGTTTCTTCAGCGTCGGTCTCTTCCGAGGTGCTCTCGTCGTCCGCCGATTCGCTCTGCCGCTCGTCTCCCGAGCCCGCTTCGTTGCCCGTGTCCGATCCACATGCAGCGGATACCAAGGCCAACGCGGCCAGCAAGGCCACGAGGAAGATCCCCTTCAGTCTCATTTCGCTTTCCTCCGCTCTTGTCGTTTGATCTGCCAACCATGGCACCAGAGCGTCCGGGAAACGTTACGAGTCCGAGCTCTCAGTCCCCTAACCGTTCCTCGAGCCGCTCCTCTCGCTGTTCGAGGCGCTCTCCTGGCGGTCCTCTTTGCCACGAAGACCGTGACTCCGACTATCGGGGGTGACAAACGAGAATCACTACCCCGGTTGCGCGAATCTGTATCTGTGGGACCCATGGACGTTGACCTGCGATCCCTTCGTCGACGGCGAACGAAGTCTCAACTGCTGGTGGGATCTGGGCCTGCCACTGTGAACGAGGTCGTTTCCCACCTGCTTGCCGTTCAGGCTCAGGACCTCCACTCGGCGCGATTGGCGTTGCGCGCGCGATGCTCTGGCATCACGGCCCAGGATGTGGACGGCGCCCTCACCGTTGATCGCTCTCTCGTCGTTGCATGGCTCGGTCGCGGGACCCTCCACCTTGTTCACAGGGACGATTACCCGTGGCTCCTGACCCTGACAGCGCCGGGACGCGCTGCATCCAACCGCCGAAGGTTGCGGCAGGAGGGCGTTTCCGAAGAGGACGCGGAGCGTGCTGTCTCCGTGATCGAAGCGGCTCTGGGTGAAGAAGGCCCGCTGTCGCGACCGGAGCTTGCCGAGCGACTAGCAGCTCACGGCATTCCAACCGCCGGGCAGGCAACACCACATCTGCTCATGCTTGCAGCGTTGCGAGGAATTTCCGTCTTGGGCCCGGTGAAGAACGGCGTCCACGCCTTCGTCCTGACCGAGGAGTGGGTGGGAAAGCGGCCCAGCTCAGCAAGTGCAGCCGACCGGCCGGCAAATCTGAAGCAACTCGCCGAGCGGTATCTCTGGGGTCACGCTCCCGCGGAGCCAACGGATCTCGCGGCTTGGTCGGGCCTGGGTCTGCGTGATGCGCGAGCTGCATGCGAGTCGTTGGCCGAGCGCGACGAGGAGGACGCTGAGCAGGCTTCGTCGCCGGTTCGATTACTGCCGTCCTATGACCCCTATCTCCTGGGCTGGAAGGATCGCAGCTTCATGGTGGCCGACGCCCACAAGCGTGACCTCCATCCCGGAGGAGGGGTCCTGAGAGCCACGGTTATCGCCGACGGTGAGGCAATAGGAACGTGGAGCCACCGTCGGAATGGAGCCAACGTCAAGATTTACGTCGATGCGTTCACCTCGCTCCCCACGGAAGTCGAGTCTCGTTTGGAACGGGAGATTCAAGACGTCGCGCGTTTCGAGGGGTTGGTTCTCAGCCGATAGCATTCGCTGGTGACCGAGCGCGTACTCTCTACCCGCGAGTTGAATCGAGCTCTACTAGCCCGGCAGCTACTTCTGAAGCAGCCCAAACAATCAATCACGCGGGCGGTGGAGCGCATTGCAGGTCTTCAGACACAGTACGCGCCGTCCGGCTACGTCGGACTCTGGTCACGCCTCGAGGGACTCCGGCGACCTGCACTGACGAATTCTCTCGAGCAGAAGCGCGTTATTCAGGCGAGTCTCATGCGGGTGACGATCCACATGGTTTCGGCTCGCGACTACATACTCTTCGCGGCCGGAATCCGAGGTACGAGTCGCAAGTGGTGGCTCAGCATTCAGCGTCACGCACTCGAGGCAGACGAGATGAAGAGGGTCGCAGCTTTGCTGCGAAAGCACCTCGCGCAGGGCCCGCTTCGCCAGGCGGAACTAGTCAAGATCATCACGGACGCCGGCTGGCCTCGAATGGCATGGTCGGGTGCCGGGCTGTGGCTGGACATGGTGCGCGTGCCGCCGTCGGGTACGTGGGAGCGCCGGCGCGCGGACCTGTACGGCCTCGCCGAGGATTGGATCGGGCCCCTCGATAAGGTCACCGAACAGGACGGGTTGGTGCATCTGCTGACCCGATACCTGCAGGGCTTTGGGCCCGCGACACTCAATGACGCGGCCAATTGGGCGGGGCTGCCGGTCACGAAGCTGCGGCCAGTCATGGAGCGTCAGCACCTGCGCCGCTTCCGCGACGAGCAGGGCAATGAGCTGATCGACTTACCGCGCGCCCCCCTACCCAACGCCGGCACGCCCGCTCCGGTGCGCTTCCTGCCGACCTGGGATGCAACGCTTCTCGTTCACGCGCGTAGGACGCAGATCCTTCCGGAGAGATATAGGAAGCTCGTTTTCCACACGAAGACGCCGCACTCGGTGCCGACATTTCTGGTCGACGGCGCCGTCGCTGGAACGTGGCGTTATGAGAACGGCAGGGTGAACCTCAATCCCTTTGCCCCACTGTCAAAGACCGCTCAACGAGCCCTGCAGCGAGAAGCCGAACGGTTGTCCGCGTTTCACGCCGAGTAGGACGCATCGCTTGGAAAATACTCGGCGGAAACAACCGCTACCCACTCGTTACGCGCTGAGGGAAGACGTAGCATCTAAAGAGCCATGGCACCACGACGCGGGTCATCTAGTGTCTCCGGAGAAGCTCTGGCTTCATCGCCCGACGCGACCGGCCTGCACGAACGCGACCACTTCGTTCAGTTCTACGACAATGATAGTTATCTAACGGAGTCGGTGTGTGACTTCATTGGTACGGGCCTCCTGAGCGGTGAAGAAGCCGTAGTGATAGCCACCAGGCCGCACCGGGAGAGTCTCGAAATCGCGCTTTCCAGGAAGGGCCACGATCTAATCGCGGCCCGCCTCGAGGGTCGCTACCTGACGTTGGATGCTGCTGCCACGCTGTCAGAGTTCATGGTCGACGGAGATATCGATTTCGCACTCCTCGATAAGACAATCGGAAACTCCGTTGCCCGTCCCACCGGCGGTGAGCGCGGACTTCGTATATACGGCGAGATGGTGGCGCTCCTCTGGGAGCGGGGAGACGTGGCCGCTGCGATCCGCCTGGAGGACTACTCGAACTCGCTGCTGGATTCTCAGCCAGTAACAGTGATGTGTGGTTATCCAATGCGGAGCTTCAGTCGCGAATCCGATACGGAGCCATTCAACGCTGTGTGCGACAGGCATTCCAGCGTTTTACCAACCGAGAGTTTCCTACTCGGCGGACCGAACGACCGGCTCCTCACCGTTGCCCGGCTGCAGCAGAGGATCACCGCCGACGAAACCGAGCAAACGGGTATGAGGCTCGAGCAGATGAAGCTCGAGGATGCGCTCGCGCGGCTCAAGGAGCTCGACATACTCCGCAACGACTTCGTAGCGATGGTCGTGCACGACATTCGGACACCGAACGCCGTGATCGCTGCCTTCCTCGACATCCTTCGCAAGGACTGGGAGACGCTAGACAGAGAGCGCATCGAGGAGCTGCTCAACAGGGCCATCGCCAACTCGACGCACGTAACACGGCTTGTCGACGACATCCTCACGGCGTCGCGCCTCGAGTCCGGCGACTTCACTTACGACGCTCGTCCCTTTGACATCGCCGAGATCATCTATCGCGCAGTGGGCACGGCGCGCGCGGTGAACGATGCGATGCGGTTCGAGGTATCGGTTCCCGATGGGCTCCCGAAGGCGCTCGGGGACGAAGCCCGGCAGCTTCAAATTCTCACCAACCTATTGTCCAACGCGGCGAAGTTCTCCGCTCGGACGAGCTGCGTAGCCGTCACTGCACGTCGCGAGGGATACCACCTGAGGATCGACGTGCGGGACGAGGGACTCGGAATCTCCAAAGTGGACCAGGCAAAGCTGTTCACACGTTTCTCACGAATCGAGTCACGCATCGAACCCAAGGTCAAGGGAACGGGACTCGGGCTCTACATCACCAAGGCGCTCGTAGAGGGCCAGGGGGGAACTATCTCCGTGACGAGCGAACCCGGCGTGGGTTCGACCTTCTCGTACACCGTCCCCGTCGTTCGTCGACGATCCTCCGACCGAAGGCGCTGATACACGATTGTTCGTCGCGTGGCACCACGGCACGCCTAGCCATTAAGTACTAGACTCGCAAGGCCTCGCACACGCCGTCGCGGAATCTCCGGGGGTGTCGTGGCACACGAGTGGAGACGGGTGGGCGAACCCTCGAGGACCCCGCTTCGTCACTAGAAACGGGGGGGACAACGGCGTCGCACGCAACAGCGGCCAGAAATGGCATCCGAGGCCGCGGCAACCGGACGATCCAGGCGGTCGTCCTGACCTTCGCTCTAATCGCCACGATGCTGCCCGCGGTGGGCGCGCTGGCTCAGGAAACCAACCAGGTCACGGGCCTAGCCGCCGAGCAGCAGAGTGGCTTCGCGACGCTCAGCTGGGAACCCGTTGCGGGAGCCCTCGACTACCAGATCGAGCGAACTCCGGTCGACGCGGGCGGCCAGCCCACCGGCCCGCCAGTGATCACGGGACTGTGGCGTCCCGACCGCCAGGTAAACCAGGACTCGCCCACCTTCGCCGACGCAGGCTTCAACCCAGGCGACCGCTTCCAGTGGCGCGTCCGGGCCCGGATCGGCGGGGTCGAGCAGCCCTTCTCCGCCCCCGTGTTCGGGACGACGCTACCCCCCTGGGGTGACCCGAACGAGCCTGGAGAGAACCTGCGCACGCAGTGGGAGGAAACCCAGGCGGTGCAGTTCACGAACGACGTGAACGAGTACGCATACACCGCGGCCCTCGACGAGGCGAGCGATCGAGTCCGCGTTGAGGAGATCGCACGCACGCATCTGGGCCGGCCGGTCAACATGTTGATCATCGGGCACCCGGCCCCCCCACCCACGAAAAAGGCGGTATCGAACTCTCCGGCGGTGCTGATCAACTGCAACGTGCACGGCAACGAGCCGTCGGGTCGTGAGGCGTGCCTGATCTTGGCCCGCCAGCTGGCGTTTGCGGACGATGCCCGCACGCTCGACATCCTGTCGACGACAACCGTCCTCATCGTTCCTTCGATCAACGGCGACGGACGAGCCGCAAACACCCGAGGCAACTCCCGAGGACAGGACCTCAACCGCGACTACTCGCTGATCCGCGAGCCCGAGACATTCGGGTTCGTCGAGATGATGCGCGATTACAGCCCCTTGGCGGCCTACGACGGTCACGAGTTCGGCAACAGCCGAGCGGGAGATCTCCCCATGCTGCCGCCCCGCCACCTCAACGTTGGCCAGTCGATCTTCGACCAATCCCAGGACATGATCGTGGGTTGGATGTACGAGCAGGGCGCGGTTGACGGCTGGTGGCCGTGTCCCTACGGGTGCACGGGTGGCGGAAACGTCGGCCTTAGCCAGGAGACGATCCTGCGCAACACCATGGGCTTGAAAAACGTAATCGGATCGCTGTTGGAGGCGCGCAGCTCAGGCGGGGTAACCCGCCCCGGCGAACTCAACACCCCGACCAACCGGCTGCGCAAGGGTTACTCGCAGCTGTGGACCTACAACAAGTTCCTCGACTACACGCACGCGAATCTGGCTGCGATCGAGCAGGCGGTCGAGGAAGCGATCGAGTTCCAGAAGTCGAACTCCGGTCGAATCGTGTTCCGGGGCTCTCGCACCATTCCCGATTTCCCTGAGCCCCACCCCGGCCAGGACCCACCACCCGAGGAGGTCCCCACACCGGAGTTGATCCTGGAGAATCCGCCGTGCGGATATCTCGTGTCCGATGAGCAGTACAACGCGCCGCGCGAGGATGGGTCGACGACTGTGGCCGAACGCCTAGAGGCCCATGGCTGGTTGGTCCGGCCCGAGCGTGGGGGAAAGCGGGATGGTCACCTCGTGCCCATGGCCCAACCGGAGCGAGGGCTGATCCCGCTGCTCCTCGACGCGCAGGCGGTCGAGGGAATGGTGGTTGCCGAGCGCATGTATCCCCCGCCGAAGTGGCCGGAGGACCGGCGAGTTCCTCCCAACCTGTGTCGGTACGAGGACGACTCGGCTACTGCTTCGGCCTCGACCTCCGACTCGGTGCTGAGAACGACGAACGATCTGGATTACGACACCCACTGAGGCTTGTTTCGGACCGGCGCGCCTGAGTGTGCGCCGGTCCCTCAGGGACTGCCATCAAACGACGGCAACTCGCCGAGCAGACCGTCGATGATATGGATCCTCGCGTTCGCTACCCGATAGTCCGCGCACACTGTTTCTGCCTGGTCGCCGAGACGCGCCATGCCGCCACGAGGGGTGATGTCGATTGTGTCCCCGGCGAGGGTCGTCACGCGGCCTTCGTCTAGCATCTGCGCCAGCGAGAGCTGGCCCTCGATCATGTGAGCTCTCAGAAGACCACGAAGCGCGCGTCTCCTGGAGATCAGCAGGTCGTCAAGCTCGTCTTCTGAGAACGTGGTCACGAAGGCTTCGTCCGTCGGCGCAAGGATGGTGACGCCCTGGGTCTCCCGAAGGCCGGCGGTAAGCCCGGAGGCCCTCGCGCCGGCCTCGAAGATCGTGAGCACAGGCACCCACTCGAGTGCCTCGTCGGCGGGTTCGGTCGCCAGCGTTTCGGGTCCACCCGGATCGGTGCCGGTCGGTAGCAGGTCACACAACGGTCCCGACACGGTTCCCGGGGATGCCTCCGGGCCGGTGGTCAGATCCGCTCCGTCGGAGCCGCCGCCGGAGTCCGTGCAACTCGAAATCGCGAACATCAATAGGAGCGCGATCAACGCGGGCCGGCTACCGGCGCGGAAACCACGGGCGGCCGTCGGCCGGCGCCTCACTCTCTCGCCTCGATCCTTACACCGGGATCATCGGCATCGGGGAGAACGAAGGCGAGCAAACGCGACCCCTCCTCGACCACTGCGGTGCTGTCGCTCCTCGGCAACTTGAAGAGCGGCTCGATGACCAAGGTCGAACCTCGAGCGCCGTCGATGCTCCAGAAACCACTGAGGAACCCATCGACCATGAATGTGCCCTTGAACGAACCTCTTGGGAACTCCACGTCCGCGTAAGTACCGGAGAAGATCCGGGAGCGATCCGCATGCCCCAGAAACACGTTGTCGTACTCGGGAAAGAAGCGGGGAGGGGCCGGAGTATCGGGGTCAACAAGCGGCGCGTCGGGAACATCCAAGAGCTCGCGGCCATTCTCGTCCTTGAAGGCGCGCAGGTCGAGCCCGTCCGTGATCTCCCGAAGCCTCGTCAGGCCACACCAAGCCTGAATGTCCATGACGGAAGCCGGACCAAAGGCCGCGAGGTAGCGCAGGACCATCTCGTCGGGTGTGGCTTCGGCTATGAGCTTCTGGTCGAGCCACGTTTCCGTGAGTGCCCAGGCCGCCTGACCGCTCTTGCCCCAGATCCCCCGAGGGGTCACCTGAACCAGTGACAACAGATAGGTGACGGCATAGGCGAGAGAGCCGGGATCATATTCCGGCCACCGCT
>Ga0299907_10001969_pt1 | contig 12296 bp, 16 predicted proteins | sample RVTome_16_FD_198680 | JGI IMG/M metagenome (GOLD analysis project Ga0299907, IMG submission 198680) | Soil microbial communities from uranium-contaminated site in the Upper Colorado River Basin, Wyoming, United States - RVT152D67 (version 2) ...
AGCGGCACCTACCACGAGCCCACCGTGCTCGTCGACGTGCCCCTGGAGGCGGAGATCCTCTGGGAGGAGACCTTCGGCCCGGTGCTGGCGGTGACGCCGGTGGCCGACCTCGACGCCGCCCTCGACCTCGCCAACCGTTCCCGCTACGGGCTGGACTCGGCGGTGTTCACCTCCAATCTCGATCAGGCCTGGCGGGCGGTCCGGGGGTTGGAATGCGGCATGGTCCACGTCAACGACGCTCCCGCCCACGGTGTCGGCCACTTCCCCTTCGGGGGTCGCAAGCCGGATTCGGGCATCGGGCGGGAAGGCCTGGGCTATTCGATCGACGAGTGCACCCAGATCAAGACGGTCGTGCTGCCGACGTAGGACCACGCCTCCCGGGGTGCTCCTGAAGACGCCATGATGGGCCGGTGAAGATCGGCACACTGCTTCGCCTCGGCCTGCATGACGTCGCCGCCCGGGGTCAGGTCCTCGGCGAGCTCTATGCCGGGCGGGGGACTGACGCGGGCGCCGCTCTGCGCCCGTCCTACGACGGGGTGGTGGACCAGGCCCAGGAGCTGGAGGCGGCCGGGTTCGACGCCGTGTTCAGCATCGAGTCGAGTCACGACGCGTTCCTCCCCCTGGCCCTGGCCGCCGGCGCCACCCGGCTCGAGGTCATGACCAACGTCGCTATCGCCTTGCCCCGCAGTCCCATTCACCTGGCCCATCAGGCCTACGACCTGCAGCTGATCTCCCGGGGCCGCTTCATCCTCGGCCTCGGTAGCCAGGTCCGCCCGGTGGTCGAACGGCTCTACGGCGTCGCCTGGTCCCGGCCCGTGGACCGGATGCGGGAAACGGTCCTGGCCGTGAGGGCCATCTTCTCGGCCTGGCAGGAGGGGACCTCCCTTGACTTCCGGGGCGAGTTCTCCACCCACACGCTCATGGACCCGGGGTTCAATCCCGGCCCCAACCCTTACGGGCTCCCGCCTGTCTATCTCGCCGCCCTCGGTCCCCGGATGACCCGGATGGCGGCCGAGGTGGCCGACGGCATACTCGTCCATCCCTTCGCCAGCGAGCGCTTCGTGCGGAAGAGGATGCTGCCGGCGGTGTCGGAGGGCCTGGCCGAGGCGGGCCGGAGCCGGCGGGAGTTCTTCATGGTGAGCAACGTCATCGTCTGCACCGGCCGCGACGAGACGGAGATGGCGGCCGCCGAGGCGGGGGTGCGGGCGCTCCTCGCCTTCTACGGGTCGACCCCCGCCTACCGCCCGTTGCTCGAGCTCGAGGGCTACGACCCGCTCCACCTGGAGCTCCACCGCCTGTCCCGGGAGGCCCGCTTCGCCGACATGGCCAGGCTGGTGGACGATGACGTGGTCGACCGTTTCGCCGTGCGGGCCGAACCGCACCAGGTGGGCAAGGCCATCCTGGCCAGCTACGGCGACATCGCCGATCGGGTGAACCTCTACCTGCCCTACCCGGCCGGCACGGACCTCCAGGCCGAGGTCCTCGCCGGCTTCAAGCGCTAGCGCTCTGCGGGTGCTTCGAGCCGGACCAAGCGGCCGTCCGGGTCTCGGACCGTCATCACTTGCGTGTTCCAGTGCGTGGCGGTCCAGTCGAACACCACGTCGACGTTCTCCGGCAGACGCGTCCCAGCCTGTCCGACGCCGAGATAGATGTCGACGCCGACCGGATCCTCCGGTGACTGCTCGGCGAGGAAGATGCGCGTGCCGTTCGGCGCCACAAGCTGGCCGCTGTGGTGATCGGTCTCGAAGTCGAGCTTGAAGCCGAGCGCCTCCCAGAAGGCGACGCTCTTTCCCCAGTTGTGCGTCTCGAGATACAGGTGCTCGAATCCCTGCGTGGTCATGGTCGTGCCCCCTTCGCCTTTCGGCCCTGTGAGCGCTCACTGGCCAGAAACTGGCGGAGCGCGTCGGCAACGATCGCGGAGAGCGATTGTTCCGTGTCAACCGCCAGGTACTTCACCTCGCGGATCAGCGACACCGGGAGGTAGACGTTGAACTGCTTGACCTCCTCGCTCATGCGAGTATGCTAGCACACTAGTACCCTAGTACACTAGTATCAACGGCGCCGTGAGCAAGAAATTGAGGGCGCTCGGCCGTCAGGGCGGGTCGGGTCCGGGCCAACTCGTGAGCCTGAGCCAAGGACAACTCGCCCGCCGCCACCGCCGCCTTCGTGTCCGGTACCGGCCCGGGTCTACGCGCATCGTTCATGTGCCCTGCTGTCTCCACGCGCAGGCCAAGCCGCTCGCAGCCGGTATCGACGGCACGCACTGTCATCGCCGACACCGCGTCCAGGCGATCAGCAGGCCCATCTCGAGCGGCATACGCGCAGCATGCGCGCGTCGGGCAGGGCGAATCCATGGCGGTTGCGCTCTCCGCTCCCTACCATCACGGGCATGGCCGCAGGCCGCGGTGCCGGATCGGAACGGCTGGTCGCCGTCGTGCTCTTCACCGACCTGGTCGCCTCGACGGAGCTGCGGGCCCGGGTGGGGGAGGAGACAGCCGAGGAGCTGCGCCGGGCCCACGATCGGCTGCTGACGCAAGCGGTCGAGGCGAACCATGGCCGGGTGGTCAAGGGCCTGGGCGACGGGATCATGGCCACGTTTTCCGGCGCTTCGGATGCGGTGGCCGCCGCGGCGGCCATCCAGCAGGCCGTGGACCGGCTGAATCGGTCCGCTCAGGCGGTGGCGGTGATAGAGGTCCGGGTGGGGATCTCCGCCGGCGACGTGACCATCGAAGACGACGATGTCCACGGGACGCCGGTCATCGAAGCGGCCCGGCTCTGTGGTGTGGCCGCCGGCGGGGAGATCCTGGCCTCGGAGATGGTGCCGTGGCTGGCCCGGTCGAACGCCGCCGCGCTCTTCACCCCGGTGGGGGAGTTGGAGCTCAAGGGGCTCCCGGACACTGTTGCGGCTGTTCGGGTCGAGTGGGAGCCGCTGGCGACCTCGGCCATTCCAATGCCGAACCTGCTGACCGACGTCGGTCGCATCTTCGTCGGGCGGGAGCCGGAGCTCGAGCGCCTGGCGCAGTTGTGGAAGGAAGCGGCGGCGGGGGAGCGGCGCGTCGCGTTCGTGGCCGGGGAACCGGGGGTGGGCAAGACCCGCTTGGCTGCCGAGCTGGCGGCGCGGGCTCATGACGAGGGCGCGACGGTGCTGGCCGGCCGCTGCGACGAGGACCTCGGCGTCCCCTACCAGCCATTCGTCGAGGCCCTCCGGCACTTCGGGGACCACATGCCTTCTGCGCAGCTGCCTGAGCGTTTGGGCCGCTTCGGTGGTGAGCTGGCCCGCCTGGTCCCTGAACTCTCAGAGCGGACACCCGACCTCTCGTCCCCTCTTCGGTCCGACCCCGAGACGGAGCGGTACCGGCTCTTCGATGCCGTCGCTGCCTGGCTCGGGGCCACCTCCGTCGACCAGCCGCTGCTGCTCGTACTCGATGACCTGCAATGGGCGGCAAAACCCACACTCCTGCTCCTCAGGCACGTCGTCCGCTCCGCCGACGTCCAACGGGTCATGCTGTTCGGGACGTACCGCGACACGGAATTGGCGCACAACCATCCTCTGGTGGAGGTCTTGGCCGACCTTCGCCGCCATGGCGGCGTGGAGCGCCTGTCGCTCCGGGGACTCGATTCCCTTGGTGTGACGGCCTACATGGAAGCGGCCGCCGGGCACACCCTCGACGACGACGACCTGGATCTTGCCCGCGCCGTCCACGAGGAAACCGAGGGCAATCCCTTCTTCGTCCGTGAGGTATTCCGCCACCTCACCGAAACGGGCGCCATCGAGCAACTCGGGGGTCGCTGGACGACGAATCTGCCACTGGCAGAACTCGGAATTCCCGAAAGTGTCCGAGACGTCGTCGGACGACGACTGGCCCGCCTCTCCGAACAGGCCAACCGGGCGCTGCGGGTCGCCGCCGTCGTCGGCCCCCAATTCGACCTGTCCGTGGTCGGGACGGCCGCCGGCCTCGACGAGGAGAGCGTCCTCACTTCTGTGGAAGAAGCAGGCCAGGCCCGCCTCGTGCTCGAGGCGACCACAGCCGGCAACCGCTACCGCTTCGCCCATGCTCTCGTGCGCGACACGCTCTACGGCGAGCTCTCGGCGACCCGGCGCGCCGCCTTCCACCGTCATGTCGCCGAGGCCATCGAGCGCGTGCATGGCACCGCTCTCGACGACCACCTTCCCGCACTGGCCCATCACTGGGCTCGGGCGGCCGCCCCGGCCGCCGACCTGCGGCGGGCAGTGGATTACGCCGCCCGAGCGGGAGACCACGCCTTGACTCAGCTCGCTCACGATGAGGCGGTTGCCTATTACCGGCAGGCTCTCGAGTTCCTCGAATCGGGAGGGGCAGGGACCGAAGACCCCCGGCATCTCGAGCTCCTCATCGCATTGGGAGAAGCGCAGCGGCGAGTGGGTGACCCATCGCACCGCGAGGTCCTCCTCACCGCGGCCCGAGTCGCACGCCAACGCGGCAACGCCGACGCCCTCGCCCGGGCGGCCCTGGCCAATAGCCGGGGAACGATCTACGCGACCGTCGGTTGGGTCGACGAGGAGCGCGTCTCTGCCCTCGAGGAAGCCCTCGCCCAAGTCGGGACGATGGACAGGCGGCTGCGAGCCCGGCTGCTCGCCACGCTCGCCCTGGAACTGTCATGGGCAGGCCGCGACCGGCGCATCCGCCTGAGCGACGAAGCGCTCACATTGGCCCGCCACCTCGGCGACCCCGCCACGCTGGCTGAGGTCCTTCTCGCCCGCTACTACGCCATCGTCGGCCCCGACAATCACCAAGAGCGGGCAGAGAACACCGCTGAACTTCTCGCCCTGGCAGACGACCTAGGTGACGCCTCCGTACATAGCCGGGCCCTGGCGTTGCGTTTCCGGGTAACGATCGAAGCCGGCGACATCGAGGAGGCAGATCGATGCCTCGCGGCCAACGAGCGGCTCATCGAGGACCTCCACCAACCGACGCTGCGCTGGTTCGTTGCCCTCCAACGAGCCGGTCGAACACTCCAGCAAGGACGCATCGAACACGCCGAACGACTCGCGGTCGAGGCACACCGTGCCGGCGAGACCGCTGGTCAACCCGATGCGGCCGCCATGTTCTTATGGCAGCAGTTCCTCGTCCGCTTCGAACAAGGGCGCCTCGCTGAAATGGTCCCCGAGCTCGTCGAGGGCGTCCGCGTGTTCGCCGCCGGAGACTCGTCAAGGGACTTCACCGTCCCGGCTTACCGCGCCATGGCGGCGTGGGCCTACGTCGAACTCGACCAGCCGGCAGAGGCCCGAGCCATGCTCGAACCCTTAGCGACGTCGAATTTCGCTGCGCTCCCCGTCAACACCATCTGGCTACGGGGCGCGACCGACAGCGCCGCAGTGTGCACCGTGCTGGGCGAGACGGAATGGGCCGCTGTCCTGCACCGGCTGCTCGTTCCCCACGCCGATCTCTTTCCCACCGCCTCCCTGGGTACGCCCACGGGCTGCGTCGCGCACACGCTTGGTCTGCTGGCCACGACTCTCGGCCGCCTCGACGAGGCAGACGCCCACTTCGTCGCCGCCCACGCCGTCCACGCCCGCATCGGCGCCCCCACCTGGCTGGCCCGCACCCGCCTCGAATGGGCCCGCATGCTCCTCACCCGGCGAGCACCGGGCGACGCCGACCGGGCCCGGGAACTGCTCCACCAGGCGCTGACCACCGCCCGGGAACTTCGCCTGGGCAACGTGGAGCGGCGAGCCGTCGCCCTGCTCCAGGACTGTCCCTGAGATGGGCCGGGCGATGGCGACGGTGCTGTTCACCGACCTGGTCGGGTCGACCGAGCTGCGGTCGCGGGTGGGGGAGGAGACAGCCGAGGAGCTGCGCCGGACCCACGACCGGCTGCTGACGCAGGCTGTCGAGGCCATCAGCGGCCGCGAACAGAGGAGGTTCGGATGACCGCCATGACCGCAGAGGCGAACCTTCGTCAGGCCCGCGAGACGACCGTCCGCCACCACTACGAGGCCGAGAACGGCCACGACCTCGATGCGCTGCTGGCAACCTTCTCCCCGTCGAGGGCCCGCTATGACATTCCCGCCTTCGGGGAGGCGGGACAGCCAGCCGACGCGGCCGCCGTACGCGAGATGTGGGAAGGCATCCTCGCCGTGTTCCCCGACGTCCACCACGAAGTCCTACGGCTGCGCCATGGTGACGACCACGTCCTCGTCGAATACGTCGTCACCGGCACCCAGAAAGCCGACTGGGCCGGGATACCGGCCACCGGCCGATCCTTCGCCATCCGAGCGGCGGCCATCTACGAATTCGACGGAGCAGAACTCGTCTGCGAGCGGGTCTACACCGACGTGGCCGACTGGGTCCGCCAGCTGAGCTCCACCACCTGAGGCCGTCACATGGTTCGGCAACGTGAGCATCCGACGTTCACCAGCCGAACTGGCGATGACAACCAGTTCATCCCCGCTCGACACAGACCGACTACTGGCGACCAAGGAGATCACATGATCGATGATGCGTTCGTAGCCGACGCCGTGGTCCACGGCTACCACTGGGGACCGGACAACTTCGCCATCCCCGAAGCGGCGATGACCTCGGCCGCCGGGTTCGGGTTCCACCAGTTCCTAAGCCCCGACTCGCCCGCCCGTCTGACGGAGAGTGAATTCGTCAGGGACTGGCCCACCGAGGACATCGAAGAGGCGCTGTTCGTCGAAACCGGCGTCGACCTCGTTTGCTATCACGGCACCCCCATCTACGACTTCTACCGGGACGGCCACTCCGCCACCCACAAGGGGTTCGAGTGGCGAGCCCGCGAACCTCATCGGGTCCTCGTCTACGGGGCGGCCAATCCCATGGAGGGAGCAGCGGCACTGAGACGACTCGAGGAACTGGCCGACCAGGGCGTCAACGGCATCAAGGTCTACGCCGCCCGGTTCTACCAGGGCCGCACCCTCGCTCAACCGCTCGACGACCCGGAATTCGGCTATCCGTTCATCGAAAAGGCCCTCGACCTCGGCATCCGGGTCATCGCCACCCACAAGGCGATCCCCTTCGGACCGGTCCGGGCCGAACCCTATTCGGTGGGTGACCTCCCCCAGGCCTGCGCCCGCTACCCGGAGATGAACTTCGAAGTCGTCCACGCCGGCTTCGCCTTCCTCGAAGAAACGGCACTGCTCGCCGCCTCCTTCCCGAACGTGTGGTTCAACCTGGAGGTGTGCGGCTCCTTCGCCGCCGTCGCCCCCCGACGCTTCGCCGAGCTCCTCGGGCCGTTCCTGCAATACGGCGCCGCCGACCGCATCCTCTTCGCCACCGGCTGCCCCCTCGTCCATCCCCTCCCCGCCATCCGCGCCTTGCTCGACTTCGAAATGCCCGAAGATCTCGTCAGCGGCATGGGCTACCCCCAAGTCACACTGGACACGAAACGCAAGATGCTCGGCGCCAACTTCCTGCGCCTCCACGGCATTGACCAGGACGCCTTCTTGCGCCGGGTCGAAGGTGACCGCTGGTCTGCGGCCCGTCGCGACAGCGCCGAGGTCGAACCATGGTCACATCTGCGGCGCCGAGGCATCGACGACCAGACAGCACATGCCGATGTCTGAAGCCCGTCCCTCCGAATCCATTGGCCGGGAGGCGGCGTGGGCGGCCATCAACGAGGTCATCGACCCCTGCAGCCAACTCAACGGCTCCCACCTCGGCCTCGTCGATCTCGGCATGGTCAAACACGTCGCCGTCGACGGACGATCGGCCAGGATCACGCTCCTCCTCGACGATCCCGTCTGCATCTACACCTTCGTCATCCAACACGAGATCCGCCAGGCGCTCGAACAGCGTGGCATCACCGACGTCGACATCGAAATCCGCGCCGATGAGCTCTGGACCGCCGAACGGCTCACCGACGTCGCGCGCGTTCGCCTCGGGCGTCGTTCCGGCTCCCGACACCCGACGCCGACGACGAACCCGGGATAGACAGACCGGCAGGCAGGGCATGGCCATCACGAAGAACCGGCCCGATCGTTTCGCGGCTTTCGCCCGATTTCTCGGCTTCGGCATCGGGGCACGTTCGTGCGCTGTTTCCTCCGCCGCCGGGTTCAGTTGGACGTCGCCCTCTCATTGACGTGGGACAACGGAGCGTCGACTACTGGACCTCGACGATCATCTCGATCTCGACGGCGAGGCCGAAGGGCAACTCGGCCATCCCCACCGCCGAGCGGGCGTGGCTGCCGGCCTCGGGCCCGAACACCTCGACGAGGAGGTCGGAGCAGCCGTCGATGACCGCCGGGGTCTGGTCGAAGCCGGGGGCGCAGTTGACCATGCCTAGCACCTTCACCACCCGGCGTACGGCGTCGAGGGAGCCGAGCTCCCGGCGGACGGTGCCCAGCAGGTTGACGCCCACCAGCCGGGCCGCCTCCCGGGCTGCGGCCAGGTCGAGGTCGGCACCCACCTTGCCCCTCGCCTTGACCCCGTCCCGCTGTGCGGGCCCATGCCCGGAGACGAAGAGGAGGTCGCCGCTGCGGACCGCCATGCGGTAGTTGCCCACCGGCTCCGATCCGACGGGGAGCTCGATGCCCAGCTCGGCCAGGCGGGCCTCCGCCCCCATCAGCCGGCGCCGCCAGCTCCCAGCCGGGCCACCTCGGCGTCAAGGTCCAGGGGATGCGAGGCGGTGCGGTCGGCGCCGGCCGGGACAAGATCGGCGGGCACGAACCAGGTCAGCTCGAACTCGAGCCCGTCGGGATCCTTGGCGTAGAGGCTGAGGTGGGTTTCGTGGTTGGCTTCCCCCACCAGCGCCCCCGCCTCCACCAGCCGCTGACGGAGGGCCACGAGGTCGTCGAGGCCGGCCACCTCCCAGGCGAGGTGGTAGAGGCCAACGGTCCGGCCCGCCGTCGACGGACCCGCCTGGTCGCCGATGGAGAAGAAGGCGATGTCGTGGTCGTTGTCCGATCCAGGGGCGTTGAGGAACGCCCACTTGCCGTCCGTGTCCGCCTTGAGCAGAGTGAAGTCCAACACGTCCTGGTAGAAGCGCCCCGTGCGCCGGGCGTCACGGACGTAGAGCACGGCGTGGTTCATGCCGGCGATGCCCACCGGAACCTCCCCGTCGACGACGTGTGCTACTGGATGACCTCGTAGATCTCCTTGTGGCCCGACCGGGCGTTGGTGTTGAACGCGTCGATGAGCGGCTTGGCCTGGGGATCGTCGAACACGGCCCGCTCCATGGCGAAGTAGGTGTCGAGGCTCTCCATCTCCACCTGGTAGACGACCGTGTCCATCGGCCCGGTGTAATCGACGTAGATCCGCCGGTTGGTGTACCCCCCCGCCGCCTCGAGCGCCTGGTCGAGCATCCTGAACGTCTCCACCACCTCCGGCGCCTTGCCCCGCTCCGCCGTGTAGATCTCCCGCAGCATGTACATGTCAGCTCCTCCCGCCCGTTGGGAGCCCTACGATCCGGCCTGCAGTCTAGGACCGGGAGCGGGGGTGGTGGCCGCCGCCCAAACGGTGAACGAGCGGCGACTCCGGCAGCGCCGGGAGGGCATCGGCGGCCTCGACACCGCCGACGTGGTCCAGCTGATCGGCTCCATCAGCGACCGCAAGGGGGTCGACCGCCGTCGCCGCCGCGGCCAGCTCCTCGGCTGGCGGGTCGGGGCCCGCACGCTCCACCCGACGTGGCAGTTCGACCCGCGACTCGGTGACACCCGCCCCGGGCTGACCCGGGTCCTCGCCGCGCTGGCCGAGGCGACCTCCGACGCGCAGACCGCCGATGCCCTCATGACCGCCCCGCGAGAGGATCTCGACGGGCGGACCCTCGCCGACCTGTTCGCCGCCGGCCAGCTCGAGTGGCTCAGGCGTAGCTGGGGGCCACCCCCATGACCCCCGCCCCACGAAAAGGCGACCCTGCCGCCATCGTGAGATGCGACCGTGACGACGGCATGTCGCGGCCGGGTCTTCCGCCGTGGACACCAAGAGATTCAGCGGGGCCGGTAGATGTCGGCGCGGTGGTCGATGCGGACCACGTTGACGGTGCATTGGTCGTCGTCGATCTCGTAGACGACGCGGTAGGGACCGCGGCGGGCGGCCCACAGACCAGCGAGCCCCCGCGGTGAGGGATGCCCAACCCGCCGGGGAGCGTCGAGGAGGGCTCCGACCATGAACTCGACGATGGCGGCGGCCACCCCTGCGGGGAGCCGGCCCAACGCCCGCTCGGCCGTCGCCGCCACGACCAGCCGATAGTCCGGCTCACTCACCGGCGCAGATATTTGGCCCGCAGCTCCTCGGTCGACACGACCCGGCCCCGGGCGACGTCCTCCCGAGCCTCCCGGATCTCCTTCAACGCCGCCGGGTCGGACAACAACTCCAGCGTGTCCTCCAACGCCGCCAGATCCGCCGGGCTCATGATCACCGCCGCCGGTCGCCCGTTGCGGGTCAACACCACCCGCTCATGCTCCCGCTCCACCCGATCGACGATCTCGGACAGGCGTGCCTTGATGTCCGCCAACGGCAACGTCTCTGACATGACTAGAATTATAGTCATAACGTGGACAGGGGACGAGGAATGTCCGGGTTGCGGGTCAGGCGGTGAGCCGCTCGGCTTCGACGAGCGATCGGCATCCTCATCGTGATGGCGGCCCATTGCCGTGGATGTGGCACTCTGACCGGGTGATGGCTGACATGGGCGACACGGCCGACTCCGAGGGCGAGAGCAGGGCCGAGGACGTCGCCGACCTGACCGCCGAACAGATCGTGGCCGCGGACACCGCCATGCTCCTCGACCTCGGCGAATCCGAGGCGCTCGCCGAGGGCATCGCCGCCCAATCCGGCGGCGGCGACACCGTCGTCGACCGGCGACCGTCGCCGGATGCAGACCCGGAGACCGATCAGGAACTGCCGGCGTCCTAGCAGCTCGCCCTCATGCAATGGCTCGTACACCGCGGCCGAGGCGGCGACGACCATTCGGAAGCGGCCCCGTGAGGCCGCGTTGCGGGTCCGGGACGGGGCCGCCGTCTCGTGCGAGGCGTCCACGGCACGGCGCAGCCCTGACGTTCAGTCGCAGAATTCCGGCGCTGTGTACGCCGATGCCCTCTCGGTCATCGACGGAGTGGCGTCCCGGCTCACCGACGAGAGACTCCGGCGAGCGTTCCTCGACTTCGAACACATACGGGACATCCGGCGAGCAGCCGAAGCCCATCCGTAAGAAGGCGGAAGCGCGCAGCGTCGCGGGCTGCCGATCATCAGGCGCGTGTTCGTGAGCACCCAGAGCAGTTCTGGTGCTGAGACCAAGTGCCTTTTCGGGTGCGAGAGTCGATCAGCCCAGAGCCTTGAGCCCCGCCTGAGCGACCTCCATGTCCTGGGTGTAGTGGCCGCCACTCACCCCGACGGCGCCGACGACCTGGCCGTCGACGTTGATCGGATAGCCACCGCCGAAGATGATCAGGCGGTCGACGGCACCGGGGATACCGGCGGCCAGTGGCGGGTCGTCCTTGATGAAGTCGTACCACTGGTCCGTCGGCATACCGAACGAAACGGCAGTGTAAGCCTTGTCTTGGGCGATCTGGACGGCGAGCAGAGCGGCTCCGTCCATCCGGCTGAATGCCTTCAGTGAGCCACTGTCGTCCACGACCGCGATCGACATAGGGGTCGAGATCTCGGCCGCTTTGGCTTCGGCAGCGGCGATGATCTGCCGGGCGGACTCGGCGGTGATGCTGGATTTCTGGAATGTGCTCATGCACACCTGCCCTTGGTTCGGTGTTGCGGTTATGGAAAAAGACCGCTTCGGCGTCGTTCGCCTTGACGACAGGCGGTCTGTCGCCGCCGCGACGCCCGGGGCGGTGCGGTCGACGGGCCGGAGAACCTCTGAATGGGCGTATCGACCGCAACGCCGCCCAACTCTAACTGGCGTCGGGATGACGGTGGGCGGGCTCGCTGTCGCCAAAACAGGACGGTGGAAGGGTGCGCTGCGCTTCGCCCCGCTCGCCGTCGGTCTCGCCATGACCAGAGCCACCGCGGCAAGTCGTGCCCGACCTGCCGTGCATGTGCGGTCGGGAGGCCCGGGGGCGGGCCCTCTGGCTGTCGTTCCGCGGCGTCTAGCGTGAAACTGTGGGAGACGGCGACCGATGACCTCGAACCCCGTCGAAACACGGGCCGGGACGATCGTTGTCGTCCCATCCCTGACCCTGCCGCTCGAGGACCTGCGCAGGGTCACCGGCATCGTCTTCTACGAGGAGCGCTTGCTGTGCTTCCTGCTGCTCCTGGCCGACCCCACCACCAGGGTCGTCTACACCACGTCGACTCCCATCGATCCGGCGATCATCGAGTACTACCTGCGCTTCGTCCCCGACCCAG
>Ga0299907_10001970_pt1 | contig 12295 bp, 9 predicted proteins | sample RVTome_16_FD_198680 | JGI IMG/M metagenome (GOLD analysis project Ga0299907, IMG submission 198680) | Soil microbial communities from uranium-contaminated site in the Upper Colorado River Basin, Wyoming, United States - RVT152D67 (version 2) ...
GCGACGCCGTTCGGCGCGAGCACCACCACGAGCCCCGCCGGCCTCGACAGCTTCGGCAAGGCGCAGCGGCGCAAGGACATGACCGCGATCGCGGTCGCGCACCACGTGCCGTACGTCGCCCAGGCGGCCTCGACGCACTGGCACGACCTGAGCGTCAAGGTCGAGCGCGCCGTCGCCGTCGACGGCCCCGCGTTCCTCAACGTCCTGAGCGACTGCCCGGTGGGCTGGGGTCACGAGCCCGAGCTGTCGCGGCATGTCGTCGACGCAGCCGTCGAGACGTGCTTCTGGCCGCTGTATGAGGTCGTCGACGGCAGGTACCGGCTGACCTACGAGCCACGGCACGCGCCCGTCGAGGAGTGGCTCGAGTCGCAGCGGCGCTTCGCGCACCTCTTCCGTCCCGAGAACGCCGGCCTCGTGCGGCGGATCCAGGAGCAGGTCGACGCCGAGTGGACGGAGCTTCTGGCCCGCTGCCACGCGGACGAAACCGCACCGGGGGCCTGGCCAGCTGCGAGCTAGTCGTCCGGCCCGGACGACTGCGCCGACGCAACGGGGGCCGCGTCACGCAGGTACACGAACCAGTAGATCGCGCCGACCATCAAAGCCCCGCCGATGACGTTCCCGATCGTCACGGGCACGAGATTCACCGTCACGAAGCGGTCCCAGGTGAGGTCCGTAAGACTCGGAACTGCGTCCTGTCCCGACACGAAAGCCGCATCGCTCTTCACGAGCAGGCCCATGGGGATGAAGAACATGTTCGCCACGCTGTGCTCGAAGCCGGCCGCGACGAACGCCGCGATCGGCGGGACGATCGAGAGGATCTTGTCGGCCGTCGTCCGGGCGCTGTAGCAGAGCCAGACCGCGAGGCAGACGAGCCCGTTGCAGAACGCGCCGAGCGCGATCGCCTGCACGAAGCCGAGGCTCGTCTTCGAGGCCGCGATCGAGAGCGCCTGCACCCCGACGGCGCCGTCGCCGAACTCGTACTGCTTCCCGACGAACAGGAGTCCCGCTGTCGCCATGGCACCGACGAAGTTCCCCAGATACACGAGCGCCCAGTTACGCGCCACCTGGGCGCTCCGCACGCGCCGGCTGGCCCAGGCCATCACCACGAGGTTGTTCCCGGTGAAGAGCTCGGCGCCGGCGACGACGACGAGGATCAGTCCCAGCGAGAATGCAAGGCCGCCGACGAGGCGCACGATCCCGAACGGAAGGTCGCCGCCGCCGGCCGTCACGGTCGTCGCGAAGATCGCGCCGAGCGCGATGAACGCTCCGGCGAGCACGGAGAGCGCGAACGTGTTCGCAGTCGACATGCCGACCTTGACCACGCCTACCAGCTCCGCTTTGCGGGCCATCTCGAGCGGCGGCAGCGCGTCGAGGCCGGCCGGCGTGAAGACCCGTTCGGACACGGTGTCGTCATTCGTAGCGTGATCACCGGACGGGAACCGACACAGGCGGAAGGAGTGGCGGCTCCAGTGGGTGTGCGTGCGCATCCGCCTTCGAGCCCTGCGAGAGTGAGGCCGTGAGCGAGCGGATCGGTGCCGGTCTCACGCTCGAGGGCAGTGCGGGACAGGTGGCCGTGTCCGACGTTCCCGTCGCGCATCCGACGGCGCGTAGCGTCGACGTCCGTGCGTCGCTCGTCGGCCGGCCGTTCGCGAGCGCCACCGAGATCGCGCTGCTCGAGGAAGAGCGTTTCGTCGCGGTCGTTCCGATCGAGCGCCTGCTCGCGTCTCCGGACGAGACGTCGGTCGGCGACCTCGCCGAGACGCCCGTGGTCGTCCGGCCCGAGGCCGAGCTCGAGGTCGCCGCACGCGCCGCCGCGCGAAGCGGCGGCCGCAGCGTCGCGGTGGTGGATGCGGGTGGACGGTTCCACGGCCTCGTTCCGCCCGGTCGGCTCCTCGAGCTGCTCGAGCACGAGCACGAAGAGGACCTGGCTCGTCTCGGGGGCTTCCTCCGCGGCGCCTCGTACGCGCGGACGGCCTCGCTCGAGCCGGTCGCCCGGCGGCTGTGGCACCGCCTTCCGTGGCTCGGGCTCGGTCTCGTCGGCGCGATGGCGTCGGCCGTCGTCGTCGGAGCGTTCGAGGACGAGATCCGCGAGCAGATCCTGCTGGCGTTCTTCGTGCCGGCGGTCGTGTACATGGCCGACGCGGTCGGGACGCAGACCGAGACCGTCGTCATCCGCGGAATGGCGCTCGGCATTCCCGTCCGGGCCGTCTTCGCGCGGGAGCTCCTGACGGGGCTCGTGATCGGCGGCCTCCTCGGCGCGGCGTTCTTCGCCTTCGCCTTCTCGATCTGGGGCGAGTCGGACGTCGCGGCGGCGGTCGGCATCGCCCTCGCGATCAGCTGCTCGATCGCATCCCTGGTCGCGATGGCGTTGCCGTACGGTCTCGCTCGGCTGGGGCGCGATCCCGCCTTCGGATCCGGCCCGCTCGCGACGGTCGTCCAGGACCTGCTCTCGATCGTCGCGTACTTCGCGGTCGCGAGCCTGCTCGTCAGCTGAGCGCTACGTGCCGGTCAGCGCCGAGGCGAGGGCGCCGATCGAATACGCGACGGCCGCGGCGAGCGCACCGACGAGGAGCATCTCGAGGCCGCTCCGCATCCAGCCGAGACGGGTGACCGCCGCGCGGGATGCGCCCACCGCGAAAAGCGTCGAGAGCGTCAGCCCGACGGCGACCGGGAAACGTGCGTCGTCCGAAAGCGGGACGAGGTAGGCGACGAGCGGCACGACGCCCGCGGTGACGAATCCGGCCACGGTCGCGGCCCCATGGCGAGCGGCTTCACCGCCGCTTGCGCGCTCGTCCGCGTTGGCGTACGAGCGCCGGGCGAGGAAGTTGCTCGCGCCCATCGAGAAGCCGTCGGCAAGGAGGTTCGCGAAGCCGAGGATGAGGATGATCCGTTCCGAGAGGTCCGCGCCGACCACGCCCGACACCACCGCGAAGGTCGTGATGATCCCGTCGTTCGCGCCGTAGACGAGATCCGGAAGGTAGTGGTTGATCAGGGCCGAGGCCCTCCGTCGCGTGAGGGGCTGCATCACGACCGCGCCACCTCCTCGAGCGTTCGGCCCGAGCGGCGGAGCCACGCCTTGCCGGCCTCGACGCAGGCGAACGGCACGAGCGCGAGCGCGACGACGACGCCGAGCTCGGCGGGGCCGAGCGGCACGGTGCCGATCGGGTCGTTCAAGGCCGGCAGGTAGAGGGCAACGAGCACGATGACCGCAGAGAGAACGACGCTCCCGATGAGATAGAGGTTCCGCGGCGCGTCCCACGCCGCCCGAATGGGCGAGCGCAAGGAGAAGACGAGCGCGAGCTCGGCGAACGCCACCGTCGCGAACGCCATCGTCCGGGCCTCGTCCGCCGCGTCGCTGCGGCCGACGAGGAAGGCGACGAGCGCGGCGAGGCCGACGACGACGCCGATGGCAGCCAGCACCCCCCAGGCGCGAGGCGGAAAGAGGCGGTCCCCGCGCTCGGGCGGCCGGCGCATGGTGTCGGCCGCGGCCGGGTCGCGCGTGAGGGCGACGGCGGGCAGCCCGTCCGTGAGCACGTTGACGAGGAGGACCTGCACGACGGTCATCGGCACTCCGAGGCCGGCGGGGATCGCGACGGCGAACAGCGCGACCTCGCCCAGGTTGGCCGACAGCAGGAAGGCCACGAACTTCCGGATGTTGTCGGCGATCGCGCGCCCTTCGCGGATGGCCGCGACGATCGTGGCGAAGTCGTCGTCCGTGAGGACGAGGTCGGCCGATTCGCGGGCGGCCTCGGTGCCGTCGCGCCCCATCGCGACGCCGACGTCCGCGGTGCGGAGCGCCGGCGCGTCGTTGACGCCGTCCCCGGTGACGGCGACCACCTCCTGCTCGTCCTGGAACGACTCGACGAGGCGCAGCTTCTCGGCAGGCGTCACTCGAGCGTGGATCGCGGACTGGGGCAGGCCGAGGGAACGACCGATCGCACGGGCGGTCAGCGGGTGATCCCCGGTCATCATCTCCACGCGCAGGCCGGCCGCGCGCGCCTCCTCGACCGCGTCGTGCGCCGTCGGGCGCAGCGGATCCTGCAGCGCGAGGAGCCCGACCACGCCGAGCTCGAGCTCCAGAGCCTCGTCGTCCACCCGCCCAGCGGGCACGGAGCGCTCGGCGACGGCGAGCACCTTGAGCCCTCGGGAAGCCCACTCCTCCGCCACCGCCTCGAGCGAGGCGATCTCGTCGGCCGACGCCGTCGAGCGCTCGAGCACGACCTCCGGCGCGCCCTTTACGTACAGACGACGCCCGTCGCCCTCGTCGTAGACGAGAGCCATCCGCTTGCGCACCGGATCGAACGGCAGCTCACGCAGCGGGCGCGGCGGCTCGAGCACGGCGCCGGTGAGACCGCGCTCGTGTGCTGCGAGCACGATCGCGGCGTCGACCGGGTCGCCGACGGGCCTGAGATCGCCCTCCTCACCGAGCAGGCGCGCGCTCGACGCGAGGACCGCCGCGGTCAGCAGCTCGCGCTCGCTCCGCCCGCTCGCGGGCAGCGCGTCGGCCAGACGCAGCCGATTCTCGGTCAGCGTCCCGGTCTTGTCCGAGGCGATGACGGTGGCGCTCCCCATCGTCTCGACCGCGGTCAGCCGACGCGCGATCGCGCCGCGGGCGGCCATCTCGCGCGCACCCAGCGCGAGCGCGATCGTCACCGTCGCCGCAAGCCCCTCCGGGACCGCCGCGACGGCTACGGAGACTCCGACCAGGAACGCTTCCTCGAGCGAGGATCCGCGCGCGAGCATCGCTCCGCCGAGCGCGAGCGTAACGACGATGCCGAAGGCGACCATCAAACGCGTGAGCGCGCCGACCCGACGCTGCAACGGCGTGAGCGGCTGCTTCGCCTGCTGAGCCAGGCCGGCGATCTCACCGAGCTCCGTCGCCGAGCCCGTGGCGGTGACGATCCCTCGGCCGCGCCCGCGTGTCACCGACGAGCCCGCGTAGACCATCGACGCGCGCTCGGCGAGCCCCGTCTCGAGCGGAACCGCCTCGATCGACTTGTCGACCGGCACCGACTCGCCGGTCAACGTCGACTCGTCGATCGCGAGCCCCGCGGCGGCCACGAGCCGCGCGTCCGCCGGGACTCGCTCGCCCTCCCGAAGCACGAGCAGGTCGCCCGGAACGAGCTCCTCGACGCCGAGCTCGCGCTCGCGCCCGCCTCGGATCACGCCGGCGTGCTCCTCGAGGACCTCTCGGAGCGCGATCACCGCGCTCTCGGCCCGGGCCTCCTGGACGTACCCGAGAAGCGCATTGAGCAGGACGATGGCGGAGATCGCCAGCGCCTCGATTCGCTCGCCGATCAGCGCCGAGACCAGGACGGCGCCGAGCAGAAGCCCGACCAGCGGATCGGCGAACTGGCGCAGCGCGATCGCCGCGTACGGCGGGCGGCGCGCGCGAGGCAGGCGATTCGGGCCGAACCGGCCGAGGCGCTCCTGCGCCTCGGCGTCGGTCAGCCCACGCTCCGGATCGGACACGAGCCCCCGCACGACATCATCGACCTCACGCGCGTGGGGCGCTCTCATCGGCTTCGTCCCGTGCGAGTGCCGATCAGTCGGCCGACGCCTTGCCGAGCTGAGGAGCGTGCTGTCTGGCGAGGTCGAGGGCGATGGCCAGGATCAGCAGTCCCGCCCACCAGTTCACAGGATCGAAGGTGAGGGACTCGTTGTCGCCGACGACGTTGAAGAGGAGCCAGACGGCGAACCAGATCAGTGTCAACGGACGTGCCTCCTTTGGTCGACTCGAGCGTACGAGCTGCCGGGGGAGCCCGCTTCACGGGTCCTGCGGAACGAGCTGCGGAAAACCCGCAGTCTGAGCCGTGTTCTCGCGGTTCCTCCCGCGCACCATCGGCGCCACCATCGTGATGTCGATCGAAGACACCGAGCCGCTGGGGGTTCGCGATGGAAGAGACCGGTACAGCGAAGGTGCTCATCGCCGGAGGCGGCGTTGCGGCACTCGAGGCCGCGCTCGCGCTGCAGGCCCTCGCGGAGGACCGCGTCTCCGTCGAGCTCCTCGCTCCCGAGCCGCAGTTCTGGTACCGGCCGCTCGCGGTCGCGACGCCCTTCGGGCTCGGCGAGGTGCGGCGCTTCGAGCTCTCGGCGCTGGCCGCCGAGGCGGGCGCGACGTTCACGCTCGGCGAGCTCGGCTCGGTGGACGCGGCCCGCCGACTCGCGTACACGTCGGCCGGCGCGGCGATTCCGTACTCCATGCTCCTCCTCGCCTGCGGTGCCGTCCCGAAGCCCCCGATCGACGGCGCGATCACGTTCCGTGGGCCTGCGGACACCGAGCGCATCGAGCGGCTGCTCGCCGAGGTGGAGGCGGGCGATGCGCGACGCGTGGCCTTCGTGGTGCCGGGGGGCGCCGTCTGGAGCCTGCCCGCCTACGAGCTGGCGCTGATGACCGCGGCCTGGGTCGCCGCGCGACGGATCCCGGACGTCGAGGTCGGCGTCGTCACTCCCGAGGACGAGCCGCTTTCGCTCTTCGGGCGAAAGGCGAGCGGCGCGATCCGCGACCTCCTGGAAGAGCGTGGGATCGTCCTTCATGCCGGCGCATACCCGGCCGAGGCCAGAGCCGGCGAGCTCCTGCTCGTGGGCGGCGGGATCGTCGTCGCCGATCGCGTCGTCGCCCTTCCCCGACTCCAAGGCCCGAGAATCGGAGGGATCCCGCAGACCTTCGAAGGCTTCGTCTCGGTCGACGAGCACGGTCGGATGGCCGGCGTCGCCGACGTCTATGCGGCCGGCGACATCACGAGCTTCCACGTCAAGCAGGGCGGTATCGCCGCTCAGCAGGCGGAGGCCGCTGCGGAGGCGATCGCGTTCCAGGCGGGAGCCGAGCTCGTGCCTCGGCCGTTCAGGCCGGTCCTGCGCGGGCTGCTCCTGACCGGCGCAGGACCGAGATACATCCGGAGCGAGCTCACGGGCGGCGCCGACGAGGCGTCCGAGATGGGCGCAGAGCCCCTCTGGTGGCCGCCCGCGAAGATCGTCGGTCGCTACCTGGCTCCGTTCCTTGCCCGGATCTCCGGCCTCGGAGCGGCAGCGCCCGAGCCCGCCGAGGACGAGGGCGTGACGGTGGAGGTCGAGCTCGACCTCGATCCGGCGGAGCACCGGCGAGACCGGCTCCTCGGGTCTGCGCTCGCAGACGTCGCGAGCGACTCGGACGAGACGGTCGCCGACGTCATGGCCGCGGACCCGCTCGTGGTTGCGCCCGAGGACACGCTCGGCGAGATCGCGGAGGCGATGGCCCGCCGGGACGTCGGCTCCGCGCTCGTCGCCGAGTACGGGCAGCTCATCGGAATCCTTACCTCCCGCGACCTGTTGCAAGCGCTCGCCGGACGTATCCACTCGAGCGATGCCAGGGCCCGCCAGTGGATGACGGTCGATCCGATCACCGTCTCGCCGACGACCGCGCTCGACACGGCGGCCCACCTCATGAAGGAGCTCCACATCCACCATCTGCCGGTGGTCGAGGACGGACGAATCGTCGGGACGGTCGGCCTGCGAGACGTCGTGCGCTCGAGGTTCGGCGCAGGAGTCGGTCTCGGCTTCTGAGGCCTCTCGAGACCGTCTGCGGCAAAGCCGCAGGCGGTCTCGGTGGCGGGCCGGATGCGATCGAGCGCGCACGCTCCTACGTTGCGTGGACATCGAGCTTTCGAGAGGAGCCATCCATGGCCAGCTACCAGGCGGCATCGCCGTATCCATCGGGGTCGACGGAGCGTCAGGGCTCGAGCGTCCTGCTCGGGATCGTCGCGCTCTTTCTCGGGATCGCGGTCGCGATCCTCGCGATCGTGGCCGTCGTCCTCGTGAAGACGGCCGACGACGCGCGAGACGATGCGAGGCTGGCTGCCGGGTCGACCGACCATTCGGCGCAGTCCGCAGCGGCGGACGGCGCCGTCAGCCTGCCGCTCCAGAGCTTCGCTGGGGCGGTCCCCGAGAACGCCGAGGCGCTGGCGGAGGCGCATGTCGCCTACAACGCTTCGCTGCCCCCCGTCCCGGCCGGTGACGTCGTGAAGGTCCAGATGACGCTGAAGGACATGGTCGTGGAGGTGGCGCCGGGCGTGAAGTACAACACCTGGGCGTTCGACGGACACGGTGCGCCGGGCCCCGTCGTCCACGTGCGCGAGGGCCAGACGGTCGAGATGACGCTCACGAACGGCGGCGCCATCCCGCACTCGATCGACTTCCACGCGGCTCGAATCGCTCCCGACGTGGCCTTCCGCGACGTCGCTCCCGGCGACTCGTTCACGTTCCGGTTCGTGGCCGGCGATCCGGGCGTCTACATGTACCACTGCGGCACGAAGCCCGTGCTCGCGCACATCGCGAACGGCATGTACGGCGCGATCGTGGTCGATCCCACAACGCCGCTGCCGAAGGCCGACAGGGAGTACGTGCTCGTCGCGAGCGAGTGGTACCTGAACGCGGACGGGATTCAGGAGCCCGCGAATCTCGACATGGCGAAGGCCCGCGCGATGCAGCCCGACTGGACGACGTTCAACGGCTATGCGAACCAGTACGTCACGCATCCGCTGACGTCGAAGCCGGGCGAGACCGTGCGCTTCTACGTCGTCGCGGCAGGCCCGACGCTCGACACCGACTTCCACGTCGTCGGGACGATCTTCGACCGGGCCTGGGTGAACGGCGACATGACGCAGTTCCAGCAGGGCGTCCAGACAGTGGGCGTGCCCGCCGGCGGCGGCGCGGTCTTCGACGTGAAGATCGACGAGCCGGGCATGTACCCGTTCGTCTCGCACGCGTTCGCACATGTCGACCTGGGCCAGGTCGGCTTACTCAAGGTCGGGAACCCGAAGGGCACCCAGACGCACTAGTAGGGGGCATCGCTCCGTCGCCAGGACACTGCGGGGAATCCGCAGCGCGGATCCGAGCCGCCGACGATGTCTCGATCGCGGTAGCGGGTAAGCCTGGCCGCGACCCCACTCGAAAGGAGACCCGATGAAGGCTCTCGTCTACCACGGCCCCGGCGAACGTCGCTGGGAGAGCGTCGCCGATCCGACGATCCAGGAGCCGACGGACGTCGTCGTCCGGATCGACTCCTCGACGATCTGCGGTACCGATCTCCACATCCTCAAGGGCGACGTGCCCGAGGTGGAGCCCGGCACGATCCTCGGCCACGAGGCGGTCGGCACCGTCGTCGCGAAGGGCGACGCCGTCACGACCCTCGCCGAGGATGACCGCGTCCTCGTCTCGTGCATCACGTCGTGCGGCCGCTGCCGGTTCTGCAAGGAGGGCCATTACGGGCTCTGCACCGGCGGCGGCGGCTGGATCTTCGGCCACCTGATCGACGGCCTGCAGGCGGAGCTCGCCCGCGTGCCGTTCGCCGACACGTCGGTCTACAAGGTGCCCGACGATCTGTCGGACGAGCAGGTGCTCTTCCTCGCCGACATCCTCCCGACGGCGTACGAGGTCGGCGTCCTCAACGGGCGCGTGGAGCCGGGCGACACGGTCGTGATCGTCGGCGCCGGGCCGATCGGGCTCGCGACGATCATGACGGCGAAGCTGCACACCCCCGGCCAGATCGTGGCCATCGACCTCGCCGACGCGCGGCTCGCGAAGGCGCTCGAGTTCGGCGCCGACGTCGCCGTCAACAACGGCAGCGAGGACGCGATCGCGCGAGTCATGGAGCTCACCGACGGGCTCGGAGCCGACGTCGCCATCGAGGCGGTCGGCGTCCCGGAGACGTTCGAGCTCTGCACCGAGCTGATCCGGCCCGGCGGCCGCATCGCCAACGTCGGCGTCCACGGCCATCCCGCGACGCTCCACCTCGAGAAGCTCTGGATCCGCGACGTGCTGATCACGACCGGCCTGGTCGACGCGTTCACGACGCCGAAGCTGCTGAGGCTGATCGCGAGCGGGCGGCTCGATCCGACCACGTTCGCGACGCACCGGTTCGCGCTCGAGCAGACGATGGACGCGTACGAGGTGTTCGCCGACGCCGCGGAGACGAACGCGCTGAAGGTCGTCCTCGAAGGCAGCAAGCACCGGCAGCTGGTCGCCGCCGGCAGCGGGGCAGCAGCCGGCGCACGGGTGGCGTGAGGGCCGCAAGATGAGCACGGCGACGACGAGCGAGCACACGCGGCAAGGCACGCGTCCCGCAGCGGATCGTCGTCGGGGTCGACGGCTCGCTGGAGTCGGCTCACGCCTATGCAGTCGCCCGCGAGCTCGCGGGCCGATTCGGCTCGCACTACCGGGCGATCGTCGACCACGAAGGCAAGGCCGTCGACATGGAGCTCGTCCGCGCCATCACCGGCGACGGCGTCAAGGAGACCGTGCACGAGCCGGTCCGGGCGCTAGTCGGAGCGAGCGGGATCGTGGACCTCGTCGTCGTCGGCAGTCGCGGACTGCACGGCCTGAAAGCGCTAGGTTCGGTCAGCGAGCGAGTGGCGCACCAGGCGTTGTGCTCGGTGCTCGTCGTCCGCGAGGCACCATGGCAGCGAATCGGAGAGCAGGAGGATCCTCGCGCGTGACAGCGGCGCCGGTGGCGGCCGACGCCGTCGACGTCATCCTCCGCGACGGGAGCACGCTTCGCCTGCGTCCTCCGGGCGTGGCGGACCGGCAGGCACTCGTCCGCTTCTTCGAAGGGCTCTCCGAGCGCAGCCTCTACCTCCGCTTCCACGGCCGCCCGACCGTCGACGCGCGGCTCGTCGAACCGGTTCTCGACCCCGATTGGGTCGACCGCGGGGCGCTGGCGGGGTCGGTGACCGAGACGGGCGCGGATCGGATCGTCGCCCTCGCGAACTACGTCCGACTTCGCGATCCGCGGAGCGCCGAGGTGGCGTTCACGGTCGCCGACCACTACCAGGGGCGCGGAATCGGAACGAGGCTGCTCGAGCAGCTCGCGGCACGGGCCGCGGCCGAGGGGATCGAGCGGTTCGTCGGCGAGGTCATGGCCGACAACGCGGCGATGATCAAGGTCTTCGAGGGAGCGGGCTTCGAGGTCACGAGAACGCTCTCGGGCGGCGAGGTGGAGATGACCTTCCCGATCGCGCCGACGGCCGACTATGCCTCGCGGGTCGAGGCGCGCGACCACACAGCCGTCGTCGCGTCGCTGCGCCCCTTCTTCGAGCCTGGCTCGGTCGCCGTCCTCGGCGCCTCTGCACGCCGCAGGACGATCGGCGGCGAGCTCTTCCGCAACATCCTCGACGGGGAGTTCACCGGTGCCGCGTATCCCGTGAATCGCAACGGCGACTCGGTCGCGGGGGTGCGAGGCTACGAGTCGGTCGCCGACATCCCTGACCCGATCGACCTCGCCGTCGTCTGCGTTCCCGCGGCGGCGGTGCTCGAGGCGGTCGAGTCGGTCCTCGACGCGGGCGTTCGCGCCGTCTGCGTGATCTCGGCCGGCTTCGCGGAGATCGGGTCCGAGGGGGAGGAGCGCCAGCGCGCCCTCCTCGGGCTCGTCCGAGCCCACGGGGCACGCCTTCTCGGGCCGAACTGCCTCGGCATCTCCTCCGCCGCCGTGCGACTGAACGCGACCTTCGCCTCGCGCGCCGCGCCGCCCGGAAACCTCGGGTTCTCGTCGCAGAGCGGAGCGCTCGGGCTGGCGTTGCTCGAAGCGGCCGAGTCCCGCGGTCTCGGGCTCTCCGCCTTCGTCTCCATTGGGAACAAGGCCGACGTCTCCTCGAACGACCTGCTCGAGTGGTGGGAGGACGACCCGGCGACGGACGTCGTGCTCCTCTACCTCGAGTCCTTCGGCAACCCGCGCCGGTTCGGGACGCTCGCGCGGCGCGTCGCTCGAACCAAGCCGATCCTCGCCGTCAAGAGCGGCAGCACGGGCGCCGGCGCTCGTGCCGCGAGCTCCCACACGGCCGCGCTCGCCGGGTCGGAGGCAGCCGTCGACGCGCTCTTCCACCAGGCGGGAGTCATCCGCGCCGGCTCGCTCGAAGAGCTCATCGACGTGGCCGCCCTCCTCTCGTCGCAGCCCATGCCGCAGGGACGCCGGGTCGCGGTGGTGACGAACGCCGGCGGTCTCGGAATCCTGTGCGCGGATGCGTGTGAGGCCGCGGGCCTCGAGCTGCCGCAGCTCGGCGAGGAGACGGTTCGCGCGCTCGCATCCCTGCTGCCGCAGGAGGCGAGCCTCGGCAACCCCGTGGACATGCTCGGGTCGGCGTCGGAGTCCTCGTACGAGGCCGTGCTGCCCCTGGTGCTCGCCGATGCCGGCGTCGACGCGGTGATCGCGCTCTTCGTCCCGGCGGTCAGCGCGTCCGCCGAGGACGTCGCGGCAGCGATCGGCCGCGCGAACGCAACGGGCGGCGGCTCCAAGCCCGTGCTCGCGGTGGTGATGAGCGCCGAG
>Ga0299907_10001971_pt1 | contig 12293 bp, 8 predicted proteins | sample RVTome_16_FD_198680 | JGI IMG/M metagenome (GOLD analysis project Ga0299907, IMG submission 198680) | Soil microbial communities from uranium-contaminated site in the Upper Colorado River Basin, Wyoming, United States - RVT152D67 (version 2) ...
TGAAGCGCCTCGTGGCGCCGCAGCGCGTCGAGCAGGCGTCGCGTCGCGTCGATGTCGTCCATCGGGCTGCCGGCACGACCGACATAGCGCATCGTCTCAGCATCCCCGTAGATGGCGTGCAGCCCGGCGAGGTCCGCATCGGCCAATGAGCGGAGCCGAAGTCGATCCGTCTCGACCGGCAGGGCTGCGCGGGCCGGCCTGAGGGTGCGCCGCAGGGTGAGGTCGCAGTCGACGGTCTCCCCGCCGCCGACGATGACGAAGCCGCGCCGGTCGTAGAACGCGCGGCCCCGCTCGTTGCGGGAGTGGACGTCGAGCTGATAAGTGTCAACGTCAAGCCGTGACTCCAGCTCGTCGAGGAGCGCCGAGCCGGCGCCCGTGCCGTAGTGCGCGGGGTCGGCGTAGATCCGCCATAGCTGCGGCCCGCGCTCACCGACCCCGTAGTGCGCGTAGGCGACGATCTCGCCGTCCCGCTCCGCGACGAGGAAGTGGGCATCGTCGCGGGCGCTCGCCCGGTCCGCCGCCGACGCGAGGGCATCCGGCGCGTAATTGGTGGCCAGGAACTCGTCGATGAACTGCGGCTCGAAGATCCCGCGGTAGGTGTCGCGCCAGCTCGCATGGGCGATCTCGGCGATCCGCTTCGCATCGCCCGGTCGAGCGTCCCGCACGGTCGTCGGCGTCATCCCGTGATGTTACCGAGCGCCGGCCGCGAGGACCTCGTCGGCGACCTGTCGTGTGGCTCCGCGGCCCGGCAGGCGCTGAAGCGCCTCCACCGCACCAGGCTCGAGGGCCTCGGGATGCTGCGGCACGAGCTCGCGAAGCAGGCGCAGCAAGGCCACCAGCTCAGCGGGTCGGACCGTCTCCAGGAACGGCAGGGCCGCTCCGACACCCACGATGACGGTGGCTGCGTGCGCCGACGACACGGCGGCGACGTCCGTTAGCGCCTCCGCCCAGCGGCGCGGGCGGGCACGGTCGATGGACACCGTCGATCGAAGCGCGTCTCCGAGGGCCGCACCATCGAGCCGTCCCTCGGCGATTGCCGAGATGGCGACGTCGGCCGCCAGGCCGCGCTCGCCACGCTCCTTGGCCCCCAGCCCCAAGCCAACCAGCGCCCGGGCGACGCTACCGAGCTCCACCCACGGATCGAGCAGCGGCTCGAGGTGGATGCGATTCGTCCACTCCGCGCTCCACCAGTCGATGTTGCGGCCGATGACCACCGCGCCCACGGCTGCCCAGCTCTCGACGCCGGCCGGCCAGATGGTCCCGACCCAACGACACATCGCCGGATCGGCGCTCGCCTCGTACCCGGCCGGAAACGGGGCGACGAGCATGACGGTCGCGGGCTGGTCGTCGTTGAGCTGTGCGGGGGCGGGTGGATCGAGGGCCAGGTCCAGGCCACCGGGGACCTCGTTCCACGCCCCCGCCACGAACGAGATTCTCGCCACACGCCCCCCGTTTGGCCCGAGCCGGGGATGGCGGGCCATCACGGCCGGATCGTCGCCTCGCGGCAGCCGCCCGCGGGCGGCCGCGGCCCAGATGGCCGGCGTGTCACCAATGACCTCGCTACCCCCGAGCGCGTGCCGCAGCGCCGCACCCGGCTCGCCATCCAGGTCCGCGGCACCGGCGAGCGCCGCCGCTCGACCATCGGGGCCCACCCTGAGGAGGGCGGCGACGAGATCGAGATCCTCCGGAGGTTCGGTCCGCTGCCGGAGTCGATCGACGAGGACCGAGGGCTCGATCCAGCCGCCGCGGTGGGTCGGCGTGGCGAGAAGCTGCATCGGCCGACGCTCGCCGGCCGCCCGCGCCACCGCCATCAGCCGACGGGCGAGGAACCGATCGGCACCGGCCCCCAGGTCCTCTCGTCCGCCGAACCAGGGTCCGGGCAGCCCGAGCACCGCGCCACGCTGGCGCCGGAACCCGGCGGCGAGGCGTGGCGGCTCAATCGGTTCGCCGTCGAGCCAGGAGAGGACGAGCGCTGCGATGTCATGCCGGAGGTCGGCCGCCTGGCGGTCACCCAGACCCCGCTTCCGCACCGCGGCCGCACGACGGTGCAGCGGCCGGACGAGCCGATCGTCGTCCAGGCTCGCGGAGAGACAGGCCAAGCCGTCGAGCGCGCGCTCGACGTCGTCCGGCGCCTCCGCCGACTCGAGCAGGCCGCTGAGAAGCTCGACCAGTTCGACCACATCGGCCACCGGCTCAATCGCCCGCGCAGGATCGGTCGGCGAGGCGGGTGCCGGCACCGTCGGCGCGGGCGCCGAGGATGCCGTCGCTGGCGGCACCGTTGCTCTCCCGGCGAGCCCTTCGAGAACCGCCCCCGCCGCGGAGCGTCGCGACGCCGCGATTCCGTCCATGCGCGATTGCAGCACCTCGGCGGCCTCGGGGTCCGGTCCCTCGGCGAGCGCGGCGGCCGCCGACAACGCCGAGCCCTGTACGTCGGCCGACGGATGGGCGAGGGCGTCGAAGAGGTCCCGGATGACGGCACCGGCCCGGGCAGGCTCCCGTTCGCCGACGCCGCGAAGGAGGCGAATCGCCGCGGCCGCGGTTGACGACGCAGCGCCGGCGAGCACCTGGCCGAAGCGGCCGAGGACCGCATCGGCTTCGAGGCGCCCTGCCGCGTCGAGCGCGGTCAGCGCCGCGATCGACATCGTCAGCGTCGGCTTGACCTGGCTGCGCAGCAGCGCGGCGTACTGACCTGCCCTGGACGCTCGCTCGTTGACCGATGGCTCGAGCGCCTCGTGGAATCGGCTGAACCATCCGGCGCGGAATGTCGAGAAGTCACGCCCCAACGCATCGAGGCTCACGTCGAGGAGCCGTTCTCGATGTTGCGCCGAGGCGGCCGCCACGTCGAGCAATGCCGCCTGCCATGTATCGCTCGGTGCCGCGTACTTGTCGCGCGCCGCCAGGCAGAACTCGCCGCTGCCCTCGATCTCGAACAGTCGCCACACCTCGCCGTCGAGGAGCCCAGGATCCGCGGTCAGCGTCTCGCGGGGCGACGACCGGTCCGCGATGAGCCGCAGGCTGTACCACTCGGTCTCGGGGGTGGGGATGGTGCCGTCGCGGACGAGGGCACGCGCGACGTGCCAGCCCCAGAAGCGCTCCAGCTGCCAGGCAATGAGCGGGAAGACGACCGCTGCCGGCCGCCCGGTGAGCACATCGGCTTCGTGATGGCGTGGTGGCCATGATCCCGGTCCACGTGCGGCACGGAGCTCGGTGACGGTGGCGGTGCCGTACACCGCGAGCTGCGCGGCCTCGTCCTGGTCGGGCGAGCCTCCGACCCGGACGATCTCGAACCGCGCCCGGAGCTGACGAGCGAGCGGCGCCATCGCCCGTCGCTCGGCTTCCGCAGCGCCGCGCAGGAGCCGCACCACGGCCAGCGAGTCCCCGGCCTCGACGGCGGCCTGCAGCTCGTCAGGCGTCATCGGCGGCCTGGGCGACCTGCACCGCGAGGATGTGCTTGCACGGACCGCGCTCCATTCGATGTCGTGCGTACCACGGGCACGTGCAGGTCCAGCCGGCCGCGTCGAGCGCGACCCGGTGCTCCACGCCGCTGCCGCCGACCCACGCCACGAGCCGATCCTCCCCGGTCTCCTCGGCTCGCACGCGCCCATCGGCCACGAGCTGCCGAGCCGCCGCGAGCCGCGGATGGCGGCGCTCGAGGCCGTCGATGGCGAACGGAAGCTCGCGATGGAAGTACCCCGCATCGGCCAGGTCATATCCGACCGCCCCGGCGGTGGCGAGCACCGCCAGGGCACGACGCACCTCCTCGGCGGCGACTCGCAGCTCGGTCGCCAACGCGTCGACGTCCACCGTCGGCCGCCAGGTCAGTGCGGCTCTGACCCGCCGAACGAGCCCCGAGGACGGCGCGGCCAGGGCCTCCAGCTGCCGCCCCTCCCCGGAGAACCCGCGCCAGACCTCGGGCGAGAGCGCCAGGGTCAGGCGCGCGCCGCCCAGGTCGAGCTCCCACGCGGTCGACCCGTCCGCTCCCGCGTGCACCGTGAGCGTGTGAACGTGCCGGAGCATGCGCTCCATCGCCCGCAGGCGACCCGGACCCCCGACCGCCACGCTTCCCGCCACCGGGTGATGCGCGAGCCGCGCGGATTCGCCCCTCGTCACCAACCAGGCTGGCCGGTTCACCGGCAGCCGCATGGCGCCGCGCAGGAGGCGCGTCGCCTCCGTTCGGGCGAGGACCGCGCGCCGCTCGAGCTGTGGCTGGATGGCCGCGACCTCGGTCAGGCTCCGGACCCACCGGGCGGGGAGCGGCACGCGCCGCTCGCGCATGCCCTCATCCGCGACGCGGACCTCGACCCATTCGCTGCCGATCTCCAGGTCGACGGCAGAGCGCGCGTCGACCCCTGCGAGCGCGGCTCGCAGGTCGGGGCCGAGGTCGACGTTCGTGGTCCCCCGTCCGATCACGGTGCCATCCACCGCATCCGGCAGCAGGTCGAGCCGCGCGTAGACACCGGAGCAGGCAGAGAGGCTCTCGAACCGCACGCGTCCGTCGCCGACCGTGACGATCGGATCGGCGGCGAGAAGGATGCGGGCGAGCATGGCGGCCGGCACGTGGTACCGGCTGCGCGCGACCGAACCAATCACCAGCAGGCCATCGGCGACGAGATCAGGCAGCAGGATGCGACCGACGAAGAGCGTGGGGGCGGAGACGCTCCCACCCGACGTGGCGAGGGCGAGTCCCCCTCCGGGGCGACGTGCCGACGAGCGACCGTAGTCGTACGCCTGCTCGATCGCCGGGATCACGTCAGCGTCACGACTCGGCGACCTCGATGTGGAGCGGCACCGCGCGCCGCACGGCATCGGACACCGGGCAGTGTTCCACCGCCCAGACGGCCAGCTCCTCCAGCTGCTCCAACCCAGTGCCGTCGGCTGTCACCTGAAAACCGATCCGCATCGCCAGCGGGCCTCCCGGCACCGATGCGTCCAGCCCCAGGATGCCGCGGTCGTCCGACTCCGAGTCGACCTCGACGCGGCAGCTGAACCCGGCCCAGCCGAGCTGCGCGGCGCGCATGGTGGCCAACGACGTGACGCAGGCGGCCACGGCGGCGCGCAGAAACCAGCCGGGGCTCGGCGCGGACCCGGCGCCGCCGACGGCCGCGGGCATATCGGTCTCCAGCCGTTCGGCGGCCGGGCCCTCCACGACGACGCGAAGGCCCGCCTCGACCCTCGCGCGGGCAATCGAATCGGTGTAGCGGACCTCGTCCGGGTGCGCGGTCAGGTAGGCGCCGGCCCCTTCGATGGCCGTACGGATCGAATCGGTCATGCTCCCTCCAGGATCGAGCGGAACCCGTCCTCGTCGAGGACCGGGACGCCGAGTTTCTCGGCCTTTGCCAGCTTGCTGCCGGCCTTGTCGCCGGCAACCAGGTAATCCGTGTTGGCGGACACCGATGATCCCGCATGCCCGCCCGCCGCTCGGATGGCGTCCTCGGCCTCCTGGCGGCTGAAGCCGGGCAGGGTCCCCGTGACGACCAGCGTCTTGCCGCTCAGCGGACCCTCGGCCGGCTCGCCCGCCGCCCCGGCCTCCGGTGCCTCCGCCGTCACGTCGGCGTCCAGAAGCCGATGCAGGGTGTCGCGGGTGTGCTCATCGCTGAAGAAGCGGCGGATGCTCTCGGCGACCACCGCTCCGATGCCGTACACGGCCGTGAGCTCCTCGACCGAGGCGTTACGCAGCCGATCCGCCGCCCTCCGCGTCCAGTCACGGTCGGTCTCCGTCTCGGCTCGCGGCAGCTCGCGCGCCAGCCAGGCGGCCAGGTCGATCGCGGTCTGCCCACCGACGTGCCGGATGCCGAGCGAGTAGAGAATCCGGCTGAGCGTCCGGCGTCGCGCGGCCTCGATCGAGGCGGCGAGGTTCTCCGCCGACTTCCGGCCGAGCCGCTCGAGGCCCTCGAGGGTGTCGACGTCCAGCCGGAAGATGTCGGCCGGCTCGCGCACGAGCTCGCGCTCGACGAGCTGGAGCATGATCTTGAATCCCAGCCCGTCGACGTCCATTCCGCCCCGACCGCTGAAGTGGAGCAGGCCGCCGATGCGCTGCGCCGGGCAGTACGGGTTCGGGCAGCGCTGCACGACCTCGCCGTCCTCGCGCTCGGCCTCGGTCCCGCACACGGGGCACGCCGTCGGCATCTCCCAGGTCGTCTCGCTGCCGTCCCGAGCATCCACGACGGCGCTGACGACCTCGGGGATCACGTCCCCGGCACGCTGGAGGACGATCGTGTCGCCGACCCGCAGGTCCTTGCGCCGGATCTCGTCGATGTTGTGGAGCGTCGCGTTGCGAACCGTGGTTCCGCCCACGAAGACGGGCGTGACGTGGGCCACCGGGGTCATCGCGCCGGTGCGACCGACGTAGACCTCGATCTCCTCGAGCTTCGTGGTGACCTGCTCCGCCGGGAACTTGTAGGCGGTCGCCCAACGCGGGGCGCGCGACACGAAGCCGAGCTCGGCCTGGTCGGCGAGGGAGTCCACCTTGATGACGATCCCATCGGTCTCGTACTCGAGATCCTTGCGGGCCTCCGACCACTCTTCGGTGTAGGCGACGACCGCGTCGATCCCCTGCACGACGCGGACGTTCGGGTTCACCGGGAAGCCGAGCCGTCGGAGCAGCTCCAGCGACTCGGAGTGCGAGGCCAGGCCGTGGGCCCCGACCAGCTGATAGGTCCACAGGCTGAGCCGGCGGCTGGCGGTGACCTTCGGGTCCTTCTGGCGCACCGTGCCGGCCGTCGTGTTGCGGGCATTGGCGTAGAGGGGCTTGCCCTCCCGTTCGAGCTGCTCGTTCAGCGCCGCGAACGCGCCTCGCGGCATGAACACCTCGCCGCGGACCTCGAGAGTGTCGCCCGGCGGTGCCTCCTTCAGGGTCAGCGGAATGGCCCGCACCGTCCGCAGGTTCGGCGTGACGTCCTCGCCGGTGGTGCCGTCGCCGCGGGTCGCGCCTCGGACGAAGCGGCGTCCCTCGTAGCGCAGGCTGATCGCCAGGCCGTCGATCTTCAGCTCGCAGACGTACGCGACGGGGGGATCGTCGGGGCCCAGGCCCAGCCCTCGACGAACCCGGGCGTCGAAGTCGCGCAGCTCGTCCGCGCCGAAGGCATTGCCAAGACTCAGCATCGGCACCTCGTGACGGACCGACGGGAAGCCGCCCTCCACCGGCGCACCCACCCGCTGGGTCGGCGAGTCCGGGGTGACGAGCTCCGGGTTCGTCGCCTCGAGATCGACGAGCTCGCGGAACAGCAGGTCGTACTCGCGGTCCGGCATCGTGGGCGTGTCGAGCACGTGATAGCGGTGGTTCGCCTCGTCGAGGATGGCCCGGAGCTCGGCGGCGCGGCCGGCTGGATCGGTCTCGGTCATCGGCTTCGAGTCTAGCGGCGACGGCCTCAATCGGCCTCGGACTCGTCGGCGTCGTCGGCGCCGAACCAGGCCCGAAGGTGGGCGGTGTGCTCCGCATAGTGGTCGGGGCCGTCGTAGCGGATGACCTCCTCGACGGTGTCGCCGTTACCGAGCCGCAGCGTCAGCATGGCCGGATCGAGCTCCGCGACCCGCTGCCGGAAGGCGGTGAATGCCGCCTCCTCGCGTGCCAGGGCGGCCGACGGGGCGATCGAGCGGCCCTCGGCGAGGATCCGCTCGTTCATCCGATCCGTATCGCCCCTCGAGTACCCGAACTCCTCTCCCCGACCCGCCGTCGCCAGGTCGAGCGCGGCAGTCGCATGCTCCGACCAGGCGGTAACGTGGACGACCAGGTCGCGGACGCTCCAGTCGTCCATGACCCCCGGGACGGTCACGAGGTCCGCGTCCACCGCACCGAGCGCGTCGAGGAACTCGCCGCGCGCCGCGTCCAGCGCCGCCAGGAGGTCTTCAGCCACGCCCGCCCTCCGCCAACGTCCGCCGCAGGTCCTCGGCGTGCTCTCGGTAATGCGCCGATGCGTCCTCGTCGATCCCCTCCTCGAGCCTCGCGCCGTCAGGCAGCCGCAGGTCCAGCAGTCCCGGATCGAGCCGGCGAAGCCGTTCGATCAGCGCCTCCACCGATGCCGCCTCGCGCTTCCTGACGGTGGCAAGGTCGGTATCGCGCGCAATTCGAGCGACGATCTCGTTCATCTCGTCGGTGGGCAGCGCCTCCTGGTCAATGCCCTCGATGCGCCCTTCCTCCGCCGCGTGGATGATTTCGACCGCGTGGCCGGCCCAGTATCCGAGGTGCGCGATCAGCTCCCGGGCGCTCCACTCGCCGATGAGCCCCGGCGTGGTCAGCGAGCCCGGATCCACCGCAGCCAGCGCGTCGAACAGGTCGGTGCGCGCCGCGACCAGGTCGTCGATCAATCTCTGGGTGCCCGTGGTGTCGGTCACGCGCGCTCCAGCCCGGCATACGCGGCGATCAGTCGCTTCACGCCCTCGCCGACGAACGCCACGGTGACCTCCTCGTCGCCCTTCACGATCCGGCTGCTGACGACGATGCCGTCCCCGAATCGCCGATGCGTCACGCGATCACCGGCCCGCCACGCAGGCTCCTCTTCCGCGCCCTTTGCGTCGCCGGCGCCCGGCACCGAGAAGGTTCCGCTGCCGAGGTCCACGGCCGCCCCTTCGTAGGTCGCCGATGCCACGCGTTCGCGGGCACGGTCGAGCTGCTTCCCGACCGGTCGCGGCGCCGACAGGTCCGGCAGGTTGATCGGCCGCAGCGGCTCGCTCACCCGGCCGCGGATCGGCGAGCGGTAGCCGGACGGCAGCCAGTCGCCGTCGTCATCGGTACCAGAGCTGGCCCAGCGCCCACCGCCGCGGCGGAACGGCGCCGCGGAGCGCTCCGCCGCCAGCAGGTCTTCCGGCAGCTCGGCCAGGAAGCGCGACGGGTCCGACTGCGCGCCGACGCCGTACGTGGAGCGGTGATGGGCGTGAACGAGGTACAGCCGATCCTTGGCGCGCGTCATGCCCACGTACGCGAGGCGTCGCTCCTCCTCCAGCTCCCGCTCGTCCTCGAGGGCACGACGGTGCGGCAGCAGCCCCTCCTCGAGCCCCACGATGAAGACGACCGGGAACTCGAGTCCCTTCGCCGCGTGCAGGGTGATCAGCGTGACGCGGTCCGGGGCCTCCTCGAGCTCGTCCTGGTCGCTGACCAGCGCCACCTCCTCCAGGAACCGGGCAAGGCCCTCGGGCGGTGCGATCTCGTCGAACTCGGCGGCGTGCCCGCGGAGCTCGAGGACGTTCGTCCAGCGCTCCTCGCCCTCGTCGGTGCCGTCCTGGATGGCCGCCTGGAGGCCCGAACGCTCCAGCGCCGCGTCGAAGATCGCCGATGGCGGCTCGTTCGGCACCATCGCCATCAGCCCGCGCATGAGGTCCGCGAACACTGCCAGCTGGGCACGTGCCCGTGGCGCGAGGTTCGGGTTCTGGCCGGCGTCCTCGACGGCCTGCCAGAGGCTCACGCCGCGTGACTCGGACCACGCCCCCAGCTCCTCGACCGTCTTGGCGCCGATCCCCCGCGCCGGGACGTTGATGATCCGCGCCAGGGCGACCCGATCCGCGGGGTTCCGCGCCAGCCGGACATAGCCCAGGGCATCCTTCACCTCGCGCCGCTCGTAGAAGCGGGTGCCGCCGACGAGCTGGTACGGGATCCCGAAGCGCATGAACGACTCTTCCAGCACGCGGGACTGTGCATTGATCCGATAGGCGACCGCGATCTCGCCGTACTTCAGCGTGCCGTCCTCGTCGCCGGCGCGGCTGGTGAGGAGCGCGGCCATCCCGCCGCGTCGACCGGCGCCGACGAGCTTCTCGACCTGCCGGGCGACGAACTCCGCCTCCTCGTATTCGTTGTAGGCGTCGAACAACGTGATCTGGGTGCCGCTGCCGCGATCGGTCCACAGCTTCTTGTCCTTGCGTCCGGCGTTGCGGCTGACCACCGCGTGCGCCGCGTCGAGGATCGTCTGGGTGGAGCGGTAGTTCTGCTCGAGCTTCACGACCTTGCAGTCGGGGTAATCGGCCTCGAAGTCGAGGATGTTGCGGAGGTCGGCGCCGCGCCACGAGTAGATGCTCTGGTCGTCGTCGCCGACCACGGCGAGGTTGCGGTGCTTGGCGGCAAGGTGGCGGCACAGGAGGTACTGCGCGCGGTTCGTGTCCTGGTACTCGTCGACCATGATCTGCTGCCAGCGTCCCTGGTACTTGGCCAGCACGTCGGGATGCTGCTCGAACAGGAACACCGTCCGCATCAGCAGGTCGTCGAAGTCGACGGCGTCGTCCTCGGCCAGCTGCCGCTGATAGGCCTCGTACACCTTTGCCGCCGTCTCGTCGTAGTAGTTCGCGGCCTGCCGCAGCGCGGTCGCCACGTCCGCCAGCTCGTCCTTGCGCTGGCCGATCCAGGCCAGCATCCCGTTCGGACTGAAACGCTTCTCGTCGAGGTCGAGGCGCTTGAGGACAGACTTCACGAGCGCCACCTGGTCGGCGCGGTCGTAGATCGTGAAGCTCCGGGTGAGACCGATGACGGTCCCGTCGCGCCGCAGGACCCGCGCGCAGATGGCATGGAACGTCCCGATCGTCGCCTCTCGCGCGGCCTCCTCGCCGATGAGGCCCGCGATGCGCTCGCGCATCTCGCCGGCGGCCTTGTTCGTGAACGTGACGGCCACGATCTGCCACGGCTTATAGCTGGTCGCCACGAGGTAGGCGACCCGATGTGCCAGCACGCGCGTCTTGCCGCTGCCGGCGCCGGCCAGGATGAGGAGCGGCCCGGACAGGTGGCTGACCGCCTCCCGCTGGGGAGGATTCATCCGCTCGAGGATCTCCTTGGCGGTCAGCCGGGGGCGCGGTGCGGTGGGGGCCGGGACATCGGGGGGCATCGACCCGATTCTAGCCCGACGCGGCGCGATCGCCCGCGGGGGTCAGTCTCGGCGGGATTGAACCCGGACGACCTCGGTCGACGGCCGGGACATCTCGAGCGACACGCCCACCACGAGCACGATGAGGGCGACGAGCAGTTCCATGCCCACGCCGTTGCATTCGGCGTGCCACGACCCTCAGTCGCGCACGAATCCGGGCTGCACCTGGACGGTGGCGTTCGGCTGCGAGGTCAGCGAGGGCCACTCGGACGCAATCTCCACCGCCTGCTCCATCGACTCACACTCCAGGATCACGAAGCCGCCGAGGATCTCTTTCGCCTCGACGTACGGCCCGTCGGTGACGACGATGCCCTCGCCCTGACGGCCGGGCCGCAGCGTCTTCACGGTGCGCGGCCCATCGAGCTCCTCTCCGCCCACGATGTGCTCGCGATGCTTCCCGAACCACTCGATGTGGCGCCGGATATCCGCCTGCTGCTGGTCCGGCGTCCATGTCTCCCAGTCGGCGACGTCCTCGGGGCTCAGCCAGTTGAAGAGCACGTAGCGCATCGGTCCATCTCCTGCTCAGTTCGGCACCCTCGTGCCGATCGAACCCTACGACGAACCGATGCGCTCGCGACTCGACAAATCCTGCCCTACGGTGACGCGACCAGGCGCTTCAGCCGCGTCTCGACCGCCGAATTGAGAGCCACGGTGCCACCAAGCATCGTCAGCCGCCGCGGCGACAGGCGCAGCGCCTCCTGGCCGGTGAAGAGGGTCACGTCGCTCGCTCCGGAGAGCAGCAACGGCAGGCTCTGCTTGCCGGCAACGGCGCCGCCGGCCAGGGCATCGGGGAAGTTCACCCCGCTGGCCACGTACGCGCTTGCCGCCTTCGTCCAGAAGTGCCGGGTGATCGCCTCGGCGGTCGCGAACCGGTTGGCGCCGGCCAGCCGGTTGACCGGCCCGGAGGTGTACGCGTCCAGCTGGCTCATCACCGCCCCGCTGATCACGGCCGTGCCGCCCAGGACGTAGATGCGCTGCGGGTTGAGCCGGTCGAGCTCGGTGGCGGTCGAGCCCGGGATCGATCCCGATCGCACGAGCAGCAGCGGCGAGTCGCGCAGGGCGGCGGCGGGGCCGCCGGCCAGGGCATCGGCGAAGTTCGTGCCGACAGCGACGAAGGCTGCCTTGACTCCCGGGTCGTACCAGCGCTCGCTGATCTCAGCCGCAGTTGCGAATCGGTCGGCGCCCGCGACCCGGATCGCCGGCCCGCTCGACGCATATGGGCCGAGGGCGAGGCGCACCGATTCGGAGATCACGCTCGTGCCGCCCAGGACGTAGATCCGCTGCGGGTTCAGCCGGTCCAGCTCGTTCTTCGTCTGGGTTGGGAGCTGGGTGCGAGTCGTGAGCAGGATCGGCATGGACAGCCGCCCGGCTGTGGCGCTGCCGGCCAGCGCATCGGGGAAGTCGGCCCCGGTCGCGATCATCACGTCGGTCGCGCCGGACGGATAGGCGGAT
>Ga0299907_10001972_pt1 | contig 12287 bp, 10 predicted proteins | sample RVTome_16_FD_198680 | JGI IMG/M metagenome (GOLD analysis project Ga0299907, IMG submission 198680) | Soil microbial communities from uranium-contaminated site in the Upper Colorado River Basin, Wyoming, United States - RVT152D67 (version 2) ...
GACGAGCCCCATGTTCCCGGCCACCGGCTCGACGATCACCGCGGCGATCTCGTGTCCGTGCTCGGCGAAGAGCCGCTCGACGGCCGAGAGGTCGTTGTACGGGGCGGACAGCGTGTCCGCGACCGCGCCTCGCGTCACTCCGGGGGAGTCCGGAAGCCCGAGCGTCGCCACGCCCGAGCCCGCCTGCACGAGCAGGAGGTCCGCGTGTCCGTGGTAGCAGCCGGTGAACTTGACGATCTTCGACCGCTCCGTGAAGGCGCGGGCCAGCCGGAGCGCGCTCATCGTCGCCTCGGTCCCGGAGTTGACGAAACGCACGAGCTCGACACTCGGCATCGCCTCGCGCACCAATCGCGCGAGCTCGACCTCGAGCGGGCTCGGCGCGCCGTAGCTCGTGCCGCGGCGCACTGCCTCCTCGAGCGCGGCGACCACGCGGGGGTGCGCGTGCCCGAGGATCAGCGGCCCCCAGGAAAGGACGTAGTCGACGTAGCGGTTCCCGTCGACGTCGACGAGATACGCGCCCTCTCCGCGCTCGACGAATACCGGGCTGCCTCCGACAGCACGGAACGCGCGTACGGGAGACGAGACGCCCCCGGGCATCAGCTCGCTCGCGTCGGCAAAGAGCCGCTCGGAGGTCTCGCGGCTCATTGGCGTGCTCCGGCGAGTGTGTGGACGATCGACTCGGCAGCCAACTCGCCGGAGTGAATGCAGTCTGGAACTCCGACGCCACGATAGGCCGCACCGGCGAGTGCGAGGCCGGGATGCTCGGCGAGCGCGGCGTCGATGATCTTCAGCCGCTCGAGGTGGCCGACGACGTATTGCGGCATCCCGGCCCGCCAGCGATGGATACGCATCAGGATCGGCCGAGCCTCGATTCCGAGGACGCGCAGCTCGCGTCGCGCGACCCGAAGCAGCTTCCGATCCGAATCGTCGGTGACGTGACGAGGGCCGAACCGACCTATGAAGACGCGGATGAGAACCTTCCCGGCGGGTGCGCGTCCCTCCCACTTGCTCGATGTCCACGTGCATGCGAGAACGTCCGAGCCCTCGCTGGACGGGACCACGTATCCGTACCCGTCGAGCGGATGGCGCACATCGCGTTCCTCGTACGCGAGCGTCACGCTCGCGGACGACGCCTCCGGAATCTCGTTGTGCTCCTCCGCCAGCCAGTCTGCGTCAACCCCGTCGAGCAGCGGTCCTGCGGCGGAGGCTGGGACCGCGAGGACGACACCGTTGCTATCAAGAGTCGCGCGATCCGAGAGCTCGACGGCGAAGCGACCTGATTGCTCACGGAGATTTGCCGCGGGGTTCCCGACGACGAAGCGCACTCGATCCGCGAGCGACCGAACGAGCCGCTCGACGATCGCGCCCACGCCTGCCGCCGGAGCCACGAAGGTCGGATATCGTCCCGGGGTGGGCGGCTGCGCCTCGAGGCCGCGGAGAAGGCTGCCGTGCTCGAGCTCGAAAGCTCGAAGCTGCGGGAACGTGGCCTGCAGCGAGAGCTGCTCGCCGTCGCCACCGTAGATCCCGGTCATGAGCGGCTCGACGAGATTCTCGTAGGCCTCGCGACCCAGCCTCCGCGAGATGAAAGCTGCGATCGACTCGTCGCCCGGTTCGGCCGCGACGGGGACATCCACCTCTGACGCCAGTCGCTTCTTGCCCTGAGGCGAGAGGAGCGCACTCGTCTCGAGCGCTTCGAGGTTCGTCGGAATCATCCCCGTCAGGCCCTCTGGCAGCGGATGGAGCTCCGACCCGCGGCGCACGAACGAGGTCGCATGCTCGGGGCGCCGCCCCACGAGCTCGATGCCCAGCTCCTCGCAAAGCCCGACACCACGTGGCTTGCGAGAGAGGAAGCTGTCTGCGCCTCCCTCGATCAGGAAGCCGTCGGAAGTTCGCTCCGTGAGCAACTTGCCGCCGAGCCGCGTGTCCATTTCGACGAGCACGATCTCGGCATCGGGCAAGAGCAACGCGAGCCGGCGAGCGGCGGCGAGCCCGGCGATCCCGCCGCCGACAACGACGACCTTCACGAGGCACGACCTCGTACGAGCTCGGCGAGGGCCTCGATGAAGACGGGGTCGTCGTTCAGCGCCGGAGGTCGCTCGAGCTGCATCCCGAGCTCGTCGGCCACTGCTCGCGCCTTGACGTCGACGTCGAACAGGAGCTCCACATGGTCGGAGACGAACCCGACCGGGACGACGACGACGTCTCGGACGCCTCCCTCGGCGAGCTCGGTCAGATGCTCGCCGAGATCGGGGCCCGCCCACGGCTCGGGCGTGCGGCCGGCGGACTGGTAGCTCCACGACCAGCGCTCGGCGGCGAGGCCGGCGCGCTCCGCTACGAGCCGGGCCGTCTCCAGGCACTGAGCCCCGTACGGATCGCCGTTCGCGAGGACGCGTTCCGGAAGGCTGTGCGCGGTGAAGACGACGTGCACGCGGTCGCGGTCGTCCTCCGGCCAGCGAGAGAGGCCTTCTGCAACCCGAGCAGCGAACGCCTCGATCAGCCCCCGCGCGGCGTGATAGCTCGGAATGTGCTCGAACTCGATCCGCCCCCGATACAGGTCGAGGCCGTCGGAGACCTTCTGCTGGTACTTGGCCACGGACAGCGCGCTGAAGTGCGGCGCGAGGACGAGGCCGACAGCGTGTTTGATGCCGTCCTCGACCATCCGGCCGACGACGTCCTCGATCCAGGGCGACCAGTGCCGCATTCCGAGGTAGCAGCGGTACCCGTCACCGAGCTCTTCGGCGAGCGCGTCCACCTGCCTGCGTGAGACGGCGAGCAGTGGGGAGCGGCCGCCGATCGCTCGGTAGTTCTCCGTGATCTCGTCGACTACCTCGCCTGAGGTGGGGCGCCCTGCGCGGATGTCCGCGAGATAGCCAGGGATCTCCTCGAGCGAGTCCGGGCCGCCGTAGGCCATGACCAGCACGCCCGTCGTCACGTGGACGTTCGCTCTCGTACGTGCTCGGCCAGTCGGCGCACGTTGTCGACCGGCGTCTGCGGGACGAGGCCGTGACCGACGTTGAAGACGTGGCCGGGGCGGCCCGCCGCCCGCTCCAGGACGTCGTCGATGCGCGTCCGGAGCTCCCGCCAGGGTGCAAGGAGCGACGCGGGGTCGAGGTTGCCCTGCACGGGTCGCTCGAACCCGACGTGCGCCCACGCCTCGTCGAGCGGGAGGTGCCAGTCGAGCCCGACGACGTCCCCGCCGCAGGCAGCGGCGTCTGCGAGATACGCGCTCACCCCGAGTGAGAAGTTGATCACCGGCACCCCCGCGAGGCTTACGGCCGCATAGAGCTCCCGGTTGTGCGGCGCGACGTAGCGCAGGTAGTCCTCGCGCCCGAGAGCTCGCCCGGCCCACGAGTCGAACACCTGCAGCGCCTGCGCGCCCGAGCGTGCCTGCGCCAGCAGGTAGTCGACCTGCACGGTGACGAGCTTGGTCAGCAGTCGCTTCCAGGCGGAAGGCTCGGAGAGCATGAACGCCTTCGTCTTCGTGAAGTCCTTCGACGTCCCGCCCTCGATCGCGTAGCTGGCCAGGGTGAAGGGCGCACCGGCGAACCCGATGACGGGCACGTCGCGCGGCTCGAGCTCCCGCCGGACGAGCCTGATCGCGCCGAGCGTCCCGGTCATCGTCTCCTCCGCAGGCGGGGTTCCAAGGAGGTCGACGCCACGCGGGCTCGCGATCGGGTTCCCGATCCGCGGCCCGTCGCCCGTCACGAAGTCGAGGTCGAGCCCCATCCCGACCAGCGGGGGCAGGATGTCGGAGAAGACGATCGCCGCGTCGACGCCGAACGCGTCGACCGGCATGAGGGTGACCTCCGCCGCGAGCTCGGGCGAGCGGATCAGCTCCAGCATCGAGTGCTTCTCGCGCAGCGCCCGGTACTCCGGCAGGTAGCGGCCCGCCTGGCGAAGCAGCCAGACCGGCGTGCGCTCCGTGGGGAGCGCCCGACACGCGCGAAGGAACGGGGACGTCGGCTCGGTGTCCGCGTCGCCCGGCCGAGCCGCCGTCACGCCGCGCGACTTGGAGCTCGCTTCGGAATGAGCAGCCATGTCGGGATGCGGCGCTGGACGCCGCGATGCAGCGTCCTCAGTCGCGTCCATATCTATTGATATGGACGCTCCCTGCGTCCTCGCCTCGCGGCGTCCATCATCCGCCTCGCGACGGGTGATCATGCCGAAGCAAGCTCTGCCACGCCACCCTGCCGACGAAGAACGGGCCGAGCCGCTCCAGGTGGAGCGAGGTCTGCCGGGTCTTCCTCATTCGCTGGACGATGATCGAGAGCGGGTGCAGCTCGGGGCCGAGCAGCCCGACCACGAAGTCGTTGTCGAGCTTGTCGAGCCCGTGGCACGCAAGCCTGATGTCGTATCCCAGCCCCGCACGGCCGAACGCCATCCCCACGCCGCCGTGCTCCATCAGGATCGCGTTCTGCTCCTTCCGCGAGAGCTGCTCGAAGGAGCCTGCGCGCCGCAGCGGATACCAGATCGCCCACCTCAGGTCGGGGTCGAGCACACGGCGACGCGGACGTTCGACCAGCACCTCGTCGAGGTCCTCCTCGTGCCCGATCGCGTACGTCCTTCCGAGCATCGTCAGCTCGGGCTTCGGCTCGAGCTCGGCGAACGGGCCTGCCTGCAAGAACCCGCGGAGCTCCGACACGAACGAGTCCGGGCTCTCGCTCAGGACGAGAAGGGCAACTCCCCGCGGGTCGTTCAGATCCTCGTAGAGAGCGCCCTCGACGCTCGCCGCCTCGAGAGCCGAGACGAGTGCCGCCGGGTCGGACGCCCCTCCGAACGCCTGGAGCTGCATGAACAGACGGCGGTCGAGCGAGGTCGCCTCACCCTCCGCCGTTCGCCCGTGCTCCGCGACGTCGACCGGGTCGAGTGTCTCCTCCTCCGGCCGGTCGGCGACCCGCGGCCTCGAGGTCACTGGATCCAACGAGCTGCGTCCTTCGCGTGATACGTGACGACGAGATCCGCTCCCGCACGCCGGATCCCGGTCAGGATCTCGAGCACGGTCGCGCGCTCGTCGAGCCAGCCGTTCGCAGCCGCTGCCTTGACCATCGCGTACTCCCCGCTCACGTTGTACGCGGCGAGCGGAAGCTCGGGGAAGCGGTCGCGCACGGCGCGAACCACGTCGAGATAGCCGAGCGCAGGCTTTACGAGGAGGGCATCAGCCGCCTGCTCGACGTCGAGCGCGGCCTCGCGCATCGCCTCACGCGCGTTGGCCGGATCGAGCTGATGGCTCTTCCGGTCTCCGAACGCGGGCGCGCCTTCCGCAGCGTCCCGGAACGGCCCGTAGAACGCGGAGGCGTACTTGACCGCATACGAGAGCAACGCCACCCGCTCGTGGCCGGCGCTGTCGAGCGCAGCTCGGATCGCTCCGACCATTCCGTCGATCATCCCGCTCGGGGCGACCACATCCGCCCCGGCTTCGGCGTGCGACACAGCGATGCGGGCGAGCACATCGAGTGTCTCGTCGTTGAGCAGGGAGCCGTCCGAGTCCAGCACCCCGCAGTGGCCGTGATCCGTGTACTCGCAGAGGCAGACGTCGGTGAAGACGACGAGCTCCGGGCTCGCGTCCTTCAGCGCACGAATCGCCTGCTGGACGACACCGTCCTCCGCGAAGCTCTCGAGACCCAGCGCATCCTTGGAGCTCGGGATCCCGAAGAGCAGCACCGCCTGGAGGCCGAGCGCGGCGAGCTCCGCGACCTCCTCGACGAGCGCATCGCACGAAAGCTGGTCGACCCCCGGCATCGACGGCACCGGACGCCGTATGCCCTCTCCGGAAACAGTGAAGAGCGGATAGACGAAGTCGTCCGGCCCGAGGGTCGTCTCCCGGACGAGATCGCGGAGCGCCTGCGTCCTGCGCAACCGGCGCGGGCGGGGAGCTCCGGGCGCGAGCCCGAGCGTCTCCAACGGACGGGTTTCCGTCATGTGGTCTCCCCGAAGTGCGACACGAGAGCACGAATGATGCCGTCCCCTGTCGATTCGTCGGCGACGAGCCCGACCGGCAACCCCACCTCGCGCGCCACGGCTCCCGTCTTGGGGCCGATGCAGACGAGGATCGTCGACGTGCCGAAGCCTTCGAAGGACGCAGCGATCGCGGCGAGACCGCGAACGGCGGAGCCGCTCGCGAGGACGACCGCGTCCGCGAGCCGCATCGGGAGGATCCCCCACATCGGGGGCTCGACCAGGATCGTCCGGTACGCGACGACGGCATCGACGGTGGCCCCCCGCCCGCGAAGCTCATCGGCGAGCAGCGGGTCGGCGATGTCGGCCTGTGGAAGAAGGACGCGCTTGTTGTCGAGCGGTCCGAGCCCTCGAGCGATGTCCTCCGACGCACGAGCGGCCACGAACGCCGGCTCGACCCCGAGCGCTCGCACGGCGTCGGCGGTGACGGGGCCCACCGCTGCGACACGCGTGCCCGGGCCGATCGCGCGCACTCGCTCGCCCACGGCAGAAACTCCGTTGACGCTCGTGAACACAACCCACTCGTATGCTGCGAGGTTCTCCAATGCGGCGTCGAGCGGACGTCGGTCCTCGGCAGGGCGAATCTCGATGAGCGGCACGATCGAGACCTCGGCGCCGAGGAGCTCGAGCGCCTCGGCAAGCGGCTTCGACTCCGGCCGGGTGACGACGATGCGCTTGCCCGCGAGCGGCTGGTCAGGCACGGATCTCCTCCAGCATACGGTCGGCCCCGGTGTCGAGCGCTTCGCGAGCGAGACGCGCGCCGAGCTCGACGGGCTCACCAGTACCCGAGACGCGGACGACCTCGCGCCCGTCCGGAGAAGCAACGAGAGCCACCATCCGGACGCGCAGAGAACGTAGTGGCTCTGAGCCACTTGGCGCTCTTTCCGCCTCCGTCACGACAGTGGCATGTGCTCCCACTGGTGCTGTGCAGCCGGCGGCGAGCATTCTCAGAAACGCACGCTCGGCTGCCGTCTCCGCACGGGCACTTGGATCGTCGATCGCCGCCACGAGCTGGATGATCGACTCGTCGTCGTCGCGGCACTGGACAGCAAGCGCACCCTGCCCGGGCGCGGGGAGCATCGTCTCGGGCTCCAGCCACTCGCTCACCGCAGAGTCGAGCCCCAGACGGCGGATGCCGGCGGCGGCGAGCAGCACCCCGTCGAACTCGCCTTCTCGCACTTTGCGGATGCGTGTGTCCACATTTCCGCGGATCGAGCCAGTCTTTAGATGAGGCCAGAGAGACATGAGCTGCGCCTGGCGCCGCAGGCTGCTCGTCCCGACTACTGCGCCCGAGGGGAGGTCCGCGAGCCCGAGGCTATCCCTCGAGACGACGCAGTCCCGGACGTCCTCACGCGCGCAGACCGCCCCGATCGCGACCCCGGTCGTGTCCTCGGTCGGAAGATCCTTGAGCGAGTGCACCGCGAGGTCGATCCCCCCGTCGCGGAGCGCCTGCTCGAGCTCGGCGGTGAACAGTCCCTTGCCACCGATCTCCGGCAGCGGCTGCCCGCTCGCCTGCGTTCGGTCTCCGGCCGTCACGATCGGCCTCACCTCGCATTCCAGCCCGTGCCACGCCATCCGCAGCAGGTCGCCGACGAGCTCGGTCTGCGCTCGAGCCAGCGCCGAGCCTCGGGTACCGACGACTACCGCCGCACGCGGCGGCGGTGCGCTCACGGGTCGCGCGGCGCTGACAGGCCGAACAGCTCGCGGATCGCGGCGGCGGCCTCGTCCGCCTCTCCCGCGCCTGCCCGCGCTCGGAGGCGCACCGTCGGCTCGTGCAGGAGCTTCTTCACGAGGGCACGAGAGAGAGACTCGATTCGCTGCGCCGTCTCCGCGTCGACCTCTCCGAGATCGCGGAGCGTCCGTTCGACCTCCTGACGCCGGATCTCCTCGGCCTGGCGGCGGATCGACGCGACGAGCGGCTCTACTTCGAGCTCGCGGTAGCGGCGCTCGAAGCCCTCCACCTGGTCCTCGACGATCGCCTCGACGCTCGGCACTTCTCGCAGCCGCGACCCGATCGCATCGTCGAGCCCGGCGCGCAAGTCGTCGACGTCGAAGAGACGAACACCGGCGATGGCGCCTGCGCTGCGCTCGACGTCGGCCGGCACGGCGAGGTCGACGAGCACCAGCAGGCGGTCCTCCCGCCGGGAGGTGGCTGCGCGCACGACCTCGGAGCTCAGGACCGGCGTCTCGGAGGAAGTCGCGGTCACGACCACGTCCGTCCATGCAAGCGCGTTCTCGAGCTCCCCGAGCCCGAAGGGCGTTGTCCTGTACGCGTGGGCACGGAAGGAGGCAGCTGCCTCCTCGGCACGCTCCCTCGTCCGATTGGCGACGGCTGTTTCGGTGACACCGCGGCCCCTCGCCGCCTTCAGCGTCTGCAAGGCGATGCGACCCGCGCCGACGACCAGCACCCGCCGCTCCCGAAGATCACCCAGGACGCCTTCGGCGAGTGCCAGCGCCATCGAGCTTGCGGTGGCCGGGTTCGCTCCGATCGCGGTCTCCGAGCGCGCGCGGCGCCCAGCCGAGACAGCCGTGCGGAAGAGCAGCTCGAGCACGGGTCCGGCCGTCCCGGACGCGCGGGCCTCGTCGAAGGCGTCGCCGACCTGCCCCAGGATCTCGGCCTCGCCGAGCACGAGCGAGTCGAGCCCGGCGGCCACACGGCAGAGATGGCGGGCGACGTCTTCTCCGGCGTGCACGTAGAGGTGGTCGGTCAGCAGGCTCCGCTCGACGCCGTGCGTGCTCGCGAGAACTCCGATCAACTCCTCGCGCGCCTCCTCGACCCCGCCGGAGAGGTACGCATACAGCTCGACGCGGTAGCACGTGGCCAGTGCGACGTGCTCCTCGACCCCGGGGCACCGCTCCGCACCGAGCCCGAGCGCGCCGACGCGCTCGCGGAGCTCGACCGGAGCCGTGCGGTGGCTGAGCCCGAGGCAGACGAGGCGGTCCACGGTGAAGACTCTACTGCCCGTGTGCGCCGGACGGGAATCCGCTCGCGCGGATTCCCGTCGCGCGAAACCCTGAAGGCGTCCGCTTCGCGGCCGCGATCGTCGCGCTCCTTGATCGCGCGAGAATGAATTTGTGCGCGCGCTGGGAATCGACGTCGGGGGAACCTTCACCGACGCCGTGCTCGTCTCGGACGGCGAGGTACGAACCGCCAAGGTGCCGACGGAGCCCCGCCAGGAGGAGTCGGTACTCGCAGCCGCGGCGGCCGTGGGAGCGGCGGAGATGGACCGCTTCACGCACGGGACGACGATCGCCACGAACGCACTCCTCGAGCGCCGCGGCGCCCGGACCGCCTTCGTCGCGACCGAGGGCTTCGAGCACCTCCTTCACCTTCGGCGGCAGACCCGCGCGCATCTGTACCGGCCCTGCGCCGAGCACCCCGAGCCGCTCGTCCCGCTCGAACGCTGCGTGAGCGTGCGGGGTCGCATCGGGCGGGACGGTGAACTGGAGCCGCTCGACCTGGAGTCGCTTCCGGAGCTCGACGCGCAGGCAATCGCCGTCTGTCTCCTCTTCGCCTTCCGGGACACTCGGCACGAGAAAGCGGTCGCGACCGAGCTTCGGCGCCGCTATCCCGGTGCGAATGTGGTCGCCTCCCACGAGGTGGCGCCGGAGTTCCGCGAGTACGAGCGGGCGTCGACGACCGTCGTCGACGCATATCTCGGCCCCGTGCTCGAGAGCTATCTCCGCGCCCTCGCCGAGGCCTGCGCGCGCGCGAAGCTGGTCCCTCCGTTCGTCATGCGCTCCTCCGGAGGCCTCGCAACGCTCGACGAGGCGGCCGAGCACGCTGCGTTCGCATTGCTCTCGGGCCCTGCCGCCGGTGTCGTGGGAGCGGCGCGGATCGCGTCGCTCGCTGGGTTCGAGAACGCGCTCACGTTCGACATGGGCGGCACGTCGACAGACGTCTGCGCGATCATGGACGGCGAGGCGCGGCGCGAGCACGAGCGGTCGGTGAGTGGCTTCCCCGTCCGCCTGCCGACGCTCGCCGTGCACACCGTCGGGGCGGGCGGAGGCTCGATCGTCTGGGAAGACGCGGGCGGTGCGCTCCGGGTCGGGCCCGCGAGCGCGGGGGCGGCACCAGGGCCCGCCTCCTACGGGCAGGGCGGAGAAAAGCCGACGGTGACCGACGCGAATCTGCTGCTCGGCCGGCTGCCGGGTCAGCTCCCAGGCGGCATCGACCTGGACGAGAGCGCCGCCCGGGTCGCGCTCGGGCGGCTCGATCCGAGTGCCGTGATCGATGTCGTGAACGCGGAGATGGTTCGCGCACTGCGGGTCGTCTCGGTGGAGCAAGGTCTCGATCCGCGGGACTTCGTCCTGGTCGCGTTCGGAGGCGCCGGGCCGCTCCACGCGTGCGCTCTGGCGGACGAGCTGGAGATGGACACGGTTCTCGTCCCTGCCGCCGCGGGAGTCCTCTCGGCACTCGGACTCGTGGCCGCTGACGAACGCCGAGACGAGGTGCGCTCGTACGTCCAGCCGCTCGCCGAGGCCGGCGAGTTGCCGCCGTCAGGCGAGGCCGATCTGCGTTACGCGGGCCAGTCCTTCGAGCTCACGGTTTCCCTCGGCGCAGGCTTGGCCGCGCGGTTCCACCGGGCGCACGAGGAGCGCTACGGGTATGCGGATCCTGCGCGCGCCCTCGAGCTGGTGGCGGTCCGCACCGCGGAGATCGAGCCGGCGCCACCGATCGAGATCGCCGGTCCGGAGCTCCAGGTGCGCGGACCGGAGGTCCTCGAGCTCGAAGGCGCAACGGCGTGGGTTCCCGAAGGCTGGGCCGGCGAGACGGATCATCATGGCACGCTGACGCTGCGGAGAGCACCGTGATGGACATCCAGCTGCAGGTGATCGGCAGCGGCCTGCGGGCGATCGCGGAGGAGATGGGCGCCGTCCTCGTCCGCTCGGCGTTCTCGGCCAACATCAAGGAGCGCCGCGATTGCTCGACCGCGCTTTTCGACGAGTCGGGCCGCATGGTCACGCAGGCCGAGCACATCCCGGTTCACCTGGGCGCGATGCCGGAAGCGGTGGCCGCGGTTCGAGAGCGCGATCCGGCGCCCGGGGAGCCATGGATTCTGAACGACCCGTACGCGGGCGGAACGCACCTCCCAGACCTCACGATCGTCACCCGCACCTCGCTCGGCTACGCCGTGACGCGCGCGCACCACGCCGACGTGGGCGGCGTGGAGCCCGGCAGCCTTCCGGCCGGATCCACGACGCTCGACGAGGAGGGGGTCGTGATCCCGCCGACCCGGCTCGACGCGGCGGCGCTCGAAGCCCTCATCGGCCGGATGCGGAACCCGGACGAACGCCGGGGCGACCTGCGCGCGCAACTCGCTGCACACACGCTCGCCGACCGGCGGGTCGACGAGCTGTGCACGCGACGTGGACGCGCGCAGGTCGCAGCAGCCATGGACGAGCTCCTTTCCTACTCCGAGCGCGTCGTCCGCGGCGCGCTCCGCGAGCTGCCCGACGGCCGATACGAGGGAGCCGACGCGCTCGAGACGCCGGACGGCCTTCTCGAGATCCGCGCAGTCGTGACGATCGCCGGAGACTCGATCGCGATCGACTTCGACGGAAGCGCGCCCCAGCATCGCGGGAATCTCAACTGCCCGCTCGCGGTCACGCGCTCCGCCTGCTTCTACGTCGTCCGCTGCCTGACCGCACCCGACCTGCCTGCCTCGGGGGGCGCGTTCGCTCCTGTCACCGTCCGTGCGCCCGAGGGCAGCCTGGTGAACGCGCGGTCTCCGGCGGCCGTGGCCGCGGGAAACACCGAGACCTCGAGCCGGATCGTCGACGTCGTGTTCGCGGCCCTCTCGCAGGCGGTGCCGGTTCCGGCGCAGGGTCAGGGCACGATGAACAACGTCGTCCTCGGCAACGACCGCTTCACCTACTACGAGACGATTGCCGGGGGACAGGGTGCCTGCCCCGACGCTCCCGGCCCGTCTGCCATCCACGTCGCGATGTCGAACACGCTCAACACTCCCGTGGAAGCGCTCGAGCTGGCGTACCCGCTGCGCGTCGAGCGCTACGAGCTGCGCCGCGGGTCGGGCGGCTCCGGTCGCTTTCGGGGAGGGGATGGTGTCGTTCGTGAGCTACGCGTCCTCGAGTCCTGCCGCGTATCTCTCCTGACCCAGCGAAGGAGCCTCGCGCCGCACGGGGCCGCCGGCGGAGGGGACGGGCTCCCGGGCCGCAACCTGCTGAACGACGAGGAGTTGCCGGCGTTCGCGACGATCACCCTCGAGCCCGGCGACCTCCTCCGGATCGAGACGCCAGGGGGCGGGGGCTACGGCGAGGGGAGCCGGTAGAGCACGTACCGGGCGTCCCGGTAGCGGACCGGAAGGTCG
>Ga0299907_10001973_pt1 | contig 12284 bp, 9 predicted proteins | sample RVTome_16_FD_198680 | JGI IMG/M metagenome (GOLD analysis project Ga0299907, IMG submission 198680) | Soil microbial communities from uranium-contaminated site in the Upper Colorado River Basin, Wyoming, United States - RVT152D67 (version 2) ...
CGCGCCGGCGCACATGGCGCACGGCTCGAGCGTCACGTACAACGTGCAGCCCTCGAGGTGCCAGCTCCCGACGGCCCGCGCCGCCTGCCGGAGCGCAAGGATCTCGGCGTGGGCGGTGGGGTCCTGTTCGCGCTCGCGAGCGTTGCCCGCCCGGGCCACCACCTCATCACCCCGGGCGACGACGGCGCCGACCGGTACGTCGCCCTCGGCGCCCGCCGCTCGAGCCTCCTCGAGCGCCAGCCGCATCAACCGGTCGTCCGGATCCCCCGAAGCGTCCACCGCCGAGGCGTCCACCGGTCAGTACCGGTCGATCTCGCGCAGGCGGTCGTCGCTGATCCCGAAGAAGTGCGCCACCTCGTGCTCGACCGTGTGCGCGATCACCTGTCGCAGGTGCTCGTCGTCCCGCGCCACTCGCTCGATCGTCCGCTTGTATAGCGTGATCGTGTCGGGGAACGTCGGCCCCGAGTGGAACTGACCTCGTCTGGTCAGCGGGACACCGTGGTAGCGCCCGAGCAGGTTCGGATCGTCCCGAGGAGGGCGGTCCTCGACGATCAGCTCGATGTTCTCGAGGCGTTCGTGCACCCAGTGCGGCAAAGAATCGAGGGCCTCCATGACGAAGTCCTCGAACCGCTCGCGATCGACCACGGTCAACCGCGCCGTGCGGCCAGCGACGACAACGTTTCCATGACGACACGATAGGCGAGGATCGCCGTGACCTCGCTCTGGTCGTAGGGCGGCGAGACCTCGACCACGTCCATCCCGGCCAGCTCTACCGCGCCGACGATCCTGCGCACGGCGCGCAGCAGCTCGCGCCCGGTCATCCCGCCCGGCTCCGGCGTCCCCGTCCCCGGCGCCATCCCCGGGTCGACGACGTCGATGTCGACCGAGAGGTAGACGACCTCCGGACCGTCGAGCGCCTCGGCGATCGCGTCGTCGATCACCGCGTCCACCCCGCGCTCCTCGACCTCGACGATCGTGTGCCAGCGGAACCCCTGCTCCCGCATCCAATCGAACGTGGCCTTCTCCGGCCAGTATCCGCGGAGGCCGACCTGGACGAAGTTCGAGCCCCGGACCCACCCCTCGTCGATCAGCCGCCGCATCGGGGTGCCGTGCGAGATCAGGGACCCGGCGATCGAGTCCGCCGCGTCGGCGTGCGCGTCGAAGTGCACCACGCCCACCCTCCTCGGCCACACGTGGCGCGCGACGGCCGCCGCCGACGGGTAGGTGATCGAGTGATCGCCGCCCAGGACGACGGGGATCGCTCCCGAGCCCGCGACCCGATGCACCTTCTCGTGGATCACTCGCAACGCGCGCGCGTGGCGCGATGGAACGACGGGTGCGTCGCCCGCGTCGACGACGCGAAGCCGCTCGTAGGGCTCGACCTCGAGCTGGATCGACCAGGCGTCAGGACCCCACGTCGTCGGGGCGGAACGGATCGCTCGCGGCCCGAACCGCGCTCCCGGCCGGCCCGACGTCCCGTCGTCGAGCGGCGCACCCACGATCGCCACGTCGGCGCCGCTCGCGGCGAGGCTCTCGTCGTCGGGGCAGAGCGGCAGCTTGTCGAACGTGCCCCGGAAGTCGACGAAATACTCGAGATCCTCGTACCCGAACTCGCCGAACTCGTCCTCGCTGCGCAGCTCGCTCTGCTCGAGACGGAAGTCGGGGGGCTCGCTCATCGCTACGGCGGACGCTACCCGAGCCGGCCTCGGAGCGTCAGTGTTCCATCAGTCAGGTGGCCGGCACGACGAAGTCTCGGTCGGCCACGACCTCCGATACGTCGGTCGCCTCGACCGTCGTCACGCGACCTCCTTCGACCCCATCGAAGAGATAGAGCAAGAGTCCGCTCCGGGAGAAGCACCACTCCACACGGTGAGACGTCTCCGCCGAACCTCCGATCGCACGGAAGCACTCGGCAGGGATACCCGCGATCCTCCGCCTTGGTCCTGCGGACACCACCGATCCGCCGGACCCGCCGATCTCATCGAGGATCCGATCCGGGCGCTCGACGACCGACGCGAACGGCCCGCTCGACCCGGCGGCGACGCAGCCCGACGCGACGATCTCGGTTCCCCGGCAGCGAACCTGTCCATCCGGAATGGACAGCAGGGTGAAGCTGCCATCCGGGGACGCCTCGTCCATGCGCCATCGGTCCGGCGGGTCCCACGCGAGTCGCATCTCGCCTATGCCGGAGCAGATCCTCAGCCCGGTCTGGACATCGACCTCCACGAGCTGGCGCAAACACTGATGCGGAGATGTTGCCTCTCCAGGATCGCGTTCGGTCGTGCGGTACGTGATCGTGGCTGGGCTTGCGAACCACAGGTCCTCCAACGTCAGGAGTCGCGTGCGCGGCTCTTCGACCAGCGCATCCGGATCGTGGTCGCACGCTGCAACGACGGTCGCCGCGACGACGACGAGCACGAACACGCGTCGAGATCGCAACGATCCGACACGGCGTAGCCAGACCATCCGACCATCATGGCCGACACCGCACCCGACCATGCGCCCGCTTCGCGCTCGGGTAGCCTTCGGCCATGGCGCCGAGCGGGCTGCTGACCGACCTGTACGAGCTCAACATGGCCGCCAGCTACCTCCAGCGAGGGATGGGCGGCGAGGCGACCTTCAGCCTGTTCATCCGGCAGCTGCCGCCGACCCGTGGCTTCCTGGTGGCCGCAGGCCTCGAGCCGTGCCTGGACTTCCTCGAGGGGTTCGGCCTGTCCGAGGAAGAGCTCGACTACCTTGGGCAGGAGCTGGGGTTCGAGGACCCGGTGCTCGACGCGCTCGGGGCGCTCCGGTTCGGCGGCGAGGTCTGGGCCGTTCCCGAGGGACGGATCGTGTACGCGAACGAGCCGCTGCTCGAGATCACCGCGCCGATCGCCGTCGCGCAGCTCGTCGAGCCGTATCTGCTCAACCAGATCACCTTCCAGACGACGATCGCCTCCAAGGCCGCCCGCTGCGTGGTCGCGGCGGCGGGGCGCGACGTCGTCGACTTCTCGCTCCGGCGGACGCAGGGTCTCGACGCGGCGCTCGCGGCCGCTCGCTGCTCGGCGATCGTGGGGTTCGCGGCGACCAGCAACGTCGAGGCGGCCAGGCGGTACGGCCTGCAGCCGTCGGGGACGATGGCGCACTCCTACATCGAGTCGTTCGCGAGCGAGAAGGAGGCCTTCCGGACCTTCGCCCGTGACTTCCCCAACCGGACGACGTTCCTCGTCGACACCTACGACACGCTGAACGGCGTTCGGACCGCGATCGAGGTGATCGGGGAGCTCGGCCTCTCGGACAACCTCGCGATCCGGCTCGACAGCGGCGACCTCGGCGAGCTGTCGCGTGGCGCTCGAACCCTGCTCGACGACGCCGGCCTGCGGCACGTTCGGATCTTCGCGAGCGGAGGGCTCGACGAGGTCGAGCTCGACCGTCTGGTCCGCGGCGGCGCGCCGATTGACGCGTTCGGCGTCGGGACCCGGATGGGCGTCTCCGCGGACGCGCCGTCGCTCGACTCGGCGTACAAGCTCGTCGAGTACGACGGACGCCCGATGCTCAAGCTCTCGGAGGCCAAGGCGACCGAGCCCGGGCGCAAGCAGGTCTTCCGCGGCCGGGGCGAGGACGTGGTGGGCCTGCGCGACGAGCCGCTGCCCGAGGACCGGGAGCCGTTGCTGGTCCCGGTGATGGCCGACGGCCGCAGGACCGGCCCGCCCAGAACGATCGAGACCGCGAGGACCCTGTTCCGAGCCGATCTCGAGCACGTCCCCGAGGAGGCCAGGCGGATCGAGGACCCGGTCGCGCCGACCCCGAGGAACTCGGACGCGCTCGAGGACCTCTCGGAGCGGGCGAAGGCCGACGCCCTCAAACGCGCGGGGCTCCCGAAGCTCCCCGGCGTCTAGCCGTCACGTCCGACGACGAACCAGATCCCGTGGACCGCCTCGTCGCCGAGGTTCCACAGGCGATGGGGCGTGGTCGAGTCGAACGCGATCGAGTCGCCGGGTCCCAGCTCGTGCCGCTCGAACCCGAGCTGGACGCCGAGCCGCCCCGAGAGCACGTAGCCGTACTCGCGACCGGGATGCCGCATGAGTCGCTCGTCGGACGCCGACGATCCGCCGACGTCGTAGATCACGTGGAGGAAGTCGACGTCCTCGTGCTCGTGGCTCGTCAGTCGCTCCCAGATGACGCCGGAGTCGAGCTCGACCACGTGGCGCTCGGTCGGGTGGACCACCGGCCTCGCGACGACCGCGCTCTCGGACTCGGCTCCCACGGCGGTGGCGATCGACAGCTCGTCGTCGTGAATCCGGAAGACGTCGTCGAGCGAGACGTCCAGCTCGGTCACGATGGCGTACAGCGTGCTCACGGAGGGCTTGGACTGACCCGACTCGATCTGCGAGATCAGGCTCGCCGACACGCCGAGCCGGCGCGCCAGCTCGCGCTGGCTGATCCGCGCTCGTTCTCGCTCTTCGCGCAGGCGCGAGCCGAGGTCACCGAGCTCACCTGCCATGTCACTCCTCACCGCGGCGCCAACATCAGATCGTGGTCGTTCATCATCAGATGCCCGGGAGCTTGAAGCCAGACTTGGCGACGACGTAGTCCCTGGACTCGGCGGCCATCCGCCTCACGGCCGGCCAGTCGACGTGGAGCAGTCGACCGTGGCGTTTCATCACCCGTCCGGCGATGAGGACCGTGTCGACGTTGCCCGTGTCCATCCCCGTGACGACGGCGGTCGCCGGGTCGTTGAGCGGCGTGACATTGATCCGGTCGGTTCTCAGCATGACCAGGTCCGCCTGCTTGCCGGGGGTGAGCGTGCCGACCTTGGCGTCGAGACCGTTGGCCCTGGCACCTTCCACCGTGGCGTACTCGAGGACCTCGCGGGCCGCGACGGGCGTCTTGCCTTGGGCGGTGGCGATCGCGCGCTGCAGGCCCAGGACCGAACGCATCTGGTTGAACATGTCGCCCGGCACGTTGGTCTCGACGTCCACGCTGAGGCTCGGTCGGAGGCCGCGATCGAGGAACTTCTGGATGGGAGGCATGCCGTGCCCCATCATCATCTCGACCGGCGACGCCAGCGAGACCGTGCCGCCCGTGTCGACGATCATCTGGATCTCGGTGTCGTTGAGCGTGGTGCAGTGGATGTACGTGGTGTCCGGCCCGAGCAGACCGCCCTCGCCGAACTCCTGGACCTTCCCGTCCTGCCCGTAGCTCCCCACCCCGACGTGGGTCGTGATGCGAGCGTCGGTCTCCCGCGCGAGTTTCCAATGGTCCCGCGTCACCTCGAAGTCGGTGAACTCCGGACCCGGCGCCGCCAGGGCGAGGGTGAGCTTCTGGTCCTTCGTCGAGAAGTGCTCGGTGGCGGCTCGGACGAACCAGCTCGGTTGGCGCTCCTCCCACTTCCCCCACCACGGGAACCCGTAGGCGAAGACCGCGCGGAGCCCGGAGTCGTTCAGCGCCTGGATGACCGCGTCGGTGTGGGCGGGCGAGCCCTGGATGTGCGACCAGTCGAGCAGCGTCGTGATACCCGCGTCGATCGCCCCGAGCGCCGAGACCAGGTTGCCGACGTACGCGTCCTCGGGTCGGAACGCCGGTGCGAGCTTGTGCAGGACGAACGAGATGTAGCTGGTCCTTCCTTCCAGCGGGACGTCGGTCCCGATGTTGCGGAGCAGGCCTTCCCAGATGTGGCGGTGGGAGTCGACGAACCCGGGCATGACGATCATGTCCGTGGCGTCGATGACCTCGACCTCCCCGTTCGACAACGCTGGGCCCACGGCGACGATCCGGTCGCCTTCGACGAGGACGTCGCCTCGGGTGAGATCGCCGATCTGGGGGTCGAGGCTGAGCACGGTCCCGCCCCGGATCAGCGTCCGTCCCGTCGGCACGACGCGGAAGTCGGTTCCGCTCGGATAGAAGGCGGGCAGGTCGGCGGCCTTCGGCGGGCGGCTGCCGACGACCAGCCGCCGGGCCCGCTTGTAGTTCCGCTTCACGAGCTCCTTGATGTCGCCGAGCTGGAACAGGACGATCCCGATCAGGACCAGGATGCCGATGATCATCGGTCCGTCGTCCGGTGACAGACCGAGGTACGGCAGGACGGTGATGATGAGCGCGAGGAGGACCGCTGCGACGGTGCTACCGAGGAATGTGGCCCGGCCGCCTGCGAGTGACGCGCCTCCCAGGACGGCGGCGGTGATGCTGTTCAGTGCGAAGGTGGAGCCGATCGTTGCGTTGCCGATCGGGGATCGGGCCATGACGAAGAACGAGGCCACCGCCGCCAGCACGGCCGCGAGGAGGAGGGCCCGTACCCGGAGCCAGCTCGTTCTGACCCCGCCGCGTTTCGCCGACCGTTCGTCGAAACCCACCGCCCTCAGCTCGAGACCGGACCCGGAGGCATGGAGCCACAGATCTGCCAGACCCGCCCCGACGACGACGACGATGAAGGCCACGGGGATCGGTCCGATGCTCGTCGTGAGCACCGACACCAGGTCGGGGCTGATGACACCCTGGGCCGTCGGTCGCATGGTCAGCGAGATCCCGTCCAGGATGCTCAACGTGGCCAGGGTGGCGATGATCGAAGGGATCTTGAGTCCTCGGATCAGGCCGGCGTTGACGAGGCCGAGGGCGACGCCGCACAGGAGGATCACACCGATCCCGATCAGGATCTGGGGGACCGAAGCCTCGGCGCCGATCAGGAACGAGGCGACGACCACCCCGAGGCCGATCATGCCACCGACGGAGAGATCGAGACACCCGACGAGGAGCGCATGCGTCTGAGCCATCGCGGCGACGATCAGGGGGAGCGCCAGGATGAGGATCTGTGAGACGTTGGTGGCGTTGACGAAGCCGGGGAACCGCGCGTTGGTGTACCACAGCAACGCTGCGACCAGCAGGATCTGCAGCGCCACCGGCATCCACAGGCGGAACCTGACGATCTTCCGCCACTTGTTCTTGTCTCGAGCGTCGCGGATGACCTTCCGGACGGCGCGTCGCGCAGCGTCGACGCGCTCGCTCATGGCCCCCCGTTCGAGGAGGCAGCCTTCGGCATCGCGACGCCGAGGGGGGATCGCCCCGCCTTGGACAGACCCGGCCCTCGCACCATCGCCTCGACGATGCGCAACTCGTCGAGCTCGTCACCGGGGATCTCCTCGATGATCTGGCCGCGCGACATGACGAGCACCCGATCGCACAGCCCCGCGAGCTCGATGGGGTCGCTCGACTTCACGAGCATCGCCGTCCCCTTGTTGGTGCGGGTGCGAAGGGCCTTGTAGATGTCGAAGCGGGAGCCGACGTCGACGCCCTGCGTCGGCTCGTAGGCGAGGATCACCGACGGCTGCTTGAGGAAGCTGCGGGCCACCGAGACCTTCTGCTGGTTGCCCCCGGACAGGAACTCGACCGGTTGCTCGAGCGACGGCGTCCGGATCTCCAGCCGTTCGACGAGGTCGGCGACGGCGCGGCGCTCTCTCCGTCTGCTCAGGATGCCCAGCACGGAGAAGCGGCGTAACGATTGGATCGTGGCGTTCACCTTGACGCCCAGCACCGGCATCAGCGCCTCGTGCTTGCGATCGCCGGGCAGCAGCATGACCCCGGCTGCAACCGCCTCATGGGTCGAGATCAGCGACAGCTCCTTGCCGTCGCAGACGACGCGTCCCGCCTTCGGTGGCTGGCGGCCCGCCAAACAGTCGAAGAGCTGGGGCTGCCCGTTGCCTTCGGCGCCGGCGATCCCCACGATCTCGCCGAGCTCCAGGGTGAAGCTGACCGGCCCGAACGACTGGCCTTGAAGGCCGTCGACCACGAGCACCTCCTCACGCTCATCCGCCTCGGGGGCGGGTGGCGGGAAGGCAGCCTCGAAGGGGCGGCCGACGATCAGCTCGACGAGCTGCGCCTCGGTCGTGGCCTTCGCGTCGAACGTTCCCTGGCTCCTGCCGTCGCGAAGGACCGTGATGCGATCCGCGATCTCGAGGACCTCCGGGAGACGGTGGCTCACGTACACCACACCCACGCCACGAACTCTGCAGGCGGCGACCGTCCGGTGCAGCGCTTCGACCTCGTCCGGTCCCAGGGCCGTGGTCGGCTCGTCGAGCAGCAGCACCTTGGGGTCCGTCACGAGCGCCTTGGCCACCTCGAAGAGCTGGCGGTCGGCCAACGTCAGGAAGCCTGCCGGAGCGTCCGGGAACAGCTCCAGGTCGAGATCGAACTCGGCCAGCCGCTTGCGCGCCCACTTCTTCCTCTGTCGGAACGGCGGTCGCCGGTCCTCGGACGCCGCCAGGAAGAGGTTGTTCTTCACGGGTTCGGGCAGGATCAGCGAGGTGTCCTGATAGGCCATGGCCAAGCCCAGCTTCCTGGCCTGTGCCGGGGAGTCCCGGCGAAGGGGTTCACCCCCGATCGTGACGGTGCCCAGGTCGGGGTCGACGAACCCGCTGGCGATCCCGAGGAGGGTCGACTTCCCGGACCCGTTCTCGCCGACGACGGCGTGGACCTCGCCGGCACGGCAGTCGAAGCTGACGTCGGTCAGCGCCCGAACTGCCCCGAACTGCCGCGAGACACCGCTCATCTCGAGGACGAGGTCCCCGGGGGTCGGCCCTCCTCCAGGATCGCTCTCGACCATCAGCCGAACATCAACTGCAGGACCGGGTCCGGCACCAGCGAGGTGCCGGAGACGGCCTCATGCACACGATTCGGATCGCAGTCGGCCTCCGTCACCTCCCGCATCACGTGTGGCACGACGACCTCAGCCGGGACCTCGGCGCCCGCGAGCGACAGCATCGCTGCGGTGACGCCGACCCGCGACTGGAAGTTGCCACCGGCCGAGTACCAGATGTGGTACGTGGGCTCGCCCCGCTCCGCCCAGTCGCAGAACAGGTTCTGCTCGTCGGTGCGCAGCGCGACGGTGAGGTTCTCCACCGGGATTCCCAGATCCTCATACGTTTGCAAGCCGATGTACATGCCGTCGGCGTACTCGTACGCCCAGCCGGCGATGTCGGGGTTGGTCGTCAGCAACCCTTGATAGACACCGGGGATCGCAGGGGGATACCAACTGGTGTCACCGGTCGTGCTGTTCTCGTTGGCCGGCGGATTGACCAGGTCGACCCCGCTGGCGAGGCCGTCGACCGCACACTGTTGCCAGCCGAGGGACAGCGCGTTGCCGGGGGTTCCGCCGAGGAGCGCAACCTCGCCGCTGCCCACGCCGGTGTTCAGGACCTCCGCGAAGCTGTTGCCGAGTTCACACAGGTCCTCACCGACGACGGACAGATAGTCCTCACCGGGAACGAGGGCCCCTTCCTGACCCGGCAGCCCCACCCAGCCCGCCGAGAACGGGACGTACGGGATGCCCGCGTCGTCGGCTTCCTTGATGGCATCGGCGATCGCAACACCCATGTCGGGATAGCCGACGATGAAGTCGACCCCTCGCTGGATCAGGAACCTGATGTCGTTGGCGTGGACGGCAGGATCGGGGTCGAAATCGGCCTCGGTGGAGACGATGGTCCCGATCTGGTCGTAGGTGAGTGCCTGGAGGATCGCCTCCATGTGGCTCACCGCACGCCAGACGTTCACCGTGTCTCCGCCACCGTCGGCGTAGCCCATGACGAGCTCGCCACCGGTCCCCGTGTCGCACTCTTGACTGCTCCAACACTCCATCGCCTTGTCGATGGTGGCCTGATCGAGCTCCTGATCGGCCCGCGCGATGGATGCCTGGATGATGTTCCAGCTCGCCTCGTCCGACGGCTCCACCGGGCCGAGGGCCTTCTCCACCAGCGCCGGGTCGGCATCCGTGCTCTCTCCGAATTCCGCGAGCGCCCCGGTGGCGCCGGTGGCTGTCTCACCTTCGGTGGCTCCGGTGGCAGTCGTCTCATCACCGTCGTCACCCCCGCAGGCCGCTGCCACCAACACGAGCGCGACGATGACGGCGGCGATCCTGATCCGTTGCATGTTCCTCCTCCCTGGACGATCTCCTCTTGTGGCAGATCGGCTCGTCACATAGGCGCCTCCTTCTTCACCACGTCGATCAGCCCGAACCGGTGACGGTCTGCGTCGGCGAGCCCTTCGGGCGTCTCCGTTCACGCAGCACCCGCTCGACGCCGCGGATGATCCGATCGCCCGAAACGAGCATGCCCCCGATGATGACGAGACCGAACACCACGAACTGGAGCGAGGTGGGGAGCCCCATCGTTCGCAGCATCTGATTGAGACCCGTGAGGAACAGGGCGGCCACGAACGTGGACAACGGGCTGGCCAGGCCCCCGGTCAGGGAGGCACCACCGATCACCACGGCCGCGATCGGCCCCAGGAGATACGTCGTGCCGACGGCGACTCCCGGGTTGCGGAGGAGCCCCGCCAGCGCCACTCCCGCAACGGCGTAGAAGATCGCGGCCACCACGTAGACCACGATCTGGTGCAGGTTCACCCGGACCCCCACGACATGGGACGCGACCGGGTTGGCGCCCACCGCCTGGAACCTGCGACCGACCGCCGTGTACCGGAGGCCGGCGATCAGGACGATCGTGAGCACGACGCCGATCCAGAAGACGGGGCTGACACCTAGGACGCGGGTGGAGGTCCAATCGGACAGACCGGTCGGCACCGGGCTCTGGACCGCGAACGTGCTTCCGTAGCGATTCACCAGGCCGATCACGATCAGACCCACCGCGAGGGTGGTGATGAGTGCGTTCAGCTTGAGCCCGCCGATCAGGATGCCGTTGACGAGTCCGATGACCGCGGCCACGGCCATCGCGATCGCGATGGCACCCCAGACGTTCTCGTTCGATCCGTCCCCGACACCGACCATGATCACCGCCGCCAGGCTCATGGTCCCGGGGACGCTGAGGTCGATCCCGCCGGTCATGATCACCAACATCTGGCCGAGAGCGGTGATGCCGAGGACCGCGCCGTAGGGAGCGATGGCGCGCAAGGCGACACGACTGAGGGTAGCCGGAGCCCAGATGGCCGCAACGATGACGAGGAGGAACAGTGCGATGTACACGGGCACGTAGCGAGAGGCCACGACGAACGACGTGAGCGCGGAGGAGGGCGTCCGCGGACGGCTCATCCCTCGCCTCCCGGTACGGCGCCGACCACGAGACCGGAGGCCTCGGCCACCCGCTGTCGCGCCTCGGTCGCCAGGATCCGTGCGCGCTCCACGTCCGCTTGGAGGACACCCTCGCGCATGACGACACGTCCCGCGACGAACACCCAGTCGACGTTGGACGTGTCCATGCCCCACACGACCGCACCGATCGGGTCGTTGATCGGAAAGACGTTCGGGCGGTCGGTCCGAAGCACGACGACGTCGGCCTGCATACCCGGCTCGAGTGAGCCGGTCGTCCCACCCAACCCCGCCACCCGGGCGCCGTCGGCCGTGGCGAAGCGGATCACGTCGCGGGTGCTCATCAGTCGAGGAAGGCCGGCCTTCCCGGCCAGCTTGCGATCGAAGACGGTGGCGTGCTGCAACGAGATCGCCGCACGCATCTGCGCGAACAGGTCGCCCGGCGCCACCCGCTCGTCATCGACCCCGAGTCCCGGGCGCACGTTGCGGCCGATCAGCTGCTGGATCGGAGGCGGTCCGAGACCCGCCGCCATCTCGCTCGACGGCGCCATCGTCACCGAAGCGCCGGACGTCGCGAGGGCCTCGACATCCGCGTCGTCGAGTTGGGAGAGGTGGGCGAGCGTGACGTCGTGACCGAGGAGCCCCGCCTCGGCCATCTCGGAGATCACGCCACGCTCCCACCCCTTCGAACCGGGATGCGCGTGGATGCGCAGACCCGCCTCCCGGGCACCCGCCCATTCGTTCGCGAGCGCGGGGACGTCGCTCGCCGCCGCGACGACGGACCCGGATGCGATGCGGGTCGCGGGTCCGGCCAGACCGGCGAGTCGAGCGACGATGTCCTGGCCCGTGCGCCGCCCGGCCGCCTGGTGGCTCGTCGCGCCCGAGTAAGGAGCGTGAACGAACACGGTGCGCAAGCCGGCGTCGGCGTGGGCCTGCAACGCGGCGTCGGCGAGGCTCTCATCCGGCCGCGCGTTGGACCAGTCGACGACGGTGGTGATCCCCGCTTCGGCGGCACCGAGCAACCCGATGAGGGTGGCGGCGTACACGTCGTCCGGCCGAGAGAGCTCTCCGAAGGCAGCCGACGCTGGTGAGATCCCGCTCCGAACGCCGCCGACCTGGTCGAGGTTCCGGAACAGGGACATCGAGGTGTGTCGGTGGGTGTCGACGAAGCCCGGCATGACGATGGTGTCGGTCGCGTCCACCTGCTCGGCGTCGCGGGCGCGGAGCCCGGGACCGACCTCGGCCACCACGCCTTCGTCGATGAGGACGTCGG
>Ga0299907_10001974_pt1 | contig 12282 bp, 11 predicted proteins | sample RVTome_16_FD_198680 | JGI IMG/M metagenome (GOLD analysis project Ga0299907, IMG submission 198680) | Soil microbial communities from uranium-contaminated site in the Upper Colorado River Basin, Wyoming, United States - RVT152D67 (version 2) ...
AGGAGGGGCGTTACAAAGCTCCCAACGTTCTCACCCTTCCCAGTTATTCCGTTGCCGACACCTCGGCGGTTTGCGGGTGGATCGTCTGGAGCCCGAGCGCCTATCTCAACCTGAGACGACTGCCCGACCCAGGCAGTTAGATCATGACCCCCTCGACGGACGGTGAAAACCCTTCACAAAAAGGCTTTACGTGCTCTTAGCGCGTCTTTCCGCAAGGAGCTCGACCGCTCGCTCGAGCGTGATGCTCTCCACCGTGTCTCCGCGGCGCAGGCTGGCGTTCGTCTCCCCGTCGGTGACGTAGGGGCCGAAGCGGCCATCCCTGAGGACGATGGGGCGCTCCGTGCCGGGGTCCGCGCCCAGCTCCTTCAATGGACCGCGCGCGGCGCCACCCCGACCGCGGCGGCGCGGCGGCTGTGCGAACAGCGCCTTGGCCTCGTCGACGGTGACGGTGAAGAGCTGCTCCTCGGTCTCGAGCGAGCGCGACTCGGTGCCCTTCTTCACGTAGGGGCCGTATCGTCCGTTCTGCGCGGTTACCTCTTCGCCGTCGATCGCCCCGACGACCCGCGGGAGGGTGAGGAGCCGCAGCCCGTCCTCGAGCGAGACCGACTCGGGGGACATCGAGGAGAGGAGCGATGCCGTCCTCGGCTTCTCCTCTTCATCTTCCGGGAGGACCTCGGTCACGTACGGCCCGTAGCGACCCGTCCGCACGACGATCTCGCGCTGGGTCTCCGGGTCCTGTCCCAGCGGGCGGCTGTCAGGCTGCGCGAGGAGCTCGTCGGCCTTCTTCGCCGTCAGCTCGTCGGGCGCGAGGTCGGCCGGCAGGCTGGCTCGAGCCTCGCCTCGCTCGAGGTAGGGCCCGTAGCGCCCTACCCGCACGACCGCCTCGCTGCCCGGGATCGCGATCGAGTTCACGGCGCGCGCGTCGATCTCGTCGAGGTGGTCCGTCACGAGGTGGTGGAGCCCCGAGTCGCCTGCCTCGCCGAAGTAGAAGCGTGTCAGCCAGGCGACCCGCTCCTCGTCCCCGGCGGCGATCCGGTCGAGGTCGCTCTCCATCCGCGCGGTGAAGTCGAAGTCGACGAACTGGCTGAAGTGGCGCTCGAGCAGGTTCACGACGGCGAAGGCGAGGAAGGTCGGGACGAGTGCTGCGCCCTTCTTGAACACGTAGCCGCGATCGAGGATCGTCGACAGGATCGCCGCATACGTCGACGGGCGGCCTATGCCCCGGTCCTCGAGAGCCTTGACGAGCGTCGGCTCGGTGTAGCGCGGCGGCGGGGTCGTCGAGTGGCCCTCGGGCTCGAGAGTCAGGAGCTGCACTTCCTGACCCACCGTGAGTTGCGGGAGGCGGCGCTCCTCGTCGTCCTCCGACGGCTCGTCTCGACCCGGCTCGTACGCGGCGAGGAATCCGCGAAACGTCAGCACGGTGCCGGAGGCGCCGAACTCGACGTCCTTGCCGTCCGTCGAGGTCACGCCGATCCGGAGCGAGACCGTCTGGCCGCGTGCGTCCTCCATCTGGGAGGCGAGGGTGCGCTTCCAGATCAGGTCGTAGAGCGCGTGCTCTTCGCGACCCACGTCTCGCTTCAGGTCGTCCGGAGTCCGGAAGGTGTCTCCCGCCGGCCGGATCGCCTCGTGCGCCTCCTGGGCGTTCGCGACCGCTCGTCCGTACATGCGCGCCTTCTCGGGGACGTAGTCGGCGCCGAAGAGCTCGCGCACCTGAGCCCTTGCTGCAGCGAGGGCCGACTCGGAGAGCGTCGTCGAGTCGGTTCGCATGTACGTGATGTGGCCGGCCTCGTACAGCCGCTGGGCGACGCGCATGGTCGTCTGGGCGGAGAAGCGGAGCTTGCGGCTTGCCTCCTGCTGGAGCGTGGCCGTGCGGAACGGCGCCGCAGGACGCCGCCGGTACGGCTTCTCATCCGAGGCCCTGACGGTGAACGCTCCCTCCCTGATGCGCTCCGCGAGCCCGCGCGCTCCTTCCTCGTCGAGCCGTACGAGCTTCTCGTCGAGTGTCGCGTCCGGGGCAAAGTCGCGCCCCTGCGCGACGCGCTTCCCGTCCACCGCGACGAGGCGCGCCTCGAACGATCCCGGGTCGAAGCTCGCGAGGAGGTCCCAGTACTCGGCCGAGACGAATGCGATGCGCTCGCGCTCGCGCTCGACGACGAGGCGCGTGGCGACCGACTGGACTCTGCCCGCCGAAAGCCCTCGCGTCACTTTCTTCCACAGGACCGGAGACACCTCGTAGCCGTACAGGCGGTCGAGGATCCGCCTCGTCTCCTGGGCGTCCACGAGCCGCTGGTCGATGGCGCGCGTGTCCTCGAGGGCACGCGAGATGGCCTCCTTGGTGATCTCGTGGAAGACCATGCGCCGGACGGGAACCTTCGGCTTCAGCACCTCGACGAGATGCCAGGCGATCGCTTCTCCCTCCCGGTCCTCGTCCGTTGCGAGCAGAAGCTCGTCGGCGCCCTTCAGGTGCTTCTTGAGCTCGGTGACGATCTTCTTCTTCTTCGGATCGACGACGTAGAAGGGCTCGAATCCCTTCTCGACGTCGACGCCCAGCGCTCCGAAGCGCTTGCGCTGCGCCTCGGGCACGTCGGACGCACGGTCGGGCAGGTCGCGGATGTGCCCGATGCTGGACTCGACCGCGAACTCCTTCCCGAGGTAGCCCGCGATGGTGCGTGCTTTCGCAGGGCTTTCCACGATGACGAGTCTCTTGGCCACGGCGCGACACCATAGCGCCGCCGCTCACGCTGGAAGGTCGAGCGAGCGCTGAGATCGCCTTGCAACAGACTGTTGCAAGGGTTCGCTGCTCGGCGGCATCGACCCGAGGGCGAGCGCTCGTCTCAGACGCAAGTCGAGTTGAGGCCTAGCTTGCAACAGACTGTTGCAAGAGTTCCTCGCCTCGTTCGGCCCGAGCGTCTCGATGGGCGTCGGGCCATACTGGCGCGCGTGGCGAAACCACCGCGCCCGAGCTGGCTCTACTTCGTCATCGCGGCGCTCAGCTGGCCGGTCCTGAAGACGGTCTTCCGACACCGCGCGTTCGGGATCGAGCACATCCCCGCGACCGGCGGGTTCGTTCTCGCGGCGAACCACTCGTCGAACTTCGACCCGTGGCCGCTCGGCATTCCTCTCTTTCCCAGGCGGTTTCTGCGTTTCATGGCGAAGTCCGAGCTTTTCTGGTTCCCGCTCGGGAGGATCATCGCCGCGGGAGGCGCTTTCCGCGTCCGCCGTGGGGAGCGAGACGAGGAGGCCATCGCGACGGCCGTCGCCCTCTGCCGGGAAGGGCACGCAGTCGTGATGTTCCCCGAGGGGACACGCAGGCAGAAGGGCCTGCGCAAGAAGCACGAGGCCCGCTGGCACACGGGAGCCGCCCGGATCGCGCTGGAGGCGGGCGTTCCCCTCGTTCCGGCGGGAATTGCCGGGACCGACCGCCTCGCCAAGCTCGGGACGTTGCGCGTTCGCTACGGGCCTCCCGTCGAGCTCGCTGATCTCGGCGACCACGCGCTGCCCGAGTCCGCTCAGATCGCCACCGATCGGCTGCGGGGCGCAATCGCCGAGCTGGAGGCGTCGCTCGCGTGAAGCCGCTCCTCGTTGTCGACGGCGACTCGTTCGCGCACCGCGCCTACCACGCGATCCCGAAGACGCTCCGCCGCGGCGACGGCGGCCCCGGGAACATGCTCTTCGGGTTCGGGACCATGCTCATCCGGCTCTGGCAGGGCGAGCGTCCACGCAGCGTCCTCGTGGCTTGGGACACGCTCGAGGTTCCGACGTACCGTCACGAGGCGCTCGCGGTGTACCAGTCCGGGCGAGAGTTCGAGGCAGAGCTTCTCGAGCAGCTCGCGCTCCTCCCGTCCTTGGTGGCGTCGTCCGGTCTGGCGGTTGCCAAGGCACCGGGCTACGAGGCGGACGACTTCCTCGGCGCCGCGGTCGCGTCCGAGGAGGAGGCGGGTGGGACGGTGCTCGTGGCGACCTCGGACCGGGACGCGTTCCAGCTCGCCAGCGCGCGGACTACGATCCTGCAGCCGGTGCGTGGGGAATCTCCGGCCCGCATCGGCCCCGCGGAGGTTCGCGAGCGGTACGGGGTCGATCCCGAGCAGGTGCCGGACTTCATCGCCCTGCGCGGGGATCCCTCCGATCGCATCCCCGGAGCGCGGGGAATCGGTCCCAAGAAGGGTGCGGACCTGCTCGCGCAGTACGGGTCGCTGGACGCGATGCTGGAGGAGGGGCGATTCGCGGCGGAGGCCGATGCGCTCCGCCTCTACCGGCGGATCGCGACCCTCGACCGTGCCGCGCCGCTGCCACCCTTGCCCGACGTCGAGCCCGACTGGGGCGCCGCTGCGACTCATGCGAGGGACCTTGGGATGAACGGGCTGGCGGGACGGTTCGAGGAGGCCGCCGCATCGACGTAATCAGCCATCCGTCGATGGTGCGCCTGCATTCGCCGGGACACATTCACGTTGAGAATCCCGAGCGCCTCGCGCGACTTCTGGAGCGCTTGCCGGGCTACGCCGAGGCGGGGCCTGCACAAAGGGAGACGATCGAACGAGCTCATTCGGCGGAGTACGTGCGAACCATCGAGGCGATCGCGGCCGAGACGTGGCTCGACCCGGATACCTACGCCGGCGAGACCACCTGGGAGGCGGCACGGCTCGCCTCGGGGTGCGCGATTCGTGCTGTCGAACAGGAAGGATTCGCGCTCGGCCGGCCCCCCGGGCACCACGCGTTGGCCGATCGTGCGATGGGCTTCTGCATCTTCAACAACGTGGCCGTCGCGGCTCGACATGCACAATCCGAGCTCGGCGTGGAGCGTGTCGCCATTGTCGACTTCGACGTCCATCACGGGAACGGGACCGAGGAGATCTTCCGCGACGACCCGTCCGTTCTCTTCGTGTCACTGCACCAGTGGCCGTTCTATCCGGGCACCGGTGGGCCGGGAACGAGCGACGAGCACACGCTGAACCTGCCGCTGCCGGCCGGGTCGGGCGACACCGAGTACGCGCAGGCTTTTCGCGAGGCCGTGGAGCCCGCCGTCGACGCGTTCGACCCCGAGCTCGTCCTCGTCTCCGCAGGATTCGACGCGCACGAAGACGATCCGCTCGGCGAGATGAGGCTGACTGCGGACGGCTTCCGCGAGCTTGCGCGGCGGTGTGCTGCACTCGGGCCGAAGACCGCGGCGGTGCTCGAGGGGGGCTACAACCTCGACACGCTGCCCGGCCTCGTCGAGGCGGCGCTGGAAGGCTTCGCCTCGGCCTAGGTCCGCCGTCGGGCCTGCGCGAACGTGAACACGCTCGCCCACTGGCGGGCGTCGAGGTCGCGGGGATACGACGACGCATCGAAGCCGATGATGGGAGCGAGCCGCCTGAGCTCGCGAGGCGTGACCCGTCCCCTCAGCGCCCTGGTGAGCGGCACGCGCGAGTGGAACGCGCTTGCGAGGAAGCGCCGGTAGGCGGCGTGAGCTCCGATCGGGACGAGCGGCCGGGCATGGCGCCTGAACCGCAGAACGGCGGCATCGACGCTCGGCGCCGGGGTGAAAGCGCGCCGGGAGAGCCTGGCGACGATGGCCAGCTCGAACCACGCCCGCCAGTACACGCTGCGGAGGGTCGCCGGCCACACGGACGACTGCTTCTCCGCGAGCTCCCACTGCACGATGACGTCCGCTTGGAGCAAGCCACGGCTCGGGTCCCGAAGCAGGCTCTCCAGGATTGCGCCCGATCCCGAGAACGGGAGGTTGGCGACGGCCTTGAAGTGCTCTCGCGGCCAGCTCCAGCGGCACGCGTTCGCTTCGACGACTCGGACCTCGCGGTCCGCGAAGCGCCGCCGGAGACCTCCGGCGAGCACCGGATCGAGTTCGAGGGCGGTGACGGTCGCACCGGCGTCGACGAGCGCGCGGGTCAAGACGCCGGTGCCGGCTCCGATGTCGACAACCGCGTCGCCCGGCTGGACGCCGGCGTCGCGGACGAGCTCCGCTGCGAGTTGGCTACTGCGGAGGAAGTGCCGGCCGCGGGCGTCCCTCTCGGGTCGCTGCCGGACGGCCACGGAAGACCACCACCATCGTCGTCACGCGCCCGATTCTAACGGCCGAGCGGCGGAGCCGGTTGGCCCGCCGCTCGGAAGAGACGTCAGTTCCCCCCGGTCGCTTCCGCGGGCCGGTCGAGCTCGAATCCCTGCGCTCGCCCGCCGTCGTGCGGAGGCTCGATGGTGAGCTTTGGGAGCACCCGATCGAGCCAGCGTGGGATGTACCACGACTTCTCGCCCAGGAGGGTGAGGAGCGAGGGCACGAGCGTCATCCGCACGATCAACGCATCCGTCAGGATCGCGATCGCGAGCAGGATCCCGAACTCCTTCGAGATGCGGTCGGCGCTCAGGACGAAGGCCGCGAAGACCGTGCCCATGATGACGGCCGCGGCCACGACCACGCGGCCGATCGCGGCGATCCCGTGCTCGACGGCCTCGCGCGTCCTCAGGCCGTGGACATGCTCCTCCCTGATACGGCTCATCAGGAAGACCATGTAGTCCATCGACAGCCCGAACAGGATCGCGAAGGCGATCGGTGGGATGAAGGACTCGATCGGCCCGGTTCGATCCAGGCCCGTCAAGCCGAGGAGATGGCCCTCCTGCACCACGAGCGTGAGCACGCCGAAGCCGACGAACGCTGAGATGATCGTCGTAATCGCGGCCGTCGCCGAGATCACGATCGACCGGAACGCCATGGCGAGGACGATGAACGTGACGCCGATGATGAAGAGCAGGAAGAGCGGCAGCCGCTCCACGATTCGGTCGCCGATGTCCTTGAACGCGGCCGTCAGGCCCGAGACGTAGGCGATCGAGCCGCCCCCAGCCGTCGCTTCGGGGACGACGTCCGAGCGCAGGCGGTCGACGAGCTCGTCCGTCTCCTCGTCCTGGGGGGCGGAGTCCGGGGTAACGAAGACGATCGCGACGGTCCCCTCGTCGTTGAGCTGCGGCTCCCGCGCCGACGCCACGCCTTCGAGGTTGCGCACGCGGTCGTAAATCCTCTGGGGCGCCTGGTCGTCGCCGTTCACGTCGACGACGATGGGGATGGGGCCGTTGAAGCCCGCTCCGAAGCCCTCGGCCAGGAGGTCGTATGCCCGACGGGCTGTCTGCTCGGTGGGCTGCGTGCCCTGGTCGGCGGCGCCGAAGCGCACGAGCGCCGAGGTGGCGGCGATGGCCAGGATCAGGAGCAGGACGACCGGGAAGACGACTCGCGCGTTCGCGGTCACGAAGCGTCCCCAGCGGGCGATGAGGGTCTTCTCGCGCGCTGCCTCGGAATCGTCCAGCGGAGGAAGGAACGGAACCTTCAGGCGGTCGATCTTGTGGCCGAGCAGGCTCAGGACCGCTGGGAGCAGGGAGCTCGCGATCAGCACCGTGGTCAGCACTCCGAGAGAGGCTCCGATGCCCAGCTTGGTGATGAAGTCCATTCCGAAGAAGGCCAAGCCGGTCACCGAGATGGCGACCGTCAGGCCGGCGAAGAGCACCGCACGGCCGGCGGACGCACCCGCCTCGGCGGCGGCATCCCGCGGTGAGAGCCCCTCGTGGAGGAGCTGCCTGAACCGCGTGACGATGAAGAGCGAGTAGTCGACGCCCACGCCGAGCCCGATCATCGTGACGAGGATGGGCGTGATCGTGTTGATCGCGGTGAGGCCGGCGAGGATGAAGAGCAACAGGAACGCCGTGATCAGCGCCACGATCGCCAGCGCGATCGGGATGAGCATCGCCACGAAGGTTCGGAACACGATGAGGAGCACGATGATCGCGGCCAGCAGGCCCAGTACCTCGGCCAGCCCTTGCTCGACGGGCGGGAACTCGGCGTCGCCGTTGTATTCCACGGTCACGCCGGCCGGTTCGACCGTCTCGCGGACGGCATCCTGCACCGCGACGACGGCTTCACGCTCCTCCTCGAAGATGATCCTGTCGAACTGGGCTTCCGCGTACGCGATACGGCCCTCGTCGGAGAAGGTCTCCTCGCTGAAGGGATCCCCGACGCTGGTCAGCCCCGCTCGGTCCTCGGTCGGTTCGAACTCGCGTGACTGCAGGAGGGCGATGGCCTCCTCGATCGCGGCCCGGCGCTCGGGAGTGTCGAGACGCTCACCAGCGGGCGCGGCGAAGACGAGGTTCAGCACGCCTCCTTGCTCGGACGCGAACTCGGCCTCGATCAGATCGGTCGCCCGCTGGGTCTCAGATCCCGGTATCTCGAACTCGTCCTTCAGGCTGCCGCCGACCGTCGCGACGGCGACGATCATGAGGGCGACGATGCCCACCCAGCCGAGGACGACGCGCCAAGGATGCGTCGCGCAAGCGCGCATCCAGGCGGCGAGCGCGCCGGTGGAGAGGCGCTCGTGAGCCGCTCGCCGCGGATCGCTGTTCAACTCAGGTTCTCTCTCGTGCTCCGTCATGCCCATGTCCCCTCTTGTTGCTTCCGGATCAAGTAGAGACCGCCTTAGGTCTGAGAACTCATCGGGCGGCCTGTGCATTCCACGCGCGCGAAGATAGCCGCGCGCGGAACGGGGCGCGCCGGACCTTCACGCTCGGCGTGATGCGGCGCCGATATAGACACCGGTGCACACGATCGCGCCGCCGACGATCGTCGTCGCCGTGATCGGCTCGTCCGCGACCAGCGCGCCCAGAGCGACGGCGATCACCGGCATCAGCACGAACACGTACGCCGTCGCCGATGCGGTCCAACGCTGTACGACGACGAGCACCAGCAGGAAGAGCCCGACGGTCGCGGCGACGAGATACGCGACCGCGAACTGCGTCTCGCCCTCGGTCGGAAGCGCGAAATGCTCGCCCGCCGCGCCGGCGACGATCAGCAGCACGACGGAGCCGACGCTCATGCCGACGAAGTTCATCGCGACCGGGTGGTGCCGGCCGGCGAGCTTGGAGACGACGACGGACTCCGAGGCGCACAGCGCCGCGATCCCCAGGAGCACGAAGGAGCCCCAGCCGAACGCGATCGAGCCGGGCTGGAAGAAGATCAGGACCGAGCCGGCGATGGCGATCAGCGCACCGAGCAGGGCGCGCACGCCCAGCCGCTCCATCCCGTGCGCGACGGCGAGGAGCAGCGTCAGCAGCGGCCCGACGGCCAGCACGACGGCGGCGACACCGGCAGGCACCTCTTGCATCGCCCAGTACAGGCAGCCGTACGCAGCGCCGAAGGCGAGCAGCCCGTACGTCCCGACCAGAGCGAGCGCGCGTCCGCGCGGGAGCGAGAGCCGCAACGCCGCGCACAGGACTCCGAAGACGGCTGCAGCGAGCGTAAAGCGCAGTCCGGCGCCCCAGAGCGGGTCGAGCTCGCGGTTCGAGAATCTGATCGCGACGAAGTTCGAGCCGCCGATGAAGACGGCGCCGAGGAAAGCGGCCAGCGGCTGGCGGTCGAGGCCGGCATCCGTTCGAACCTCGACGACGGCGTCGTCTGTAGCCATGCTCACTGCGAAAGACCTGGGCTGGTCACACATCGACCCTCGTGGCAAGGTCCCGCCAGGCCATGACCAACGATCTCCCGAGCGGAACCGTCACATTTCTCTTCACGGACATCGAGGGCTCGACGAAGCTCCTGGGCGAGCTTGGCGCCGAGGCGTACGCCCAGGCGCTCGCCGGGCACCGGCAGATCGTGCGCGAGGCGTGCTCGGAGCGGGACGGGGTCGAGGTGGACACGCAAGGCGATGCCTTCTTCATCGCACTTCCGACGGCGCCGGGTGCTCTCGATGCGGCACAGCAGATCGGCGAGCGACTGGAGAGGAGAGCGATCCGCGTGCGCATGGGCCTGCACACGGGAACGCCGTGCGTCGCCGATGAAGGCTACGTCGGGCCCGACGTGCACAGAGCCGCTCGCGTCGCTGCCGCCGGGCACGGTGGTCAGATCCTAGTTTCCTCGGCGACGGCAGCACTCGTCGCGACTCGACTACGCGACCTCGGCGAGCACCGGCTCAAGGATCTCTCCGCGCCCGAGCGGATCCACCTGAGTGGTGTCGGGAGCCGGATCCCGGCTCGTAGCTGGCACGGGCCACGGAGCCACGCCGGGCTACCGCGCCGAGCGGTTTCATGGAGACCGCAGTCAGCCCGCCGCGGGTGAGCCTGACGAGTCGCCGGCGAATCGGGTTCCATAGAAAAAGCCCCGTTACCAGGGCTTTTTCCGTAGCAGGCCTGTAAGCCGGATTCTGTCGAGGATGACCATCTCTCTTTGCGGCGTACCCGGTCCCTCGGCGGGCCGCGTCATCGGGACCTGCTTCGCCTTGCACCGGACGGGGTTTGGCGAGCCGATCGTGTCGCCACGATCGCTGGTGGGCTCTTACCCCACCGTTTCACCCTTACCGACCGAACGTGCACTCATCGGCCGGCGGTCTCCTTTCTGTTCCACTTTCCGTCGGCTTTCGCCGCCTGGGTCTCCCCAGCGTCCTTGCCCTGCGGTGTCCGGACTTTCCTCGAGCGGCGAAGCCGCCCGCGGTCACCCGGCCTGCACCACGGATGGTACCTCGTACGTGGGCAATTCACGCCCCTCCGCGAGGATGGAGCGGCACTCGGGGCACGCCAGCGCGCCCTGGAGTCGGAGCAGGAACTCCCCGCACACGAGGCATTCCAGGCTCACGCCGCGCGTCAGCGCCGCCAGTTCCTGGTCGAGCGTCTTGTTGAGCGGTGTCAGGGTCATGCTCGGTTCACCCGATGCTCCTGAAGACCCCTGTGACCTTGCCGAGGATCTGCACGTGCTCGGGGTAGAGCGGTTCGAGCGCGGCGTTCTCCGGCTGCAGGCGAATCCGTCCGTTCCGTTCGCGGTGGAACGTCTTGACGGTCGCCTCGTCGGCAGCTTCGTCCTCGCCGACGAGTGCGACGACGATGTCGCCCTGGCGCGCGTCGTCCTGCCGGTGGACGACGACGATGTCGCCGTCGAGGATCCCAGCCTCGATCATCGATTCGCCCTTGACGCGAAGCAGGAAGTCCGCGTTCTTGCCGAGCGGCTCGGGGACGGCGATGCGATCCTCGATCTCCTCTTCGGCGAGCAACGGCCCACCGGCGGCGATTCGCCCGACGAGAGGGAGCAAGTCGGGCTCCGAGTGCGAGTCGGCGTCGGAGCGCGCTCTCCCTACGAGCTCGAGCGCACGCGGCTTCGTCGGGTCGCGTCGTAGAAGCCCTGCGCGTTCGAGATTCGCGAGGTGCGCGTGCACGGTGGACGGGGAGGCCAGCCCGACCGCGTCGCCGATCTCACGCACGGTCGGCGGGTAGCCGTGGCTGTCCACATACTCGGCCAGGAACTGCCAGATCTCCTGCTGACGCGACGTGAGCATCGGGGTCTCGAGCATCGGGTCTCTCCTGTGTCGGGGAACGAACGTATGTTCGTTGGAGAGAGTAGAGTCCTTGTCGGACGACGTCAAGTCGGCTTGCGGGCAGCGAATACGGCATGCTCGCCTTCCTCGGGATCCGGGACGCCCGGATGCACGAGCTCGAAGCCTGCATCCTCGATCACATCGCGCCAGAGAGCCTCCGGGAAGACTCCACACTCATGCACGTCGTGCTCGACGCGAACGTCCTTGCCCGGCTCCCTCAGCACGAGGACGAAATCCACGAGGTAGGTCGTGCCGTCGGGATCCGAGTCATGCGTCCATTCGAGGTACCGGAGACTGCGACCGTCGTCTCCGTCGTGTCCGCCGTGCCGTGTCCCCGGCGCGAACAGCTCGCGCGTCGTGTCGGGGACGAGCAGCGCGGCGCCGCCTGGGCGGAGATGCGCAGCGACCCTCTCGAGCGTCGCCCGCAGGTCCTTCTCGGTCGTCAGGTACGCGATCGCGTCGTGCACGAACACGGCGTCGAACGTGCGCCCGAGCCTCAGCGTTCGCATGTCGCCCTGGATGTGCTCGCACTCGTGATTGAGGGTCCTGCTGAGCGCCAGCATCTCCGGCGAGAGATCCGTCAGCGTGCACTCGAAGCGCTGCTTCAGGTGAGACGCATTGTTCCCGCCGCCCGAGCCGAGCTCGAGTAGCGTCCGGGCGTCGCCCACCACGGTCTTCTCGATCACTCGCGCGGCGAAGTCCGCTTCCTCGACGTAGTCGGACGGATGCGTGAGGAGGTGGAACCAGGGCGCGAGCTCGGAGTAGATGAGCATGGGTCGGGGGAGACGCGTAGGGGTCAGACTGAAGTCTGACCCCTACTTCCTTGCCGCTTCTTCATGCGCTGGAGAGGACTTGAACCTCCACGGCCTAAAGTGGCCACTAGGCCCTCAACCTAGCGCGTCTACCAATTCCGCCACCAGCGCGGGCCGTAGGTGATTCTACGCGAGAAGGTGAA
>Ga0299907_10001976_pt1 | contig 12274 bp, 11 predicted proteins | sample RVTome_16_FD_198680 | JGI IMG/M metagenome (GOLD analysis project Ga0299907, IMG submission 198680) | Soil microbial communities from uranium-contaminated site in the Upper Colorado River Basin, Wyoming, United States - RVT152D67 (version 2) ...
GTTCTTGAGCTTGGTGCGGACGAAGGCACCGCCCTTGCCCGGCTTGACGTGCTGGAACTCGACCACCGAGAACAGCCCGTCGGGCAGGTCGAGGGTCATGCCGTTCTTCAGGTCGTTGGTGGAGAGGGCCATGGCTGGGCGCCAACCCTAGCGGGCGCCCTCCGGCGTCCCCCAAGCCCGCTTTGTCCCGTGGAACGTGGCGCCTGGCGCCACGTTCCACGGGACAAAACGCTGGGGTTGGGCGGCGGGTGGCTACGGTGCGCGGCGTGCTTGCGTGGCTGGTCGGCTGGTGCGCGGTCCTCGGGCTCGTGATCGGGTCGTTCCTGAACGTGGTGATCCACCGGGTACCGAAGGGCGAGTCGATCGTGAAGCCACGATCGCGCTGCCCGCGGTGCGGCACCGAGATCGCGGGGCGGGACAACGTGCCGGTGGTCTCGTGGCTCCTCCTGCGCGGGCGCTGCCGCCACTGCCGCGAGCCGATCTCGGCGCGGTACCCCGCAGTCGAGGTGCTGACCGCGGTGCTCTTCGGCGTGGTGACCGCCAAGCTCGGCTTCGACTGGGCACTGCCCGCCTTCCTCGTCCTCACCGCCGCTCTGGTGGCGTTGTCGATGATCGACCTCGACACGTACCGCCTGCCGACGCCGATCGTCTACACCACGATCGCCATCTCCCTGCCGCTGCTGGCGCTCGCCGCGCTGCTCGACGGCGACCCCCGCGGCATCGTCGAGGCGCTGGCCGGCGGTGCCATCGCGTTCGGTGTGCTGTTCGTGATCCACCTCGTGTCGCCGCGCGGCATGGGCTTCGGCGACGTCCGGCTCGCCGGCCTCATCGGGCTGTTCCTCGGGTGGATCGAGCTGCCGGTGGTGGGCGTGGGCTTGTTCCTCGGATTCCTCCTCGCTGCCGTCGTCGGCATCGGGTTGATGCTGGCCGGCCGGCGCGGGCGCAGGGACCGCGTGCCGTTCGGACCGTTCCTCGCCGCGGGCGCGCTGCTCGCGGTGCTCGTGGGCGACCAGATCCTGCGCGTCTACCTCGGCCGCTAGGACCGGGCGCGGTCCCGCAACAACCGCACGGCGGCCTCTACGCCCATCGCGTACGCGTGCGGCCCGAGACCCGTGAGCGTGGCGTCGGCGACCGGCGAGACCACCGAGGTGTGGCGCCACCGCTCGCGCCGGGCCGTGTTCGACACGTGGACCTCGACGACGACGCCGCCGAACGCGGCGAGCGCGTCGTGCAGGGACCAGCCGTAGTGCGACACGGCGCCGGGGTTCACGACGATGGCGTCGACGCGACCGCGCGCTCCTTGCACCGCGTCGACGAGCGTGCCCTCGTCGTTGGCTTGCACGTGCTCGACGTCGTGGCCTGCCTCCTTCGCCACGACCGTCGCTGCAGCCACGTGTTCGTCGAGCGACATCGCGCCGTACACGTCAGGTTCACGCGCCCCGAGCAGGTTCAGGTTCGGCCCGGACAGGATCAGGATCACGGTTGCCTCGCGGTCATCGGGCCCCCATCGCTCGCAAGAGGTCGACCACGGCTCCCTCGTCCACCCCGTCTACCACCTCGATGCCCGCCGGGCCGTCGAGAACGAACGTGAGCCCACCGGCTGCTTTCTTGTCCCGCCGCATCAACGCGAGCAGCTCCGCCGCGTCCACACCCGCAGGCAACGCGGTGGGAAGGCCGTAGCTGCTGACGACGCGCTCGTGGTCCTGCACGCGCCCCGCGCCGACGCGCCCCAACCGGCACGCCAGCCGCGCCGCGAACATCAAACCGATGGCCACCGCCTCGCCGTGGCGCAGCCCGTAGCCGCCGGCCGTCTCCAGCGCGTGACCCAACGTGTGGCCGTAGTTCAACGTGGCCCTGCGCCCCGACGCGCCCTCGTGTTCGTCGGCGGCGACGACGGCGGACTTGATGGCGACGCACAGCGCCACTTTCTCCCGCAGCTCCGAGCGCTCGATCTCCTCGCCGCCGAGGAAGTGGTACTTGGCCATCTCGCCGTTGCCGCTGCGCCACTCGCGCTCGGGCAGCGTGGCCAGCGTGTCGACGTCGCACACGACGCCGGCCGGCTGCCAGAACGCGCCGACCAGGTTCTTGCCCTCGGGGAGGTTGACGCCGGTCTTGCCACCGATGGCCGCGTCCACCTGCGCGAGCAACGTGGTGGCCACGTGCACGACGGCGATGCCGCGGTAGTACACGGCCGCGGTGAAGCCGGCTAGGTCGGTGACGACGCCGCCGCCAACGGCAATCACCACGTCACGCCGCGACAGCCCCCACTGCGCGAAGCCGCGGCACAGCTCGTCGACCGTCGCCATCGACTTGGCGCGCTCGCCGTCGGGCACCACGAACACCTTGTGCTCGACACCCGGTTCGACGGCGACGGGGATGCCGGCTTGCGTGACGACCGCGGCGCGCGACGCGCCCGGCGGCACCAGCTCGGGTAGGTGCCGCAGCGCGCCAGGACCCACGAACACGTCGTAGCTGCGCGGGCCCAGCGGTACGGGAACGCGGATGACGGGCTCGCTCACGCCGATCCCTTCATCAGCTCGAGCACGCGGTCGACGACGGCGTCGGGCACGAGCTCGTCCACGTCGACCACGATGTCCGCCACCTCCGCGTAGGCGGGCTCGCGCCGCACGTAGAGGTGGGCGAGCGTGGCCTCGACGTCGAGCGCGCTGCCGGCGTCGAGCAACGGGCGGTGGTCGCCGCTCTGTTGGGCGCGCACGGCGAGCACGGCGACTGGTGCCCGCAGCCACACCACGGTCCCTGCCTCCGCGATGCGGGCGCGGTTGGTGGGGTCGAGCACCGCGCCGCCGGCCACGGAGATGACGGCGGGCGCGCTGTCGTCCGACACGGCAGCTGCGAGAGCGGCTGACTCCTCGCGGCGGAACGCGGCTTCGCCGTCTTGCTCGAAGATCTGCCGCACGGTGCGGCCAGTGGCGGCCTCGACCTGCTCGTCGCTGTCGACATAGCGCCACCCGAGCCGCTCGGCCAGCAGGCGGCCGACGACGGTCTTGCCCGCGCCCATCATCCCCACGAGCAGCACCCGCCGCGTCTCAACGCCGGCCTTCACGTCAGCCGAGGCCGGCCACGAATGCGTCGCGGTTGCGGACGACCTCGTCGAGCGAGTCGCCGCCGAACTTGCGCAGCGCCTCGCCAGCGAGCACGAGCGCGACCATCGTCTCGGCCACGACGCCCATCGCCGGCACCGCGGTGACGTCGGTGCGCTCCTTGAACGAGACCGCCTCCTCCTTCGTCTCGACGTCGACGGTCTTCAGCACAGGCCGGTTCAACGTGGCCAGTGGCTTCATGTACGCGCGCGCCACCAGCAACGAGCCCGTGGTGATGCCGCCCTCGATGCCGCCCGCGTGGTGCGTCTCGCGGCGGTAGGAGCGCGACTCCGCTTCCCAGCCGATGCCATCGTGGGCGACCGAGCCGCGCTGGCCCGCGGCGTCGATGCCGTCGCCGAGCTCGACCGCCTTCACTGCCTGGATGCTCATGAGCGCGCGCGCCAGCTGCGCGTCGATCTTGCGGTCCCAGTGCACGTGGCTGCCGAGGCCGACGGGTACGCCGTAGGCGAGCACCTCGGTGGCGCCGCCGAGGCTGTCGCCGTCCTTCGCCGCCGCCTTCACCTCGGCGACCATCGCTTCCTCCGCGTCGGCGTCGAAGCAGCGGACGGGCGAGTCGTCGATCGCCACGAGGTCGGCCGGCACCGGGCGGCTCGTGGTCTTCGCCACGGCCGGGCCGAGCTGGATCGTGTGGCTGAACACGGCGACGTCGAGCGTGGCTAGCAGCGCCTTGGCCGCAGCGCCCGCGGCGACGCGCGCCGCTGTCTCGCGCGCGCTGGCCCGCTCCAGCACGTTGCGGGCGTCCGAGAACCCGTACTTCTGCATGCCTGCGAGGTCGGCGTGGCCGGGTCGCGGCTCGGTGAGGGGCTCAGCGGTCTCGCCCGGCGCCGTGGACATCTCCGCGTGCCACTTGTCGGAGCGCGCCCACTCCGTGTTGCCGATCTCTATCGCAAGCGGCGATCCGAGCGTGCGCCCGTGGCGGACCCCGCCGACGATCGCGACCTCGTCCGCCTCGAACTTCATGCGTGGTCCGCGCCCGTAGCCGAGGCGACGCCGCGCCAGCTCGCCCGCGATCTCCTCGACCGTGAAGGGCAGGCCGGCGGGCAGGCCCTCGACGATCACGACGAGCGCCCGGCCGTGCGATTCCCCGGCGGTGAGGAAGCGGAGCACCACCGGATGCTACCGACCCAACGCTTTTGTCCCGTGGAACGTGGCGCCATGTGCCACGTTCCACGGGACAAAACGGGTCTTGGCTACGGGACCGAGACCTGGTTCGAGGGGACCTCGTGGTAGTTGTAGACGGTCCAGTTCGCCTGGAGGATCGATGTGACGCGCACGTCGTACAGCACGGTGAGGTGCGCGCCGCCGTTGCACGTGACGGTGTTGAACACGATCGCACCACGCCAGACCACCTTGCAGCCGTTCGACGTCATGTTCGAGCTGGGGGCATACATGATCCCGGTGTAGGTCGCCCCGTGGTCACCGGTGCCCGGAAGCACGTTGCCGGAGCCGGCCATGTACATGCGGAACTTGGTCGGGTCGCCGCCCTCGTTGATCTTGGAGCCCGACATGTTGATGTCGGCGTTGCTGTTGCCGGGTGGGATCACGAAGATCTCGACCACGCCGTCGTTCGTGCTGCCGGCACCGACGGTCACGGTCGGCGGCAGGTTCACCGTCGACGTGCAGTAGTACACGCCCGGGTTGATGATGGCGGGAAAGGTGCCGCCGACGGGGCACGCGTTGTACGTGGCGGGCAGGCACGGCGTGGGCGGCGTGTTCACGGGCGCGGGGCACGAGCTCACCGGGTCGAGCGGCTGGTACGCGTCCTCGGCCGCGACTGGGAAGCTGCAGTTGGTCGAGCCGCCCGGATAGACGACGTGCTTCTTGGCCGGATGCTTCGCGCCACCGTTGCAGGTGATCGTACCGTTGCTGCCGGCGTACGCCTCGGGTTCGGCGATCGGGTTGCCGTTCTCGTCGACCGTGTAGATCTTGTCGTCGCTGTTGCCGTTGAAGTCGATGCTGCTGTCGCCGAACACAGCGAACGGGAACGCGAGGTCGCGGCGCACGGTCGCCTCGATGGCATGGGGCACGCCGTTCTCCATGCCCTTCGCCTGCACGAGGTACGTGTTGTTGTTGACGGCGGTGGCCTTGTACACGACGCCCGCGTTGCCGGGGACCGACGTCACCGTGCAACCGGCGCCGACGCAGAAGGTCGACGCCAGGTCGGTGCCGATCTGGTCCATGCGGAACAGCGCGTCGGACAAGCCGGCGTCGGCCGACGCCAGCGCGCCCGAGAAGTCCTGGCTGCTCCGCGAGCTCGACAGCCCGTTGAGGGCGCGGGCGAGCAGACCGAGTGACAGGGTGGCGGTGATGAGCACCACCGTCATGGCGATGACCATGGCGCTGCCCTGGTCGTCTTTGCGGCTCAAATGGGACATCCAATGCCTCCTGGGAGCCGGTTGCGGACCTCTACGTCCTGCGTGACGGTGAAGGGCTCGGGACCGGGGTTCGAGTCGGCGGTGATCGTCACCGCGACGCGGATCGAGCAGTTGCCGACGTCGGCCGCGTGCGCAGGCGTGTTGCCCGCGGCGACGAGGTCGACGCCGGTCTGGCTGTAGTACGTGAAGAGGTTGACCACGGGACTGCGCACGATGTTCTGCACGCGGGTCAGCCGCGTCGACGACGAGACGACGGCGCCCGTCGTGTTGTCGAGGACTTCGCGCCGCAGCTGCTTGTAGGTCGGCGATGTTGCGTCCGTGTCGTAGACCCAGCGCACCCGCTTCATCGTGGCATCCTCGCCGAGGGTCAACTGGAGCTGGTTGCGGTAGCGGTCGACCTGGCCGAACGTCTCCATCGGGTTGGAGGCGCGGATGTCACGGGCGATCTCGGTCAGCACGAAACGGGCGTCCTGCTCGTTGCTGACGACGGCCTGGGCCCGCCGGTCGGTGTTCTGCACCGAGATCATGAAAGAGAAGATCATCGTGGTGACCATCAGGAGGAGCGCGGTGGCGATCACCAGCTCCATCACAGTCATGCCGCGGTCGTCGGAGTCGACCCGGTGGGCCAACTTGCGGCGGATCCTGCCGGGGACGCTCAGCATGCGTTCGGACTGGACGAGGGCGTGCTGTCGTCAGCACACACGAGGAAGGTCTTGATCACGGACGGCGACAACGCCGCGCCGGACGCGTCGATCACCTCGAAGGTGTGCACGCCGGTGCTCCACGTGTCGTCGGTGCTCTGCGTGTCGACCGTGCGGCTGGTGCTCGTGAGCGGCGTCGGCGTCCACGGCGAGTCGGGGTCTTGGGACGTCGTCACGCTGCGGTACGACCGGATGCGGTAGGCGGTGCCGCTGCAGCCGCCGGTGGCCGACATCGAGAGCGCGAGGCTCTCGCTCATCTTGCCGTTGCTCCGCAGGTACGTCTTCGTGGTCGACAACGACTGCTTGCCTGTGACGTTGATCGAGGACACCGAGCACGTGGCCGCCGGCGAAGCGGGCGTCGTCGCGCTCATGGAGTTGGTGCTCACCGTGTTGAGCAGCGTGGTGGTATAGGCCCTGACCCGGAAGTAATACGTGACCGACCCCGAGAGGCTGGTCGCGGAGTACGTCGTGGCGGTCGCGGGCTGCCGGTTGCTGCTCGCGACACTCGTGAACGTGCTGGTCGTGGAGCGCTCGACGACGAAGTGGTCCACCGTGCCGCCGCCCCCACCCGCGGCCCAGGTGACGTCGATCTGCGAGTCACTGATGGGTGTCGCCGACACGACCGTGGGAGCAGCAGGTGGCACGGTTGGCGGCGACGTCGTGGTCGTGGTGCTCGCCAGCGGTCCGAGCGCGCCCGGGTACATGATCGAGTCCTGGCGGATGGTGTGCGGGCCGGCGTCGTCCGTCCAGGTGATGAGGACGGTCGTCTTCTTGTAGGCCTGCGTGTACGTCGTGCTGCTGTCCCGCGCGTCGACGAGCGTGAGGTGGCGCTCGATGGTGAACGTCGACGGGCCAACGGTCAGCGTGGCGGTCGGTTCGATCCGGGGTATGACGCCGGCGGGCGTGGTGTCCGCGAGGGTGACGGTCGGCGCATCCTCGAACGTGCTCACGTAGCCCGTCTGGTCGACGTAGAAGCCGATCTCGTCGTAGGGCACGGCGCGGATCGCCTCCGTCTCGCGGGTGGCCACAGCGACGCCGCGGCTCCTCACGGAGGAGACGCCGGCGGTGCGGAGCCCGGCCCAGAAGACGGTGGTCAAGGCGGCGAACGCCACGGCAATGATGCCGAGGGAGGCCACCACCTCGATGATGGTGAACCCCTCGTCAGGATGCCGGAGGCGCCGCCGCGCAGCGCGTACGAGCCCGAAGGCCATGCGAGTTGTTCGGCATCGTTTGGGAGCGAGTTGAGCGATTCAGCATGTCCTCAGGCCATGGGCACCTGGCCCTAACGTGCCAGCCCGTGACCACCACTGCCGTTGCCGACCCGGCCGGGCCGCCGGGCACCGACCCACCCGGTCCTCCCGGCGACGCCAGCGCCACAGCTGAGCCGCGTACGCCGCTCGGGCTGTTCGCGGCGGTGCTCACCCTCTTGATGACGATCGCGTACTCGCCGGTCCTCAACTACCAGAGCTGGACGCCGAAGGCGGCCCTCGTCCCCCTCGTGCTCGCCGTCGGCCTGCCCTGTCTGTGGGCCAACCGCCGGGGGGCGTCGCGCCAGGCCGCCATCGCCGGCATGGCCCTCGTCCTGGTGGCGGCGCTGTCCGCGCTGTTTGCCGTGAACCACACCACGGCCGTCTTCGGGCTGTACGGCTGGGGCACGGGGCTGCTGTTCGTCGCCGCGCTCCCCGCGGCCTGGGCCATCGGCACGCGGCTCGACGAGCGGGCCCGAAGGGACGTCCGCCGGGCGTTGGTCGCCGGCATCGTGGCGAACGTCGCCATCGCGGTGCTCGAGCTGCGTCTCGACCTCGAGTTCGCGCGGCTGACGCTCGTGGAGGAACGGCCGCCCGGGCTCATGGGCGGCTCGGTGTCGTTCACGCAGCTCGTCGCCACGGGCGTGGGCCTGGCCGCAGCCTCGTTCTCGCTGTCGCGGCGGTGGACCCTCGCGCTGGTGCCCGTCGTGGGGGTGGGCGTCGAGGTCGCGGGTGGGCGCTTCGGGTACGCCGTGCTCGCGGCCGCGGTGGTGTGGGTCGCGGTTCGGCACCGGCTGCGGGTGGCCGCGGTGTTCGCTGCGCTGGCCGTGGTGGGGCTGATGGTCGGCGGCGCGGCGGGGCGGGACACCTCGGGAAAGTCCGCCAGCTCTCGCATCGCCGGCTCGGGCACGAGCGGGCTCAGCACCCGCATCGAGAACTGGAAGGTCGCCGCGGACGCGTTCACCTCGCGCCCGATCCTCGGCACCGGCCCCGGCACGTACGCCGCGGCCACGGGCTCGCGCCGCACGCTGAAGCTGGCGAAGCTCGAAGGCCCCGACCGCCTGTTCGCCGACGCGCACAACCTCGTCGTCGAGTACGCGACCACCACGGGCATCGCCGGTCTCGCGGCATTCCTTGCCTTCGGCTGGCTCGCGTTGCGCCCGGCGCGCGGCTGGGCTGCCGGCGGCGCACTCGCGCTGGCGGCGATGCACGCGGTCGAGCCGCAGCAGATCGCGCTGACACCCCTGCTGTTCCTGCTCGCCGGCGTGGCCGCGCCGCCGCTCGTGCTCACCACCATGAGGGTCGTCTTGCCGGGAAGGTCTGCCGACGGGCGCGTGGGCCGTGGCGCGTTGCTGGTCGCGGCCGCGGCGGCGTCCGGCGTGCTGCTGTTCGCCGACTTCCAGCTGCACCAGTCCGACCTGGACTTCACGCTGTCCCAGTCGCGAACCGGGGCAAGGTTGCTGCCGCGATGGAAGGACCCGGCGGCGCTAATGGCCCGCAACTACCTCTACCGCGGCATCTCGGAGCGCCGGCGCGCCGACTTCTTCACCTCCGAGCGATGGCGACAGGAGGCCGTTGCCCGTGAACCCACCGACGCGCAGGCATGGAGCAACCTCGGCGAGCTCCGGCTCCGCCTCTCGCAGTTCGACCGACGCGAGCTCGACGCCGCGGAGGTCGCCTTCGACCGGGCGCTCGTCGCCAACCCCCAATCGGTCGTCGCCCGCATCGGCCTAGCGCAGGTGTACCTCACCCGCGGCGACGGCGCGGCGGCCCGCCGCGTCCTGCAGGCAGCCCTCGAACGCGAGCCTGAAGGTCGGAACCGCACCATCGTTCTCGACCTGCTCGCGCAGGCGGGCTGAAGCGGGTAGGCCCCTGGCCTCACGGCCAGGAGCCCCCCATCAGAACCGGACGTGCGGTTCACGCATCCGGCTCACCCAAGACTGCGCCCTATGCGGGCGAGAGCTGATGCTTGGCACGAACGAGGAGCTCCAGCCGAACAAGCCCGAGTTCGTCGAACAGCCGGTTCGGGAACCGGTGATGGTCAACTCCCCCGTTGGACTTGAACCGCTTCCGGAGCTTGGATCGGAGTCGCATCCGAATCCACTTGTCGAGATCCTCGAACAACGACACCACCGAGCCGATGGCGAAGTAGTTGCCCCATCCCCGGATTGTGGGGTTGAGGTCGCGGATCATCTGTCGAATGGAGACGGGTGCGTTGCGCCGGGTGAGATCCCGGACGCGATCCTTGAATCGAGCAAGGGCGGCCGGTCGGGGTCGAAGAAACCTCCCGACAACGGTGAAGCCCAGGAACTCGAAGCCCTCGTTGACCCTCTTGACGCCCGACTTGGCTTCGGCCACCTCCAGACCCATGTCCGCCACGATGCCGCGGACAAAGGCGTCGGCAACCTGGGCCTCAACGCGCGTCGCGGTGAGGATCACGAAGTCGTCGCAATAGCGGATCAGCCGGAAACCGGCCGATCGCACCTCCACATCGAGGCGGTGCAGATAGATGTTGGCCAACAGCGGGGAGATGACCCCGCCTTGTGGCGTGCCCGTCGCGCGGGACTCGACGCCCCGCTCGGTGAGCACGCCGGCTTTGAGCCAGCGGCGGATGAGGCCGATCACCTCGACGTCGTCGACCTCCTTGGCCACTTCCCGCAACAAGCGGGCATGGCGCAGGTTGTCGAAGAACCCGACGATGTCGAACTCGGCCACCCAACGATCACCTCGGCGTATCGCCTCCCGCACCCACCCCACCGCGTCCTGTGCGCTGCGACGCGGCCGGTAGCCGAAGCTGCAAGGCAGGAACTTCGCCTCGAAGAACGGCTCGATCACCGCGCGCGTGGCTTGCTGCACCACGCGATCCGCGACCGTGGGAATACCCAACGGCCGCATGCGTCCGTCGGGTTTGGGGATCTCGACGCGCCGCACCGGCGGCGGGACGTAGCGCTCCGCCGACAACAGCCTGCGCCGCAACGAGGTCAGCTGATGTTCCTCGTCGGCGGCGAAGGCGGTAATCGTCTGACCGTCGATCCCGGCCGCCCCGGCATTGGCACGGACCGAGGCCCAGGCGCGGGCCAGGTTGGCGGGATCGGCAATGGCCTCCAACAACTCGCCCATAGAGCGAGCACCTCCGTTTCTCTCGACCGCTCCCCTCGCGCCGTGGTCCCGGGCGGGCGGCCAGCCCCACCGGGGCTGGTCCCGCAGCAATGCCGGTGACCGTGGTGCTTGCTTCGCGATCTGGTCTCGGTCGGCCCCTTCACCGGACACCACCGGTCCTCTCGGACCAGCGGGCCGCCTTCCGACCAGGCGGAAGGTCAGCGGGAATTACCCCACCTTTGGCGCTACTACGAGCCGTCTGACTCCTCGGAGGGCATTGGTCTGCCTTTCCCACTCGGGTTATAGCGTCGCCTACCCGACCTCCACCGAACCGCCGGACCGGGCCACAAATGGACCACCGGCCGCCCGCATCACCGGGCACGGCGTCGTCGTGCGAGGACCACTCGGGACCCTGCGAGGTCTCCCTGGATCATCTCGTCCCCAATGTCGCCACGGTCCGCCGCCATCACCTGCAAGAGCCCTCGCACCCAAGTCGTTCCCGGTGATGCCGTAGCCATCTGCGATGTCTGGCATCTGCGGTACGAGGTCATCGGCTTCCCCGTTCGCGGGCGGGTCGCCACTCCAACCGGCCTTCTCGGCGGTTCACTTCACGTTCGAACCTGCGGCATCGCCTCCGCTCCCTCCGCACCCCCCGTCACCGGGACGCACTGAGCATCGGCTACCGAACTTCAACGACCAAAGCTCGGGAAGGACTCACACCTCCTCGGAAACGAAACTGCCAGGCGTACCGCGGCGAAGGGCGGGCCTTGAGGCCCGCCCTTCGTGCGATGCGATGTTGCTTGAAGCGGTTTGGCTTACCAGCCGTTGGCGCCGAAGCTGCCCGACGCCGTCACGCCCGCACTGGCGTTGCACGTCGAGTTGGTGTCGGTCTTGTAGTAGTCGGTACCGCCGGCCGAGCCGGAAAGGTCACGGATGTAGAAGCACTTGCCCGACTTGGACGCAGACGCGCCGTACCAGTTGGCGCCGCTGGTGTCGGTGCCGAGCACCGAGACCGTCTTGAAGTCGGTCGAGTCCGAACCGCCAGCGACGTAGTCCAGGCTCGGCTCCACGGCCTTCAGGCCGGTGGTGGTGTTCTCGTCCGCCGAGGCGTAGCTCTGGTTGTCGGTGTAGATGGTCTTGGCCGCCGTCAGCGCGTTGCGCAGCGACGACTGGGCCGCCCGGTCGTTGGCCCGCTCACGGGCACCAAGGAACGTCGGGATGGCAATCGCCAACAGGATGGCGATGATGAGCACGACGACCATGAGCTCGATGAGGGTGAAACCCTCGTCCTCGTGCCCTTCGCCTTCGTGGCGCTTCTTCAGCGTTGCAAGCATGGTTTCCCTTTCGGTGATGGCAATCGAAGCGAGCCCGTGTCCTGCCTCTCGGGCCCCTCCCGGTTGCCTTCACCGGTGTTGGGTTCCTCCAGGCAGCCCGGCTGACCGTCCCTCCCCAGTGGGGCGAGGTCCCGTGGCGTTGCGTCCCCGTCTCTCGACGGGTTTGCCTTTGTCCGGAGCACCTGCTCGCACTCCTATGAACGGCGCGCTCGGCAGTGGACTTGAGAAGAAACCGAACGGTGACGTCATGGCCCGCGCCGTTGACGGCGCGCGGCGAAGGGCGGGCCTTGAGGCCCGCCCTTCGTGCGATGCGATGTTGCTTGAAGCGGTTTGGCTTACCAGCCGTTGGCGCCGAAGCTGCCCGACGCCGTCACGCCCGCACTGGCGTTGCACGTC
>Ga0299907_10001977_pt1 | contig 12272 bp, 12 predicted proteins | sample RVTome_16_FD_198680 | JGI IMG/M metagenome (GOLD analysis project Ga0299907, IMG submission 198680) | Soil microbial communities from uranium-contaminated site in the Upper Colorado River Basin, Wyoming, United States - RVT152D67 (version 2) ...
CGCCAAGGGTGGCGTGCAGGCGCCTTTCACCCGGAGCCTGTTCGGCCTGATCCGCGCCCGCGCGATTTCGAGCAACCAATACCGGCCTGCGAAATGACAAGATTTTTACTGCTGATCGGCTTCGCGGTGTTCGCAAACCTCACTCATGCGCAAAACGAAGGCCCGGCACTGGAGGCCTGCCGCGCCTACGCGAAGAAGGAAGCCGAGCGCGAAGGCATGCAAGTCAACGACGTCGTCCTGGAGCGCGACGCGAGCCTCGCCATGGAGCGCTACGCGCGCAAGGTCGGAAACCAGCCCGTCGGCTCAATCCTCACCGGCAACGGCGCCGTGGTGCTGCCCGGCGCTCCCAGCGCCGAGCTGTCCTTCATCTGCCTGCTCGCCGACGAGAAGCGGCCGGTGTTCTTCAACTGGCTGCCGCGCCAGAACGCCGCCGCCCTGGCGCAATGCCGACGCAGCGAGCAAGTGCGCGCACAGGCGCGCTCCTGCCTCGATCTGCTGCTGCGCACCGCGGAGATGGATCTGAGCCTGGCTTACGCGGTCAGATTCCAGGAAGCCAACGAGCGTGGCGAGCAGCCCCTCGCCGCCTACCGCAAGGCGAACGACGAGTGGCGGCAGTACCGCGACGCCGAGTGCGCGCGGCGCCGCGACTTCCCGCCCAAGGGCATCGCGCCGGAGGAGGTCGAGCTCGCCTGCACCGTCGAACTTACCCGGCGACGCGCGCTGGACATGAGGTAGCAAACGTCCGGACCAGGGGTCGTAGTAGCGTACCTGCGCCGGTGCTTCGAAGTTGCATGCGCCGCTGAGCGCCTCCTGCCCCACCAGCCGCCACTCGGTGCGGTGGCGGTATCCCATCGGCTCTGCGGCCGCCGCATCGAGGCAGGGCGCCATTTGCCGCACCGGTATCAGCAGGCGCCGTCCGGGCGCTGCGCCCAGCCAGGCGGCCGCGTCCCGGGTTTCCGCCGCCGCCGCGCGACGGAAGCCGAAATGCACGACCGGCCGGTCCGCATGCAGCAGCAGCTGCTCCTTCCAGCCGGCCATCCCCAGCTCGGTGCCGGGCGGCAGCGCCTGCGCCACGCGCGCCATGAGCTGCGCGCCTGAGCGTGCAGGGTCGAGCAGCGGCGTAGCCCACCAGCCGAAGATCTGCCAGCAGGCGAAGATCAACAGCGCAAGCGCCGCAGCGCCGCCCAGCTTTGCGCCGAGCGCCGCCAGCACCCAGGCGAGCAGCGCCACGGCCGCGACGATTGCCGTGGGATCGAAATCGAGCGAACCGGCGAGCGAGGATGCCCACGGCAGCGCGACTGTAGCGGCTGCCGCGAAGCCGGCCACCGCTAGCCATGCAAGCCGCTGGACGGCGCGCCGCTGCAGCAGCGCGGAAAGATGAGGTGCCGCAGCGAGCACTACCGCCGGCAAGGCAGGCAACAGGTAGACGTGCCGCTTGCCCGGACTGAGCGTGAAGAAAATCAGCACGCACGCTGCCCAGCCCAGCAGCAGCCAGGTTGCAGCGTCTCCCATCCGCAGCCGTCGCCACCAGGCGGGCAGCAGCCACGGCAGCGCGAGCGAAAGCGGCAGCCAGGCCCAGGGGATGACTTCCAGGTAGAACCAGAACGGCTGGTGGTGGTGCCAGGCATCGAAATAGCGCTCCGAGGTCTGGCGCAACAGGATTTCGTCGCGATAGGCGGCCAGCTCGGGCGAGCCGCTGGCCGAGACGTATACGAGCATCGGCACGAGCCAAAGCGCGACCGCGAGCAGCATCGCGGGCGGCCCGGACCACCACCGGCCGCGCGCCGTGTCGATCCGTGCCAGGCTTTGCGGCCACCGCCGGCGCAGCAGCGCCCAAGGCAGGAACATCAGCAGCGGAAGAAAGCCCACGCCCTTTGTGATGATGCCCAGTCCCATGGCGACCCAGGCCGCGATATACCAGCCCCAGTGCGGTCCCGGCAGGAAGTGGCGCAGCAGGCCGTAGACCCCGAGCGTGATCCAGAACGTCACCAGCGCGTCGATCTGCGCGCTGCGTGCCTGCAGCGTGAATTGCACCGTGAGGAGCAGCAGCAGCCCCGCAAGCAAGGCCGCCTCTCGTCCCCATAGCCGGCGCGCCAGATCGTGAACCAGCACCAGCGTTCCCAAGCCGGCGAGCAGCGAGGGCAGCAGAAACGCGATCCGCAGGTTACCCGTGAGCCAATAGAAGCCCGCCACCAGCCACATGAATAACGGGGGCTTGTCGGGATACAGCTGGCCGCCGACCCGCGGGATCAGCCACTCGCCGCTCAACACCATGTCGCGGGCGATCAGCGCGAAGCGCGGCTCGTCCGCGGGCCAGGGATCGCGCAGCCCGAGACCGGCAGCGAACAGGCACAGCCCCAGCAGCAGCAGCGCCAGCCTGTCGGCCCGCCGGCTCAAGCGTGGCGGCGCTCGAGCATGATCAATTGCAGATTGCGGCCGTAGATGAACAAGCCGGTCAGCTGGCCCACGATGAAGACCGGATCGGCGCGATACACAGCGTAGGCGAGCAGCGTCGCTCCGCCGGCCACGCTGAAATACCAGAAGGCAACCGGAATGATGCTGCGCTTCTCGCGCTCGCTCGAGAGCCACTGCACCAGGAAGCGCATCGAGAACAGCGCCTGGCCGCAGAAGCCCACGGCGAGCCAGATCCACTCACGATCCATGGTGACCCGCCTCTTCGATCGGCCCGGGCCGGCGGCGGCGGCGCTGCAGCCACATTACGCCGATCATGTCCACGATGCCCACCCATAGCCTGTTGCCAACGCCGTACTTGGAGGCGCCGGCCAGCCGGCGGCGATGGCTGACCGGCACTGCAACCACCTCGAGGCCTTCGCGCCGCACCAGCGCCGGCAGGAAGCGGTGCATGTGGTCGAAGTAGGGCAGCGAAAGAAACACCTCGCGCCGCAACAGCTTGATGCCGCAGCCGGTATCGAGCACCCGGTCGCGCAAAAGCCGGGAGCGCACGCCGTTGGCGATCCGCGACGAGAGGATGCGCACGCGGCTGTCACGGCGAGATGTGCGATGACCGGTGTACAGCCCCGCGGGCGCGGGTCCGCTTCGGGCGAGGGTCAATAGCTTGAGCAGATCGGCCGGGTCGTTCTGGCCGTCGCCGTCCAGGGTCGCCACCCATTCGCCGCGCGCGGCGCGAACGCCGGTCAATAGTGCCGCGCTCTGCCCCGCATTGGCCGCGTGCCGCACCACGCGCAGTTGCGGCATGGCTTCGCGCAGGCGCGCGAGCTTCGCGGCCGTGCCGTCGGTGCTTGCGTCGTCCACGAACACAACCTCGTAGTCGAGGCTGCCCAGGCACTGGCGCAGCTCGGCGCACAGCGCGTCGACGTTGTCTGCCTCGTTGCAGACCGGGATGACCACGGAGAGATCCAAGCCGCCATGCTGAATCCGGGGGCGTGAAGCCGCAGTCGCGCAATTGTCAAGGGAACGTGAAATGAGGCAGGAACGTGAAACGAGGCGCGCCATCCTATACTTGCGCCATGCGGGTGCTCATCGTCGAAGACAACCGGGATCTCGCGGGGAATCTGGTCGATTACCTCCAATCGCAGGGACACGTCGTGGACAGCGCGATGGACGGCATCACCGGATTGCACCTGGCGGTCACCGGCGATTTCGACGCCATCGTGCTCGACCTCGCGCTTCCGGGGCTGGACGGCACGCAGCTCTGCCACCGGCTGCGCGCCGAAGGCCGTGCCACGCCGGTGCTCATGCTGACCGCGCGCGGCGAGCTGGAAGACCGCATCCAGGGACTCGACCTCGGCGCCGATGACTATCTCGTGAAGCCGGTGCCGCTCAAGGAGCTCGAGGCGCGCATCCGCGCGCAGGTGCGCCGCGCGCGCGGCGGGCTGGAGCAGCCCCGCCTGCAGGTCGCGGACCTCGTGCTCGACGAGCGCACGATGAGCGTGACGCGCGCGGGCCAGGCGATCGTGCTGACGCGCCTGGGCTACCAGGTGCTGCGCGTGCTGATGCGCGCGTCGCCCGCGGTGGTCTCGAGGCAGCGCCTCGAGGCCGAAGTCTGGGGCGACCAGCCGCCGGAGACCGACTCGCTTCGCTCGCACATCCACCTGGTGCGCCGCGCGATCGACCATCCCTTCCCCACGCCGTTGCTGCATACGGTTCATGGCGTGGGCTACCGCCTCGCGGGCTGCAGTGCGGTTCCGGCATAGCCTGCGCTTCCGCATCCTGGTGGCCTTCGCGGTCACCGGCGCGGTCCTGGGTCCGCTGCTCGCCTCGACGCTGCTCTGGGCGACCTACGAGTGGGAGGAGCGCGCCGTGGCCCGCATGGCGACCGAGCGGCTAAGACAGGTCATGGCCGAGCCGGAGCAGTTCGGCCTGCGCGAGCTGGCTCAGGTTCCCGGCGTGCGCGTGCTCAGCAACTTCAGCACCGCCCTGTTCCCCTCCGAGATGCTGCGCCTGCCCGACGGCATTCACGAATACGAGACGGCCGGCGGCGACGCCTGGTTCATCGCGCTGGGCAGCGCGCCCTCGGGCCGCTACGCGGTAGTGGAAGACATCACGGCATTGGAGAAGCGCGAGCGCCTGACCGCCGTGGTGGTGGCAGGGGGCACGGCGCTCGCCATGTACCTCGCCCTGTGGATGGGCATGTCCCTGTCGCGCCGCCTGCTGGCGCCGCTGGTCCAGCTGGCCGAGCGTGTCGCCGACACGAGCCCGGCCGGCGCGCGCCAGCCGCTCGCACCGGACTTCGCCGCCGATGAAGTCGGCACGCTCGCCGCGGCGCTCGACCGTCATGCCAGCCGGATGCACGAGGCGCTGCGCCGCGAGCGGGAGTTTTCCGCCGACGTGAGCCACGAGCTGCGCACGCCCCTGACCGTGATCCAGAATGCCGCCGAGCTGATCACCGAGGATGCGCAGGCTTCCGAACGCACGCGCCGCGCCGCGCAGCGCATGCGCGCCGCCGCCGAGCACATGAACGAGACGGTTACCGTGCTGCTCACACTGGTGCGCGAAGAGCGCCCGGCTTCGCCCGACGAAATGGTTTCCGTGGCGGACTGCGTCGAGACGCTGCTGCGCGAGCGCCTGGTGCCGGCGGCGGCAGGCGGGCCCGAGATGCACTGGCGCCTGCGCGCGCGGCCGGAGGTGCAGGCGCCGCGCGCAGTGGTCGATGCTATCGCGGCCAACCTGATCCGCAATGCGCAGCAGCATTCCATGGGCCGGCACGTGCAGGTGTCGCTGGAGCAGGACCGGCTGGTGGTCAAGGACGACGGCATCGGCATGCGGGCCGAGCAGCGGCCGCCGGCGGCGACCGCGGGCAGCGGGCTGGGGCTGTCCCTGGTGCAAAGGCTGTGCGCGCGCTTCGGCTGGTCGCTGCACATCGACAGCCGGCCGGGCGAAGGCACTCAGGTCGAGTGGCGCTTCAGCGCGGCGTAGCGATCAGGCCGAGAAGCTCACGCCATCGTCGGCGCTGCGCGTGGCCCAGCCCGTCATGCGCCGCTCGATCGCGGCGCAGGCTACATACATCCCCACGCCCATCACGCCGGTCACGATCAGCCCTGCAAACGCGAGCGGCACCTGGAAGCGGGAGGATGCCACCAGCATCAGGTAGCCGATGCCTTTGTTGGCGGCGACCGTCTCGGCGACGATGGAGCCGACGAAGGCCACCGTCATCGCGATCTTGAGCGAGGCGAAGAAATAGGGCATGGCGCGCGGCAGGCCGACTTTCACGATCACCTGGCGCTTGGTCGCGCCGAGCGCGCGCAGCACGTCGCGCAGCTCGGGCTCGACCGTAGCGATCCCGGTGGCGACATTGACGAGGATCGGAAAGAAGGCGAGCAGGAATGCGGTGATGATCGCCGGGATCGTGCCGATTCCGAACCAGATGATCAGGATCGGGATCACGGCCACCTTGGGCACGGAGTTGAAGCCGATCAGCAGGGGATAGAAGCTCGCGTAGAGCACCGCGGAAGAGCCGAGCGCCACGCCGCCCAGCCCGCCGATCAGGATGGCGAGGCCGAAGCCCACCAGGGTGGTCATCAGCGTCTGCCAGGCATTCTCGAGAATCGGCTCGTGCCACTCCCACAGCGATGCGAAGATGGCCGAGGGCGCGGGCAGCACGAACTCCTGGATGCCGAACGCGCGCACGAACAGCTCCCAGAACAGGAACATCGCGGCGACCACCAGCCACGGCAGGGCGCGGCGCACCGCCCTGCGGTCCAGGAACTTCCTGTGCCGCGCGAGCGGCGGCAGATCGTATTGCTCCGGCGATGCCATGTCGTTCGTCGCGCTCAGGCGGCCTTGGCGCGTGCTGCCGTGATGTGCTCGCGCAGCTCGTGCACCAGCTCGACCATTTCCGGCAGGTAGGCGTTTTCGAGGGTGCGCGGCCTGGGCGTCGTCACCTTGCGATCCAGGACGATGCGCCCCGGGCGCGCGCTCATCACCAGCACCCGGTCGGCGAGGAACGCCGCTTCGCGCAGATCGTGCGTCACCAGGATGACCGTGGGACGATTCGCCAGCCACAGGTCCTGCAGCGCGAGCCACAGCTCCTCGCGCGTGAACATGTCGAGCGCGCCGAACGGCTCGTCGAGCATCAGCAGCGAGGGCTCGTGAACAAGCGCCCGGCACAGCTGGGTGCGCTGCTGCATGCCCCCGGACAGTTCCCACGGATAGCGCTGCTCGGAGCCCTTGAGCCCGACGAGCGCCAGCAGGTCGCGCGCCTTCGCCTCGTAGGCAGCGCGCTCCTTCTTCAGGCGGCTGGCATGCGGCTGCACGATCTCCAGCGGCAGCATCACGTTGTCGAGCGCCGTGCGCCACGGCAGGAGCGAAGCATTCTGGAAGGCCATGCCGACGATACTGAGGGGCCCGTTCACCACCTGATTGGCGACTTTCACGGTACCGGCCGTCGCCGGCCACAAGCCGGTCACGACCTTCATCAGGGTGGATTTGCCGCAGCCCGACGGGCCGACCACCGCGATGAACTCTCCGCGCGACACCCTGAAGCTCGTGTGGTAGAGCGCAAGGGCGGTCTCGTCCTCGGTGTACTTCAGCGAGACCCGGTCAAGCTCCAGGAAATCGCTCACTCCTTGCGCAAAATGCTTTTCGGCATCATCGCGTGCACGCCCTTCACGTTGTTGACCGTCTGCGTGACGTGCAGGTCGGCGGCATAGCTGCACAGCGCGTACGCCTCGTCCCGGGGGCAGCCGGTCATGGCGACGATCCAGGCGATCATTTCCCTCAGTGCCTGGCGCGCGGCGTCGTCGAGGTCGGTATCCAGGCCGAAGGCGATGTAATGGGTCTGGGTCTCGGCGCGCGGCATTTTCCAGTCGAGGTCCCGGCGCACCTTGAACTCGAAGCTGCCCTCGAGCGAGGTCTCGATCGCGGTGCCGTCGACCTCGCCGTCGCCCTGCGCGGCGTGGCCGTCCCCCGTCGAGAAGAGCGCGCCGTCGTTCCACACCGGCAGATAGATGGTGCTGCCGGCCACCAGCTCCTTGCAATCGATGTTGCCGCCGAACTCGCGCGGCTCCTTGCTGTTCTGCCGGCCGAAGGCGGCGGCGGGCTGAACGGCGAGCTGCCCGAAGAACGGCCTGAGGGGGACCTTGAAGCCCGAGGGCAGCGTCGCCACGTTGGCTTTCAGGTCGAGGGGCACGTGCGTGAGGCGCAGGTAGGGGAAATCCTCCGGCAGGGTCCCCATGTAGGCGCGAAACACGTTCCAGCCCCAGTTCTGGCGGATCTTGATCTCGTGGATCCTGACCTCGAGCACGTCGCCGACGCGCGCGCCGTTCACCGCGATCGGCCCGGTGAAGATGTGGTTGCCGGTGCCCTTTTTCACCTTCTGATGCACTTCGGGGAGCTCCGGCAGAACGTCGAAGCCGAGCTCCTTCGGCGGCATCCATTCCGGGTTGCAGGTGAGGCACTGGATGGTCACGCGCTCGCCGGACTCGATGGTGAGCACCGGCTTGAGCGTGCCGTCGAGGAAGCCCCAGTGCACGGTTTCCGGGGACGCCTTCAAAAGATGGGTTTTCATTTCGCCTCGCTTCCGGGCAGGATTCCGGGCTTCATCGAGAAGCAGTGCTTCGCGATGTCGCCGGCCCGCGTGAACCAGATCTGGTCCTTCAGCTTGTGCTCGACGCAGTGCTTGATCGCCTGGCGCAGGGGGCGGAGGCGAAACGGCTGGCCGAGGATGAAGCCGTGCAGCGAGAGCGCGAACACGAGCGGCTGCTCTTCGGACTGCTCCAGCAGCTCCTCGAACTGGTCGACGACCATCTCGGCGAACTGGCGCCCGGTGTGGTCGCGCAGCGCGAGCGTGCCGGCGTCGTTGAGCTCCATCGGATAGGGCACCGACAGGAGCGGCCCCGCCCGCGTCTTCATCCATATCGGCTGCTCGTCGACCGGCCAGTCGAGCAGATAGGTGAAGCCGCACTCCTTGAGCAGATCGGGCGTGACGCCGGTTTCGGCCGCCCCGGCCCCCATCCAGCCCGTGGGCCGCACGCCGACATGTTTCTCGATGACTTCGACGCATTCCTGGATGACGCGGCGCTCATCGTCCTCCCACATGCCGCGCAGCACTTCGGCGTTGGTGCGCCCGTGGCCCAGCACGTCGTCGCCGCGCGCCTTGATCTTCTCGACGATCTCGGGGTATTCGTAGCACACGCTGGAATTGAGCAGGATCGACGCCGGCAGCTTCAGTTCGTCCAGGATGCCGAACAGGCGCCAGTTGCCGACGCGGTTTCCGTAATCGCGCCAGGCGAAATTGCGCGAGGTCTGCGGCCCGCTGCGGTTGTGCGGATCGATGCCCAGGCCCGCCTGGAAGGCGAAGTGCTCGATGTTGATCGCGACATAGAAGGCGAGGCGCTTTCCGCCCGGCCACGCATAGTGCTGCCGCTTGGTGATGGGAAGATAGTCGTAGCGCTTGTGGCCTGGGAGCTTGAGCATGGAGTCTCGCGGTTCGTTGCCTCGCACAGTTAACACGCTTCAAGCGGCTTGAGCAACGGGAAAATTTAAAACGTGGGCGGGGTGTTCACCCACAGGACTCTCGCCTCGCGCTTGCCGGCGTTTCTGTAGCCATGCGCGAGATGCGAGGCAAAGCAGAACGAGTCCCCGGCCGACAGCGCATAGGTCCTGCCGGCGACGACCAGCTCGATCTCGCCCGCGATCACGTATCCGACCTCTTCGCCTTCGTGCGAGATGGTGCCGTCGCTCGAGCCGCCCGGCGCGATGATGTGGATGTTGCTTTGCAGCAGGTGCCCTTTCGCGTAGGGAATCACCCGCTCCATGCGCAGGCCCTTCCCCTGCCGCAGCGGATCGAAATCGATGACCGATCGCTGTCCCGAGCGCGTCACGACCGCGTCGCTGTCGTCGGCGGCGCTGAAGAGCTCTCCCAGGCCGATCTTCAGCATCGCGCACAGCTTGTGCAGCACGTGCAGCGAAGGCTGCAGCCGGTTGTTCTCGATCTTCGACACCAGGCTTTCCGAGCAGCCCGCGGCCTTCCCCACGTCCTTCAGGCGGTAGCCGCGCGTCAGGCGCGCGTGGCGCAGGCGGGTGCCGATGCCGAGCACCGCGACGTCCCAGGACGGGTCGCGGCGGCGCTTTGCAACGCTTCTTCTCAACGTCGTTCCTCGATGGGGCGGCAAGCTCAAGTGACTTGCCTGCAAATAAAGTTTGCCCTGATTCCCGATTGTCGGCTAAGCTTTTTTCGAGCCGGGCAGCGAACCGGTGCCAACGAACCAAGGAGCCTCAATGTCGCACTTCGCAAAGAGCGCACGCCGCACGATGCTGATGGCCGCAGGGCTCCTGGCCCTCGCCGCGCTGAGCGCCCCCGCCGGGGCGCAGAAGAAAGACGTCAAGATGATGCTGGACTGGGTGGTCCAGGGCACGCACGCGCCGTTCTTCGTCGCCCAGCAGAAGGGCTACTACAAGGAAGGCGGCCTGACCGTGGCCATCGAGGCCGGCCGCGGCGCCACCAACGTGGCGGTCATCGTCGCCGGCGGCGCCTTCGATTTTGGCTGGGTCGACCTTCCCAGCTTGATCAAGTTCAACGCGCAGAACCCGGGCTCGCCGCTCATCGCGACCTACATCAGCTTCGACCAGACGCCGCTCGCCATCATCACGCTCAAGTCCAAGAACATCAAGACGGTGCAGGATCTCCACGGCAAGAAGATCGCCGGCGGCCCCGGCACCGCCGTGCACGACACCATCTCGATCCTGCTCAAGGCCGCGCGCGCCGAGAACGTGAAGATCGACTGGCTGGCGGTGCAGCCCCAGCTGTTCGGACCGATGGTGGCGCGCGGCGAAGCCGACGGCACCGGCGGATTCACCAACTCCAACATTCCCGCGCTGCTCGATGTCGGCATCAAGCTCGAAGACATCCACGCCATCCGCTATGCCGATTTCGGCGCCGATCTCTACGGCCTCGCGCTCGCCTCCACCAGGAAGTTCGTCGACAGCAACCCGGACACGGTTCGCGCGATGGTCAAAGCGCTCAATCAAGGCACCATCGACACCATCAAGGACCCGGCCGGCGCGCTGAAGCTGATGAAGACGCGCGACCCGATGATGAAGGAGAACATCGAGAAGGTGCGCCTGGAAATCGCGCTCGGCCTCACCTACACCGACTGGGTGAAAAAGCGCGGCCTCAGCGTGGTGCAGCCCGAGCGCCTGCAGCGCACCATCGCCTCGGTGGTCGAGGCCTATGGGCTCGCCTCGGCGCCCAAGCCGGAGGACGTCTATACCGACAAATTCCTCCCGCCGGTGGCGCAGAGAATGGTCAAGTAGGGCCCGCGCTCGCTGATCGCTGCGGGAAAGCTGTACGTCGCGCCGATGATGGACTGGACGGACCGGCATTGCCGGTTCTTCCTGCGCCAGGTGTCGTCGCGCGCGCGGCTCTATACCGAGATGATCACCACCGGCGCCCTGCTGCACGGCGACGTCGAGCGCCACCTCGCGTTCAGCAAGGAAGAGCATCCGGTGGCCGTCCAGCTCGGCGGCAGCGATCCTGAAGAATTGAAAACCTGTTCGAAGATCGCAGAGCAATACGGCTACGACGAGATCAACCTCAACATCGGCTGCCCGAGCGAGCGGGTGCAGAAAGGCGCCTTCGGCGCCTGCCTGATGGCCGAGCCCGAGCTGGTGGCCGCCTGTGTCGCTGCCATCAAGGACGCGGTTTCAATCCCGGTGAGCGTGAAGCACCGCACAGGGGTGAACGAGGTTCAGGAGTATTCCTTTTTGAAAAACTTCGTCGCCATCGTGGCCCAGGCGGGATGCGAGAGCTTCATCGTGCATGCGCGCAATGCGGTGCTCAAGGGGCTCTCGCCCAAGGAGAACCGCGAGATCCCGCCGCTGAAGTACGACTACGTCTACCGCCTGAAGGACGACTTCCCGCAGCTGGAGATCGTCATCAACGGCGGCATCAGCACCTGGGCCGAGATCACGAGCCATCTCGCCCGGGTCGACGGCGTCATGCTCGGCCGCGCGGCGTATCACCATCCCTGGCTGCTCGCCGATGCCGGGAAGAGCCGTTCCGAGGTCGTGAAAACGATGTTCGAATACGCCAAGGGCGTGCCGTCGCTGAGGCATGTGACGCGCCACATGCTCGGCCTGTACCATGGCCACAAGAAGGCCCGGCTGTGGCGCCGCATCCTTTCGGACTCCGAGCGCCTGAGGCACAACCGCCCCGAGCTGCTGCTCGAGGCGCTGGAGCTGGTCGAATCCCCCGGCTACACCGCCTTCACCCCGGCCCAGAAAATGGGGACGTACCCCATTTTGGATTCATAAAATGGGGTACGTCCCCATTTTCTAGAGCGCTTCGAAGCGGTGGTAGCGCGTCCAGCGCATGAGCTGCTCGTCGCTCATCGAGAAGACGACGGCATCGCTCGTCGCGTGATGCTCGACGCGGGTCCACGCGGGCAGGGCGAGCGTGTCGCCGAAGCTCCAGCCGAACGCCTGCTCGCCCATCACCGAGCGGCCCTCGCCTTGCATCACCACGTACACCGTATTGACGCTGTGGCGATACGGGCGGTTGCGCCAGCCGGCCGGCCACGCGTGCACTTTGAGCGTGATGGTCGGCATGGCGGGCGCTTCGAGCGCAATCGTCTTGCCGAAGAATTCGCCCTGCGAGGCAGTGTGCAGATCCTGCCGGATGCGTTTCCACGTGAAGCGCATCGGCGAATCCGCCGTGACGCGCCTCACCGGCTCGAATCCCAGCGGGTGCTCCTCGAAGAACATCGGCTCGAGCAGATGATTGAGCGGAATGTCCAGCCCGTCGAACCAGTAGGCCTGCTCGCCGCCGTCGTGACCGTGCCCGTGCCAGCTCC
>Ga0299907_10001978_pt1 | contig 12270 bp, 12 predicted proteins | sample RVTome_16_FD_198680 | JGI IMG/M metagenome (GOLD analysis project Ga0299907, IMG submission 198680) | Soil microbial communities from uranium-contaminated site in the Upper Colorado River Basin, Wyoming, United States - RVT152D67 (version 2) ...
GGCCGGCCGGATGTGATCGCCGGGGCGGACCTCCCGGCGGACCAGCACCCCGTCGCCCTCGGCCGCCGTCTCCTCCACCATGACGATCCCGTCGGCCCCATCGGGGATCGGGGCCCCGGTCATGATCCGGATGGCCTGACCGGCCTCGACGGCCACCGTGGGGGGCCGGCCGGCGGGCAGCTCGTCCACCACCGTCAGGCGCACGGGCGCCTCGGGGGTGGCGCCGGCGGTGTCGGCCGCCCGCACGGCGTAGCCGTCCATGCCGGTGTTGGCGAAGGGGGGCACATCCCAGGCCGCGCTCAGGGAGGCGGCGGTGGCCAGCCCCAGAGCCTCGGCCAGGGGGACCTCGGCGGCCGGCAGCACGGAGACGGTCTCCAGGATCCGGGCCCGGACCTCATCGAGGGGGATCACGGACCGGAGGCTAACTGGAGTGGGAAATTCCGGCGAAAGCCGCGATCCGGACATCTCGTCGCCCCCGTACACTGGCTGGCGGACGGGGATCCGGGAGGGTGTCGATGCGCCGAGTGACGTTGATGCTGGTGGTGGCCGTATTGGGCGCGCTTCCCGCCACCGGGGTGGGAGCGCGCGACAGCTCGGCCGGCCCCACCCGTTCCGCGCCGGCCTTCGGGGTGCCGAGGGTGGTCGACGGTCCCGGCCCGGCCCATCTCGACCCGGCGGTCGCCAGCGCCGCGGCCACGCTTCCGGCAGGGTCGACGCTCGACCTCGTCATGTCCCTGGAGCGTCCCGCCGGGGAGGGCCTCCGCAGCCTCCTGGCCCGCCTCGGCACCTGGTCGTGGACCTTCGAGCACATCCCGGCGGCGGCGGTCCGCCTCCCCCTCGACCGGCTCGACGTCCTCCGTCAGACCGACGGCGTCGTCGGCGTCTACCTCAACGAGCCGCTGCAGTACCACCTGAAGGAGTCGGCCGAGCTGGTCAACACGGCCCGGGCCTGGAACCAGCTGGGGGTGACGGGCAAGGGCGTCACCGTGGCCATCCTCGACACCGGGGTCGACTTCGGTCACCCCGACCTGGCCGACGCCATGCGGGCCAACGTGAAGCTGGTCGGCTTCGGCGACCCCGTTCCGACGATCCCCATCCAGAGCCTGACCAACTCCGACACGTCCTCCGGCCACGGCACCCACGTGGCCGGCGACGTCGCCTCCCGGGGGACCGCCTCCGACGGCGCCTACCGGGGTCTGGCGCCCGGCGCCGGCCTGGTCGGCATCGGCGCCGGCGACGGGCTCAACATGTTCTTCGTCCTGGAGGGGCTCGACTGGACGGTGGCCAACCGGGACCGGTACGGCATCCGGGTCATCAACAACTCCTGGGGCAGCCAGTTCGAGCCCTTCGATCCCTACGACCCCGTGAACAGCGCCACCCGCACGCTGGCCGAGGCCGGCGTGGTGGTCGTCTTCGCCAACGGCAACGACGGCACCGAGATGAGCATGAACCCCTACGCCTCGGCGCCGTGGGTGCTCCCGGTGGCGGCCGGCGACAAGAAGGGCAAGGTGGCGGAATTCAGCTCCGGGGGCATCGAAGCCGACACCGTGGGCCTCGGCTTCGCCGCCGTGGACGTGGCCGGGGAGACCCGCCGGCCGTTGAGCATGGGCCTCTATCACCCGGCGGTGACCACCACCGGCGTCGACGTGGTCTCCACCCGGGCCAACAACACCATCATCCCCGTTACCGCCCTGCCCCGGGACGCCCAGTCGATCCCTCCGGAGAACCTGCCGTACTACACCACCCTGTCGGGCACCTCCATGGCGGCCCCGGAGACGGCCGGAGTGGTGGCCCTGATCCTGGAGGCGGCGCCCGAGCTCACCCCGTCCCAGGTGCGGATGGTGCTCCAGGTCACCGCCCGGCCCATCCCCGACACCCCGTTCCACTTCGGCGGCTACGGCTACACCGATGCCTCCGCCGCCGTCGATCTGGCTCTGAGCCTCCACGGCCGGGGCGCCGGTGCCATCGCCGAGGAGCTGGACCGGCTCCAGAGCGACCGGGACCGGACGGTGCTGGCCGGCCTCGCCCATCCCGACCACACCTGGGCCTGGAACGAGCCCGCCCCCGTCCTGATCGGGTCCCGCTCCCGCCAGATCACGGTTCCCGCCGGCACCGCCCGGCTCAAAGTGGCGATCAACGGCGGCGCGGTGCCCTTCGTCGGCCTTGCCAACTACGAGATCAGCGTGACCGACGCCGCCGGCCAGCCCGTGGGCACCGCCGCTGCCTCCGAGGCCTCGGGCGCCACCATCCTCGACGTCGACGTCTCCAAGCTGAGCGACGTCGCCTTCGGGACCTGGACGGTGGAGATCTTCGCCGTGGGTTCCCCGGGGGCGCCGTCCACCGGCGCCGACGACCTGGCCACCAAGCGGCTCCTGAACGTGCTCGTCTCCACCTTCGGGCCGCAACCGGAGCTGTGCACCGCCACCCCCGAGTTCGTGCCCGAGGGGCTGCTGGAGTCGCTCTTCCAGCAGGACAGCGTCACCGGCGTCCCCGACCCGGCGCATTCCGGCTACACCCACGTGGGATTGATCCGGGGCGGAAGCCTGGGTCAGCGCACCCCGGAGCGGCGCCTCGCCGCCGCCTTCGGGCTGGCCAGCACCCTGGTGACCCCGCCCCGCTTCGTCTCCGCACCGCGGCCGGCGCCGATCACCCTGGGCGGCCCCGCGGCCGTGCGGGTCTGGGTGCAGGGCACCAGTGAGGCGGTCCAGGGGTTCATCGCCGGCCAGCTCTTCGACCTGCCCCCCGACGGCGACGAGGGGGAGACGCTCATCGGCGAGATCCCGGCCAAGGTCAAGCTGTCCGCCTCCGCCGTGGAGCCGCTGCTCACGGAAGCTCCCGTCGAGCTGGCCAAACCCGTCACCGTGCCCGCCGGACACCGCCTCGCGCTCGAGCTGGCGGTGAGCTTCATCGGGACGTCGGGCCACACCCTCTACTTCGACTCGGGCGAGTATCCGTCCGGTCTGCGCCTGACCACCGGCCGGATGGAGGAGACGCCCGTCTGCCGCGCCCCTCCGATCCCGGAGGACGACTGAGTACTAGTGGACCCTCACGGAAATCTTCGTGGCGTCTCGCCGGCCAATGCCGCCCCTGGCTGCGTCCTCCTCCTCGGCGGAGGAAAAACTCCGCCTCGTCGTGCGTCCTGGCCAGCGACGACCGTGACTCGGCGATACATCCACGAGATTTCCGTGAGCGCCCACTAGACGATCTTGCGCCGCTGGACGAGGTCGGCCAGGAAGGCCTTGAACTCGGTCCCCAGGTCGGGCCGGTCCAGGGCCAGCTCCACCGTGGCCCGCAGGAAGTCGATCTTCTTGCCGATGTCGTAACGCCCGGACTCGAAGGTCAGGCCGAAGACGGTCTGGCTCTCCAGCAGCAGACCGATGGCGTCGGTGAGCTGGAGCTCTCCGCCCGCCCCCGGCGTGATCCGGTCCAGGGCGTCGAAGATCTCCGGGGTGAACACGTAGCGGCCGATCACGGCCAGGTTGGACGGGGCGTCCTCGGGCTTGGGCTTCTCCACGATGCCCCCCACCCGCACCAGGTTCTCCTCCACATCGTCGGGCGAGATGCACCCGTAGGACGAGATGTCGTCCCGGGGAACCTCCATGACGGCGATCACCGATCGGCCGTAGCGCTCGTAGACCCCGAGCATGGAGCGCAACAGGCGGGCGTCGTCGACCATGATGTCGTCCCCCAGGAGGACGGCGAAGGGCTCAGAGCCGACGTGCTGGCGGGCCACCGAGATGGCGTGGCCCAGACCCAGCGGGTCCCGCTGGCGGATGTAGTGGATGTCGGCCATCTCCGACACCGACTGGACCTGCTCCAGGAGGTCGTCCTTCTTGCCCTGCTCCAGGTAGAACTCGAGCTCGAAGTTGCGGTCGAAGTGGTCTTCGATGGCCCGCTTGCCGCGACCGGTGATGATGAGGATGTCGGTGATCCCGGCCCGCACCGCCTCCTCGATCACGTACTGGATCGTCGGCTTGTCGATGACGGGCAGCATCTCTTTGGGCTGGCTCTTCGTGGCCGGAAGGAAGCGCGTCCCCAGTCCGGCGGCGGGGATCACCGCCTTACGTACTTTGTTCAACAGTCCCTCCCTCACCAGCCCCCGTATCGCTCTCGTCCCGGGCCTCGCTCCCCGGCCCCGCACCGCCCCCCGCCGGGGGTGGAGCCTGGCGGATGTTGGGCTCGGCCTGCTCGACCCGGTTGCGGCCCCCTTGCTTGGCCCGGTGGACGGCCTCGCTGGCGGCGTTGACGAGTGTGCGCACGTTAGTCCCGCTGTGGGGATAGGCGGCAACGCCGGCCGAGATGGTCACCGTGCGGGTCTTCCCGGCGTGGGTGACGGGGGTGTCGCACACCGACCGGCGCACCTTCTCGGCCAGCACGATCGACCCGGCCAGGTCGGTCTCGGGGAGGAGGAGGATGAACTCCTCGCCTCCCCAGCGGGCCACCACGTCGATCTCCCGGGTGGCGACGGCCAGGCGCCGGGCCACCTCCACCAGCACGGCGTCGCCGCCCGGGTGGAGCCACTCGTCGTTGACGCTCTTGAACTTGTCCACGTCGATGAACACGAGGCCCACGGAGCGGTTGAAGCGCACCGCCCGATCGAGCTCCTCCCGGCAGCGCAGCTCCAGCTGGCGGCGGTTCCACAGGCCGGTGAGGCCATCGGTGATGGACAGCCGCTGGGCCTCCTGGTGGAGGGAGACGTTGTCGACGGCGGTTCCGGCCTGGTTGACCAGCGTCTCCAGCGCCGAGAGGTCGTCCAACCCGAACGACCGGCTGGAGTGCCCGTAGACCGCCACCACGCCGAGGAGACCGCCCCGGGAGAAGAAGGGGACGGCCATGGCCGTGGGCCGCTCCGGCTCGGGAGGAGCAGGCTCGACCCCGGTCTCCCCCGGGTAGACCACCCCGACGCGGGTGGCGGCCACCGTTCCGGCCACGCCCTCCCCGGCCTGGAGCACCGCCCCCACCGGGGCGCCGGGCCCGGAGCGGGCCACCAGGCGGTCAGGAGCGGGGACGAACTCGTAGAACACGACCCGGTCGGCTCCCACCGCCTGCTGCGCGGTCTCCGTCACCAGGGCGAGGATGCTGTCCCGGTCGTGCTCCTGGCGGCCGGAGCCGGTTTCCCGCAGGCGGGCCACCGAGCCGAGGCGGGCCACCGCCTCCCGGAAGGCCCGGCGGGAGGACTCGTACTCCGCCGCCGCCCCTTCGAGGACGGCGTAATGGTCCACCAGGCGCCGGGCGGCGGCCAGGGCCATCAAGCCGCAGGCGGCGGCCACCATGCCACCCACGGCGGCGAGGACGGCCAGGCCGCTCGAGCCGGACCGGGCGGCCGCCACGGCCACCACCGCCAGCAGAGCAGCCGAGACCGCCAGGGCGAGGGCCAGGGGCGTGGTGAACCGGGAGGGGGGCATGCGTTCGTCCATTCGGCCATCCCGGCCCGCAGCCTGTCAATCTCGCCGGAACGGATATGATTGGCAGTCTGACTCTTTGAGTGCCAAAGACCGAGGTTGTCATGCCGACCTACGAGTACCGGTGCACCAGCTGCGGGCAGCACATCGAAGCCGTGCAGTCGTTCACCGACGACCCCCTGACGGAATGCGGCGTCTGTGGCGGTGAGCTGCGCAAGGTGTTCGCCCCGGTGGGCATCGTCTTCAAGGGCAGCGGGTTCTACAAGACGGACAGCCGCAGCGGCTCGGGCTCTTCGAGGAAGAAGGACTCGTCCAGGGAGTCGACCAAAGAGTCGAGCAAGGAATCGAGCACCTCGTCCTCGTCCTCGTCGTCGTCGTCGAGCACGGAGACCAAGACGGGGACCAAGGACTCGAAGATCGCGTGACGGGCCCGGCCGGGCCCCGGGGTGTCCCCGGGAACGAGGCCGCCGAGATCGGGGTGTTCGGAGGGTCGGGCTTCTACTCCTTCCTGGACGACGTCACCCGGATCGAGCTGGACACCCCGTTCGGGCCGCCCAGCGCCCCGGTGGCCCTCGGTGAGGTGGCCGGCCGGCGGGTGGCCTTCCTGCCCCGGCACGGCGCCCGCCACGAGTGGGTGCCCCACCGCATCAACTACCGGGCCAACCTGTGGGCCATGCACACCCTGGGCGTGACGCGGGTGGTGGGGCCGTGCGCCGCCGGGTCGCTGCAGCCCGGGGTCCGCCCCGGCGACTTCGTGGTCTGCGACCAGCTCGTCGATCGGACCTGGGGCCGGGCCGACACGTTCTACGAAGGCCCCGTGCCCCACCACGTCGCCTACGCCGATCCCTACTGCCCGGAGCTGTCACGCCTGGCCGCGGAGCGGGCGGCGGCGGGCGGGATCCGGGTCCATGACCGGGGCACCGTGGTCGTGGTCCAGGGCCCCCGCTTCTCCACCCGGGCCGAGTCCCGCTGGTACCGGGCCCAGGGTTGGGAGGTCATCAACATGACCCAGTACCCGGAGGCCTACCTGGCTCGGGAGCTGGGCCTGTGTTATGCCGCCATCGCTCTCATCACCGACTACGACACCGGCGTGGGTCAGGACGAAGTCGGGCGGCCGGTGACCCAGACCGAGGTGTTCGAGTTCTTCTCGGCCAACCTCGACCGGGTCCGCACGCTCCTCTTCGACCTCATCGCCGCCGTACCGGTCAAACGGGAGTGCACCTGCTGCGAAGCGCTCGGACCTCTCGCGCACTGAGCGCGGCGTTAACCTCGACCGTTCATGTTCCAGGAGATCTTCCTCGGCCTGCTGCAGGGACTGACCGAGTTCCTCCCCATCTCCTCCAGCGGGCATCTGGTCGTGGTCCCCGCCGTGCTCGGGTGGGACGAGCCGTCCCTCACCTTCGACGTGCTCCTGCACCTGGGCACGCTGGCCGCGGTGGTGATCTACTTCCGCCACGAGCTGATCGGGCTGGCGCTCGGGGTCCTCGGCCGGGGGATCGACCCGGCTGCGGCCCGGCGCATGACGCTCTACCTCGCCGTCGGAACCATTCCCGCCGCCGTGGCCGGCCTCGCCTTCGGTGGGTTCTTCGAGCGCCTCTTCGAGTCGCCCTACACCACCTGCGCCGAACTGGTGGCCACCGCCCTCCTCCTGCTGGGCATGGAGCGTTTCGGGGAGCGGGCCCGACGCCGCCAACTCGACACCGGCGTGGCCGCCTGGGTGGGCGTCGCCCAGGCGGTGTCCATCTTCCCGGGCATCTCCCGCTCGGGCGCCACCATCGGCGGCGGCCTGGTCCTGGGGCTGTCCCGGGAGGAGGCCACCCGCTTCTCGTTCCTGCTCTCCATCCCCGCCATCGCCGGGGCCGGGGTGCTCAGCGTGGCCGACGTGGCCGGCGGCGGCCTGGATGTCACCGCCGGAGTGGTGGGCGGGGTCATCGCTTCGGGGGTGGCCGGCTACCTGTCCATCGGGGCGCTGCTGCGGTTCGTCCGCAGCCACACCCTCACCGTCTTCGCCGTCTACCTGCTGGTCATGGCGCCCCTCTCGGCGCTGATCATCTACCTGCGCCGATAGCCTCGAGATCATGAGCGCCATCGAGGCGGTGATCTTCGACTACGGCGGCGTGCTGTCCACCCCGCCCTTCGTCGGCATCTCGGAGTTCGAGCGGGATCACGGCTATCCCCGAGGGTCGCTGCTCCGGCTCATCTTCGGCTCCGCCCCGCCGACCGGGGCCCAGCGCGACGCCATGGCCAACGGCGACACCACCGCCGCCGCCTGGGCCGCCTATGACGGCGACGGCGACGCCGCTCCCGACTGGCACCTGCTGGAGACGGGCCGGATGACCCTGGCCGACTTCAGCCAGCGGCTGGTGGCCCGCTCCGAGGCCCATCTCGGCAGCCCCATCGACGCCGGCTTCTACCCCCGCTTCCTCGAGTCGCTCCGGGTCGGCGTCTACTGGCCCGTCGTCCACCGGGCCCGCTCCCTGCGGGCTGAGGGCTACCGGACGGCCATCCTGACCAACAACGTGGCCGAGTGGGCCGAGGTGTGGAAGTCGTCCATCCCCGTCGACCTCTTCGACGTTGTCATCGACTCCTCGGCCGTCGGCTTGCGCAAGCCCGACGAGGCCATCTTCCGCCTCACCTGCGAAGGCCTGGGCGTGACCCCCGGGGCGGCCGTGTTCCTCGACGACAGCCCCGGCCACGTGGCCGCCGCCCGGCGAGCCGGTCTGGCCGGCATCGTGGTCACCGGCCCCGACCAGGCCCTGGCCGACCTCGACGCCCTCCTCGAAACCGGAGTGGAGCAGAGAGGTTAAGGGGACCCGCGTGGCCCCGGTCGAGCCGCCGCCCTGCCGCTGGCAGCTGCCCGACCCGGAGGCGGCCGACGCCGACGGCATCGTCGGGGTCGGCGCCGACCTCGCTCCCGGCACCGTGCTGGCCGCCTACCGCCAGGGCCTGTTCCCCATGCACCTCGACCGGCGGGGTCGGGTCCTCGGGTGGTGGGCGCCCGACCCCCGCGGCGTCATCCCCCTGGACGGCCTGCGGGTGAGCCGGTCGCTGCGCCGCTCGGCCCGACGTTTCGAGATCCGCGTCGACACCGCCTTCGACCTGGTCATGGCGGCCTGCGCCGAGCCCCGCGCCGGCGGCGGTCACTGGATCCACCGGGCCATCATCGGGGCTTACGGCGAGCTGCACCGGCTGGGATGGACCCATTCGGTGGAGGCCTGGGACCGGGAGAGCGGCGAACTCGCCGGGGGTCTGTACGGCGTCGCCATCGGGGGGCTGTTCGCCGGCGAATCGATGTTCCACCGGGCCACCGACGCGTCGAAGGTGGCGCTCATGGGTCTGGTGGAGATCCTCCGGGCCGACGGCGACTCCCGCCGACTCCTCGACGTCCAGTGGGCCACCCCCCACCTGGCCGGCCTGGGCGCGGTCGAGATCCCCGCCGCCGAATACCGCCGCCGCCTGAAGGACGCTCTCGACGCGCCGCTGCCTCGGGCCTTCGACCCGCCGTGATCACTCCGCCACCCCCGCCCCACCAACTCGTGGTACGTCCACCACTAGCCTCTCCGGGCGTGGAACGTCTCGGACTGGTCGGGTTGCCCAACTCGGGGAAGTCGTCGCTGTTCAACGCCCTGACCGGCGCCAATGTCCCCGTCGCTGCCCATCCGTTCTCCACCACCGAGTCGTCCGTCGGCATCGCCCAGGTGCCCGACGAGCGTCTGGAGCGCCTGGCCCAGATGTCCGAGTCCCGCAAGGTGGTGCCCGCCGGGGTCGAGTTCGTCGACATTGCCGCCCTGGTGAAGGGGGCCAACACCGGCGAGGGTCTGGGCAACCGGTTCCTCGGCAGCCTGCGAGAGGTCGACGCCCTGGTCTACGTGCTGCGGGCGTTCGAGGACCCGTCCGTCTCCGGCGGGTCGGACCCGGCCGAGGACCTGGCCACCCTGGAGTTCGAGCTGGTGCTGGCCGACCTGGCCGCCGTCCAGGGCCGGATTCACCGTCAGGAGAAGGCCGTCAAGGGGGACAAGTCGCTCCGGCCCGAGATCGAAGCTCTGCGCCGGGCCGAGCTCGTGCTGGATGACGGCCTCCCCATCTACCGGTCCCAGCTCTCGGCCGACGACCGGGAGCTGCTGCGCCCCTCCTTCCTGCTCACCAACAAGCCGTTGCTCACCGTGGTCAACATCGCGGAGGACCAGCTGGAGGAGGCCGACAAGCTCGCCGTGGGGTTCGGGACCGACGCGCTGGCGGTGTGCGTCCAGCTGGAGGCAGAGGCCGCCCGCCTCGATCCCGACGAGCGGGGGGAGCTGCTCGAGGGCCTCGGGCTGGGCGACGGGGTGGTGCCCCGGGTGGCCCGCGCCGCCTACCACCTCCTCGGGCGGCGCACCTTCCTCACCACCGGGGACAAGGAGAGCCGGGCGTGGACGTTCCGGGCCGGGGCCAAGGCCCCCGAGTGTGCCGGGGTCATCCACTCCGACCTGCAGCGGGGCTTCATCCGGGCCGAGGTCATCCGGTGGGACGAGCTGTTGGACATCGGCTCCTGGGCCCGGGCCAAGGAGGTTGGCCGCCTCCGGGTGGAAGGCAAGGAGTACGAGGTCGCCGACGGCGACGTCCTCGAGATCAGATTCAACGTCTAGTGGGGCTCCACTGATGGCGTGGCTGGTCCGGGACGGTGACGTGCTGGCCAGCCTGGAGGTCCCCCTCCGGCCCCGGGGGCGGGCCCGGGGGCTGCGGGGCCGCCCCGACTTCGAAGGGGCCCTCATGCTGCGCCCCTGCCGGCAGGTCCACACCTTCGGGATGCAGTTCCCCGTCGACGTGGCCTTCTGCGACGCCACCGGCGTGGTGATCCGGGTCGCCACCCTCCCCGCCCGTCGGGTCTCCCGCCCGGTGTGGAAGGCCGGATTCGTGGTCGAGGCCCGAGCCGGTGCCTTCGAGCGCTGGCGCCTCAGCCCCGGCGACCAGCTCGAGATCCGGGATTGACCGGAGCGGGGGCCGGAGGGCGGACGGCGCCCATCGGGGCCGGGGGCCTCGTGCTGGTGGGCACACCCATCGGCAACCTCGGCGATCTGGCCCCCCGGGCGGTGGAGGCCCTGGCCGGGGCCGGGATGATCGCCGCCGAGGACACCCGGCGTACCCGGGCGCTCCTCTCCCACGCCGGCGTCTCGCTGTCCTCTTCGCGCCTGGTGGCGCTCCACGGCCACAACGAAGCCGAGATGTCGGCCCGCCTGGTGGGCGAGATGGAAGGCGGCGTCCGGGTGGCCTACGTGACCGATGCCGGGATGCCGGGCATCTCCGATCCCGGCGAGCGCCTGGTGCGGGCCGCGCTGGACCGCGGCCTGCCCGTGGCCGCGGTACCGGGTCCCAGTGCCGCCCTGACCGCCCTGGTCATCTCGGGCCTGCCCACCTCCCGTTTCGTGTTCGAGGGGTTCCTCCCCCGCAAGGGGCCCGAGCGGGCCGCCCGCCTGGTCGCCCTGGCCACCGAGGAGCGCACCACGGTCCTCTTCGAGTCTCCCCGGCGCCTCCTGGCCACCCTGGCCGACCTGGCCGCCGCCCTTGGTCCCGACCGGCCCGTGGCCGTCGCCCGCGAGCTGACCAAGGTGTTCGAGACGGTGTGGCGGGGCCCATTGGGGGAGGCCGTGGCCGGCGGGCCGGACCCCCGGGGCGAGCAGGTCATCGTGATCGGGCCGGCCGGCCCGGCTCCCCCGGCCGGCGACGAGCAGGTGGTGCAGGCGCTGTACGACGAGCTGAACGGAGGCGCGACGAAACGGGACGCGGCGGCGAAGGTGGCGCGGCGGCTGGGGGTGAGCCGCCGGCGGGTCTACGAGCTGGCCACCAGGATCCCGGCTTCGGCGAGCCGCGTTCCGAGGTCAGGTGGAGCGGTGTAGGCCCTCCAGGCAGGAGGAGCAGACGTATTTGTCCCGAAATGCGACGAGTCCCTCACCCGAGTCGCAGAAGACGCAGCCGGTCTCCACCTTGGTGAGGATGATGCGCTGGTCCTCCACGTGGATGCCCAGATAGTCGCCCTCGTGGATACGGAAGCGCCTGCGCAGCTCCGAGGGCAGGACCATGCGTCCAAGCTCGTCCACCTTCCGGGACATGCCGGTGGACCTTGCGCCGGGCCTCCGGTGGGAGGCCATATCCTGAGGCCCGAATCGAGCCGAAGCTGAGGATGCCACGGTGCCACCCTTCTCCGTCAGCGAACCATTTTTCTCCACCACCGTTCCCCAGAACGGCACCTCCTACACATGGATCGACAGCCACTGCCATCTCCAGCTCGGCGACGGAGAGGCCGAGGCGGCCATCGACCGGGCGGCGGCTGCGGGCGTGGGGCGCATGATCTGCATCGGGACCGACCTGGCCACCTCCGCGGCGGCGGTGGAGCTGGCCGGCGCCGACGGGCGCGTCTGGGCCACCGCCGGCCTGCACCCCCACGACGCCACCCGGCACCACTCCGAGTGGGACGGGCTGCGCCGCCTGGCCGGCGCGGACCGGGTGGTGGGGGTGGGGGAGGCCGGCTTCGACCTGCACTACCGGCATTCCCCCGAAGAAGCCCAGGAGGAGTCCTTCCGGGCCCAGGTGCGCCTGGCCGCCGAACTCGACCTGGCCCTCGTCATCCACTCCCGGGAGGCCTGGGACCAGACCTTCGCCGTCCTGGGCAGCGAGGGCGTGCCGGCCCGGACGGTGTTCCACTGCTTCACCGGAGGCCCGGCCGAGGCCCGCCGGGCGCTGGATCTGGGGGCCTGGCTGTCCTTCTCGGGGATCGTGTCCTTCCCCAACGCCGGCGACGTGCGGGCCGCCGCCGCCCTCACGCCGGGCGACCGCCTCCTGGTGGAGACCGACTCGCCCTTCCTGGCTCCCGCCCCCCACCGGGGGAAGCCCA
>Ga0299907_10001980_pt1 | contig 12268 bp, 15 predicted proteins | sample RVTome_16_FD_198680 | JGI IMG/M metagenome (GOLD analysis project Ga0299907, IMG submission 198680) | Soil microbial communities from uranium-contaminated site in the Upper Colorado River Basin, Wyoming, United States - RVT152D67 (version 2) ...
TCAAAGCCCGGCGCGGTAGGATTCTCGCCGTGGTCACCGAGGGGGACACCGAGGTCGCCGCGGTCGCCGATCACGTGATCGAGGTGCCCTCGACGGACGACCTGTTGACGCCCATCCTGAACGTCGTTCCCCTTCAGCTTCTGGCGTACCACATCGCCGTCCTTCGCGGCTGCGACGTCGACAAGCCCCGAAACCTCGCCAAATCGGTCACCGTCGAGTAGCCGCGGGCGGCCGGGGGGGCGCGTCATGAAGCTTCCCGTCGGGCTCGACACCCTGCTGGGCGAACTCCTTCGGGAGAGGCGGAGGACGCTCCTCCTCGAGAGCATGCCGAGACATGGTGTTTGCGCCGAGATCGGGGTATGGAAGGGCGACTTCAGCGAGCGGATCCTGCGTGTCACCCAGCCCCGTGAGCTACACCTGGTGGATCCGTGGCGCTACGACGCCGGGTCGGACCAATGGCACGGCACCGGCTCGGCCGGCAGCCAGGACCGTATGGACGTCATCCACGACGAGGTCCGACGGCGCTTCGACGGGGATCCGCGGGTGGTGATCCATCGCGCCGACTCCTCCGCCTGCCGCGAGCTGTTTGCGGACCAGAGCCTGGACTGGGTCTACGTCGACGGCGATCACCTCTACGACGCGGTCCTCTTCGACCTGTGGTCGCTGGCCCCCAAGGTGAAGCCCGGGGGGTTCATGGCCGGGGATGACTTCCTGTGGGGGGATGAAGACGGCTATCCCGTCCTCCGCGCCGTGGCCGAGTTCGTCCGCACGGGCCCGGCCGCGTTCCACCACGTATCCAAGGATCAGTTCGTACTCATCCGGACCCGGGGGGGCGTGTAGTCCGTGCGGGTGGTTCTCCAGCGCGTTTTGGAGTCTGTGGTCCTGGCCATCGAGGAGGTTGACCGCCGCGAAGTCGGACGGATCGGGGCCGGGATCCTGGCCCTCGTCGGTTTCACGGCCGGCGACGACGAAGGGGCGGTCGGCTGGATGGCGTCCAAGATCGCCGACCTGCGACTTTTCCCCGGAGAGGGCGGGGCGATGGACCGCTCGTTGCGGGAGACGGGCGGTGGCCTCCTCCTCGTCAGCCAGTTCACGCTCTACGCCGACACCCGCAGGGGCCGCCGTCCCGACTTCACCGCGGCGGCCCCGTATGCCGAGGCGAAGCGGCTTTTCGAGCGCTTTCGCGAGGCCTGCGAAGCGGAGCTCCCGGGCCGCGTGGCGAGCGGGCTCTTCGGCGCGCGGATGGAGGTCGCCCTCGTCAACGACGGACCGGTCACGCTCGTGCTCGACCGGTGACGGGTGCCACTCCCCCGATCGTGCTGGCCTCGGCGAGCCCCCGCCGCCGGGACCTCCTCGCCCGTCTCGGGCTTCGGTTCGAGGTGGACCCGCCGCGCCAGGAGGAGGATCTACCGTCCCCGGGAGAAGACCCGGACGCCTACGCCGGGCGGATCTCCGCCGCCAAGGCGGCCGAGGTGGCGGAGCGTCGTCCCGATGCCCTCGTCCTCGCCGCCGACACGGTCGTGGTCCTGGACGGCGAGGTGCTCGGGAAGCCGGCCGACGCCGCGGAGGCGCGGGCGATGCTGGCCCGTCTCTCCGGGTTCGAGCACGCCGTCTACACCGGGGTCACGGTGCTCGCCCCCGGCGGGTCCCGCGCGACCGGAACCGAGCTCACGCGGGTCCGCTTCCGGACCCTTCAACGCGAGGAGATCGACGCGTACGTGGCGACCGGCGAGCCGCTCGACAAGGCCGGCGCATACGGGATCCAGGAGTACGGCGCCACGTTTGTGGAGGGAGTGAGCGGCTGCTACTTTAACGTCATGGGGCTGCCGGTGGTCCGCCTCCTCGCCCTCCTGGATGAGGTCGGGTGGGCGTACCGGGTGCCCGGGCGGCTGCGGGCGGTGGACCCGGCGGCCGCGCCTCCGCGATCCGTCCCTGGCCCCTGACCCTCGACCCGAGAAAACGCCATGCCTGTGGAGACGATCCGTTGGGAGGGCGATCACGTCCGGATGATCGACCAGACGCGGCTTCCCGCCGAGAAGGTCGAGATCGAGATCCGGACCGTGCCCGAGATGGTCGAGGCGATCCGAAGTCTCAGGATCCGTGGCGCCCCGGCGATCGGGATCGGCGCGGCCATGGGGCTGGTGGCGGCGCTCTTGCCGCACCGGGACGCCGGCTCGGACACGTTTCACGAGCGGCTCGAGGCGTTCGCCTCCGAGCTCGAGGTGGCGCGGCCCACGGCGGTCAACCTGAGGTGGGCGATCGAGCGGATGCGGAGGGTCGCGCGGGAGCACCGGGACATGGCGGTGCCGGCCCTCTGGGAGCGTCTCGAGGAGGAGGCGGTGGCGATCTTCGAGGAGGATCGTGAGATGTGCCGCCGGATCGGCGAGGCCGCACAGGGCGTGATCCGCGAGCGGGCGGGGATCCTCACCCACTGCAACGCCGGCGGCCTGGCCACCTCCGGCTACGGAACGGCCCTCGCCTGCGCCTATGTCGCGCACGAACGGGGGAAGGCAGTCCGCGTGTTCGCGGACGAGACGCGCCCCCTTCTCCAGGGGAGCCGGCTCACCGCCTGGGAGCTCATGGAGAGCGGGGTCGACGTCACCCTGATCTGCGACGACATGACCGCGGCGACCATGGCCAGGGGGGACATCGATCTCGTGATCGTTGGAGCCGATCGGATCGCCGCCAACGGCGACACGGCGAACAAGATCGGCACTTACGGGGTGGCGATCCTGGCCCGGGAGCACGGCATCCCGTTTTACGTCGCGGCGCCCCGCACGACGTTCGACTTCGACACGCCGACGGGCGCACAGATCCCGATCGAGGAGCGCTCACCGGAGGAGGTGACGCACGGCTTCGGGTCGGCCACGGCGCCGGCGGGAGTCAAGGTGTTCAGCCCCGCCTTCGACGTGACCCCGCACCGTTACATCGCCGGGTTCTTCACCGACGCGGGGCTTCTCGAAGCGCCGTTCGAGACGTCGCTCCAGGTGCTGAAGGAGGCGGTTCCGGCCGCCGTTCGGTAGTCCGGAGGAGGGTCCCGGGTTGTCGATCGCCCGGGGAGGGGGTATTTTCAACCTTCTCGTCGGAGGCCCGCTGGCCCTTTTTGTTGACGGGTCGGGCGGGCTTTTTTATCTTTAAAAGCTGGACTGGAAGCGACTTCCGGCCGGTGGGACCCACGGTCGGCGATCCCGGAGACACGCAATGAGAACGCATTCGGTCACGCCCGATCAGATCACGCGCCGCTGGTACGTCGTCGACGCCGATGGGCAGACCCTGGGGCGGCTGTCCAGTCGCGTCGCCCAGATCCTGCGCGGCAAGCACAAGCCGATCTATACGCCGCATCTCGATACCGGCGACCACGTCCTGATCGTCAACGCCGAGAAGGTCCACCTGACGGGCAAGAAGGCGAGCCAGAAGACGTACTATCGGCACACCGGCTATCCGGGCGGGCTCAAAGCGACGCCGATCCGCCGCGTCCTTCGCGACCACCCCGAGCGGGTCATCGAGAAGGCGGTCTGGGGGATGATGCCCAAGGGCAAGCTCGGGCGGTCCATGTACAAGAAGCTCAAGGTCTACGCCGGCCCGGACCATCCGCACACCGCCCAGCAGCCGAAGCGGATCGATCTCGATCACTGGCCGCCACAGATTCAGGAGGACACGGAGTCATGAGCAAGCAGACCGTCGGCATCGGGCGTCGCAAGACCTCGGTTGCGCGCGTCTATCTGCGGCCGGGAAAGGGACAGTGGTCGGTCAACGGGCGCCCGCTGGGCGAGTATTTCCCGCGGCCGCTCCACATCACCCAGTGTCAGAAGCCGCTTGAGGTCGGCAAGGCCGGCGCCCAGTACGACATCGTCGTGAATGTCAAGGGCGGCGGGCTGACCGGGCAGGCCGGGGCGATCCAGCTCGGGCTGTCGCGGGCGCTCGTCCTCGCCGACGACACGCTGCGCACTCCACTCAAGGCGGCCGGGATGCTGACCCGCGATCCGCGCATGGTCGAGCGCAAGAAGTACGGCCGTCCGAAGGCCCGCAAGCGCTTCCAGTTCTCGAAGCGGTAAGCCGCGACGAGCTCGAGGTCGACGGCGAGCGCCGATCGGCCGAAATCCACACACCGGCGGAGGGGTCCGCGGGTGTCCGGAGCCGCAAGCCCGCGGCCTCCGGATCGCGGAGCCCCGTCGAACCCGGTGGAGGCTGAACCCAAGGAGGAGGAACCGCCCATGGCGGTCAGCGAACAGCTCCGCGCCCTGCTCGAGGCGGGAGTGCACTTCGGCCACCAGACCCGCCGCTGGAACCCCAAGATGCGGCGGTTCATCTTCGCCGAGCGCAACGGCATCTATCTCATCGACCTGAACAAGACTCTGCGCCAGCTCGAGCGCGCCAGGGAAGTCGTGTCGGACATCGTCGGGCAGGGCAAGCGTGTCCTGTTCGTCTGCACCAAGCGGCACCTCACGCACATCGTGCGCGAGGAGGCGGAGCGGTGCGGCCAGTTCTACGTGACCAATCGCTGGCTGGGTGGCACGCTCACCAACTTCCGTACGATCAAGAAGAACCTGAAGCGGCTGAAGGAAATCGAGCGCATGCGCACCGACGGCACGTTCGAGCTCCTGCCGAAGAAGGAGGTCATCGAGATCGAGCGGGAGTACGACAAGCTGTATCGCAACCTGTCCGGCATCGCCGATATGGAGGAGCTGCCGGGCGCCGTCTTCGTAGTGGATGCCCGCAAGGAGCGCATCGCCGTCAACGAGGCGAACAAGCTGGGGATCCCGCTGATCGCCATCGTGGACACGAATGCCGATCCCGACCTGATCACCGTGCCGATTGCGGGGAACGACGACGCGATCAAGTCCGTCCGGCTGATTGCCGGGCAGATCGCCGACGCCGTCGCGGAGGCCCAGGCGCGGTTGGTCAAGGAGGAGGCCGCGAGCGAGGAGGGCGAGAAGGCAGCGGCGGTCGCGGCTCCCGACATGCCCCGTCGGCCGCGGCGCCGCGTGCGCGCACGTCTGCCGGTCGAGACGGACGAGGGCGAGGGCGAATCCGAGGAGGGGGAGGAATAGAATGATCACCGTACCCGCATCCCAGGTGCAGGAGCTCCGGCAGCGGACCGGGGTCGGCATGATGGAATGCAAACGCGCCCTGGAGGAGGCGGAGGGCGACATCGATCGCGCTGTCGACCTGTTGCGCCTGAAGGGTCAGGCCAAGGCGGCCAAGAAGGCCGGTCGGGTCGCGAATGAGGGCCGCGTCGAGTCGTACATCCACCTGGGCGGGAAGATCGGCGTCCTGATCGAGATCGATTGCGAAACCGACTTCGTCGCCAAGACCGACGACTTCCGCGATCTGGCGCGCACCCTGGCCATGCAGGTCGCGGCGACGAGCCCTCTGGCGGTGCGTCGCGAGGACATCGACCCGCAGGTGGTCGAGCGGGAGGCCGCGATTTACCGTCAGCAGGCTGCGGAATCGGGCAAGCCGGCGGAGATCGTCGAGAAGATCGCCCACGGCCGGCTCGACAAGTGGTATCAGGAGGTCTGCTTGCTCGAGCAGGCGTTCGTCAAGGACCCCGACCGGAAGGTCTCGGATGTCGTCACGGAAGCGGTCCAGCGACTTGGAGAGAACCTCGTCGTCCGGCGGTTCGTCCGGTTCGAGGTCGGCGGAGAGTAGCCCGCCCGGCCAGCACGATCCGGACACGCGTTCCGAGCTGCGGTACCGGCGGATCCTCCTGAAGCTCTCAGGGGAGGCGCTGGCCGGCGACCGCGGCTTCGGCATCGATCCGCCGACCGTCGGCCGCCTGACCGACGAAATCGCCGACATCCTTTCCAGCGGCGTCGAGCTGGCCCTCGTGATGGGAGGCGGCAACATCGTCCGCGGCACGGTGGCGAGCGAGCATGGCATGGATCGCGTGTCGGCGGACTATATGGGCATGCTGTCGACCGTGATCAACGCGCTCGCCCTCCAGGACCTGCTCGAGCGCAAGGGCGTCGACACTCGGCTTCTCACGGCCATCCGGATGGACGAGATCGCCGAGCCCTACATTCGCCGGCGGGCCATCCGGCACCTCGAAAAGGGGCGGGTGGTCCTGTTCGCCGGGGGCACCGGCAACCCCTACTTCAGCACCGATACGGCGGCCGTCCTGCGCGCTATCGAGGTCGGCGCCGACGTCATCCTCAAGGCCACCAAGGTGGACGGGATCTACACAGCCGACCCCGCCACCCATCCGGACGCCCGCTTCATCGACCGCATCTCGCATCAGGAAGTCCTTAACCGCGACCTGAAGGTCATGGACGCCACGGCCGTGGCGATGAGCCGGGAGAACGACCTCCCGATCATCGTCTTCAACATCGGCGCCAACGGTGCCGTCCGGAGCATCCTGGCCGGGGAGACCGTCGGCTCCGTGGTGATCGGCTGACAACGAACGTCCGCGGGAATCGAGAGGAGGAAGCGAAGGGGAATGGAGGGCAGTGACTTGAAGGAGGTGAGCGCGCACATGGACAAGTCGGTGGAGGCCATCCGCCACGAGCTGGGAACGGTCCGGACCGGAAAGGCCTCCCCGAGCCTGCTCGACCTGGTGAAGGTCGAAGCGTACGGACAGCAGATGCCGCTCAACCAGATGGCCACTATCTCGGCCCCCGAGCCGCGGCTGCTGGTGGTCTCGCCGTACGACCCGAGTCAGGTCGCGGGCATCGAGAAGGCGCTGCTGACCAGCGACCTCGGCCTCACGCCCTCCAACGACGGGAAGGTGATCCGGCTCCCCATCCCGGCGCTCACCGAGGAGCGCCGCAAGGAACTTGTCCGCGTGACCCACAAGATCGCCGAAGAGGGAAGGATCGCGATCCGGAACATCCGGCACGAGGCGAACAAGAAGGTCCAGGCGTCCCGCAAGTCGGGCGAGGTCAGCGAAGACGAGATGCATCGTCAGCTCAAGGAAATCCAGGACGTGACCGACAGGCACATCAAGGTCATCGACGAGATGCTGGAGAGAAAAGAAAAGGAAGTGATGGAGGTCTAGCGCGTGCTTTTCGAGCCGCGTCCCCCCCCGCCCTCCGCGAGGTTCTCCCACGGATAGGACGATGACCGATCGAACCCGAGAGATCGCCGCCCAGGGCAAACTGCCCCGGCACGTGGCCGTGATCATGGACGGCAACGGCCGCTGGGCCGAGCGACAGGGCAAGCCGCGTATCGCGGGCCATCAGGCCGGGATGAAGGCGGTTCGCGAGGTGATCGAGACGACTGCCGATCTCGGCATCCCGTATCTGACCCTGTACGCCTTCTCCCAGGAGAACTGGAAGCGGCCCCGTTCGGAGATCGAGGCGCTGATGGGTCTCCTCCGGCACTACATCCGCACGGAGCGGAAGGACCTGATCGAGAAGGGGATACGCGTGCGGGCGATCGGCGACATCGAGCGGCTAGCCCATGGCCCCCGCGAGGAGCTCGACGAGCTGATCACCGACACCGCCGCCAACGAGCGGCTCACCGTGACGCTGGCACTCTCGTACGGCGGCCGCAGCGAAATCGTGGAGGCGGTGCGGCGGATCGCGCGGCAGGTGCGGGCGGGCGAGCTCGATCCGGAGGCGATCGACGAGGAGGTCTTCGCCGACCGTCTCTATACCGCCGATCTGCCGGACCCGGACCTGCTCATCCGGACGAGCGGGGAGTTCCGGATCTCGAACTTCCTTCTATGGCAGATCGCCTATACCGAGCTGTATGTGACCGACGTCCTCTGGCCCGACTTCGACCGCGACGCATTCCTGGACGCCGTCGCCGCGTACCAGGGGCGAGAGCGGCGGTTCGGCCGCGTGCTGGTTTGACCCCCGACCGGGGGCTCGGCCGTCGACTCGCGACGGCCGCGGTCCTCCTGCCTCTCTTCATCCTCACGATCGTGGTGGGCCGCTGGCTCTTCCTGACCGCCGTTACGGTCCTCGCCGCGGCGGGAATCGCCGAGCTCTACGGCTTCGCGCACGAGAAACCCTATCGGCCTCGGTGGGTGCCGGGCCTGGCGCTCGGCGTAGTCCTGCCGGCGGTTCTTTACGCCGCCCCCCGGGACCCTGGGGTCGCGCTCGCGATCGTGACGACGGGGGTGGCCGGAATCGCGGTCACCCAGATGCTGGACCCGCGGGGGACGGAGGCCATGGCGAGCGTCGCGTTCACGCTGCTAGGGGCGTTCTACGTCGGGCTTCTGTTCGGGCACATGGTGCTGCTCCGCGAGGTGGCCCGTGAGATCCCCGGGGCGCCGTACCGCGTGGGCGCGGTCCTCCTCGCGGTGCCCCTCGTCCTCACCTGGCTGAACGACACGGTGGCGTACTTCGCCGGCCGACGTTGGGGACGCCGCCCGCTCCTGGCCCGCGTGAGCCCTGGGAAGTCCTGGGAGGGCGCGGTCGCCGCCCTGGTCGTCTCGGCCGCGGTGGGAACGATGCTTCTGCCATCGCTCGACCTGTTCGACGCCCGGCACAGCTTCGCCGTAGGCGCCCTGGTCGGGATCGTCGCCCCGCTCGGCGATCTCGTGGAGTCGGCGTTGAAGCGCGACGCCGGCGTCAAGGATTCCTCGGGCCTCGTTCCCGGTCACGGCGGGATCCTCGATCGCTTCGACAGCGCGCTCTTCAGCGTACCGGCCTTCTACTACTACTTCCGGTGCTGCGTGCTGTGAGCGGTGAGGGCGTCGTCCTCCTGGGCGCCACCGGCTCGATCGGCACGAGCGCGATCGAGGTCGTTCGGGACTTCGGCGACCGTTTCCGAATCGTCGGGCTGTCCTGTCTTCGGAGATGGCGGGAGCTGGACCGGATCGCGACGGAAACGGGAGCCGAGGCGGTCGCGGTCGCTGATCCGGAGGCCTGGCGCGAGGCGCGCGCTGAGGGAGCCTTCGCCGACGTCGAGTGCCTCCAGGGGCCGGAAGGCGTCCTCGAGCTGACGCGCATGACATCGGCCGTGACTGTCCTGAACGGGATCGTGGGCGCGGCCGGCCTTGGCCCCACGCTGGCCGCGCTCGAGGCGGGGAAGCGCGTCGCCCTCGCCAACAAGGAGTCGCTGGTCGTGGCCGGCGAGCTCGTCGTCCGGGCCGCTGGCGGAGGCGACCGCCTGCGGCCGGTCGACAGCGAGCACAATGCGATATGGCAGCTCCTCGACGGCCGTTCCGAAGGGTCCGTGAGGCGGATCATCCTGACGGCGAGCGGGGGACCCTTCCGGGGCTTTTCCGCGGAGCGGCTCCGCCGGGTCACGCCCGAGGAGGCGCTCGCCCACCCCACCTGGTCCATGGGCCCCAAGATCACGATCGATTCCGCGACCCTGGCCAACAAGGGGCTCGAGGTCATCGAGGCGCACCACCTCTTTGGCCTCGACTATGACCGGATCGACGTCGTGATCCATCCCCAGTCGATCGTTCACGGGATGGTCGAGTGCATGGACGGCACGCTCTTTGCCGAGCTCGGAGAGCCCGACATGCGCTCCCCGATCCGGGCCGCCCTGACCTGGCCGGAGCGGGTGGCCAATGGCGAAAGGATGGACCTCACGCGCCTCAGCGGGCTGACGTTCGAGGCGCCGGCCGCGGAACGTTTTCCGGCGCTCGGGATCGCCCGTCACGCCGGGAGGGCGGGCGGGACGGCCCCGGCCGTCTTCAATGCGGCGAACGAGGTCGCGGTCTCGGCGTTTCTTGCCGGGCGCATCGCTTTTCCGCAGATTCCGGCGATCTGCGACGGCGTTCTCGGCGAGCACGATGTGAAGCCCGCGGACTCGGTGGAGACCCTCCTGGACGCCGACCGATGGGCCCGCGAACGAGCCGGCGAGCGGGCGGGTTTCGAGTGGACCCCGATCGGAACGCGGGGGTAAATCGGAGATGCAGACCTTCCTTCTCACCGTCCTCGTGCTGGGCCTCCTCGTGTTCGTCCACGAGCTGGGTCATTTCATGACCGCCAAATGGGCGGGGATCGCCGTCCCACGCTTTTCGATCGGGCTGGGGCCGAGGCTGGTCGGATTCCGCTGGGGCGAGACCGACTACTGCCTGTCCGCCGTCCCCTTTGGCGGCTACGTCAAGCTGGCCGGGATGGAGGGGGAGGAGGCCTTCGAGAAGCTGGAGGGCGGCGCGGACGAGCAGGTCGACGACTCGAACGTCCCCCCGGAGAAACGGTTCGACAACAAGCCCATCCGTTGGCGCCTGCTGGTGATCAGCGCCGGGGTGATCATGAACTTTCTCCTCGGCTGGCTCATCTACGTGTTCCTGGCCTTCGCTGAGGGGATCCCCACGACCACGGGCACGCGGGTGGCCGGGGTCGACTCGATCGCCCTGGCGGAGTTCCCGGCGCTTCAGCCGCTCGCCGAGGGCGGGGTCGAGATCGCCGCGGTGGACGGACAGCCGGTCGCCAACTGGTACGAGATCGACCGCGCTCTTCAGGAGGCGCGGGGAAGAGCCGCCGAGATCGCGCTCGCCGACGGTCGGACGATCCAGGTCCCCGTCCCCGCGGACGACGCGGGCGGCTTCGCCGCGGGTCTTCTCCCGCTGACCGAACCGCTGATCGTCGACGTCGATGGGGGAAGTCCCGCGGCGCTGGCCGGGATCCAGCCCGGCGACCGGATCGTCGCGATCGACGGCCAGGAGGTGGTCTCTTTCGCTGATGTGGTGGAGTTCGTGCGCGACAGGCCCGACCGGCGGATCCCCGTTCAGATCGAGCGTCCGGGCGCGGACGGCGAGCCGGACCGGCTCTCGCTCACCGTCCAGACAGGCTCCGAGCAGACACCGCGGGCCAGCGACGGCAAGTTCATCGAGACCGGCTGGCTGGGGGTGACCGCGGAGACGGAGACGGTCGAGCTCGGGCCGATCGAGGCGCTGTCTACCGGCACCCGGACCGCGCTTCAGGCGAGCACGCTGATCGTCGGGGGCCTGTATCAGCTCGTCACCGGCAACGTGTCCGTCCGGTCGTTGGGCGGGCCGGTCGCGATCGGGCAGCTGACGGGCCGGTTCGCGCGTCGCGGCTGGCAGAGCCTGCTCGGGTGGATCGCCCTCTTCTCGATCAACCTGGCGATCCTGAACCTGCTTCCGATCCCGGTCCTCGACGGCGGCCATATCCTCTTCCTGGTGATCGAGGCCAGCCGCGGCCGGCCGCTCTCGGCCCGTCAGAAGCTCCGGCTGTCCCAGGTCGGGCTGGCGTTTCTGGTGCTGTTGATGGCGCTGGCGTTTACGTCCGACATGCTTCGCCTGATCGGCCTCTAACGGCCGCGACGCTCCCTGACCCGACCACCGAACCCCTGCTAGCTTGGCGGCGTGAGCCGTCCCCGACCTCCTGGTCGACCTCCCCGCCGGCCCCCGGGCCGTCAGGGGCCGCGCGGCGCCGGAAGCCGCCCGGCCGCTCCGCCTCGCCCGCGGGTGGCCGTCTTCGCCCGGGCGCCCGAGCCGGGCCGGGTGAAGACGAGGCTCATGCCGGTCCTGCGCGCCGCCGAGGCCGCCGAGCTCTACGAAGCGCTTCTCCTGGACACGATCGAGGTGGCGGAGTCCTGCGCCCGGACGGTGGTGGCGTTCACGCCCTCCGGGGGCCGGCGGGTGCTCGAGCGGCTCCTGGGCGGACATCGTAAGCTCCTGCCGCAAGGACCGGGGGATCTGGGCGAGCGGCTGGAGCGGGTGTTCGAGATCCTGTGCGGGAGGGGCCAGCCGGCGCTGGTGGTCGGGAGCGACTGCCCCGCGCTGACCGCCGCGCGGATCCGGACGGCGGCCGACCGGCTTGGCCACGCCGACATCGTGATCGGGCCGGCCCTGGACGGCGGCTACTACCTGATCGGCCTGCGCCGGCCGCGGCCGGAGCTGTTCACCGACATCCCCTGGAGCACGGCCTCGGTCCTAGAGCTCACCCGGAATCGGGCTCTCGAGGCCGGCCTCCGGGTCGAGCTCCTCGAGGCGGCGCGCGACCTCGACACGCCCGAAGACCTGTTCGAATGGTACGCCGGCTCCAAGTCCGCGGAGTTCGCCTCGAGCTACCCGCGGACGTGGCGTTTCATCCATGCCCTGTTGCCACCGTCCCGCTTCGCGGCCCTGGAGGAGTCGATCGGAGGGCGCTCCGGTCAATGACGGGGGCGGCGCTCCGCGACCCGCGCGCCGACGACCGGACGCCGGGCGTCCGGGTGTGGCGTGGTGAGCGGATCGAGTCGCTTCACGACGTCCACGCCGCGGTGGCCGACCCGGAGGCGCGTCTGCGATCGGCCCACGGGGTTCCGGGACGAGGGGCTTGGATCCGCAGCTCGGCCAAGCCCATCCAGGTTCTGCCGCTGATCGAAGAGGGGCTCCTCGAACAGTTCCGGTTCA
>Ga0299907_10001984_pt1 | contig 12261 bp, 8 predicted proteins | sample RVTome_16_FD_198680 | JGI IMG/M metagenome (GOLD analysis project Ga0299907, IMG submission 198680) | Soil microbial communities from uranium-contaminated site in the Upper Colorado River Basin, Wyoming, United States - RVT152D67 (version 2) ...
CTCGAGCGGTTTCATCTGGCGGCACCGGCGCTTCGACCACTTCAGGGTCGAGTGCCCGGACGGCGACCCCGAGCTTCAGCGCCAGGTGTTCGACCAGCTCGACGACGCCCTCGACTGGCTGGTCACGCTGGGGGCGCCGGTGGTGGAGACCGGCACCGGCAACCCGCTTACGTGCGGCGGCGTCTTCGACACGCGCGGCATGACCGACGCGCTCGTGCGCGCCGCGGGCGGCGTGCAGCTTGGCGAGCCGCTGCGCGAGCTGCCCGGCGACGTGCCCGTGGTGCTCGCGACCGGCGGCTTCCAGGGCGACCGCGACCTGCTGCGCGAGCACGTCACTCCCGAAGCCGACCATCTGCTTCTGCGCGCGAATCCGTGGAGCGCCGGTGACGGGCTCCGGCTCGGACTCGCCGCGGGCGCCGGGGTGAGCGCGGGCATGGACGAGTTCTACGGCCGGAACCTCCCCGCGCCACCCGCGCTGATCGACGAGAGCGACTTCGTCCGCCTGTCGCAGCTCTACGCTCATTTCGCGATCGTGACGTCCACCGACGAGACCTTCGAGACCCACACGTGGTCGGAGATCGACGTGGTGCAGTGGACCGCCCGCCAGCCCGGGGCGCGCGCCTGGTACCGCGTGCCGCTCGAGAGCCTCGACGAGCACGTGCGTGACCGCACGGTCGGCGAGATGGTCGCGGCAGCCGAGGCGGCGGGGGCGCCGGTCGAGCGCGGCCCGGACGCGGTCACCGTGGAGGTGCGCGCCGCCGTCACGACGACCGTGGGCGGCCTGGCCGTGGACGAGCAGTGCCGCGCCACGGACGGCGTGTACGCCGCCGGCGCCGACGCCGGCGGCGTGATGGCCGGCGGATACTCCTCCGGCCTCGCGGCCGCACTCGTGCTCGGAAGGAACGCCGCGCAGCAGGCGCTCGGGTGAACCACAGCTTCGGCAGCGACTTCACCGTCGGCGTCGAGGAGGAGCTGCTCCTGGTGGACCCCGAGACGCTGGAGCTCTCCCCGGCCGCCGCCGAGGTGCTCGCCGCAATCGAAGTGGCCGAGCACGTCGCGGGGCACGAGGCACCTGCGGCACAGATCGAGCTGCGGAGCGGCCCCTGCCGGGACGCGGACGAGATCTCGCGGGACCTCGGCGCGGCTCGAGCGGCCGCGGTTCGGGCGGGGGCCACGCTGATGGGTGCGGGGCTCCACCCCACCGACGCATGGGGCGACACGCCGCTTGTGGACACGCCTCGCTATCGCGAGGTGGCGGAGTCCATGCGCGACATCATCGAGCGGACGCCCGAGGGCGCTCTCCACGTGCACGTGGGCATGCCCGACCCTGAGACCGCAATCAGCGTCTTCAACGGGCTGCGCCGCCACTTGCCGCTCCTGATCGCCCTGTGTGCGAACTCCCCGTGGTGGTTCGGGCGGGATTCGGGCCTCGCCAGCGCGCGCTGGGCGCTCGTGCGCTCGTATCCCGGGCGCGGCATCCCGCGAACGTTCCGCGACTGGGCCGAGTACCTCGAGCACCTCGACGAGCTCGCGAGCTCGGGCGGCCCGCCGGATTACACGTTCGTCTGGTGGGACATCCGCCCGCATCCCCGCCTCGGGACCGTCGAGCTGCGCGAGCTCGACGCGCAGTCTTCGCTGGCGGACGTCGCGGCCATCGCGGGCCTGGTGCAGACACTGGCGCGGCGTGAGGCCGAAGCGCCCGCCAGAGAGCTCCCACCCCCGGAGGCGATCGGCTGGTCGTGCTTCCGCGCCGCCCGCGACGGGCTCGATGCAGAGATCCTCCACGAGGGACGCCTGATGCCCGCGCACGAGGTCGCGCGGCTTCTGGACGCAGGCGACGGCGTGATGCAAATCCTCGCGGAGGGCGGCGGCGCCGGCCGCCGGAGGGCGGCACATGCGCGCGGAGGCATGCGGGAGATGCTGGCCGAGCTGGTGATTGAGACCGCGGGCTAGACGGTGGGTCGGCCCTGAACGCCTGGCTCAGGCGGCGGGTCGAATACGACCCCAGCCGCCAAGCTACTCCTCGACGACGAGACCGTGTCGCATCGTGTTCTCGCTCACCACGCGCGGCTCGGCGAACTGGATGAGGTAGCCGGGCCCGCCGGCCTTCGCTCCGATCCCCGACCGTCTGTTGCCGCCAAAGGGCTGCCGCCCCACCTTCGCCCCGGTTATCCCTCGGTTCACATAGAGATTGCCGGCGGGCACTCGCCGCTTCGCCTCCTCCACGGTGGCGGGACTGCGCGAGAAGATCCCGGCCGTCAGCGCGAACGGCGCGGCAGCGACGATGTCGAGCGCCTCCTCCACCGTCGAGACGGCTTCGACCGCCAGCAGCGGGCCGAAGATCTCCTCGGCCAGGACGGGCGAGGCGGGATCCAGCCCGTGGGCGATGGCTGGAGAGCAGAACCACCCTCCAGCCTGCGGGGCCGGACCGGGGCGCTCGAGCCGGCCGTCCCGCTCGGCGAGCTCCACGTAGCGCTCCACCCGGTCCTGCGCCTCGCGCTCGATTACCGGCGGGACGTCGGTCCCGAACTGCTCGGCTTGAGCGACGACCAGTGTGGCCGTGGCGCCGACGATCCGCTCGAGCAGCATGTCTGCGAGGTCCTCGTGGACGAGCACACGCGCCGCCGCCGAGCACTTCTGCCCGGCGTACCCGAACGCCGAGTGGGTGATGGCCGGCACCGCTTCGTCGAGGTCCGCGTCGGCATCGACGATCACGCAGTTCTTCCCGCCCATCTCGGAGACCACCCGCTTGACATGGCTCTGCCCCGCGGGCGTCTCGGCCGCCGTTCTGACTATCTCGAGGCCGACGGCGCTCGACCCGGTGAACGCGATCGTGTGCACTCGCGTGTCCGTCACGAGCGCCGCGCCCGCATCGCCGAAGCCCGGCAGGAGCGCCAGCGCATCGCGTGGAACGCCCGCCTCCCACAGCGCCTCCGCCAGGGCGAGCGCGCAGGCGGGCGACTGCTCAGCCGGCTTCAGGACGACGGCGTTGCCCACGGCCAGCGCTGCGGCCGTCATGCCACACGGGATCGCGACCGGGAAGTTCCAGGGCGAGATGACGGCAGCCACGCCGCGCGCCACATAGCGCAGCGTGTTGCGCTCGCCACGCACCTGCACGAGCTCGGGCGCGCTGGCCAGGGCGATCGCCTCGCGCGCGTAGTACTCGAGGAAGTCGATCGCCTCGCAGACGTCGGCATCGGCGTCCGCCCACGGCTTCGCGCACTCGCGTACCTCGAGAGCACACAGCTGGAGCCGGCGGCGGCGCAGGATCCCGGCCGCCGCCGCGAGCACCTCGGCGCGCTCTTTCGCGGGAAGCTCGCGCCAGCGCGCTGCCGACTGCGCCGCATCGGTGGCCGCCTCCACGTCGGCCTCTGATGCCCGAGCCGCCGTCGCGATCACGCGCTCCGGAGCACCCGGGTCGCACGAGACGAACCCGCTCTCCGTTCGGCGGTCGCCCCCGACGACGACCGGGACCTCGAGCGGCAGGCGGCTGTCGAGCTCGGCGAGCGCGTCCAGCAGCGGCTGGCGCTGCGAGGACCGGCGCAGCTCGAGCTCGGGCTCGTTGGCGAAGGGCTTCACGGGGCGGCCAGCAGCTCGCCGAGGTCGACGCCGCGGGCCTGCTCGTGGAGGAACGACTCGTTCGCCGTGTTCTCGAGCAGCCGCCGCACCAGGTACGCCATCCCGGCCACGAGATCGCCGACCGGGCAGTAGGCACGCACCCGAAGCCCCCTGCGCGAGAGCGCGTGCGCAAGGTCGTCGCCCAGGCCTCGGAGCACCTGGAATTCCAGATCGGTGTCGCCCGCGCAGGCGACCGCGTGCGCGACCGAGCGCAGGTTGTGCGACGCCACGGCCACGCGCACGAGCGGGCGCGCATCGAGCAGCCGCCGCGTGAGCTCCTCGAAGTTGCGGTCGCAGTCCGCCTTCGACTCGAAGACCGGAGTGCTCCAGCCGTGCTGCCGCGCATCGACGACCTCATGATCCCAGTACGCGCCCTTCACGAGGCGCACCGTCAGCGGCGGCGTGCGGCCGCTGGCGCGTGCCCAGTCGAGGATGCGCTCGAGCTCCTCGGGGGAGTCCCGCAGGTACGCCTGGAGGACGAGCCCTGCCGACGGCCCGGTCTCGAAATCGGCCTCGTCCAGCAGGGCGAACACCAGGTCGAGTGTGGTCTCGAGCGAGTCGAGCGACTCCATGTCCACGTGCAGGTGCGCGCCGGCCTCGCGCGCCTGCTCCAGCAGCGGCCTCAGCCGGCCCTCCGCGTCCCGCCGCCCCAGCTCGGGCGCCTCCGGACGAATTGCCGGCGTGAGCGCCGACACCTTCACCGACAGGTTCGGCTCCGGTGGCCGCGGCCAGCTCGCCATCGCCTCCGCAAGAGTGGCGAGCGCTTCGGAGCAGCGCTCGGCGTAGCGGTCGGCCTCGGCGGACGAGACCGTGGCTTCCCCGAGCAGGTCGACCGTGGAGAGGACGCCGTCGTCATGCAGGGCACGCAGTGTCTTCAGCGCTGCGCGGGGAGACTCGCCGACTATGAACCGGTGCGCCATGTGGCGGACGCCCGCCGCCGCAGCCGCCCCGAGTGCCTTGCGGCCGGCGCGCGAGTCCGCGGCGCGCATCGCCGCGTCGAGCGGCGGCGTGCGCCCGTCCACCTCGCCGAGGTACTCGCCGAGGTGGCGGGCCAGATCGTCGAGCGACCGGCACGCAGGAGTGACGTCGACGAGGCGAAACAATGCCGCACGAAGCTCGATGTCGCGCGAGGCGAGCTCCATGGCTCGCTCGTCGAGTGCCTTCAGCGGATTGCGGCCGCGGCGCGGAAAGGCCTCCGCGAGCTCGCGGCCGATGCGCTGCACGTCCGCTTCCACCGGCACCTGCCGAAAGCTACTCTCGTGGCCATGGCCCTGGCCGTCTTCGTCTCGAAGAGGATCCGGTGAGACTCGCCCGCCTGCTCTGGCAGCTCGTGCGCAATCCCCGGCACGAGGTCTACTACGGCGCCGGCCCGATGCTGATGTCGGCGCTGCGCAAGCGCTGGGTGATCTTCATGAACCCGCACGCCACGATCGAGTTCGGCCCCGACGTGCACGTGGGTCCGGGCTTCTCGCTCCATGTCCGCGGCGGCGGCACCTTCAGGGTCGGCGCCAGGACCGAGATCCGGCGCGGCTTCCGCGCTGAGATCTACGACGGGGCCACGCTGACCATCGGCGAGGACTGCGTCATGAGCTACGACGTGCTGATCGCCTGCAGCTCTTCGGTCGAGATCGGCAATCACGTGGGCCTCGGCCAGGCGACCGCGCTGTACGACGGAGCCCACCTCTGGCGCGACCTGACGAAGCCGCCGATGCGCCAGGGCTTCGACCTCAGGCCGATCAAGATCGGCGACTACGTCTCGGTTTACTCGAAGGTCACGATCACGAGCGACATCGGCGAGCGTGCGGCCGTCGGCGCCCACGCGTTCGTGAACCGACCCGTGCCGCCGTACACGCTCGCGACCGGCGTTCCGGCCACTCCGAAGGAGTCCTTCGGACCCCCCTCATAGACTGGCCGGGCGATGGAGTATCCGGTCGAATCCTTCAACGAGGACGAGCGCAGCCGCCTCGCCCCCCACTTCACGAATCTCGACCAGCCCGTGTTCGCGATCACCGGGCTTCCGGAGACGGTCAAGGGAGCCCTGTTCGCGCGCTATTCGCGCTACCAAGGCACGCTGAGACGCCTGTACCTCGACGAGTTCGCGGGCGATGTCGCCCCCGCGGCGCCGTTCGAGGGCGAGGGGGAGCGCGCCGCCCAGCTCTACGAGCGGATCTTCCTGGGCTACGGCGACGACTCGGTCGCCCAGCTCGGCGGTGCGCACGTGGCCTGCGAATGGGTCTCGAACGTGCTTACGAAGGTCCTCCAGCGGTCGCGGCTCATGTCCTACCTCGAGCAGTCCACGCGCTACATCGCCTACGACGCCGCGATGCCGAACGGCGGCTACCGCTACTACCGCCACCCCGAGCTCGGACCCGAGTACGCACGCACGATGGACGGCCTGTTCGACACCTATGCGCGCAGCCTGCCGGTGGTGGAGGCCTGGGCGGCCGACCGCTTCCCGCGCACGGGCGAAGAGCCGGAGTCGGCCTACCGCCGCTCGATCAAGGCGAAGGCGCTCGACCTCCTGCGCGGGCTCCTCCCCGCGGCGTCGCTCTCTCACATGGGCATCTTCGCGAGCGGCCAGGCGTACGAGCAGCTCGTGCTCCACCTGCTCGGCTCGCCGCTTCCGGAGGCGAGGGAGTACGGCCGGATGATCCTGCGTGAGCTGAACAAGGTGATCCCCTCGTTCCTGACGCGCGTCGAGCGGCCCGACCGCGGCGGCGAGTGGGTCTCATATCTCGCGCGGCGCTCGGACGCGGCCGAGCGCTGGTCGTCGCGCTTCGGCCTCGATCGCGGCCGGGCGCGGGCGCAGTCGGCGCCGTCGGTCCGGCTCCTCGACGTGCGCGGAGGCGAAGACGAGCTGCTCGCGGCCTTGCTCTTCGAGGCCTGCGCGGCGTCAGAGGAGGAGATCCGCGCCACCATCCACGTCCTCCCGCCGGACGAGCGGGCCCAGCTGCTGCGCGAGCTCGTGGGCGAGCGCTCCAACCGCCGCCACCGCCCAGGGCGCGGCTTCGAGGCCGTGAGCTACCGGTTCGAAGTCGTCTCCGACTACGGCGCGTTCCGCGACCTGCAGCGCCACCGGATGCTGACGGTCCAGTGGCAGCCCCTGACCCCCCATCTCGGAGCGGGTGTGCCCGAGGAGCTGGCAGACGCAGGTGTCGCCGACGCCTACCGCGCGGCACTCGACAGTTCGCGCGAGGAGTACGAGCGGCTGGTCAGGCGCGACCTGAAGCCGCTCGCTCCGTACGCGCTCTGCCTCGGCTACCGGATCCGCTACGTGCTCGACATGAACGCGCGCGAGGCCATGCACCTGATCGAGCTGCGGTCGGGCCGCGAGGGCCACCCGGCCTACCGGGCCGTGGCGCACGAGCTGCACGCGCAGATCGCCAAGGTGCACCCGGCGATCGCGGCGGCCATGACGCACGTCGACCGCGACACCGAGCCGCGCCTCGAGCGGATCCTGTCCGAGATCCGCACACAGGCGAAGCGCACAGCGGTGTCGGCCCCGCAATGAGCTCACGCGCGGCGGACCTGCTGCGCGAGCCACGCGTAGCGCCGTCGATACTGAGCGCCGACTTCGCACGTCTGGGCGAGCAGGTCGCAGCGGTCATGGATGCCGGCGCCCGGGTGATCCACGTGGACGTCATGGACGGCCATTTCGTTCCGCCGATCACGATCGGCGACCTCGTCGTCAAGTGGCTCCACGAGCAGGTCCATGAGGCGGGCGGGATCCTGGACGTACATCTCATGATCGAGCGGCCCGAGCGCCAGATCGAGGCGTTTGCCAAGGCGGGCGCCGACATCATCACCGTGCACCAGGAGGCCACCCCCCATGTCCACCATGCGCTGAAGGCGGTGCGGGAGGCCGGCTGCCTGGCCGGGCTCGCGATCTGCCCGGGAACGCCCGCCGAGGCCGTGTCGGCGGTGGCCGAGGACATGGACGTAGCCCTCTGCATGACCGTGAATCCCGGCTGGGGCGGCCAGCCCTTCATCGAGCATTCGCTGGACAAGCTGGCCAGGCTGCGGCAGCTTCTGCCTCCCAGTGTGCAGATCGAGGTCGACGGTGGGATCGACGCCGCCACGGCCCCGCGCTGCGCCGCGGCCGGCGCGAGCATGTTCGTGGCGGGGTCGGCGGTGTTCGGCGCGGCCGACCCGGCGGCGGCCTACGCGGAGATCGGGGCCAGCCTCAGCTCGTAGCCACCGCCCTCTTTGCTCAGGGTAGATTGCGCGGGACGGCTATCCCGGAGGGGCGATGAGCGGAGATCACACGGAGGAAAGCGACCTCGAGGTACTTCTCGGCGAGGAGGAACGGTTCCCGCCACCGCCCGAGTTCGTGGCTCAGGCGAACTTCTCCGACCCGGCGGTCTACGAGGAGGCCGAACGCGACTTCGAGGGCTGGTGGGAGCGCTGGGCCAGGGAGCTCGACTGGTTCGAGCCGTGGCAGACCGTGCTCGAGTGGGACGCCCCCTGGGCGAAGTGGTTCAAGGAAGGAAGGCTCAACGCGTCACACAACTGCCTCGACCGCCACGTCAAGGCCGGCCGCGGCGACAAGATCGCCTACCACTGGATCGGCGAGGACGGCGTGACCCGAGACGTGAGCTACGCGGAGCTGCTCGACATGACGCAGCGCTTCGCGAACGTGCTGAAGTCGCTCGGGGTCGGGAAGGGCGACGTGGTCGGGATCTACATGCCGATGATTCCGGAGACGCCCGCCGCAATGCTCGCCTGCGCGCGGATCGGCGCCACCCACAACGTGGTCTTCGGCGGCTTCTCGGTGCAGTCGGTGAAGGAGCGGATGGAGGTCTCCGAGGCGAAGCTCCTGATCACGGCGAACGCGAACCTGCGGCGCGGCAGGCCGATCGCCATGAAGGAGCAGGTCGACACGGTCCTCGACGAGCTGCCGCAGCTCCAGCACGTGGTCGTCGTGAGGCGCGTGGACACCGAAACGCCCATGCAGGCGGGCCGCGACGTCTGGTGGCACGAGGAGTGCGAGCGCGCCGACGCGACCTGCCCGGCCGAGCCGCTCGACGCCGAGCACCCGCTCTACATCCTCTACACATCCGGGTCCACGGCGAAGCCCAAGGGCATCCTGCACACGACCGGCGGCTACCTCACCGGGGCATCGGCCACGCACAGCGTGGTCTTCGACCTGAAGCCCGACACCGACGTCTACTGGTGCGCCGCCGACATCGGCTGGGTCACCGGCCACTCCTACATCGTCTACGGGCCGCTCTGCAACGGAGCCACGTCGGTCATGTACGAGGGCGCGCCCGACTATCCGGAGAAGGACCGCTGGTGGCAGATCGTCGAGGACTACAAGGTCTCGATCCTCTACACGGCACCCACCGCCATCCGCGCCTGCATCAAGTGGGGCCGCGAGTACCCCGAGCGCCACGACCTATCGTCGCTGCGGCTGCTCGGATCGGTCGGAGAGCCGATCAACCCTCGCGCCTGGCTCTGGTACCACAAGGTCATCGGCGGCGAGCGCTGCCCGGTCGTCGACACCTGGTGGCAGACCGAGACCGGCCAGATCATGATCACGCCGCTGCCCGGCATCACCGAGACCAAGCCCGGGTCGGCCACACGGCCCTTCCCCGGGATCGAGGCGGCGGTGGTGAAGGGGGACGGCGAGATCGTCGAGGAGGGCGGCGGCTTCCTCACGCTGCGCCGGCCCTGGCCAGGAATGGCCCGCACGCTCTACAAGGAGCCGGACCGCTACGTGGAGACCTACTGGGACAAGTGGGGCCGCGACGTGTACGTGGTCGGCGACGCGGCGAAGGTGGATTCGGACGGCTACTTCTGGATCGTCGGACGCACCGACGACGTGATCAACGTCGCCGGCCACCGCATGTCCACGATGGAGATCGAGTCGGCGCTCGTCTCACACGAACAGGTAGCCGAGGCCGCGGTCATCGGGCAGGCCGACGAGGACACCGGCCAGGCGATCTGCGCCTTCGTCACCTGTGAGGGCACGGGCGACCCGCCCGAGGGCTTCGACCTGCAGCTGCGCGACCACGTCGCCGAGAAGATCGGCAAGCTTGCCCGGCCCAGGCGCATCATCTGGGCCGACGACCTGCCGAAGACCCGCTCCGGCAAGATCATGCGCAGGCTGCTGAAGGACATCGCCGAGGGGCGGGAGCTCGGCGACGTGACAACCCTGCGCGACCCGGCCGTCACCGAGACGATCCGCGAGAAGGTCGCCTCCTCGAGCGAGGATTAGGTTGGGCCTGGGCGACGCCGGCCGGATCCTCGGCGACGCGACGGAAAGCGCCGAGCTCATCGTTGGCAGCATGCCCGACATCGCGCTGCTGGTGGACGAAGAGGCGCGGATTCTCTACACGAACCGCGAGCTGCCGAACGCGCCGACGATCGGTACGACCCTGTTCGATCACGGGCTCGGCACCGAGGCCGAGTCCCGGATGCGCGGGGCGCTCAGCCGCGTCTTCGGCGCGGGCGAGCCGGTCTCCTACGAGGTTGAGTCGCGGGACGTCGCGGGCGGGGGCACGGCCTGGTACCTCAGCCGCTGGAGCCCTGTCGTGCGCGACGACCGCGTAGTGGCGGCCCTGGTGGTGGCCTCCGACATCACGCGGCGCGTGAAGCTCGAACGCGACCTCGAGCGGATGAGCCACGTGGGCAGCTGGGAATGGAACACCGCAACGGGCGAGGTGACGTGGTCGGACGAGCTTTACGCGATCTGCGGCGTGGACCGCGACACCTTCGAGCCGAGCTTCGAGAGCTTCCTGGAGCTCATCCATCCCGAGGACCGCGACTTCGTTGCGATGGTTGCGCAGCGCAGCGCCACCCACGGCGAGCCGTTCAGCATCGATGAGCGCATCATCAGGCCCGACGGTGAGGAGCGGGTGCTGCTCTCGAACGCGCGCGTCGATTGGGCCGAGGACGGGACCGCGCGGGTGGCCGGCATCTGCCTCGACATAACCGAGCGCAAGCAGGCGGAGCGGCGGCTCGAGCACGTGAGCCGCCAGCAGGAGGTCATCCTCGAATCGGCCGCCGAAGGGATACTCGGCCTCGACGCAGAGGGCCTGGTCACGTTCGCCAACCCTGCCGCATGCGAGCTGCTGGGCCGCGACGTCGGGTGGCTTCAGGGCGAGCCGATCCACGATCTCGTGCACGCGGGGTGCAGGGAGCTCGCATCCCACCACCCCGACGAGTGCCCCGTGATCACGTCCCTGCGCGGCGGCGTGGTCCGGCACATGGAGGACGACGTCTTCTGCCGCCGCGACGGGTCGAGCTTCCCAGTCCAGTACACGTCCTCGCCGATCATCGAGCGCGGCGAGCCCACGGGCGTCGTGCTCACCTTCAACGACGTGACGGAGCGCAAGCGCTTCGAGGCCCAGCTCCAGTACCTCGCCGACCACGACCCGATGACGGGACTTTTCAACCGCCGCCGCTTCGAGCAGGAGCTGACCCGCTACCTGGCCTACGACGCCCGCTACGGGACGGGCGGCGCGGTGCTCGCGCTCGACATCGACAACTTCAAGCACGTCAACGACACGCTCGGACACAAGGCAGGCGACGAGGTGATCGGGCAGGTCGCGCGCAACATCCGCGAGCGCGTGCGCGAGACCGACACCCTTGCTCGGCTCGGCGGCGACGAGTTCATCCTCCTGCTCCCGGAGGCGGGCCTCGAGCAGGCCGAAACCGTGGCGTCCGTCGTACTGGCGGCAATACGCGCCCGGATGATCACGGTGGGCGAGCGGCAGATCGCCATCACGGCGAGCATCGGCATCACCCGTTTCGGCGAGCGTTCCGGTGTCCGTGGCGAGGAGCTCCTGGTCGAGGCCGACGACGCCATGTACGACGCCAAGGCCAGCGGTCGGAACCGCTACTCGGTCTACAGCCAGGTCAGCTGACAGCGCCCTCGGCGGCCAAGGCATGCTCGCGCACGTACGCGGCGGTGAGCTCCACGAGCTCATCCGTGTGCTCGAGGTAGAGCATGTGGCCCATCCCCGGCAGCACGCGCAGCTCCGCGTTCGGCGGCGTTGCCCGCCCGAGCGCGTCGCGCGTGAACGCGGGCGAGACCATCGCGTCCTCCTCGCCCACCAGCACGAGCGCGGGCGTCGTGACGGACTCCCACGGCAGCTGCGGCTCGAAATCGAAGAAGGACGCGCCTGTGCGCATCGTCAACGTCCAGTTCCACAGCCGGTCGTCCTGGGCCGCGAAGTAGCGCAGGATCTCGGGCCGCGAGGCCACCGCACCGAAGTCGGCGAAGTCCTTGATCCGGACCGGCGCCAGCGGGGCGATCCTTGCGAGCCGCCTGATCACGGGCACCGCGAGCTCCGCCCGGCGGTCGATCCGCAGGCTCGGGTGGCTGATGTTGTGGCAGACGGCGCAGACGACGTCGGGCTCGCGCGTAAGTGCGTACCAGCTGGTGATGCCGCCCAGGCTCGACCCCGCCAGCGCCACGGGCAGTCCGAAGCGCTCGCGCGCCCAGCGCACCGTCGCCTCGAGCGCGTCGAGCGAGGCGTCCATCGGTGCATCGCCCCGCCGCCCGGTGGAGAGGCCGTGGCCGGGACGGTCCAGGCCCACGGCGTTGATGCCGGCCTTGCGCAGGGCGGCGAGCGCGGGCGTGTAGAAGCGCGTGTGGCCGCCGATCCCGGGCGAGAAGATGACCGTGGCATCGGCGCC
>Ga0299907_10001985_pt1 | contig 12260 bp, 9 predicted proteins | sample RVTome_16_FD_198680 | JGI IMG/M metagenome (GOLD analysis project Ga0299907, IMG submission 198680) | Soil microbial communities from uranium-contaminated site in the Upper Colorado River Basin, Wyoming, United States - RVT152D67 (version 2) ...
AGCACGAGGCCCGCGGCGACGAGGCGCATCAGGCGTCCTGCGCGCTGCCCGTGTTGGGCGGCGGAACCAGCGAGCCGCATCGACGAACCTCCCGGCCTCAACCCTGCAGGCCACAACATGCCGCCGGGGGACCGGCGACCCCCTAACAGTACGTGGCCGGGCGCCGCAGGTCGAGGTTTCGGAGTCTAGGGGCCGGGGGCCAGGCGGTGACGGAAGACGTTGATGAGGCCGCCGGCCAGGATCATCTCGATCTGGCGCTCGGACAGGTCGTGGGTGAGCGTGAGGTCCACCCCCGTGGTGAGGTTCCTGGCCACGATCGCCCCGCCCGTCTGGAGGGCCCCTCGCACACCGTCGAATACGAGCACATCGCCCTGATCGACGCGGTCGTAGTCGGTCACGTCCAAGAAAGACAGCGGCAGCACACCGAAGTTCGGCAGGTTCTGCCAATGGATCCGCGCGTAGTCCTTCGTCACGACGATGCGCAACCCCAGGTACCGCGGTGCGATCGCCGCGTGCTCGCGGCTGGATCCCTGACCGTAGTTGGTGCCGCCCACGACGCAGTGTCCGCCGGGCGTCTGTTTCGCGCGGTGGGGATACGTGTCGTCGATCTGCGAGAACACGAAGTCCGCGATCGCCGGGATGTTCGACCGGAACGGAAGCACCCGTTGGCCGGCCGGCATGATCTCGTCGGTCGAGATGTTGTCGCCGACCTTGAGCAAGACCGGCAGCTCCATCGCATCGGGCAACGGATCGAGCTCCGAGAGCGAAACGATGTTCGGGCTCTTGATGAGCGTGACGGCGCGCGCTTCCTCCATGGGGAGCGGCGCCACGAGCATGTCGGTGTTGACCACGTGCGCGGCGGGCTCCCCCACCTCCGGATACTCGATCCCGTAGAGCCCTTCCAGATCGCGCGGATCGGTGATCCGTCCGGTGAGCACCGACGCGGCCGCCGTCTCCGGCGAGCACAGGTAGACGAGATCGTCTTTGACGCCGGACCGTCCGGGGAAGTTGCGCGGCATCGTCCGCAGTGAGATCTGTCCCGTCGCCGGAGCTTGTCCCATACCGATGCAGCCCAAGCAGCCGGCCTGGTGCAGACGCGCACCGGCGTGCACGAGGTTGATCAGGAGACGCTCGGCCGCGAGGTCCTCGAGGATCTGACGCGACGTCGGATTGACGTCGAACGAGACACGCGGATGGGATTGTCGTCCTTCGACGATCTTCGACGTCACCGCGAAGTCGCGAAAGCCTGGATTGGCCGACGACCCGACCACCACCTGATAGATGTCGGCGCCGGCGACGTCCCTGACGGGCACGACGTTGCCCGGACTCGACGGCGTGGCGATGAGCGGTTCGAGCGTGGACAGGTCGATCTGCTCGGTAACGTCGTAGCCCGCGTCGTCGTCGGCGACGATCTCGGACCAATCGTTCTCGCGGCCCTCCGAGGCCAGGAACCGACGCACTTCGCCGTCGGACGGAAACACCGTGGTCGTCGCGCCCAGCTCGGCCCCCATGTTGGCGATGACGTGCCGGTCCCAGGCGTCCAGTCTCGCGAGACCCGGACCGAAGTACTCGATGATCCGCTTGCGTCCGCCATGCACGTCGTGGCGACGCAGCAGCTCGAGGACGACGTCCTTCGCCGACACCCACGCCGGGAGTTCGCCCACGAGCTCCACACCCCAGATCTGCGGCATGCGGATGTACAGAGGCTCGCCGACCATCGCCAGCGCGACCTCGAGACCGCCCGTACCGAACGCGAGCATGCCGATCGCGCCGGCGGCGCAGGTGTGCGAGTCCGATCCGGCCATCGTCTTGCCGGGGATACCGAAGCGTGCTTGGTGCAACGGGTGTGACACGCCGTTACCGGGCTTGCTGTACCAGATCCCGAGCCGCCGGCACGAGCTGTACAGGAACAGGTGGTCGTCGGCGTTGCGTTCGTCGGCCTGAACGAGATTGTGGTCGACGTACTGGACGGAGACCTCCGTCTGCACGCGCTCGAGCCCCATCGCTTCGAGTTCGAGCATGACGAGCGTTCCCGTCGCATCCTGCGTGAGCGTGTGATCGATGCGGAGGCCGATCTCGCTACCGGCCGCCATCTCGCCGGACACGAGGTGGGACTCGATCAGCTTCTGCGCGACGTTACGTGCCATTGGCCCTCTCGATCACGCCTTCTACACTTGGACCCTATCCGTCCACCACCGGAGCATGATGGTCGACACGCAGTCCGCGGTTCGTTACGAGACACCGACCGGCCGCTGGGTGCTCGCCGCGGCCGTCGGCGGTTCCTCCATCGCCATGCTCGACGCGACAGTCGTCAACGTCGCGCTGCCGCGTCTCGCCTCCGATCTCGACATGGGGTTCTCGGGACTGCAGTGGGTGATCAACGGCTACCTCGTCACGCTCTCCGCGCTCATCCTGCTCGGTGGGGCTTTGGGCGATCTGTACGGACGCCGCAAGATCTTCGTCGCCGGAACGGCGTTCTTCGCGATCGCATCGCTGCTGTGCGGGATCGCCCCCAACGGCGAGACGCTCGTCGCCGCGCGTGCGCTGCAAGGCATCGGCGGCGCGATGCTCACACCGGCTAGTCTCGCCATCATCCAGTCGTCTTTCCGGCCGGACGACCGGGGGCGGGCCATCGGCGCTTGGTCGGGCCTAGGCGGCGTCGCCGCCGCCATAGGACCGTTCCTCGGGGGCTGGCTCGTCGAAGCCGTGAGTTGGCGCGCCATCTTCCTGTTGAATCTCCCGGTCGCGGCGGTTGTCATCGTCATCGCACAACGTCACGTCCCCGAGTCGGCGGCACCGGTCCGGCCCGGCTGGCACCCCGACGTCGGCGGCGGTCTCCTCAGCGCACTGGGACTGGCCGGCCTGACCTACGCCCTCATCGAGTTCCCGGCGCGGGGGTGGAGCTCCACCGCCATCCGAGGAGCGCTCGCGCTGAGCGTGGTCGGGTTCCTCGGCTTCTTCGTCGTGGAGATCCGCGAGCGTCATCCGATGCTTCCGCTGGGGATCTTCGCCAGCATGCGCTTCAGCGGAACCAACCTCGCGACGTTCGCGATCTACGGGGCCCTCGGCGGGTTCTTCTTCCTGTTCGCCGTCCACCTTCAACGGGGACTCGGGTACTCACCTATCGAGGCCGGCGCCGCCGGGCTGCCCATCACGTTGATCATGCTCGTGCACTCGGCTCGCGCGGGCCGGATAGCCACACGAACCGGACCACGGCTGCCGATGACGCTCGGGCCGTTGGTGATGGCGATAGGCCTCTTCATGGCGCGCGGTATCGGTCCGGGGGCCGAATACCTCACCGACATCCTGCCGGCCATCCTGGTCTTCTCAGCCGGGCTCGTGCACACCGTCGCTCCGCTCACGACCACCGCGCTCGCTTCGGCGCCTCCGGAGCACGCCGGCGTTGCGTCCGGCGTGAACAACGCCGTCGCTCGCGCAGCCGGTTTGATCGCCGTCGCCGTGCTGCCGCCGCTGGCCGGTCTGGGCGGGGACATCGTGCCGGACGTCCAGACGCTCGCCGACGGCTTCGCCCGGGCCTGCACGATCGCCGCCTTCGCCGTAGCGGCCGGTGGCGTCATCTCGTTGCTCACCGTGGGCAAGGACAAGCTGGTCGCCCCGGCGCTCGACGAGGAGCACCACTGCTCGGTGGCGGGGCCGCCGCTACGTCCGGCCGAGCCGCACTGGGGCTGCCCCGAAGCCGCCTGATGCCTAGGACAACTCGCGCGGTGTGATCTCGAGCTCGACGCGTCCGGCCGCGCGCAACACAGTGACCTGGACCGCTCGCCCGATGCGGTCGGCCACCATGATCCGCTGCAGGTCGGCGACATCCTCGATGGCCGCCCCGTCCACCTCGACGACGATGTCGCCGCGCCTGACCCCGGCCGTCTCCGCGGGGCTCCCATCGACGACCTCCGACACCTCGACACCGCGCCGGCGGTCCACCAGACGCGCCGCCTTGGGCGGCAACGGCCTGGGCGCGCCGGCGATGCCCAGATAGGCGCGACGCACACGTCCGTCGCTCATGAGCTCGCCGATGATGCGCCGGGTCGTCGCGTTGATCGGGACGGCCAGACCCAGCCCTTGCCCGACCCACGGTCCGACCACGGCCGTGTTGATCCCGACGACGAGGCCGTCGCTGCTCACGAGGGCTCCGCCCGAGTTGCCTGGGTGCAGCGCGGCGTCGGTCTGGATGACGTTCTCCACGATCCGGCCGTTACGTCCCGCCTGCGTCGCGAACGAGCGCCCGAGCGCGCTGACGACGCCGGCCGTGACCGAGCCCTCGAACCCCAGGGGATTCCCGACGGCGACGACGAGCTGACCGACCTTGAGCGCGTCGGCGTCACCGAGCGTCGCGACGGCGAGATCGCTGGCCTGAACGCGAACAACGGCGAGATCCGACAGCGGGTCGGCTCCGACGACTCGATATGACAGCTCGCGACCGTCGGAGAACGTCGCCGATCCCTCGGTCGTCTTTCCGACGACGTGCGCGGACGTGATGGCGAACCCGTCCGGGGTGATGGCGACGGCCGAACCGCTGCCGCGGGGGCGACGCCCGATCGTCCGGGGGACACCCCCGGGCCCCCGGGCGGGCACGTCCTGCATAACCTTCAAGCTCGCGACCGACGGGATGAGCAGCTCGGCGACACGCGTGACGATGCTCGAGTACGCGTCGAGCGCTTCGGCTTCCAGTCGCTCCGATTCCCGCAAAGCCATAGTTAGTCTCCAAACCCGACGTTGATGGTCAGTTCTTCCGCGCCCCGCAACACCTTGAGCTCGAGCGACTCCTTCGCCTCGTCGAGTGCGGCGAACAGGTCGTCGGCGGTCTGCAACGCGCGGCCGCCGGCCGACATGATGAGGTCGCCCTCCTTCACGCCCGCCTTCGCGGCGGCGGAGTCGTCCTCAACGGCGCGCACGAGCAATCCGTCGGCTTCGGGCAGCCCCACGGCGCGGCGTAGCCGCCTGGCCACGTGCGCCGGCGCGATGGCCACACCGAGGCGGGCCCGCTTGGGCGCTTCGCCCCGGCCGAGCGCGTCGACGCGTCCGCGCAGCGCCTCGTCGGCTGGGATCGCGAGGTAGAACCCCTCCCCGAGGCGGTGGGTGTTCAGTCCGATGAATCGTCCTTCGTCGTCGACGATGGGGCCGCCTGAGGATCCGGGCAGGAGCGGCGCCGTGTGCTCGATGCTTCCCGCGATACGACGGCCACGGGGGCCGGGGAAGCTGCGCTGCGTACCCGAGACGAGTCCGAACGTGACGCGCAGGCCGCGCCCGCCCGGGTTGGCGACGCCGAACACGGCCGCGCCGATCCCGGGTTGCCCGTTGCCGGCCCAGTCGATCGCCGTGGCATCGCCGGTGTCTACCTCGAGGACGGCGACGTCGCCCTCGGCATCCACGCCCAGCGCCTTGGCCGTGGCCGAACGGCCGTCGGAGAACGTGACGGTGACCTCATCGCCCCACAGGTTGTGGGCGTTTGTGAGGATGCGGCCGGGCGCCACGACGACACCGGACCCAGCCGAGCGACGCCCGGCCACACCCACAACTTTCGTTCCGACCGTCCCGGCGATGCCGGAGACGGCCTCTTGAAGCCCTTGCACCGTTGTCATGTCGACCCCCTGTTGGTAACCTGCTACTAGTAACTTGCAAGTTACTACCGACATTCCCGAGGAGCAAGTCGTGGTCCAAGAAACCGAGGTCAGGAGCCCGTTGGAGGAGGCGATGGCCCGTGTCGGCGACCGCTGGATGCTGCTCATCGTGGACGCCCTCCTCGCCGGTCCGCGCCGCTTCAACGACCTCCAGGAGGAGGTGGCCGGGATCGCGCCGAATATCCTGTCCGACCGCCTCCGCCGCCTCGAGCGCGACGCGATAGTCGTCTCGCGCCCATACTCGCGGCGGCCGCTGCGCGTCTCCTACGACCTCACGGCCTCCGGACGCGACCTCGCCGGTGCCCTCCGGCTACTCGCCCACTGGGGATCAGGTCACGGCTCCGACTCAGTCGAGCCGCCCCGACACTCCGTCTGCGGGACGCCGATGGAGGCCCGCTGGTACTGCCCGACGTGCGCCCGCGCTGTGGACGAGACCAGCCCCGACGAGGGGGCCGAGCTGCGCTACGTCTAGGCCGGGCTGGACCAGCGCACGGCGAGCAGGTGCCGGGGCTGGGTTAACCCTTTGAGCGTCCGCAGGCCCTTGTCCTCGAGCTCGAGACGACCGACGAGCTGATCGGCCACCGGCTCGGTCACGAGGATCTCCCCCGGCTCGGCTTCTCCCGTGACGCGAGACGCGAGGTTGATGACACGCCCGACGAGGTCGCCTTCGTCCTCGACGGCCTCTCCCGCGTGCACGCCGATGCGCACCTGCGGGATGAACGATCCCGTGGCGCCGGCGGCCTTGAGGTTCTCCTGGATGTCCACCGCGCACAGCACCGCGTCCGGGGGGCTCGAGAACCGGGCGAGCGTGCCGTCGCCCTGCGTCCCCACCTCGTCACCGCCGCGCGCCCGCAGCGCGCTCCGGACGATGTTGCGCACGCGCCGGAGAACACCGTGCCACTCGTCGTCGCCGAGCTCTTCGTTCAGGCGCGTCGATTCGGCGATGTCGCAGAACAGCACTGTGACCCATCTCCGGGACGTCTCCGGCCGCACGGGACCCGGGGTCTCGGGGGCCGAGGTGTCCGGAGCGCCGGGCGGGTGTCGCGCCTCGCGGCGGGCCTCACGTTCGGCATGCCGCCGCTGGGCCGAGTCGATCGCCGACGAGACCTCGCCGCGGATGTGCTGTCGTGCCTTTGCCGCCTGTTTCGCCATGTGCCGCCGGCGGCGCCGTGCACGGCCGCCGAACAGCCCCTCCGATAGCGCCGTCCCGGCGTGCAGGACGAGGAACAAGCCCCAGACCAGGATCGGCCACACCGGCCAGAACCCCTGGCTCACTGCCGTCGTCGGATCCTGCGCGACGGCTTGGAGCTCTTCGGTGGACCCTCCGCCCACGAGCACCCAGATGGCGATGAGGAACGCGTTGACCGCCGCGTACGTCACGATGTGGGAAAGGAGTCTCGCCACGGCGTCACGCATTGTGGCAGAGCATCACTATGGCGCGTAGCCTCCGGGCATGCCGAGCCCGGCCTTCGAGGCCATCGTCGAGCTCATGGCGGCCAACGACGACCACGAGCTCCCCCTGCCGGAGCGGCGCGCCGCCATGGAACGCGGGGCCGCGTCCATGCCCCAGCCGGCGAACACGACCTTCGTGGACGTCGACGCCGCCGGTGTCCCTGGTGAGTGGGTCACGGCCACCGGCGCGGCCGACGACCGCGCGCTGCTGTACCTGCATGGCGGTTCGTACTCGGCGTGCTCACCGCGGACGCACCGCCGGCTGACGACCGCGCTGTCGAAGGAGGCCGGAGTGCGGGTGCTCGCGGCCGATTACCGGCTCGCGCCGGAGAATCCGTTCCCCGCCGCCCTCGAGGATGCGGTTGCGGTGTACCGCTGGCTGATCGACGGCGGGACGGCGCCCGAGCACCTGGCCGTCGCCGGTGACTCCGCGGGAGGCGGCCTCACGATCGCGATGCTCGTCGCTGCGCACGACGCCGGGCTGCCGATGCCGGCGGCCGCCGTTGTGATCTCGCCGTGGGCCGATCTCGAGCTCGGCAGCGACTCCATGACGTCGAAGGCCGGCGTCGATCCGATGCTTTCTCCCCAGCGGCTCAAGGAGAACGCGGACCGCTACCTCGGGGGCCGGGATCCACGCACACCACTGGCCTCACCGGTCCATGCCGACCTGACCGGCCTCCCGCCGCTGCTCGTCCACGTCGGGGGCCGCGAGATTCTCCTCGACGACGCGAAACAGCTCGCCGAACGAGCCACGTCCGACGGCGTGGACGTCACGCTCGAGGTCTACGAGGAGATGATCCACGTCTGGCACATCCTCGTCGGGCTCGCGCCCGAAGGAGACGAGGCCGTGCGCCGCGTCGCGGAGTTCCTCCGCGGGCACCTCCCCTCGCCGGACCGGGCCTAACCGGCCAGCCGCTCGAACTCGGCGATCCGCTCGCGCACGACATCCAGGCTCGAGCGCCAGAAGTCCGGCGATCGCACGTCGATGTCGAAGCGCGCGCACAATCCGGCTGCGTCGTCCATGCCGGTCGAGGAGAGCAGATCGTCGTAGCCGGCGCGGAACGCGTCCGGATCCTCGTCGTAGCGCTTGTACAGACCGAGCCCGAACAGCAGCCCGAACGTGTACGGCCAGTTGTAGAAGGGCAGGCCGTAGTAGTGCGGGCTCACGGCCCACATGTACGGGTGCAACGCATCGCCGTCGACGGCGTCGCCGAACACCTCCAGCTGCGAGTCGGCCATGAGCTTGCACAGCTCCCCTGCCGACAGCTCCCGGCGCTCGCGCTGCTCGCAGACGGCCTTCTCGAACAGGAACCGGCTGTGGATCGAGACCACGATCATCGAATCCCGGACGAGATCACCGTTGAGGATGCCGATGCGCTCGTCGCCGGACGACTGCGCGAGCATCGCGCGCGTGACGATCGTCTCGCAGAACGTGCTGGCCGTCTCGGCCAGGGCCATAGGGGTGCTGCGTTGCGTCGGTGTGCGGTCGGCGAGGTTGATGTTGTGGTACGCGTGGCCGAGCTCGTGCGCGACGGTCGCGACGTCGAGGAATGAGTGCGTGAAGTTCACGAGGATCCTCGACTCGTCGCCGCGGACACCCATGCAGAACCCGCCGCTGCGCTTGCCCTCGCGCGGCTCGGCGTCGATCCAGCGTTCGAGGAAGGCACGAGCAGCCAGTCCCGCGAGCCGGTCCGAGTAGGTGCGGAACTGGTCGACGATGAAGCTCGCCGTCTCGTCCCAGTCCCACCGCTTGCTCTCGGCCCCCACGGGTGCCGCGAGGTCCCACCACGGCAGACGCTCCTTACCGAACAGCCGGGCCTTGGCCTTGAAGTACCTGCGAAAGTCGGGGAAGGACTCGATGCACGCCTCTTGCATCGCCTGCAGCGTCGTCCGATCGACGTTGTTGGCGAACAGCGCGGGCTCGATGGCGTCGGGCCATCCGCGCCGATGGTTCAGCTCGTTGTTCCATCCCTTGATCGAGTTCAGCGCGGCCGCCAGCGGCACTTCGACGGTGGGCCACGTGGCGAGAGCGGCATTGTAGGCGGCTTCGCGCATCGCCGGGTCCGGGTCCTGCATCACCATCCCGGCGATCGTGGCCATGGGAAGCCTCTCGGTCGTTCCGTCCGGCTTGAGCAGGTCCACCATCACGCGTGAGGTGACGTTGCCGTGCAATTTCGACCACGCCGTCGCGGCCGCCGGACCCAGACCCGAGACGAGGTCCTCCTCCGCCTCGCTCATCTGGTGCTCGGCGTCGGACCGGGCGCGACCGATCCAGAAGGCGTGCGCTTTCGCCACGTCGGAGCGGGTAATGAGTGCCTCGGTGTCGATGCTTCCGATCCACGCCACCAGCCGCTTGCCGAGCTTGCTCAGCTCGACGGTCTGCATCTGCAGCTCGGACAACCGCGCCTGCGCGAGATCGTTCTGCGCCTCCGTGCTGACGAAGGAGTGGAGATAGGACATGATCGTGCGCATCTGCTCGAAGATGCCGTTCAGACGGTTGAGCAGGATGTCGAACCGCTCGACCATGGCGTCGTCGACGTCGGGTACGTCCGCCTTGCGGATGTTCGCCTCGTCGAAAAGCTCGCGCAGGCCCTGCACGGACGTCACGACCTCATCGAACGCCGACGTGAATTCCCGCGACCCCAACGACGGAAAAACCGGCGTCATGTCCCAATGCGGAAGCTGCGTTTGGACCAACGTGTCTGTCATGAGTCCTCCGCCTGAAGGCCAGACGAACAGACTATTCGGGGCGAAGCGTGACGTGCCTATCGTCCCACGAGGCTTGCGTCGCCGGGGCATCGGCGCGGAAGTGCACGCCCCGGCTCTCGTCGCGCATCAAGGCCGACCGGCAAACGAGGCCTGCGGCCAGGGCGGCGGCTCGGAGCGACGTGGTGGCGCTCGCAGCGATCTCGTCGAACACCTGCATCGCGTCCGACAATGAGCTCGCCGTTCGCTCCAATCCCGCGCCCTGCGTCATCGCCGCGCGCAGCCGGGCCCAGTCCTCGTCGCGGATGGTCCGAACCGCCGGGAGGTCGTCTTCGGAGTCGGGGGCCGGGACGGGCGGTGGCTCTGGTCGCGCGTCCTGCACCATCGCAAGCGCAGCTCGCCTGCCGAAGACAACGGCCTCCGTGAGCGAGTTGCCGGCCATCCGGTTGGCACCGTGGACGCCGGTGGCCGCACACTCACCGGCGGCGAACAAGCCGGGCAGCGTCGACCGTCCGTCGACGTCGGTACCGATACCGCCCAGGACGTAGTGGGCGGCCGGAGCGATCGGAACAGGCTCGGCCGTCAGATCGAAGCCGTGTTCGGCCACGGCCGCCGTGATGTTCGGGAACCGCTCGCGCACTCGGTCGGCTCCGATCGGGCGAGCGTCGAGGAACGCAGCCGTCGAAGAGGAGATAGCACGCGCGACGACGTCGCGCGGCGCCAGCTCACCGTCGGGATGGAGGTCGAGGAGGAACCGCTTGCCCGACGCATCCACGACGATGGCGCCTTCACCTCGCAAGGCCTCGGTGAGCAGCACGCGACGGAGGCCGCCGGTACCGAGCGCGGTCGGATGGAACTGGACGAACTCGCAGTCGGCCAACTCGGCTCCCGCGTCCCACGCAAGCGTGATGCCGTCGCCGGTCGCCGACGGAGGGTTCGTGGTCGCCTCGTACAGCGCGCCGCATCCGCCGACGGCGAGCATCGTCCCGCGGCCGAGGACATCGAGCTCGCCCTGCTCGGTCGTCACGCGCACACCCACACAACGGCTGTCGTCCACGAGCAGCCGCGTCGCCGTCCCCACGATGCGCCGCGCACGCCTCCGCGCCTCGGCGACGACGACGCGCATGATCTCTCGTCCCGTGGCGTCGGTCGCGTGCACCGACCTGCCCACGGACTGACCGGCTTCTCGATTGAGGTCGAAGGATCCGTCATCGGCCCGGTCGAACCGGCAGCCGAGAGCGACGAGTTCCTCGAGGGCGGTGGAGGCCTCGGACACGAGCACGTCGACCACGTCGGACCGGCAGGCGCCGGCACCGGCCCGGAGTGTGTCTTGCGCATGAAGTTGCGCTGAGTCGTCGGGCGCGACCGCCACCGCCATCCCGCCCTGCGCCCACGGCGACGACCCGAGATCGGGCCCGGAGCCCTTGTCGACAACGAGGACCTCCCAGTCGCCGGGGAGGTGCAGGGCCGCCCACAGACCGGCGAGCCCGCCGCCCACGACGACGGCGTCGGCCCGCAGCAACCCGACGGTCACGGCGCGTCTCCACGCATGCTCCAGCTACGACCGTATCCGCTGCGGTGCTAGACGTGAGCTAGTTGATCAGCCGGGCGGGAACGGCAGCGTCGGCAGCGGTCTCGGCGTCGACGTCGGCTTCGGCGTCGGCGTCGGCTTCGGCGTTCGCTTCGGAGTGGGCGGCGGTGTCGGCGGCGGCGTGTCGCGATGCGTCTTTCCGTCGGCGAGCGCGTCGGCTCCGACGTCCCGGAACAGCTCGAAGGCGGCGTCGTCCAGAACGACGACGCTCTGGCCGTCCCGCGACTGCGCCGAGCCCGACGCTACGACGTTGCGCAGGTTCGAGGGAACGATCTGCCGCGCGAGCACACCGAGCTCGACGGCGTCGTCCAGCGACATGTCCAGCCGGGCGTGGCGATACAAGACGCCGAGCCAGCGACGGATGCCCGACTCGTCGCTCGTCTCGGCCCGGAGCTTGGAGAGCGAGTGCAGGATCACCCGCCCGTGGTTCTCCGACCGGCCGAAGTCGCCGCCGGGCACCCCGTGGCGAGCTCGGCTGAAGGCCAGCACCTGGTTGCCGTCCATGTGGTGCCACCCAGGCTCGAAGCGCGCTCCGGAGTAACGGTCGTCCATGCGATACGGGACGTTGATGTCGACGCCGCCGAGATCGTCGACGATGCGGCTGATGCCTTCGAACGCCGTGACGGCGTAGTAGGAGATGGGCAACCCGGTCAGCTCGCGCAGCGTGCGCACGAGCAGCTCCGGGCCACCGAGAGGGAGCGCCGCGTTGATCTTGCGGTGGCCGTGCCCGGGGACGTTGACCCAGGAGTCGCGCGGCAATCCGAGGACCGTTCCCTTGCGCGTGAGCGGGTCGACCGCCGCGATGTGGATGGAGTCGGCGCGCGAACGCGTCATGTCCTGTCCGGGCCGGGCGTCGCTCCCTATGACGAGGA